>LZQO01000018.1_pt1 | contig 51522 bp, 56 predicted proteins | sample 768571 | NCBI WGS metagenome assembly LZQO01 (sample SAMN05207081, study PRJNA324507) | oil field metagenome | isolation source: sample BH-FW-10 from oil reservoir | place: India: Bombay High | collected 2015-12-01
CGCTGTTCTGCGCCCTGCTCGGCCTCGGCTGGCAACCGCGCTCGGCGCCTGCCGCCTGGCCAGCAGCATCGGCATAGCCACCGGGGCGGCGCAGGTCTGGTTCGAGCAGGCCACGCTGCAGCTCGGCGTACCGCTGATTGCGCTGGCCTGCCTTGCCAGCGCACGCGGCTGGCATTGGAGCGGGCCGACCTGGGGCCGCCTGCTGCTGGGGCTGTGCGCGTTCTTCGAGCTGGCGCGCCAGTTCGGCGCCAGCGAACCATACGCACTTGGCCTGAGCCTGCTCAGCGCACTGCTGGTGACCTACGCCGGCCTCGTCCGCTGGCCGGATCGGCATGCGGCCTGGCGGGCGCGCTGGGCGGGCTGCTTCTACTGGCGGCGGCGTGGGCGGCCGCACGGGGACGTCGCGGCGACTTTTGCGCTGGCGCTGGCGGCCCCACTGTTGGCACTGCTGCTACGCCGCCTCGGCCGGTCGGCGGAGCCGCTGGCAAATGGCTGAACGACTGCCCGAAAGGCTTTGTAAGCTGTCGGCAGCTTATCCATAATGTGACAGCCGACGCGTTTGCCCGGCAGTTCGTTAAAACGCCTGATCCTCGAGGCGCTCCAATTGATGACCCGCACCGGCCGCATCCTGTCTTTGGGCTGTCTGCTCCTCGCGTTACCGACGATGACGATGGCCGGTGGCAATTCGCTGCTGGTGCCCGCGACGGCACGCTGTGCGCTCAATGCGTTGCCCGAGGAACTGCCGACGGCGCTGCGCGCCTGCCAGCAGGCGGCTAGCGAAGGCGACGCCCAGGCGGCCTTCGAACTGGGCGAGTTCTACCATGATGGCAAGCGTGCCCCACGCGACCTGAACAAGGCGCTGTACTGGTTCGAGCAAGCCTCGCTCAAGGGGCATGCCACCGCGCAGCATCGCCTGGGCATCATGTTCTTTCGCGGTGAGGGCGTACCGGCCAACAACGTGCAGGCCTACATCGTGCTGAAGATGGCGGCGGTCAACGGCGACGAGGATGCGCTGGACACCGCCGACCGCGTCTCGACGCAGATGCGCCGTGACGAGCTGGAGATCGCCACCCAGGTGCTCGGGCAGATCTTCCGCGAGTACCTGCTGGAACTGCAGGCCGCCGACTCGCCGTTCGCGCCCTGACGGCCAGGCGACGATCGCGCGCTTTCCCCCTCCCCTGCGGACGCTTATAATCGCCGGTCATTTTTTGAACAACGCCGGCCCGTAACATGTCCCGCAAGCTTTTCATCGAAACCCACGGCTGCCAGATGAACGAGTACGACAGCTCGCGCATGGCTGACCTGCTGGGCGAACACCAGGCCATGGAGATCACCGAGAACCCGGCCGACGCCGACGTGATCCTCCTCAACACCTGCTCGATCCGCGAGAAGGCCCAGGAAAAAGTCTTTTCCCAGCTCGGCCGCTGGCGCGAGCTGAAGCAGGAGAACCCGCAACTGGTGATCGGCGTCGGCGGTTGCGTGGCCAGCCAGGAAGGCGCAGCATCCGTGATCGTGCCCCTTACGTGGACGTCGTGTTCGGCCCACAGACGCTGCACCGCCTGCCGGAGATGATCGATGCGGCGCGCAGCACCCGCACGCCGCAGGTGGACATTTCCTTCCCCGAGATCGAAAAGTTCGACCGCCTGCCCGAGCCCCGGGTCGACGGCCCGAGCGCCTTCGTCTCGGTCATGGAAGGCTGCAGCAAGTACTGCTCCTTCTGCGTGGTGCCCTACACCCGCGGCGAGGAAGTCAGCCGGCCGCTATCGGACGTGCTAGGGGAAATCCTCCACCTGGCCGAAAACGGTGTGAAGGAAGTGACGCTGCTCGGCCAGAACGTCAACGGCTACCGCCATGACGGCAGCGATTTTGCCGATCTGCTGCACGCCGTCGCGGCGATCGAGGGCATCGAGCGCATTCGCTACACCACCAGCCATCCGCTGGAATTCTCCGATGCGATCATCCAGGCCCATGCCGAGATTCCGCAGCTGGTGAAGTACCTGCACCTGCCTGTGCAGTCGGGCTCGGACCGGGTGCTGGCGGCAATGAAGCGCAACCACACGGCGCTCGAATACAAGTCGCGCATCCGCAAGCTCAAGGCCGCGGTGCCCGACATCCTGATCAGTTCGGACTTCATCGTCGGTTTTCCCGGCGAGACCGAGAAGGATTTCGAGCAGACCATGAAGCTGATCGAAGACGTCGGCTTCGACTTTTCCTACTCGTTCGTCTACAGCGCCCGCCCCGGCACGCCGGCCGCGGACCTGAACGACGACACGCCCGAGGAGGTCAAGAAGCAGCGCCTCGCCGTGTTGCAGCACCGGCTCAACGAGCAGGGCTTCGAGAACAGCCGACGAATGGTCGGCACGACGCAGCGCATTCTGGTGACCGACTACTCCAAGAAGGATCCGGGCATGCTGCAGGGCCGCACGGAGCACAACCGCATCGTCAATTTCCGCTGCGACAACCCGCGACTGATCGGCCAGTTCGTCGAAGTCCACATCGACGACGCCCTGCCGCACTCGCTGCGTGGCAGTCTGCTCGGCTGAGCAGGCCCGCGCCTCGGTGCCCGGGCCGGCCTGACCGACGTCAACCGGCCCGGGGACCGAACAAGCGCCAGCTTTCGGCTTTGCCGCGGCGGCGCTATTCTCTTTTCACCAATTCGCCGCCTACGGCCATATCGAAAGCCCTTGAACGCACCCATAGAACCTCATCGCTTCACCCTCGAACCCTTTGAAGCACGCCGCTTCGCCAACCTCTGCGGCCAGTTCGACGAGCACCTGCGACTGATCGAACAGCGCCTGGCCCTGGAAATCCGCAACCGCGGCAACCAGTTCGAACTGGTCGGCCCGCAGGACGCTGCCAAGTCCGCGGAAAACCTGCTGCGCCGCCTCTACCGCGAAACCAAGACCACCGAGCTGTCGCCGGACATGGTCCACCTGTTCCTGCAGGAATCGGGCATGGAGGAGCTGGCCAACCCCAGCGCCAACCAGGGCGTGAGCCTGCGCACGCGCAAGGGCAACATCCGCCCGCGCGGGGCCAATCAGCAGCGCTACGTCAAGGCCATCCTCGACAACGACATCAATTTCGGCATCGGCCCGGCAGGCACCGGCAAGACCTATCTGGCGGTCGCCTGTGCGGTGGATGCACTGGAGCGCGAACAGGTACGGCGCATCCTGCTGGTCCGCCCGGCGGTCGAAGCCGGCGAGAAGCTCGGCTTCCTGCCCGGCGACCTGGCGCAGAAGATCGATCCTTATCTGCGCCCGCTGTACGACGCGCTCTACGAAATGCTCGGCTTCGAGCACGTGGCGCGGCTGATCGAGAAGCAGGTGATCGAGATTGCACCGCTGGCTACATGCGCGGCCGCACGCTGAACAACAGCTTCATCATCCTCGACGAGAGCCAGAACACCACCCAGGAGCAGATGAAGATGTTCCTGACGCGTATCGGCTTCGGTTCCACCGCAGTGATCACCGGCGACATCACCCAGGTAGACCTGCCGCGCGGCACCAAGAGCGGCCTGGCGCACGTGATCGACGTGCTGCGCGACGTCAAGGGCATCAGCTTCACCCATTTCCAGCCCAAGGACGTGGTGCGCCACCCCCTGGTGCAGCGCATCGTCGAGGCCTATGACGCCTTCGAAGAGCCGCAGCCGATGCCGGCCCGACGGGCGAATCAGGAATCGCCGTCGTGATCGAACTCGATCTGCAGCTGGCCTCGGAGGCGCAAGCGCCGTCGCAGGCCGACTTCCAACGCTGGTGCGAGCTGGCCCTGCGGCAACGCAGCGCCGATTCCGAGCTGACCATTCGCGTGGTCGACGAAGCCGAAGGGCGCGAGCTCAACCGCACCTGGCGACACAAGGACTACGCCACCAACGTGCTGTCGTTTCCGGCCGATGTGCCAGACGGCATCCTCGACATTCCGCTGCTCGGCGACCTGGTGATCTGCGCGCCAGTGGTCGAGCGCGAAGCCGCCGAGCAGGGCAAGCCGAGCCAGGCGCACTGGGCCCACCTGGTCATCCACGGCTGCCTGCATCTGCTGGGTTACGACCATATCGAGGACGACGAGGCCGAGGAAATGGAAGCGCTGGAACGCGAGCTTCTGGCCGAACTCGGCCACCCCGACCCCTATGCCGAACAACAGCCCGAAACGGGCCACCGCATGGACCACTGAGCCACACGACATGAGCGAAGACCGATCGATCAGCGGGCAGAAGTCCTGGCTGGAGAAAATCACCCAGGCTTTTGCCCACGAACCCAAGAACCGCCAGGAGCTGCTGGAAATCCTGCGCGAGGCCCACGACAACAAGCTGCTCGACAGCGAGGCCCTGGCCATCGTCGAGGGCGCCATCCAGGTCGCCGACCTGCAGGTGCGCGACATCATGGTGCCGCGCTCGCAGGTCATCAGCATTCGCGCCGACCAGTCGCCGCGAGAGTTCCTTCCGGCAATCATCGAAGCCGCGCATTCGCGCTACCCGGTAGTCGGCGAGAGCCTCGACGAGGTGATCGGCATCCTGCTGGCCAAGGATCTGCTGCCGCTGGTCCTGCAAGGCGAACAGCAGAGCTTCAACATCAAGGATCTGCTGCGCCCGGCCACCTTCGTGCCCGAATCCAAGCGCCTGAACGTATTGCTGCGCGAGTTTCGCGCCAACCACAACCACATGGCCGTGGTCATCGACGAATATGGCGGCGTCGCCGGCCTGGTCACCATCGAGGACGTGCTGGAGCAGATCGTCGGCGACATCGAGGACGAGCACGACGTCGAGGAAGACAGCTATATCCGCCCGCTGCCCTCCGGCGATTTCCTGGTCAAGGCGCTGACGCCGATCGACGAGTTCAACGACTACTTCGAGGTCGCCTTCCCCGACGACGAGTTCGACACCGTTGCCGGCCTGGTGATGAATGCCTTCGGCCATCTGCCAAGCGCAACGAAGTGATCGAGATCGACGGTTTCCGTGTGCGCGTGCTCAATGCCGACAGCCGCCGCGTCCACATGCTGCGCCTGTCGCGCCTGGAGCGCGAGGCGCACTGAGCGACCGCGGGCCGTGGCGGGTTTCTGCCGCCCGCACGCGGCCTGCGCCTCGCCACGTAAACGCGCTTCGCTTGCGGCAGGCCGAGCATGGCCGTAGCCTCGCCTGCATTTGTCCTGCAAGGAAAATCGATGTCCTGGATCACCCGTCCTGGCTGGCTCGGCAATCTGCTGGCGCTTGTCGCAGGCACGCTTACCACGCTGGCGCTGGCGCCGTTCGACCTTTGGCCGCTGGCGCTCGTCTCGATCGCCCTCCTGTTCCTCGGTCTGCGCGAACTCGCCCCGGGCCAGGCTGCGCGACGCGGCTGGTGCTACGGTTTCGGCCTGTTCGCTTCCGGCGTGAGCTGGGTCTACGTCAGCATCCACGACTTCGGCGCGGCCTCGCCGGCGCTTGCCGGCCTGCTGACGCTTGGCTTCGTCGCCGGGCTGGCGCTGTTCTTCATGCTCTTCGGCTGGCTCTGGGCGCGCTGGCTGCGTGGACAGCAGACACCCCTGCGCGACGCACTTGGCTTCGCCGCCCTGTGGCTCGCGCTGGACGCCCTGCGTGGCTGGCTGCTGACCGGCTTTCCGTGGCTCTATGCCGGCTACAGTCAGCTGGATGGGCCGCTCGCCGGGCTGGCGCCACTAGGCGGCGTCTGGCTCCTGACCTTTGCCATCAGCCTCAGCGCGGCACTGCTGGTAAACCTGCCGCGCATGCGCGGTCGGCCCTCGCAGCTGGCCGCAGCGGTCCTGCTGCTGGTTGCGCCCTGGCTGACCGGAGCGCTGCTCGACGAGCATGCCTGGACGCAACCCAAGGGCGACCCGCTGAGCGTCGTGGCGGTGCAGGGCAACGTCCACCAGAGCCTCAAGTGGGATCCCAAGCAGCTGGAGATGCAGCTGGTGCTGTACCGCGACATGACCTTCCGCAGCCGACCCGCCGACCTCATCGTCTGGCCGGAAACCGCCGTGCCGATCCTCAAGGAACATGCCGAAGGCTACCTGTCGATGATGGCCGGCTTCGCCCGACAGCGCGATTCGGCGCTGATCACCGGGGTGCCGGTACGCCAGCCCAACGATGCCGGCGAACTGCGCTATTACAACGGCCTGACGGTCACCGGCGAAGGCAGCGGCACCTACCTCAAGCAGAAACTCGTCCCCTTCGGCGAGTACGTTCCGCTGCAGGACCTGCTGCGCGGACTGATCGCCTTCTTCGACCTGCCCATGTCCGACTTCGCCCGCGGCCAGCCTGGCCAACCGCTGCTGCAGGCCAAGGGGCTGCAGATCGCCCCCTATATCTGCTACGAGGTGGTCTACCCGGAATTCGCCGCCGCACTCGCCGCCGACAGCGACCTGCTGCTGACGGTGAGCAACGACGCCTGGTTTGGCCGCTCCATCGGCCCGCTGCAGCACCTGCAGATGGCCCAGATGCGCGCGTTGGAAGCCGGCCGCTGGATGATCCGCGCGACGAACAACGGCATCACCGTGCTGATCGACCCGTTCGGCCACGTTACCGAAGGGGTGCCGCAGTTCGAAGAGGCCGTGCTGTACGGTGAAGTCAGCGCCATGCAAGGGCTGACGCCCTACCTGCGCTGGCGCTCCTGGCCGCTGGTGCTGGTCTGTTCGTTACTGCTGGGCTGGGCCTTGATCGGCCGCAACCGGGGGCGCGGGTGATACGCCTACCGCTGGGCGGTACAGCAGCGGATAGAGGAGCATTCCGGCGGCCTCGTTGATCAGCAGGCTGGTCTGCCACACCGCTTTGGCTTCCGGGAGCCAACCACCCAGCGGGCGCCCGTTGGGCACGCCCATGAACCCCACCGGTGCGGCGACGACCTCGACGCCGTTCTGCTCGAAGCACCAGCGCGAGCGCGGCATGTGCACCGCAGAGGTCACCAGCACGACCCGCTCGATGCCCGCCGCCTTGAGCATCTGCGCACTGTAGACAGCATTCTCCCAGGTCGTACGGCTGCGCTCCTCCAGCCAGCGGGTCGGCACCTGGAAGTCGCGCTGCAATACCTCGGCACCGATGTATGCCTCGCTCGGCGGCTGGCCGAAGTGCAGCCCGCCGCTGGTGAGGATCGGCAGCCCGCTGGCACGCGCCAGACGTGCCGCATAGCGCAGCCGTTCGAGCGCCAGATGGCCCGGCTGGTCGCCACCCCAGGCCGGATCGGCGAGCTCACGCCCGGCGCCGAGCACGACGATGGCTCCCGCCTCGGCTGCCAGCCCGCCCCAGCGTGCCTCGGCCAGCGCCGGCTCACGCTCGAGCAGTCTGGCACCCCACTCGACGAACAACGGCAGGCTCATTGCCGTCAGGCCGCCAAGACCGATGGCGAAGCACAGCGCGGCGAACCGCGGCCGCCGACGCCGCAGGAGCCAGGCACAGGCCAGCAGCAGCACAAAGCCGCCCGGAGGAAGTAGCAGCTGTTTGAAGAAATAGCGAATCGGCACCCGGCAACCCCTTGTCCCTCAGCAGGTGCCCGCCACTCTAACCGCTAGCCTTACGGCGCTGCATCAGTGCCGCTCATGCCGACGCAAGCGCCTTGCGCGCAGCAGCTGCGACCCGCAGGCCTCGCAGCAGGCAGGTCCCGCACCTTCCGGCCAATGCACCTCGGCCTGGCACAGCGCACAATTGAGCGACTGGCGCAGGGCAAAGCGGTTCTGTGCCTCGCGCGGTGCCGAGCGTTTTTCCGGTGCGCCACGCACCACGGTCTTAGGGCGCGGGCGAGACAGGCGGGCATGCTCCTGAGCGGCGGCATGCCAGCCCGACAGCCAGCGTTCGTCACCGCTCAGGTAGGCCCTGATCAGCTCGCATTCGGCAGGCGTCAGGCCGTCGACCTCGAGCTCACCCGCCTCGCCGACGCCGGCCGATCCATCACGCTCGGCCTGCTCCAGCGCCAGGGACAGGCGCCGCAGTACACGCCCGTACAGGTTGCCCCGATCCGGTGGCTCTTTGATCATCTCTAGCTACCTCGCTTCCCCTTGCACAAAGCGTAGCTCAGCCCTGGCTGGCCACCCCCAACACGACGGATGGCAAAGCGACTCGGACGGCAAATCAGGTTTCCCTAGGCTGCAAAGGGTCATGTATGCTACGGCGCTTCCATGCCTCTGCCCGCAGCCTTGCGCGCCCACGGATCGGTCTTCCGAGCCGTCGTCTGACTCGCCGCGGCGGAGCGCCCGCCCTCTCCTCAACGCCAGTAGCCATGCACGAACAGTATCTGCCCCGCGAAATCGAAGCCGCCGCCCAAGCCCAGTGGGAAGCGAACAAGTCCTTTGAAGTCAGCGAGGAACCCGGCAAGGACACCTTCTATTGCCTGTCGATGTTCCCCTACCCCAGCGGCAAGCTGCATATGGGGCACGTGCGCAACTACACCATCGGCGACGTTATCGCACGCTATCAGCGCATGCAGGGCAAGAACGTCCTGCAGCCCATGGGCTGGGACGCCTTCGGCATGCCGGCCGAGAACGCCGCGATGAAGAACCAGGTGGCGCCGGCGAAGTGGACCTACGAGAACATCGCCTACATGAAGGCCCAGCTGAAAAGCCTGGGTCTGGCCATCGACTGGTCGCGCGAAGTCACCACCTGCAAGCCGGACTACTACCGCTGGGAGCAGTGGCTGTTCACCCGCCTGTTCGAGAAGGGCGTGATCTATCGCAAGAACGGCACCGTGAACTGGGACCCGGTGGACCAGACCGTGCTGGCCAACGAGCAGGTCATCGATGGCCGCGGCTGGCGTTCAGGCGCGCTGATCGAGAAGCGCGAAATCCCGATGTACTACTTCAAGATCACCGCCTACGCGGATGAGCTGCTGGAGAGTCTGGACGAGCTGGACGGCTGGCCCGAGCAGGTCAAGACCATGCAGCGCAACTGGATCGGCAAGTCGCGCGGCATGGAGATCAGCTTCCCCTACGATGTCGCCAGCATCGGCAGCGAGGGGGTGATGAAGGTCTTCACCACCCGCCCCGATACGCTGATGGGTGCGACCTACGTGGCCGTTGCAGCGGAACATCCGCTGGCCACTCTCGCCGCGCAGAACAACCCCGAGCTGCAGGCCTTCATCGACGAGTGCAAGCGCGGCGGCGTCGCCGAAGCCGACATCGCCACCCAGGAAAAGAAAGGCCTGGCCACCTCCCTGCGCGTGCAACATCCGCTGACCGGTGAACTGCTGCCGGTATGGGTCGCCAACTACGTCCTGATGAACTATGGCGAAGGCGCGGTCATGGCCGTGCCGGCGCATGACGAGCGCGACTTCGAATTCGCCAGCAAGTACGGCCTGCCGATCAAGCCGGTGGTGCGCACCAGCGCCGGCGACGAGACGCCCGCGCCCTGGCAGGACGCCTACGGCGAGCACGGTCAGCTGATCAACTCCGGCATCTATGACGGCCTGGATTTCGAAGGCGCCTTCGACGCCATCGAAGTGGCGCTGCAGAAGAAAGGCCTCGGCCAGGCGCGCACCCAATTCCGCCTGCGCGACTGGGGCATCAGCCGCCAGCGCTACTGGGGCTGCCCGATCCCGATCATCCATTGCGACAGCTGTGGCGACGTGCCGGTGCCAGAAGACCAACTGCCGGTCGTGCTGCCCGAAGACGTGGTGCCGGATGGCGCCGGCTCGCCGCTGGCGAAGATGCCCGAGTTCTACGAATGCAGCTGCCCGAAGTGCGGCGCACCTGCCAAGCGCGAAACCGACACCATGGACACCTTCGTCGAGTCGTCCTGGTACTTCGCCCGCTACGCCAGCCCGAACTACGACCAGGGCATGGTCGACCCTGCGGCTGCCAACCACTGGCTGCCGGTGGACCAGTACATCGGCGGTATCGAACACGCCATCCTCCACCTGCTCTACGCGCGCTTTTTCCACAAGCTGATGCGCGACGAGGGCCTGGTCAGTTCCAACGAGCCGTTCAAGAACCTGCTGACCCAGGGCATGGTGGTCGCCGAAACCTACTACCGCACCCTGGAAAACGGCGGCAAGGACTGGTTCAACCCGGCCGACGTCGAGGTCGAGCGTGATGCCAAGGCCAAGGTCATCGGTGCCAGGCTGAAGACCGACGGGCAGCCGGTGGAAATCGGCGGCACCGAGAAGATGTCCAAGTCGAAGAACAACGGCGTCGACCCGCAGGCGATGATCGATGCCTACGGCGCCGACACCTGCCGTCTGTTCATGATGTTCGCCTCGCCGCCGGACATGAGCCTGGAATGGTCCGACTCCGGCGTCGAGGGCGCCAGCCGCTTCCTGCGCCGCGTCTGGCGTCTGGCCCACGCGCACGTCAGCGCCGGGCTGCCGGGTACGCTCGATCTGGCCGCACTGAACGACGAGCAGAAGGCCGTGCGCCGCGCGATCCATCTGGCGATCAGGCAGGCCAGCACCGATGTCGGCCAGCACCACAAGTTCAACACCGCCATTGCCCAGGTGATGACGCTGATGAACGTGCTGGAGAAGGCGCCGACCGCGGGCGAGCAGGACCGTGCCCTGCTGCAGGAAGGCCTGGAGACCGTCGCCCTGCTGCTGGCCCCGATCACCCCGCATATCTGCCACGAACTCTGGCAGCAGCTGGGCAAGCCGGGCGCGATCATCGACGCGCAGTGGCCGAAGGTCGACGAAGCCGCCCTGGTGCAGGACAGCCTGACCCTGGTGGTTCAGGTCAACGGCAAGCTGCGTGGCCAGATCGAAGTGCCGGCCAGCGCCAGCCGGGAAGAGGTGGAGACCGCCGCGCGCGGCAACGAGAACGTGCTGCGCTTCACCGAAGGCCTGACCATCCGCAAGGTCATCGTGGTTCCGGGCAAGCTGGTCAACATCGTCGCTAACTGATTCGGCTCCGACGCTGCAAGCGGGGAGCCCACGAGGGATATACAGATGATCAAACGGAATCTGGCTGTGCTGGGCCTGGCCGCCCTCCTCGGTGGCTGCGGCTTCCAGCTGCGCGGCACCGGCGATGTGCAGTTCGGCCTCAAGGAGCTCGATCTGCAGGCGCGCAACAGCTATGGCGAAACCCGCCAGCAGCTCGAGGATGTACTCGAGCGCAACGATGTGCGCGTCCATCCCGGCGCCCGCTACCGCCTGGATCTGGTCAAAGAGAGCACCCGCCAGCGCGTCGCCAGCTACACCAGCGCGGCGCGCAGTGCCGAGTACGAGCTCACCAGCGAGCTGACCTATCAGTTCCGCGGCCCGCAGGATCGGTTGCTGCTCGAGGACAACGTCGAAGTGCAGAAGGTCTACGTACACGACGAGAACAACCTAATCGGTTCCGACCAGGAAGCCGAGCAGCTGCGCCAGGAAATGCGCCGCGAGCTGATTCAGCAAGTGGTCATGCGCATCCAGCGCATCACCCCGGCCCAGCTCGATCAGCTGCAGCAAGAGGCGGAGGCCAGGGCACGCGCCGAGGCCGAGGCGCTCGAAGCGCGCGGCGCGAGCAGGGCGCACAGCCCCTGCAGTCGCCGATCCAGCTGCCGCTGCAGTGAAGCCGGAGGAGCCGCCGCCGCGGCTCCTCTCGTTTGCCGTCAATGAAACTCTCTCCCGCCCAACTCGCCAAGCACCTGCAGGGTTCGCTGGCCCCGGTCTACGTGGTCTGCGGCGACGAGCATCTGCTCTGCCAGGAAGCCTGTGACGCGATCCGCCAGGCGACGCGTGACCAGGGTTTCAGCGAGCGTCAGGTGTTCAATGTTGAGACCGGCTTCGACTGGGGCCAGCTGATCGAGCTGGCGCCAGCCTGTCACTGTTCGCCGAGAAGCGCCTGATCGAACTGCGCATCCCCAACGGCAAGCCCGGCGACAAGGGTGCCGGGGCCCTGCTCGACTATCTGGCGCGCCCGGCCGAAGACACCGTGCTGCTGATCAGCCTGCCAAAGCTCGACGGCAGCACGCAAAAGACCAAGTGGGCCAAGGCGCTGATCGACGGCAAGGATGTGCAGTTCGTGCAGATCTGGCCGGTCGACGCCGCGCAGTTGCCCCAGTGGATCCGTCAGCGCCTGGCGCAGGCCGGCCTGGCCGCTGACCAGGAAGCGGTCGAAATGATCGCGGCGCGCGTCGAGGGCAACCTCCTCGCCGCTGCCCAGGAGATCGAAAAGCTCAAGCTGCTGGCCGAAGGCGGGCAGATCAACGCCGAGACGGTCCAGGCTGCGGTAGCCGACAGCGCCCGCTACGACGTATTCGGCCTGATCGACGCCTGCCTGCACGGCCACGCCAGCCATGCCCTGCACATGCTCGAAGGCCTGCGTGGCGAAGGCATCGAGCCGCCCGTGATCCTCTGGGCCCTGGCCCGCGAGCTGCGCCTGCTGGCCGGCATTGCTCAGCAATACGCCCAGGGCCTGCCACTCGAGAAGGCCTTCGCCCAGGCGCGGCCTCCGGTATGGGACAAACGCAGGCCACTCGTTTCCAAGGCCTTGCAGCGGCACAGCGCGCAACGCTGGAACCAGCTGCTGATGGATGCCCAGCGCATCGATGCCCAGATCAAGGGCCAGGCCGAAGGCAATCCCTGGACCGGGCTGGCCGATCTGTGCCTGCAGTTGGCTGGCACGCGCATCCTGACCCGCTGAGCCAAGCGTGGCACAGGCGGTCGCCTGCCCCGCGCAAGCCGCACAAAGCGTGATAATGTTCTCAGCCGATTTCCCCATCGAGAGTGGTGATGTTCTACCCCTTCGTTCCCGTGCTGTTGCTACGCACGCTGGTCGCCGGCACGGCGCTAGGGCTGGTGGCCTGCGCCGCCAAGCCGCTCGCCGAGAGCTATGCGCCCCGGCCCGCTTCATCGGCAAGTCAGAGCACCGTAGAGGCGCCGACGGCCGGCGCCCCCGCGGCACTGCCATTGCCGGGTTTTGCCGAATGGCGCGATCAGTTTCGGCAGCAGGCGCTGGCCGCGGGCATCAGTCCACGCGTATTCGACGAAGCCTTCGCTGGCGTGACCCCGGACCCGACCGTTATCACTGCCGACCGCAGCCAGCCGGAATTCACTCGCCCAGTCTGGGCATATCTCGACGGGGCGCTTTCGACGCAACGCGTCGAGCGCGGCAGAAGGCTATTGACCGAACATGCCGACACGCTGACCCGCATTGAAGACCGCTACGGTGTGGATCGCCAGACGCTTGTCGCCGTGTGGGGTCTGGAAAGCAGCTTTGGCCAGATCATGGGCGACAAGTCGGTCATTCGCTCGCTGGCCACCCTCGCTCACGAAGGCCGGCGGCCGGAGTTCGCTCGCACCCAGCTGCTCGCCGCCTTGCAGATCCTCCAGAGCGGCGACGTCCGCCCCGAGCGGATGCGCGGCTCCTGGGCCGGCGCCATGGGCCAGACCCAGTTCATTCCCACCACCTACAACACCCACGCGGTCGACTTCGACGGCGACGGTCGCCGCGACATCTGGGGCAGCGCGGCTGACGCACTGGCATCGGCTGCCCACTACCTGCAAGCCTCGGGTTGGAGCCTCCATCAACCCTGGGGTACGGAAGTGCGCCTGCCCTCGGGGTTCGACTACGCCCTGGCCGATGCCAGCATCCGCAAGCCGCTCGGGGACTGGCGTGCGCTGGGCATCGCCGGCATTCCGGACGGCGACGACAGCGCGCAGGCCAGCTTGCTGTTGCCCGCCGGGCACCGCGGCCCCGCGTTTCTGGTGCTGGATAACTTCCGCAGCATCCTTCGCTATAACAACTCGTCTTCGTACGCGCTGGCGATCGGCCTGCTGGCCGACCGTTTTCGCGGCCGTGGCGAGGTCGCCGGCGAATGGCCGCGCGACGAACAACCGTTGAGCCGCTCCGAGCGGCTGGAACTGCAGGAGCGCCTTGCGCGCCAGGGTTACGACCCCGGCACGGCCGACGGCATCATCGGCGCCAATACGCGCAAGGCAATACGCGGTTTTCAGCAAACCCTCGGCTGGCCGGCCGACGGGCACCCCACCCAGGAGCTGCTGGGCCGTCTGCGCGCGCGTCCCTGAGCGATCACGGCAACGAAAAAGCCCCGGAATCCGGGGCTTTTCATTTGACGCTGCGGTCCGCTCAGTGCTTCACGGCCACTTCGTAGAGGTAATCCGGCAGTGGATCGATGACGATCTGCTGGCCTTGATAGTGGGCGCGAACCGACTCCCGCGGCACGACGCCGTGCGGGACCCGCTCATCGCCACCGAGGCGCTGCCGAGCGCGGTAGTCGATGACGCAACCATCGGCCTCGACCCAGAAATGCGGCTTGACCACCTTTCCGTCGAGCTCGACCTGCCCCAGCATGGCGCGATAGGGAATGTGCTGCTTGGCCAGGCGCGTCACCACCAAGCGACTCATCGCGTCGCATTCGACCTTGGCGGTATCCAGATCATCGAGCAGATTCTTCAACTGGGGGTGGTTCATGAGCTATGGCCCTCGGCCTGATGTTGACGGCCGACACTATAGACCAAGGTCTAATGCGGCGGAATGACGCAATTTACTTGCCAAGCTAACTAACGATCCTGTGGTTTTTTCAGGCAGCCGTCAGCATCCCGGTGCATCAGGTGAAGAGGAAAAGCCACTACATGGGAAAAGGCCCGGCGATTGCCGGGCCTTTCTAGGTCACTCGCCCTTGGCGGCATGCGCCTGTTGGTCGGCGTGATAGGAGGAGCGCACCAACGGGCCCGAGGCGACGTTTTTGAAACCCATCTTCTCGGCTTCGTCGGCGAACCAGGCAAAAGTGTCCGGATGGACGAAGCGCTGCACCGGCAGGTGGTTGCGCGAGGGCTGCAGGTACTGGCCGAGCGTGAGCATGTCGATGTCATGCTCGCGCATGCGCTGCATCACCTCGATGACCTCCTCGTCCGTCTCGCCGAGGCCGAGCATGAGGCCGGACTTGGTGGGGATACCGGGCACGCGCTCCTTGAACTTCTGCAACAGGTCCAGCGACCACTCGAAGTCAGACCCCGGACGCGAGGAGCGGTACAGCCGCGGCACCGTTTCCAGGTTGTGATTGAAGACATCAGGCGGCTCGCTGGCGGTGATGTCCAACGCGATGTCCATGCGCCCGCGATAATCGGGCACCAGGGTTTCGAGCTGGATCGACGGCGACAGCTTGCGGATCTCCCGCAGGCAGTCGGCGAAATGCTGGGCGCCACCGTCGCGCAGGTCGTCGCGATCCACCGAAGTGATCACCACGTACTTCAGACGCATGTCGGCGATGGCCTGGGCCAGGTTCTTCGGCTCGTCCGGATCGAGCGGCTTCGGCCGGCCATGCCCCACATCGCAGAACGGGCAGCGACGCGTACAGATGTCGCCCATGATCATGAAGGTGGCGGTCCCGCTGGAGAAGCATTCGCCCAGGTTCGGGCAGGAGGCTTCCTCGCAGACGCTGTGCAGCCTGTGCTTGCGCAAGGTCTGCTTGATATTCTCGACCTCCGGCGAAACCGGGATACGCACCCGAATCCAGTCGGGCTTCTTCGGCAACTCGTCGGTGGGAATGATCTTCACCGGGATGCGCGCCACCTTCTCGGCGCCACGCAGCTTGACCCCCGCCTCGACTTTCGCCGGTCGCTTGTCCGTCGTTTCAACAGTACTCATAGCTTTCGATTCCGCCCGCAAGGGTCTTCTGTTGCGTATAGCCAAGGTGGTCGGCGAGACGATCGCGCAAGCTGTGCGCGACCTCTTCCAGTTCGACCGGTTCGGCGATGAGGTCACGCAGCTGGGTCATGGCCAGCCCGGCATAACCGCAGGGGTTGATTCGCCGGAAGGGCTGCAGATCCATGTCCACGTTAAGCGCCAGGCCGTGGAAGGAGCGTCCGTTGCGAATGCGCAGGCCGAGGGAGGCGATCTTGGCGCCATCGACGTAGACGCCCGGGGCATCGGCCTTGGCCGCCGCAGTCACGCCCCGCTCGGCGAGCACCTCGACGATGCTCTGCTCGATCAGCGAGACCAGCTGGCGAACGCCAATGCCCAGCCGCCTCACATCCAGCAGCAGGTAGCAGATCAGCTGGCCGGGACCGTGGTAGGTCACCTGCCCTCCGCGATCAGCCTGCACTACCGGGATCTCGCCGGGGAACAGCAGGTGCTCGGCCTTGCCGGCCTGGCCCTGGGTGAATACCGGGGGATGCTGCAGCAGCCAGAGTTCGTCCGGCGTCTGCGGCCCACGCTCGTTGGTGAAACGCTGCATCGCGCGCCAGGCGTCTGGTACTCGACCAGACCGCACTCGCGCACGACAAGCTCGCCAGACGCCATTACAGGACCATATGCACGCGGCCGGTCGCCCGCAGGTCCGTGTGGATGGCCTGCAGCTGCTCGACGCCGGTCGCGGTGATCAGCACCTGGACGGAGAGGAAACGCCCGTTGCGACTGTCGCGCAACACCACGCTGGACTCGTCCAGTCCGGGCGCATGCCGCTGAATGACTTCGATGATCAACTCACGGAAGCCGTCACCGGCATCACCGATCACCTTGATCGGGTAGCGCTCGCAGGGAAATTCGATTTTCGGCGCCTGGGCGTCGTTAGAGGTATCGGTCATGAGACGGACCCGTGATCCGCAAGGCGCACCGGCGGCCTAGTGAGCACCGGTGCGCGAACGCGTCAGTTGAACAGGCTGAAGAAGAACAGGCGAATACTATCCCACAGACGACGGAACAGCCCACCCTCCTCCACGGCTTCCAGGGCGATCAGATCGCTGGTGTGCAGCACCTGCTCACCCTGCTTGACCTCGACCTTGCCAATCACCTGGCCCTGCGCGATCGGTGCGATCAGCGTATCGGCGAAGCTCATCGAGGCCTGCAGCTTGTCCAGCTGGCCGCGCTGCAGAGTCAGCGTCAGATCTTCGGCCAGGCCGGCCTTGACCTTGTCCTGCTCACCTTTCCAGACCTGCTGCTGCGCCAGCTCCACACCCTTCTGGTAGAAGGTGCGGGTTTCGAAGAAGCGGAAGCCGTAGGTCAGCAGCTTCTGCGTCTCGGCCGCGCGGGCCTGCTCGCTGTTGGTGCCGAACACCACCGCGATCAGACGCATGCCGTCACGCACGGCCGAAGCGACCAGGCAGTAGCCGGCCTCTTCGGTGTGACCGGTTTTCAGGCCATCGACAGTCTTGTCGCGCCACAGCAGCAGGTTGCGGTTCGGCTGCTTGATGTTGTTCCAGAGGAACTCCTTCTGCGCATAGATCGCATAGTGCGCCGGGTCCTCGTGAATGATCGCGCGCGCCAGCTTGGCCATGTCGGCAGCCGAGGAGTAATGCTCGGGATGCGGCAACCCGGTGGCATTCATGAAATGGGTGTTGTTCATGCCCAGGCGCTGGGCAGTCGCGTTCATCAGGTCCGCAAAGGCCTCCTCGCTGCCGGCGATATGCTCGGCCAGCGCTACGCTGGCATCGTTGCCGGACTGGATGATCACGCCATGCAGCAGGTCGCCCACCGAGACCTGGCTGTTGACCTGGATGAACATGCGCGAGCCGCCCGTGCGCCAGGCCTTTTCGCTCACCGTGACCATGTCGCTGTCGCTGATCTGCCCCTTCTTGATTTCCAGGGTGGCGATGTAGGCGGTCATCAGCTTCGTCAGGCTCGCCGGCGGCAGGCGCTCGTCGCCATTGTTTTCCACCAGCACGTTGCCGCTGGCGGCATCCATCAACAGATAGGACTTGGCGGCCAGCTGCGGTGGTGAGGGGATGATCGGTGCCGCCCAGACCGCCGGCGCGATCGTCAGCAGGGCCAGGACCATGAAGCGTTTCAGGTAAATGGTGATGTTCATCCGGTTCTCGATGGGTTGGTGTATCGGGTGCCACGAAATGGCGCGGACTCAGTCAGCCTTGACTCGCCGGGGCTGACCGAGATTGGCAAGCCGCACGCTCTGCTCGAGCTGTGTGGCCTCACTCTGCGTCTTGATCGGCCCAAGCCTCACACGATGCAGAATCTGCTGGTTGTGCACGACCGAGCTGACGAACACCGGCGCGGTGACCACGCCCGCCAACTTGTCCTTGAGCAGTTCGGCGGCGTCCGGATTGGCAAAGGCGCCGACCTGCAGATACAGCCCCTCGTTACCGTTCGCACGCTGCGAGGCGGGCTCGACCTCGACCGGCAGCACGGCCGCGGCGTGTTGCTGCGGCGGCGGTGTATAGCGCTCGACCGGCTGAGCGATGGAGCCAGCCGCCGGCTTGGCGGCCGCGGGCTGGGCCAGCACCATTGGCACGGCCTTGCCGCGCGCCGCCCACCACTGCTCCGGATCGATGCCCTCGACCTTGACCCGCGCCGTGCCGCTTTCGGCATAACCGAGCTTCTTCGCCGCGGCAAAGGACAGATCGATGATGCGATCGGAATAGAAGGGCCCGCGATCATTGACCCTGAGCGTGACGCTGCGGCCGTTGTCCAGGTTGGTCACCTTGACGTAGCTCGGCAACGGCAGGGTCTTGTGCGCCGCGCTCATCCCATACAGGTCGTAGGTTTCGCCGTTGGCCGTGGCCTGGCCATGAAACTTGGTGCCATACCAGGACGCCGTGCCGACCTCCGCATAGCGCCGGCCATCGTTCATCGGGTAATAGGTCTTGCCGAGCACCGTGTAGGGATTGGCCTTGACCGGGCCGTAATGAGGCATCGGCGTGGCATCGGGGATCTGCGAGACATCGACGTCCCACCAGGCGCGCCATCCTTGTGGGGCCTGGCGTAGCTCCCAGCGGCGCCGGCCTGGCCGCCGCTCGTATCGCGCGGCCCCGGAGCGGACGAGCAGCCGGCCACGACCACGCAGGCAAGCGTCAGCGCCGACAGCCCGCGACGTGCCTTCATAGCGTCGCTCCCTTGGCTTGCGCGAGCTTCTCGGACAGCTGATGCACTGCCATGGCGTACATCACGCTGCGGTTGTAGCGCGTGATCACGTAGAAATTCGGCAGGCCGACCCAGTATTCGTCACCCTCGGCGCCTTCCAGGCGAAAGGCGGTTACCGCGGTGCCATCGGGCACCGGCGTATCGGTACGCCAGCCCAGGCCACGCAGCGCGGCGACATCGAGCACCGGCTCGAGACCGACTGTCAGCCCCTTCTCGTATTCCGGGCCGTCGACCTCGGCACGTGCGACCACCGGCTCGCCAGCCACCCAGCCATGCTGCTTGAAATAGCTCGCGGCGCTGCCGATCGCATCGACCGGATTGCTCCAGATGTCGATGTGGCCGTCGCCGTCGAAATCCACCGCATAGGCGCGGAAGCTGCTCGGCATGAACTGTGGCAGCCCCATCGCGCCGGCGTAGGACCCCTTGAGCGTCAGCGGATCGACCTGCTCCTCACGGGCAAGCAGGAGGAATTCCTTGAGCTGCTGGCGGAAGAACGGCTGGCGCGGCGGATAATCGAAGCCCAGCGTCGACAAGGCATCGATCACCCGGTAGTTGCCAGTATTGCGCCCGTAGAAGGTTTCGACGCCGATGATCGCGACGATCACCTGCGCCGGGACACCGAACTCGGCCTCGGCGCGCGCCAGGGCCGCCTCGTTCTGCCGCCAGAAGTCCACCCCCTGGGCGATGCGCGAGTCGGTGATGAAGATCGGACGATACTCCTTCCACGGCTTGACCCGCTCGGCCGGCCGCGAAATCGCGTCGAGGATCGCCTGCTTGCGCTGCGCCTGGCCGAACAGCTCGTGCAGCTGCTCGGCCGCGAAGCCGTATTCCTGGGTCATTTCGTCGATGAACTGGTCCACCGCCGGGCTCTGGTAGTCGCCGGCAACGGCCGACTGCGCGCCGGCGAAGACGCCGACCAGCCCCAGCATGCGGAGCGTTCGCGTCATCCAGACACGCGTTGTAGGAATCAAGGAATTCACTCTCATCAAACCTGGGCGATCCACTTGCGATGGGTGTGGATCGACATCAAAACCCCGAACCCTGACAGCAGGGTCACCAGCGAAGTTCCACCGTAGCTGATAAAGGGAAGCGGCACCCCCACCACGGGCAGCAAGCCGCTGACCATGCCGATGTTGACGAAGACATAGACGAAGAACGTCATGGTCAACGCACCGGCGAGCAGTTTGCCAAACAGCGTCTGTGCCTGCACGGTAATGGTCAGCCCCCGCGCGATCAGCAGCAGGTAGAGCACCAGCAACAGGCAAACGCCAACCAGCCCGAACTCTTCGGCCAGAACGGCAATGATAAAGTCGGTATGGCTTTCCGGCAAAAAATCCAGGTGCGACTGGGTGCCGAGCAGCCAGCCCTTGCCGAATACGCCGCCCGAGCCGATCGCCGCCTTTGACTGGATGATGTTCCAGCCGGTACCGAGCGGATCGCTTTCCGGATCGAGAAAGGTCAGCACGCGCTGCTTCTGATAATCGTGCATGACGAAGTACCACATGCCGACGGCGACCGGCACCAATGCGGTCACCGCACCGAGAATCCAGCGCCAGGGCAGCCCGGCAATGAACAGGACGAAGGCGCCGGACGCGAGGATCAGCAGCGAGGTCCCCAGATCGGGCTGCTTGAGAATCAGCACGAACGGCACGACGATCAACGCCAGGCTGACCAGCGTGTGCTTCAGCCGTGGCGGCAGGGGGCGCGACGACAGATACCAGGCGATGGTCATCGGCATGATGATTTTCATGAACTCGGACGGCTGGAAGCGGATCACGCCCGGAATGTTGATCCAGCGCGTCGCCCCCATCGCGGTGTGCCCGAGAAACTCGACGACCAGCAGCAGCCCGACCACCACCAGATAGCCCAGCGGCACCCAGCGTGCCATGAAGCGCGGCTCGAACTGTGCGATTACCAGCATCGCGCCGAGGCCGAGGCCAAAGGAACTGGCCTGCTTCATCAGCAGGTCGAGGTTCTTCCGCTGGCCGAGTAAAGGATGAACAGGCTGGCCGCCGCCAGCGTCAGCAACAGCAGCAGCAACAGCCCGTCGATGTGCAGGCGCTGCAGAAGCGTGGCCCGGCGACGCATCACGTCCTCGCGCGAAAGCGTGCGATCGAAGGTACCGCTCATGATTTTTCGCCTTCTGCCTTGGCCGCAGGCGCGTATTCCGCCTTCAGCTGACCACTGTCGTCGAGCAGCCAGGCGTCGAGCACCGCCTTGGCGACCGGGGCGGCCACGCCCGAGCCGGATTCGCCATTCTCGACCATCACCGCCACGGCGATCTCGGGGTCCTGGACCGGGGCGAAGGCAACGAACAGCGCATGGTCGCGATGCCGCTCGGCCAGCCGCGAGCTGTCGTACTTCTCGCCCTGCTTGATCGCCACCACCTGCGCCGTGCCACTCTTGCCGGCAATGCGGTAGGCGGCGCTGTCGCCAACCTTCTTCGCGGTACCACGCGGGCCGTGCAGCACCTGCTCCATGCCGTGGATCGAGTAGTCCCAGAACTTCGGATCGCGCAGCTCGATATCCGGCATCGGATCCGGATCCACCGGCGGCTCGCCGCCGATGCGCCGGGCCAGATGCGGACGAATCCACTTGCCGCGGGTAGCCATCAGCGCCGTCGCCTGGGCCAGTTGCAACGGCGTGGCCTGCATGTAGCCCTGGCCGATACCGAGAATGACCGTTTCGCCTGGGTACCACGGCTGCCGGTAACGGCTGCGCTTCCACTCGCGCGAAGGCATCAGGCCGGCGGTTTCCTCGTACATGTCCAGCGCCACGCGCTGACCCAGGCCGAAGCGCGACATGTAGTCATGCATGCGATCGACCCCAAGCTTATGCGCCATGTCGTAGAAGTAGGTGTCGTTGGAACGCATGATCGCCAGCTCCAGGTCCACCGAGCCGTCGCCGCCGCGGTTCCAGTTGCGGTACTTGTGCTTGACGTTCGGCAACTGGTAGTAGCCCGGGTCGTAGACGCGGCTGGTCGGTGTGATCACCCCGGCATCCAGTCCGGCGATCGCCATCATCGGCTTGATCGTCGAACCCGGCGGATAGAGCCCGCGCAGCACGCGGTTGTACAGCGGGCGGTCGATCGAGTCGCGCAGCGCACCGTAGTCCTTGAAGCTGATGCCGGTGACAAAGAGGTTGGGATCGAAGCTCGGCTGGCTGACCATCGCAACCACCTCGCCGGTCTTCGGCAGCAGCGCCACGATCGCGCCGCGACGCCCGGCCAGTGCCGCCTCGGCAGCCTCCTGCAGTTTCAGGTCGAGGGTCAGCGTGATGTCCTTGCCGGGCACCGGTCGGTGCGCTTGAGCACGCGCAGCACGCGACCGCGCGCGTTGGTCTCCACCTCTTCGTAGCCAACCTGGCCGTGCAGCACGTCCTCGTAGAATTTCTCGATGCCGGTCTTGCCGATGTGATGGGTGCCGGCGTAGTTCACCGGATCCAGGCTCTGCAGTTCCTTTTCGTTGATTCGCCCGACATAGCCCACCGAGTGCGCGAAATGCGCACCCTGCGGGTAGTGGCGGACGAGCTGGGCGGCGACCTCGATGCCCGGCAGGCGGAACTGATTCACCGCGATCCGCGCGATCTGTTCCTCGCTCAGCTCGTACATGATCGGCACCGGCTCGAACGGCCGCCGCCCCTGCAGGACACGCTTCTCGAACAGCTCACGCTCTTCGGCGCCGAGCTCGAGCACCTCTACCACGCGGTCGAGGACTTCCCGCCATTCGCCGGCGCGCTCGCGGGTGACAGTCAGGCTGAAGCTCGGCCGGTTGTCGGCGATCACCCGCCCGTTGCGATCGAAGATCAGCCCACGGCTCGGCGGAATCGGCTGCACATGGACGCGATTGTTTTCCGACAGCGTGGAGTGGTAGTCGAACTGGATGACCTGGAGAAAGTACATCCGTGCCACCAGCACACCGGACAGCAGCAGCACGACGAGCGCGCCGACGATGATCCGGCGGCGGACCAGCAGTGCGTCTTTTTCGTGATCCTTGAGCTGAATCGGCTGCGGCATGTCGAGCGCTTCGGCGAACTACTTGTGATAGGGGTGACCGGACAGAAGCGTCCAGGCGCGATAGATCTGCTCGGCAACCAGCACGCGCACCAACGGATGCGGCAGGGTCAGCGGTGACAGCGACCAACGCTGCTCGCTGCGGGCACAGACCTCCGGTGCCAGCCCTTCCGGGCCGCCAACCATGAGGTTGACGTTACGGGCGTCCAGTCGCCAACGGTCGAGCTCGGCGGCCAGCTGTTCGGTGCTCCAGGGTTTGCCATGCACCTCCAGCGTGACGATTCGCTCGCCAGGCTGGACGCGCGCCAGCATGGCCTCACCTTCCTGGCGAATCAAGCGCGCGACGTCGGCATTCTTGCCACGCGTGTTGAGCGGGATCTCGGCGAGCTCGAGTGGCAGCTCGCCGGGCAGCCGGCGGGCATATTCCTGCCAGCCCTCCTCCACCCAGCGCGGCATCTTCGAGCCGACGGCGATCAGGCGGACGCGCACACCTACTCCGCGGACTGACCGTGCTGGGCGCGACTCTGTTCGGCGCCCTGCCAGAGACGCTCGAGGTCATAGAACTGCCGGGTCGGCACCTGCATGACGTGAACGACCACATCGCCGAGGTCCAGCAGGGCCCACTCGCCGCCGTCCAGCCCTTCGCTGCCGAGCGGACGCACGCCCTGCTCCTTGACCTTCTCCAGGACGTTCTCGGCCAGCGCCTTGACCTGGCGGCTGGAGGTACCGCTGGCAATCACCATGTAATCGGTAACGCTGGTCTTGCCCCGTACATCGATGACCACGATGTCCTGGCCTTTCAGATCTTCCAGCGCGGCAACCGCCAGCTGGACCAGTGCTTCATTTTGCATAAAGGAAAACAACCTCAGTTCGACGCCCGGTACAGCCCGTGCGCGTTGATATAGGCCAGGACCGCATCGGGCACCAGGAAGCGCACCGACTTGCCACTGGCCAGCAATTGACGAATCTGCGTGGCCGACACCTCCAGTGGTGTCTGCCAGACAAAGGCGATCTGCCCGGCCGCGCCGGCGAGCGCCTGTGGATCGGGCACGCTGCGCGCCGCCACCAGGTCCTGCAGCGCCTGCGGCGCCTCGCTGCCGGCATCCGGCCGCTGCAGGACCAGGATATGGCAGTAGTCGAGCAGTTCTTCCCAGCGATGCCAGGTCGGCAACCCGCAGAAGGCATCCCAGCCTACGATGAGCAGCAGCTGATCCTCGGCTGCCAGTTCGGCGCGCAGCGAGATCAGCGTATCGAGCGTATAGGACGGCCGGTCGCGCTCCAGTTCGCGCGCATCGACCGCCAGCGGCGGCAGGTCCGCCACCGCCAGCCGGACCATGGCCAAGCGGTCTTCGGCCGAGCAACTGGGCGTCTCCCGGTGGGGCGGACGCGCGTTGGGAATCAGCCGCAGCTCGTCCAGATCGAACATTTCGGCCACCTCCAGCGCGCCGCGCAGGTGGCCGATGTGCACCGGATCGAAGGTTCCGCCAAGGATGCCGATGCGCCGAACCATCAGGTGCGAATATGCCCGTCGCCGAGCACCACGTATTTCTCGCTGGTCAGCCCTTCCAGGCCGACCGGCCCGCGTGCATGCAGCTTGTCCGTGGAAATGCCGATCTCCGCCCCCAGGCCGTACTCGAAGCCGTCGGCGAAGCGGGTCGAGGCGTTGACCATCACCGAACTGGAATCCACCTCGGTGAGGAAGCGCCGTGCATCGGTAAAGTTCTCGGTGACGATCGCGTCGGTGTGCTGCGAGCCGTAACGGTTGATGTGCTCGATCGCCGCGTCGAGCGAATCGACCAGGCGGATCGACAGGATCGGCGCGTTGTACTCGGTCGCCCAGTCCTGCTCCGTGGCTTCCAGCACATCGGCTCCCAGCAGCGCCCGCGTTCCGGCGCAGCCACGCAGCTCGACGCCCTTGTCGCGATAGATCGCGGCCAGCGGCGGCAGCACCTCAGCGGCGATCGCCTGGTGCACCAGCAGGGTTTCCATGGTGTTGCAGGGTGCGAAACGCTGGGTCTTGGCGTTGTCGGCGATGCGGATGGCCTTCTGCGGATCGGCCGCCACGTCGATGTAGACGTGGCAGATGCCGTCCAGATGCTTGATCACCGGCACTCGCGCATCACGGCTGATGCGCTCGATCAGCCCCTTGCCGCCGCGCGGCACGATCACATCAACGTATTCGGGCATGGCGATCAGCGCACCGACAGCCGCGCGGTCGGTGGTCTCGACCACCTGCACGCTGGCTGCCGGCAGCTCGGCCTCGAGCAGGCCCTGAGCGATGCAGCGGGCGATGGCTCGATTGGAATGGATCGCCTCGGAACCGCCGCGAAGAATGGTCGCGTTGCCGGACTTCAGGCACAGGCTGGCGGCGTCGATGGTCACGTTCGGCCGCGACTCGTAGATGATCCCGACCACGCCCAGCGGCACTCGCATCTTGCCGACCTGAATGCCCGACGGCATGTAGCGCATGGCGCGGATCGCGCCGATCGGATCGGGCAGCGCCGCGACCTGGCGCAGGCCTTCGATCATGCTGTCGATGACCTTGGGCGTCAGCGCCAGGCGATCGAGCATCGCCGCGTCCAGGCCGTTGGCCCGCCCCTGGGCCAGATCCTGCTCGTTGGCGGCGACCAGTTCGTCGCGGGCGGCGTCCAGCGCGCGAGCAGCGGCCTGCAGGGCGCGGTTCTTCTGTGCCGTGCTGGCACGGGCAAGCACCCGCGAAGCCTCTCGTGCGGAGCGGCCCAGACGGGTCATGTAGTCGAGTACGGACTCGGTCATGGTATGGCTGGCCTGATCTGGAGGGAAAGCGGCTGATTATAGCCAGGCGCGTCGCCCGCGCCCAGCGGCGTCGACCGAAGGCCCGGTTGTTGCAGCGGGTAAAGAATTCGCCGGCCGAGGCCGCCAGGGCGCGGCTATCATCGCGGCACGCAACCGCTCATCGCATCGGTGGTCGAAATCGTTCCGTAGCAAAGGAAGTCCTGCATGGGCCATTGGCTCGACTCGCTCACCGCCTGGCTGGCTGCCAACCCGCAGTGGCTCGGGCTGACCCTCGTCATTGTCGCCTGCCTGGAATGCCTGGCGGTCGTCGGCCTGCTGGTGCCCGGCACGGCGCTGGTCCTGGGCCTTGCCGTGCTCGCCGGCAACGGCGTGCTGAGCCTGGGCGAGACATTGCTGCTGGGCTATGTCGGCGGGCTGCTCGGCGACCTCCTGTCCTATGCCCTGGGCCGGCGCTATCACCGCGGCATTCGCGGCCTGCCCGGTCTGCGCCAGCACCCCGAATGGCTGGAAGGCGCGGAGGCCTACTTCGCCCGTTATGGCGTCGCCAGCCTACTCGTCGGCCGTTTCATCGGGCCGCTACGGCCGATGCTGCCGATGACCGCCGGCATGCTGGACATGCCGTTCGGCCGCTTCCTGCTGGTCAGCCTGGTCGCGGCGGCCGGCTGGTCGATGGCCTACCTGATGCCCGGCTGGACGGCCGGCGCCGCGATGCGCCTGCCTCTGGCCGAGGGCTTCTGGGGCGAAGCGGCGATCGTTGCCGGCGGCACCTTGCTGGTGATCGGTCTGATCGTCCACGGCAGCCTGCGGCAGTTTCGCTGGATCACCCTGCTGGCCGCCAGCGCGTCCCTGGCGCTGCTGGCCGGCCTGTTCTTCGGCTGGCCATACCTGAAGATATTCGACGAAGGCCTGCTGGCCGTCATCCAGGGCGAACGCAGTGCGGCCATGGACCAGGCGATGGTGCTGATCACCCGCCTGGGCGACTTCCACACCCAGCTCTGGGCCGCCACCCTGCTCAGCCTGCTGCTGCTGACGATGCGTCAGTGGCGCGCGGCAACCTTCGCCGTCAGCACCCTGCTCGGCACCGCACTGGCCAATGGCGCGCTGAAGGCGACGTTCGCGCGCCTGCGCCCGGAGGTACTCAGCGAGCCTCTGACCAGCTACAGCTTTCCCAGTGGCCACAGTTCGGCGGCGTTCGCCTTCTTTCTCGTGCTCGGTGTACTGGCCGGTCGCGAGCAACCGCCGCGCATGCGGCTGACCTGGCTGCTGCTGGCCTGTCTGCCGGCCACGGCGATCGCCCTTTCACGCATGTACCTGGGTGTGCACTGGGCCACCGACGTACTGGCCGGCGCCCTGCTGGCCGCCACCCTGTGCGCGACCAGCCTGACCCTGGTGCAGTGGCACCGCCCGCTACCGGCGCTCAGCGCGCGTGTCTGGTGGCTGCTACTGCCGGCCTGCCTGGGGTTGCTCGGCGCCTTCGCCGCCTGGCGCCTGCCGGATGCGCTGCAGCTCTACCACTACGTGGCCGGCTGACCTGCGCTAATCGGGCGCATCGCCCTGCAACCGTTCCAGCCACTGTTGGATCAGTTGCAGGCGCTCGGCGGGCTCGTCGGTTGCGAGCAACTGGAGCTTCTGTGCGGTTTCGAACGGCAGCAGGTAGGCCAGTTTGCTCGCCAGCTCGGCCTGCCCGCGGATTTCGCCCGGCATGCCCAGCGTTCGCACCATCGGGTGCTGCCCGAGCGCCTGCAGCAGCACCAGCAAGTCCTCGTACTGGGCATCGAGCGCCCGGTCGCAGACCTCGTCGCGCCAGCTCACCTCGGCGACCAGCAACTGATCGCGCTGCACCTCGGTCGACTGCACATCGAAACGCCGGCCCCCCTCGACGCGAATCCCCAACAGGCCATTGGGGCGCTGCTGCCAGTCGCGAATCAGGGCCTCGCAGCCGACCATGGCATGGGCGCTCGGCGCCGGGCCCACTTCGTGACCCTCGAGAATGCGCACCACGCCAAAGCCGTGGCCGGCCTTCAGGCAGGCGCTGACCATGTCCAGATAGCGCGGCTCGAACAGCTGCAGATCCAGTACGCAACCGGGAAACAGCACGGTATCGAGCGGGAACAGCGGCAGATTCATAACGGCTCCATCACAGCAACAGGGATACCACCAGCGGCAGCAGCACGGCGGTCATCACGCCCATCAGGCTCATCGCCAGCGCGGCGAATGCACCGCACTCGTCGCCCTCCTGCAGCGCCTGGGCGGTGCCGACCGCGTGTGCGGTCAGGCCGAGCGCCATGCCGCGGGCCGCAGGATGGAGAACCCCGCAGCGGCGCAACAGTTCCGGCCCCAGGATCGCACCGAGCACGCCAGTCAGCATGACGAACACCGCCGCCAGCGCGACCACGCCGCCGATCTGCTCGGCCACCAGCATGGCGATCGGCGAGGTCACCGACTTCGGCGCCAGCGTCATGAGAATCATCTGGTCGGCACCGAACAGCCAGGCCAGGCCCATACCCAGCGCCGTAGCCGCCGACCCGGCCACCAGCAGGGTCACCACGATCGGCACGAAGAGTTCACGGATACGCCGCATGTTCAGGTACAGCGGTACCGCCAGCGCGACGGTCGCCGGGCCGAGCATGAGCGTGAGCAGGCGCGAACTGCCGGCGTAATCCTCATAGGCCAGGCCACACAGCAGCAGGATGGCGATGATCATCAGCGCCGAGACCAGCACCGGCTGCAGGAACACCCAGCGCGTCTTCTCGTAGGCGGCAAAGGCCAGCTGGAAGGCGGCCAGCGTGATGCCGACGCCGAACAGCGGATGGTGGATCAGCGCCTGCCAGGCGGCGTGCCATTGCAGGGCCGTCATGCCTGTTCCCTCTGGCGCTGCTGCCGACGAATCAGCGCCTGCATCAGCCGCCCGGTCAGCACCAGCGACAGCAGCAGCGAAATCACCAGGGTGCCGACGATGGCCCAGAAGTCTTCTAGAATCGCCTCGGTATAGACCATCACGCCCACCGCCGGTGGTACCAGCAGCAGCGGCAGATAGCGCAGCAGACTGCTGGCCGCCAGCTGGATGGAGTCGCTGGCGCTACCTCGGAGCAACAGCGCGAGAAACAACAGCACCATGCCAATGATCGGCCCCGGCAGCATCGGCAGCACGAGCACGTTCACGACGGTGCCAAGCAGCTGGAACAGCACCAGCCAGGTCAAGCCGCGAAGCAGCATAGAAAAGCCTCCCGTTGAAATGCAGCGAGTATAAGCCGCCCGTGCCAGGCGGCAGGAATATCGGCCGGCGTGCGAGCTATGCCCGGGCATTCGTACAGGTCATGCGAGTTGTCGCCCACTCGATGGCGTGCTGATCTAGCCGGACAACAACAAGTCTCAGGAGGTCACATGCCGCAGGTACCGATCGAACAACTCAAGGATTACATCGGCAAGGAACTCGGCCACTCCGACTGGCTGACCGTCGACCAGGAGCGAGTCGACCGTTTCGCCGACTGCACCGGCGATCATCAGTTCATCCACGTCGATCCGGAGCGCGCGCGCGAAACCCCGTTCGGCGGCACCATCGCCCACGGTTTCCTCTCGCTGTCGCTGATGCCGATGCTGATGGAAGGCCTGATGGTCACGCCCGCCGGCACCCGGATGGGCGTCAACTACGGACTCGACAGCCTGCGGTTCATCCAGCCGGTGCGCGTCGGCTCGCGGGTTCGCCTGGCGCTGACGCTGCTCGATGCCTACGAAAAGAATCCCGGCCAGTGGTTGCTCAAGGGCCGCGCGGTGATGGAGATCGAGGGCGCGGAGAAGCCGGCCTACGTCGCCGAGACCCTGGCGCTCTGCATTCTCTGAGCGCCACCCATGGCGCTGGCGCGTCCTGCGCTTTGCGGCATACTCAGGGCATCCTGCAGTCCGGACCCGCCATGCGCCATCTCTTGCTTGCCACCGTTACCCTGCTGCTCGCCGCCTGCGGCGAGGGCGAGCCGATCCTGCCCGCCGATGGCGTGCTGCCCGATGGCGGGCGCTACCGGGGCACCCTGGTCGACGGGCTGATCCAGGGCGACGGGCGCATCGACTATCCCGATGGCAGCTTCTACCAGGGCCCGTTCCGCAACGGGCGCCGGCATGGCGAGGGCCTCTGGCAGGCCGCCAACGGTGACCGTTACGAAGGCACCTTCCACGACGGCCTTTTCGACGGCCAGGGCCGCTTCAGCTTCGCCAGCGGCGGGGTCTACGAAGGGGACTTCCATCGTGGCCACATGCAGGGCAAGGGGCGGTTTCGCCAAGGCGAGGCCAGCTACCAGGGCGAGTTCCACGCCGACCTGTACCACGGCCAGGGCGTGCTCGAATATGCCGACGGCAGCCGCTACGAGGGGCAGTTCGTTGCCGGACACCCGCATGGCCTGGGTACCCGCCAGGATGCCCAGGGTACCTTCAGCGGGCAGTTTCGCGATGGCGTGCTCGCCGGGCCCGGTAGCTATGTCGATGCCTCGGGCGCGCGCTACAGCGGCGAGTTCGCCGATGACCAGTTCCACGGTCAGGGCCGCTACGAAGAAGCCGGCGACGTCTGGATCGGCACCTTCGTCAATGGCGAGTTGAGCGGCCAGGGCGAGCACCTGGCCGCCGACGGCAGCCGCTACAGCGGCGAATTCCGCGCCTGGCAGTACGACGGCCGCGGACGTCTGGAGCGCCCGGACGGCAGCGTCTATCTCGCGAGTTCAGCCATGGCCGGTTCGCCGGGCGCGGCGAGCTGAGCCTGGCCGACGGGACCCGGCAGGTCGGCCTCTGGCGCAAGGGCCTGCGCGTGCGCGACGAGCAGGGTAGGCGCCTGCCGGACCCGCTGGAACTCGCCCTGCTCGAACAGGCGCCCTGCTGCAGCGCGCCATTGACCAGTTGCCCGCCTCTACGCCGGCGCCGGAGCTCTATGCCCTGACGTTGGCAGGCGATGGTCGGCAGAGCGTATTCATGCGCGAGGCCGATTATGTCGACCAACTGCTGGGTGAACGTTTTGCCGCGCGCGGCAGGATCAGCCTGGTCAATCATCGCGACCAGCTCGCCGAGCGCCCGCTGGCCACGCGCGAGAATCTCGCGCGCGCCCTGCGTGCGATCGCCGAACGCAGCGGCCCCGAAGATCTGGTGTTCATCTACCTCACCAGCCACGGCACGGCGGATCATCGCCTGGTGCTGGCACAGCCGCGCCTGGCGCTGAGCGACCTCGGCGCGGACGAACTGGCCGAACTGATGCAGCCGCTGGGCAAGCGGCGCAGCGTCGTGGTGATCTCGGCCTGCTATTCGGGCGGCTTCATCGAACCACTGAAAAGCCCGCAGCGGTTGGTCATGACCGCCGCCAGCGCCGATCGGGTTTCGTTTGGCTGCTCGGAGCAGAACGATTTCACCTACTTCGGCCGCGCCCTGTTCGAGCAGGCCCTGCAACAAACCGACGATCTTGCCGAGGCCTTCGCACTGGCGCAAAGCCAGGTTGCCGAATGGGAAGCGGCCGACGACTATGAACCTTCGCAGCCGCAACTCTGGGCACCACCGCAGGTGCTTGAACAGTGGCTGGCGTTAAGGGCCGGCCAGGCCCGATCGATGACCGATCGCCACAAGGAGCAATAACCATGCAGTTGACGCCCCAGCACGTACTGCTTGCCGGCGCCACGGGACTGACCGGCGAACACCTGCTCGATCGCCTGCTCGACGAGCCCACTGTGGCACGTGTCCTGGCGCCGTCACGCAAGCCGCTTGCCGCACACCCGCGGCTCGACAACCCGGTTGGCGAACTCACCGAGCTGCTGCCACGGCTGCAAGGTCCGGTGGACACCGCCTTCTGCTGCCTGGGCACCACACTCAAGCAGGCCGGCAGCGAGGAGGCATTCCGCGCCGTCGACCGCGACCTGGTGATCGCCTTCGCGCAGCGCGCGCGGGAGCTGGGTGCACGTCACCTGCTGGTGATCAGCTCACTGGGCGCCGGTGCGGACAGCTCGTTTCTCTACTGCCGGGTCAAAGGCGAGATGGAGGCAGCACTCGAGGGGCAAGGCTGGCCACAGCTGACCATCGCCCGCCCTGCACAATTGCTGGGCCAGCGCCTGGAACCTCGCCTGGGCGAGCGCCTGACAGCGCCGCTGTCACAACTGCTGCCGGGCAAATACCACGGCATCGAGGCCTGCAGCCTGGCGCGGGCGCTCTGGCGCCTGGCGCTGGAGGATGGCGAAGGCGTGCGAATCGTCGAGTCCGACGAGCTGCGCCGGCTCGGCAAGTAGCGGCTGTGTCGGCCCGGGCGCGCAGCGCCTCCGGGCCGGCTCGCTCACACCTTGATGAAGTGCTCGCGATAGTGGCGCAACTCGGCGATGGAGTCGCGGATGTCATCCAGCGCCAGATGCGTGCTGCTCTTTTTGAAACCTTCCATGATCTGCGGCGCCCAGCGTGCCGCCAGTTCCTTGAGCGTCGAGACGTCCAGGTTGCGGTAATGGAAGTACGCCTCCAGCCGGGGCATCTGCCGGTAGAGGAAGCGCCGATCCTGGCAGATGCTGTTGCCGCAGATCGGCGACTTGCCCTTCGGCACCCACTGCTCGAGAAACGCCAGCGTCTGTTCTTCGGCCTCGGCCGTGCCGATGCGGCTCTCACGAACGCGTTGCGTCAGGCCGGACCCGCCGTGCTGGCGGGTATTCCACTCATCCATGCGCGCGAGCACCTCGTCGCTCTGGTGCACGGCGATCACCGGGCCCTCGGCCAGCACGTTGAGCTGACTGTCGGTGACGATGGTGGCCATCTCGATGATCACGTCGGTATCCGGGTCCAGCCCGGTCATCTCGAGGTCGATCCAGATCAGGTTCTGCGGGTTCTGCATGGGGGGGCTCCTTGACTGTGGCGCGCAGTTTAGCCAGTTGCGCGGGGCCCGTCAGGCGGGTGCGCAGCCGGACGGTAGAGCAGCAGGCTCGATTGCCGCCAATCGTCGATCGGCCACTGCTCTTCGGGCGTCTTGCCGGGCACGGCGAAACTGTTGCTGATCAACTGCGCATCACGCCGCATCTCGCGCCGGGCCTTGTCCCAGAGCGCCGGCATCGGCGCTGGCGAGAGGAAACAGTAGACCACATCATAACGACCGAGGTCCTCGCGCCAGAGGCTGCGCAGACGCACCCGGCAGTTGCGCCGCGGCAGGCAGCGCAACCAGGCGAGAAGAAAGCTCAGCGGCGCGGTCTCGACGCCGACGAAGCATCCTTCGGGGCAGGCGCGTGCCAGCCGGGCCAGAGTTCCGCCCAGGCCACAGCCCAGATCAATGAAGGTAAAGCCTGCCGGCCGCTGCTCGAGATGCTGTAGCAGCCGCTGCTCTGCCGCGCGGCCGGTGAGATACAGCGGCACCCGCTCGCCGATGGCATTCCAGTTCAGCGCCAGCAGCAGGCCGAAACCGGCCAGCAGCAGCGAGGGCGGCAACGCCTGTTCCTGCACCAGCAGCAGCCCGGGCACGAAGCCCAGGTTGATCGGCAGCCACCACTTCGACAGGCCGAGGCACTGGCCGACCGCAGCCGCGACCGCACCCTGCAACAGCGCGGCCGGAATACCCCCGAGGCGCAGGCCGAACGCCAGCGCCAGGTGTAGAGCAACAGCCAGACGATCGCCACGGCGATGACCTGGGCGAACAAGGCGACGAGCACGGGCAGACGACGGCGCAATCCGGCGAGCATGGGCGACCTCGGCATGGGGAGCGACCCAGTCTATCCCAGTCGCCATTGCACAGGCAGGCGGAAGCCGGCGTGCTAGACTCCCGGCCCACCTATCCACTCAAGCGCAGTGCAACATCGATGGCCAAACGCCAACTCAATCGCCGGCAAAGCTGGCGTATCGAGAAGATTCAGGAAGAGCGCGCCGCGCGTGCGGCCCGCCGCGAATCCCGCGCCCAGGAAGAGCTCGAAGGGGGGGAGCTGGGCGCCGAGCAGGTCGGCCTGGTGATCGCCCACTTCGGCGTGCAGGTGGAAGTCGAGGCACAGGACGGTGACGACGCCGGACAGGTGTTCCGCTGCCACCTGCGTGCAACCTGCGACCCTGGTCACCGGCGACCGCGTTGTCTGGCGCCCGGGCAACCAGGGCATCGGGGTGATCGTCGCGCAGCTGCCCCGGCACTCCGAACTCTGCCGCCCGGACATGCGTGGCCAGCTCAAGCCGGTGGCGGCCAATGTCGACCAGATCATCGTCGTCTTCGCGCCGATACCCGAACCACACGCCAACCTGATCGACCGCTACCTGATCGCCGCCGAGCATGCCGGCATCGCGCCGCTGTTGCTGCTGAACAAGGCCGACCTGATCGACGAAGGCAACCGGGCCGCGCTCGAGTCGCTGCTTGGCGTCTATCGACAGCTCGATTACCCGCTGCTGGAGGTATCGGCGCATGATGGCGCCGGCATGAGCGCACTGCGCGAGCGCCTGGACGGACGCATCAGCGTGTTTGTCGGCCAGTCCGGAGTGGGCAAGAGCTCACTGGTCAACAGCCTGCTGCCTGACGTCGATACGCGCGTCGGCGCGCTGTCCGAGCAGACCGGCAAGGGCACCCACACCACCACCACGCACGGCTGTTTCATTTTCCTGGCGGCGGCGACCTGATCGACTCGCCCGGAATCCGCGAGTTCGGGCTGGGCCATGTCAGCCGTGCCGACGTGGAGGCCGGCTTCATCGAGTTTCGCGACCTGCTGGGCACCTGCCGCTTCCGCGACTGCCGCCACGACCGCGAGCCGGGCTGCGCCCTGCTCAAGGCCCTGGACGATGGCCGCATCCAGCCCCAACGCATGGCCAGCTATCGGCACATCCTCAGCAGCCTGCCGGAACCGGAATACTGATCACCGCGGCACGCCTTCAATCGGCCGGAGGCTGATCGAAGCGCAGCGCGCCGTCCTCGAAGATGTTCAGTCGCTCTCGCAGCTGAGGCGCCTGCAGCGGTTCGGCCGGCGGCGCAGCGGCTCCATCGGCGGGCGCGGGACCGGCCGGTGCTGGCGCACCCTCCTCCTCGCCACCGGAGGCCTGTTCGCCCTCGATGTTGCGCTGCGCCTTGCGCGTGAGCACCAGGATGTCGATGCGGCGATTGATCGGGTTGAACGGGTCCTTGCGATCGAACAATGCCGACGAGGCATAGCCGACCACCCGCGCGATCTGCTCATCCGGATAGCCGCCGGCCACCAGCACGCGCCGCGCCGCGTTGGCACGGCTGGCCGACAGCTCCCAGTTACCGATGCCGCTGCGCCCGGAGTACGGCTTGGCGTCGGTGTGCCCGCTGATGCTGATCTTGTTCGGCACTGCGGCAATGGTCTCGGCCATCGCCAACAGGATGTCTTCGAAATAGGGCTGCAGTTCGGCGCTGCCGAGCTCGAACATCGGCCGGTTCTCGGCATCCATGATCTGGATGCGCAAACCGTCACGGGTGATCTCGAACAGGATCTGGTCCTTGAAGCGCTCGAGTTCGGGGTTCTCGTCGACCTTGTTCTGCAGCTCCTGCAGCAGCAACTCGAGGCGCTCGCGCTCGACCTGCTCGGCCAGGCCTTCGGCCTGCTCCGCGTCGACCTCGGCCTTGGCCTGCTTCACATCCGGTTCGACCTCGGGGTTGAGGGTGCGGTCCGGCGAAGGCGTCGGCGTGCCGCCCAGATCGATCACGTGCGGGCTGGCGCTCTCGGTGAAGCCGATCGGATCCTGGAAATAGCCAGAGATCGCACGCTTCTGCTCCGGCGTGGCCGAACTCATCAGCCACATCACCAGAAAGAACGCCATCATCGCGGTGGCGAAGTCGGCAAAGGCGATCTTCCAGGCGCCGCCATGGTGCTCGCCCGCGGTCTTCCTGACCCGTTTGACGATGATCGGCTGGTTGTTGTCCATGTCCGCGCCTTAATTGCCGCGCATGGCCTGCTCGAGCTCGGCGAAGCTCGGGCGGTGGGCCTGGAACAGGACCTTGCGGCCGAACTCGGCGGCCAGCGAGGGCGGCATGCCCGAGGCCGAGGCCACCAGCGTCGCCTTGATCGCCTCGTAGAGGTTGAGCTCTTCCTTGGCATCGTGCTCCAGCGCGCCGGACAGCGGACCGAAGAAGCCGTAGGAGGCGAGGATACCGAGGAAGGTACCGACCAGCGCGGTGGCGACCTTCTCGCCGATCTCCGCGTTGTTGGCTTCGGCGAGCACGGACATGGTGATGACGATGCCCAGCACCGCGGCGACGATACCCATCGCCGGCAGTCCGTCGGCGACCTTGCCCACCGCGTGCGCGGGGTGCTCGAGCTCCTCCTTGAGGCTCGCCAGTTCCATGTCGAACAGCCCCTCGAGCTCGTGGGGCGCCATGTTGCCCGACGACATGATGCGCAGGTAATCGCAGATGAAAGCGGTCATGCGCTCGTCCTTGAGCACGCCCGGGTAGCGGGAGAACACCGCGCTGGCCGCCGGATCCTCGAGATCGGCCTCGATGGCCATCATGCCTTCGCGACGGCTCTTGTTGAGCACCGCGTAGAGCAGCCCGAGCACTTCCAGGTAGAAGGCATGGGTGAAGCGATTGCCGAACATCTTCAGCGACTTCTGGAAGACGACCTTGGTGGTGGACGCCGGGTTGGCCTGCAGGAAGCCACCCAGCGCGGCGCCGCCGATGATCATGACCTCGAAGGGGTGGATGAGCGCGGCGAGCTTGCCGCCAGACAGCAGGAACCCGCCGAACACGCTGCCGAGAACCACGAGAATGCCGATAATCTTGACCATACAAACCTGATTGCGGAAGGACTGCGAAGCAGCGGCACAGCGGAACCGCCAGAGGCCGGCAGCTCCCCGGCGACGCGGGTTACCAAAGAATTGTTCTGGTTATCGGAACTTTTGCGCCAGACTAAAGACCACCCCGACAAAAAGCCAGCCTGGCACCATGACGACACCCACTTCGCTTCCGCGCAGCATCCCCGCCTGGATCAAGGCTCTCGACGATGTCCAGCTGCCCGCCTTCGCCGGCCCGCATGCCAAGGTACGGGCGGCGTTGCGCAACGGCGAGCTGTCGATGCGACAGATCGCCGACGAGATTCACGCCAGCCCGGTACTGGCGCTGAACTTCATCCGCGAGGCCAATCGCAGCAGCGCCGGAGCCAATCCGGTCGACAGCCTGGAGAGCGCCCTGAGCCGCATCGGCCTGCAACGCGCCGAGGAACTGCTGGCGCGCATCCCGGCCCGCGAGGCGCATGAAATCCCCCGGCCGCTGCGGCAGATGGTGCTGATCAGCCGCCACGCCAGCCAACAGGCCAACGGCCTGTTCGCCGCGCGCCTGGCGCGGCTGTGGCAGGAGATTCACTGGGGCAGCCTGCTGTTTCTGGCACCGGCGTGGTCGCTGGTGGCGGCCTATCCGCAGCTGCTCGAACAGTGGGAACAGCGCCTGCTCGTGCGTCGTGAGCCGGCACGCCGCCTGGAGATCGAGCTGCTCGGCGTGCCCCTGCAGGAACTTTGCCTGGCGCTCGCCCGCCACTGGCACCTGCCGGAATGGATCGTTCAGGGCTATCGGCTGCTGGGCGGCAACCGCCGCCTGCTGGTCAAGGCGCTGCATATCGCGCGGGACAACGAGCACCCGCTGCACCAGCAGCAGATGCTCGATGCCGACCCGGACCTGCGACGCTGGTTGACGCTACCGTCCAACACCATCGTGCTCGCCAATGGCCTGGCGCTGTCAGCCCACCATAGCTGGGGTGACGTCCATGCCCTGCGCTGGCAGCGGCTGGCCGGCCTTTATCTGCAGGTACCGCTGGGCGAACTGCAGCAGCTGGTCCATCAACAGGCCGTCGCCAGCGCCCAGGCCATCGGCCCGACCGATCTCTGGCATCCGGCGCAAGCGCTGCTCTGGCCCTGGGAAAGTCGCTTCCAGCGGCAGCAGGACAAACCGGCCGCGCCGCCCAGTGCCGAAGCGCTGGCTCGCTGGCGCGAACAGTGCCGCCTGCTGCTTGCCGAGCCCTCGCCGTTCGCCAACGTCCTGCAGTTGACGCAGGCCGTCCGCTCGGCGCTCGACAGCCTCGGCATGCAGCGCGTGCTGGTGATGCTCGTCGATCGCCGTCAGCAGCGGCTGGTCGCCCAGCAGACCGTCGGCCTGCCGGATTCGGCCGGCCGCCTGGTCCTCGTGCCGGAGCAGAGCCAGGTGCTGCGCAAACTGCTGGAAAAGCCTGCGCTGCTGAACCTCACGCCGGACAATCGGGCAACCTACTCGGCACTGCTGCCGGGCTCGCTCAAGGCCCTGTTCGCCGGCGGCCATCTGCTGCTGCGCTCGGTCGGCGCCGGCCGCCCGGCCATGCTCCTGGCCGCCGATCAGGCGGGCGCGCCGATCAGCGAGCTGTCGCTGCAGGCGTTCGAAAAGACCGTGCAGTGCATAGAGCGGGCGATGGTCAATTTCGCCAAGCGCAGTGCCTGACGTTTTTCGCTAGACTGCGCCTTCATTCGTTCCGCAGAGGCTCATCGTGCCTGCCTTTTCCAATCTGCCCCTGGTGATCGAGCCCATCGACCTGGCGCAGCGCATCAACGCGCCGGAGCTGATCATTGTCGACCTCACCAGCGCGGCGCGTTACGCGCAGGGCCATGTGCCGGGCGCGCATTTCGTCGACCCGAAACTGACCCAGCTGGCCCAGCCACCCGCCCCCGGCCTGCTGCCGCCAAAGGCGCAGCTCGAAGCGCTGTTCGGTCGCCTTGGCCATCGCCGCGACGCGGTCTATGTGGTGTATGACGACGAGGGAGGTGGCTGGGCCGGGCGATTCATCTGGCTGCTCGATGTCATCGGTCATCCTCGCTACCACTATCTGAACGGTGGCCTGCATGCCTGGCTGGCCGAACAGTTGCCGCTTTCGCGCGAGCCCGTAGCCGACGTGGGCGGTCCGGTTGCACTGCAGCTCGACCCGGCGCCCACCGCGACCCGCGAATACCTGGAAAGCCGTCTGGGCGCCGAGGATCTGGTCGTCTGGGACGCCCGTTCGCCGGCCGAATACCGCGGCGAGAAGGTGCTGGCCGCCCGAGGCGGCCACATTCCCGGCGCGGTGAATTTCGAATGGACGGCCGCCATGGACCCGACACGTGCGCTACGCATTCGCCAAGACATCGCCGAGCAACTGCACGCGCTGGGCATCGTGCCGGAGAAGGAAATCATCACCCACTGCCAGACGCACCATCGCTCCGGCCTGACCTACCTCATCGCCAAGGCGCTGGGTTATCCGCGGGTCAAAGGCTATGCCGGCTCCTGGAGCGAATGGGGCAACCTGCCCGACACCCCGATCCAGTCATGAAAAGGTCCTCAATGAAAGATCGCCTGTTCGTCCTCAGCCAGTACGTGCTGCCGCACCACCTGATCTCGCGGCTGGCCGGCTGCCTCGCCGAGTGCCGTCTGCCCTGGGTGAAGAACACCTTCATCAAGTGGTTCATCGGCCACTTCCAGGTCGACATGCGTGAGGCCGCGATCGAGGAGCCCACCGCCTACGAACATTTCAATGCGTTCTTTACCCGCGCACTGAAGGACGGCGCGCGACCGCTCGACCCGACGCCCGGTGCAATCCTCAACCCCTGCGACGGGGCCATCAGCCAGCTCGGGCGCATCGAACAGGGGCGGATCTTCCAAGCCAAGGGCCACAACTACAGCGTCACCGAACTGCTCGGCGGCGACCATGAGCGCGCCGCGCCCTTCATGGGCGGCGATTTCGCCACCGTCTACCTGTCGCCCAAGGACTACCACCGCGTGCACATGCCGCTGGCCGGCACCCTTCGCGAAATGGTCTACGTGCCGGGGCGGATCTTCTCGGTCAACACGGTTACCGCGCAGGGCGTGCCAGAGCTGTTCGCACGCAACGAACGGGTCGTCTGCATCTTCGATACCGAGCGCGGCCCGATGGCCATGGTGCTCGTCGGCGCGATGATCGTCGCCAGCATCGAGACGGTCTGGGCCGGCTTGGTCACGCCGCCCAAGCGTACGCTGAAGGCAGTGCGCTACGACGAGGCCGCGCGTGCGCCAGTCCATCTGGACAAGGGTGCGAGATGGGCCGCTTCAAGTTGGGCTCCACGGTAATCCTGCTGTTCGGCCCCGAGCAGGTCCGCTGGGCCGAGCAACTCGGCCCGCTGAGCCCGGTCTGCATGGGCGAGTCGCTCGGCCAGGCCGTAGCCGCCGAGTGACCATTCGGGTTCCGCGGCGCGGAACCCGAGGCCTCCACCGATCATCGCCTACCAGCACAAAGCCATTACTTCGCCCTGCGATACCCGGCCTTAGCTGTTAGAGTGACGGTAGATGCATCCGTCCAGCGCCGTGGAGTTGCCGGTTGGAAAGCAAGAGCCTGCATATACAGTTACGTGTTCCCACACCGAGCCGGGAGACGTTGTCCTTCTGCGAGGCGAGCCCGCGCGCGCTGCGTGACTGGCTGGCCGGCCTGCCCAAGGCCAACCTTGGCGAGACCGCCCGCCAGCTCTACCAGGCGTTGACCGAGCTCAACCAGCTGCGCGTGTCCTCTGAGCTGCGCCTGCAATTGCTGGAGCTGCTGCGCCCGGATGTCCATTTCGTCTGCAGCCATCTGGAACGCCATTACCTCAACCAGCCAATCGTACTCAGTGAACGGCCGCGCAAGGTCGCCGGCCTCTGCCAGGCGCTGCAGAACCACCTGGCGGCGGGCTACAAACTGATCGTCAGCCGCATCGTCTCGCGCCCTCAGATCGAGCGCCCACAGTTGCTCACCGCCGCGCTGCAGCGCGCCCTGCATGCACTCGGCGCACTGCTGGTACGCTCTACGCAACTGTATAGCCCGGCCAGCGAGGGGCTCTGGCTCGAGCTACACCAGCTCTACCGCCTGGCCAGTGAAAACGGGCTGCGGCACACCCCGGTACGCGATGCGCTGGCTCATGAAGGTGAGGCACTCAGCGCTGAACAGTGCTACCTCAGCACACTGCTATTCGGTAGTGCCCGCTGCAACCAGATCCGCCAGCAGCACATCGCGCCGCTGGCCGCTGCACTGCAGGCCTGGGGGTCCCTGGCCTGCCTGCGACCGGCCACCCACCCGGCCAGCCTGTTCGTCTTTTCGCCGCAGGTCGACGGCCCGCCGCGCTACCGTTCACTGTTCGCCGCCGACCGCCTGCCGAATATGCTCGGGCTCGACCCCAGCCAGCTGGTCGCGGCGATCGAGGTGCACCTGCAGCTCCCCGCCGAACAACGCCAGGGTTCGCGCCTGCCAGGGCGCAGCGCGCTCGGCGACGACCTGCTGCGCCATCTTGCCGCCGCCTGGGGCGTGGTCGCCGACCGCAGCTTCCAGCGCCGCCCCGGCAGCGGACGGCTCGAAGCCTGCCTGGGCATGACCGCCCTGCACTATCAGCTGGCTGGCGAGCGCCCGTTCAACGAGGTGCTAGAGCGTCACGACAGTTCCAGCCGCGCCGTCTTCAAGCTCAACAACGGCGCTGCGGACGTCTGGGCGAAAGCGTTCGACGCGCAGAATGCGGAAACCGAACCTACCCTGGCCGACGACCACATCGAGTTCGTGCGGCCGGCCAAGCCGGCCCAGGCAACCAGACAGGAACCCGGCAGCGCACGCGAGCCCGCCTACCCGTGCTTCGCCGTCGACCTGGTCAACCAGAGCCCCGGCGGCTACTGCCTGGCCTGGCCGGCGAGGTGCCTGCCCAGTTGCAGGCCGGCGAGCTGCTCGGCTTGCGCGAGGACGCCAATGGCCCCTGGCGGGTGGCCACGGTGCGCTGGGTACGCCAGGTACGCGGCGGCGGCACTCAGATGGGTGTCGAACTCATCGCACCGAACGCTCAACCTGCGGCGTGCGCCTGCTGCGCAAGCTCGATCAGGGCAGTGAATACCTGCGCGCGCTCCTGGTCCCGCAAGTTTCGGCCATCGCCCGCGCGCCGACCCTGATCGTCCCGTTGCTGCCGTTTCAGGAAGGGCACAAGGTCAGCCTGAACCAGGAGGGTGAGGAATGCCGGGCGATCCTCGGCAGCCGGCAGGCGCACACCGGCAACTACAATCAGTTCGAATTTCGCCTGATCGGCGATGCGACCGTTGCGCGGGAGACCTCGATCACACCCTGGAGCTCCGCCCAGGGCAGCGCCGAGGCAGATTTTGACTCGCTCTGGAAGTCGCTGTAGATTGCCGGTTCGCGTCTATTTCCCGCCCCGCCCCGCACCGCTTCGGTGTGCTTTTAAGCTGTCGCCATGGCCCTGCAGAAGAAAACCATCCGCCTGCTGATTCTCGAAGACTCGCAGAATGAGGCCGAGCGCCTGGTCAGCCTGTTCCGCAACGCCGGACAAGCCACGCGCGTGCACCGCCTGACGTCCAGCGACGATCTCGCCGAAGCACTGCAGCAGACCTGGGACCTGCTCATCTGCGCTCCGCAGAGCGAGGGCCTGGAGCCGAGTGAAGCGATCGCCGCGATTCGCCGGCAGGCCAAGGACATTCCGATTGTCCAGCTCACCGAAGGCAACGATGCCGAGGCGATCACCGAAGCCCTGCTGATCGGCGCCCAGGACGCTCTACCCAAGGGCGAAGACGAATGGCTGTTGCTGGCCGCCAACCGCGAACTCGCCAACCTGGAAGAGCGCCGTGCGCGGCGGGCTGCCGAACTGGCGCTGCGCGAAGCGGAAAAGCGCTGCCAGCTGCTGCTCGACAGCTCGGTAGATGCGATCGCCTACGTCCACGACGGCATGCATATCTATGCCAACCGCGCCTACCTGGAGCTGTTTGGCTACGACGATAGCGAAGAGCTGGAAGGCATGCCGATGATCGACCTGGTCACCTCCTGTGATCAGGTCCAGTTCAAGACTTTTCTGAAGAACTACCAGAGCCTTGAAGGCAGCGCGGAGCTGACCTGCAGCGGTACCAAGCTCAGCGGCGAGATCTTCGAGGCCCGCATGCACTTTTCGCCGGCCAGCTACGATGGCGAGCCCTGCATCCAGGTAGTCATCCGCGCCGAGCAGGACAGCGCCGAGCTGCAGAAACTGCGCGAGGCCAGCAACCAGGATCCGGTCACCGGCCTGCACAACCGCAACCACTTCCTCGAATTGCTCGATGGCGCGGTCGAACGCGCCGTCAAGGAAGGTCGTGACGCCAGCCTGGCCTATATCCGCGTCGACCGCTTCGCTGCGCTACAGGCCGAAATCGGCCTGGCCGATGCCGACCTGTTGCTACGCGAGCTTGCCGAGTCGCTGCGTCGTCACTTCGGCGCCGAAACCCAGCTGGCGCGCTTCGCCGACGACGTGTTCACCGCCCTGCTCGATCAGCGCACGCCGCAGCAGGTCGAACCGCTGCTGCGCCAGCTGCTCGCGCGGGTCGAGAGTCAGTTGTTCGAAATCTCCGGCCGCACCGTGCAGACCTCGCTGAGCATCGGCGTCGCCGCGCTCGATGAGAAGACCGCGCGTGCTCAGGACGCCATCGAACGTGCCCACCGCTGCGCTGACGAACTCAATGGCAATTCGCTGAAGCTCTACGATCCGGCCGATGAACTCGCGGCCGAAGCCAGCCGCGGCAACCTGCTGGCGATGGTTCGCCATGCACTGGAAACCAATGGTTTCCGCCTGCTGTTCCAACCGATCATCAGCCTGCGCGGCGACAGCACGAGCATTACGAGGTACTCCTGCGCCTGCTCGATCCGCACCAGCAGGAGGTGCCGGCCGCCGAATTCCTCAAGGCCGCCAGCGAAGCCGGCCTGGCCACGCGGATCGACCGCTGGGTGATCCTCAATTCGATCAAGCTGCTCGCCGAACATCGGGCCAAGGGCCATCGCACCCGACTGTTCCTCCACCTGACCAGTGCCAGCCTGCAGGACGCCGGACTACTGCCTTGCTCGGCGTGGTGCTAAAGGCCGCACGCCTGCCGGCCGACGCGCTGGTATTCGAACTTGCCGAGCCGGATGCCATCGCCTACCTAAGCACCGCCAAAGCGCTCAACCAGGGGCTGGCCGAGCTCGGCTGCAAGCTGGCCATCGCCAATTTCGGCTGTGCGCTCAACCCGTTCAACACGCTGAAGCATCTGGCCGCAGAGTACGTCAAGGTCGACGGTTCCTATACCCAGGACCTCAGCCGCCAGGAAAACCAGGAAGCGCTCCGGACGCTGCTGGCCGAACTGCACGAGCAGAAGCGCCTGAGCATTGTCCCCTTCGTCGAGAGCGCCACTGTGCTGGCCACACTGTGGCAGGCCGGCGTCAGTTACATCCAGGGCCACTACCTGCAGGGCCCGAGCCAGTCGATGGACTACGACTTCTCCTCCGACGAAAGCTGAGCCGTTCCGGCAACGTTGACCGGGATCAGCCAACCGTCATCTGGCTCGACTAGAGTGTGCAGAGCTTCGCCGCACTCTGGAGGAAACCGCCGTGGTCATGATGAGAGCCGCCGTCTTCGTCGAGCCGGGTCGTATCGAACTGCAGGACAAGCCGATCCCCGAGATCGGACCCAACGATGCGCTGCTGCGCGTCACCACCACCACCATCTGTGGCACCGACGTGCACATCCTCAAGGGCGAATATCCCGTCGCCCCGGGGCTCACGATCGGCCACGAGCCCGTGGGCATCATCGAGAAGCTTGGCGCCAACGTGCAGGGCTATCGGGAAGGCCAGCGAGTCATTGCCGGCGCCATCTGCCCGAGCTTCACCTCCTACGCCTGCCAGGACGGCGTGCCCTCGCAGGACGGCGGCTGCAGCTGCCACGGCTACAAGCCGATGGGCGGCTGGCGCTTCGGCAATACCATCGATGGCACCCAGGCCGAATACGTGCTTGTGCCCGATGCCCAGGCCAACCTGGCACCGGTGCCGGATGGTCTGAGCGACGAGCAGGTGCTGATGTGCCCGGACATCATGTCCACCGGTTTCGCCGGGGCGGAAGCCGCGAACATCAGGATCGGCGACATCGTGGTGATCTTCGCGCAGGGGCCGATCGGGCTCTGCGCCACCGCGGGCGCGAAGCTGCGCGGTGCGAGCACCATCATCGCCGTCGACGGCGTCGATGCGCGACTGGACATCGCCCGCCAGATGGGCGCCGATGTCACCCTGAACTTCCGCAACGTCGACGTGGTGGACGAGGTCATGAAGCTGACCGGCGGCCGCGGGGTGGATGCTTCGATCGAGGCCCTCGGCCTGCAGAGCACCTTCGAGAGCGCGTTGCGAGTACTCAAGCCAGGCGGCACGCTGTCCAGCCTCGGCGTCTATTCCAGTGACCTGACCATTCCGCTCGGCGCCTTCCACGCTGGCCTGGGCGACAACAAGATCGTGACCTCGCTCTGCCCCGGCGGCAAGGAGCGCATGCGCCGGCTGCTCAACGTGGTGGCTTCAGGAAGAGTCGATCTCGGCCCGCTGGTGACCCATCAGTATGCGCTGGCCGATATCAATGACGCCTACGATCTCTTCGCCAACCAGCGCGATGGGGTACTGAAGGTAGCGATCAAGCCCTGAGACCCGGCCGTGACGGCTGATGCCGCAGTATCAGCCCGTCGCCGTCACTCGGAGCCTTCGCGATCGCGGAAGCCGAGCAGATAGAGGATGCCGTCCAGCCCCAGCGTGGAAATCGCCTGCTTGGCCGACTGCTTGACCAGTGGCTTGGCACGGAAGGCGACGCCGAGCCCGGCGAGCCCGAGCATCGGCAGGTCGTTGGCGCCATCGCCAACAGCGATCGTCTGCTCCAGGCACAAGCCTTCCCGCTCGGCCAACTCGCGCAGCAGGTCGGCCTTGCGCTGGGCATCGACGATCGGCTCGACGGCAACGCCGGTAAGCTTTCCGTTCTCGATCTGCAGTTCATTGGCGAACACGTAGTCGATGCCGAGCCGCGCCTGCAGCTGTCGGGCGAAATAGCTGAAGCCACCGGAAAGGATCGCGGTCTTGTAGCCCAGACGCTTGAGTTCGGCGAACAGCACCTCGGCGCCTTCGGTCAGCCGCAGGCTCGCACCGATCTCGGCCAGCACCGTTTCGGACAGCCCTTCGAGCAGCGCCAGGCGCTCCTTGAAGCTGGCACGGAAGTCCAGTTCGCCACGCATCGCGCGCTCGGTGATCTCCGAGACCTTGTCGCCGACGCCGGCGGCCTTGGCCAGCTCGTCGATCACCTCGGCTTCGATCAGCGTCGAGTCCATGTCGAACACGGCCAGACGCCGGTTGCGTCGATACACCGAGTCGCGCTGGAAGGCGATGTCGACGTTCAGCTCCTGCGCGACGCTGAGGAATTCGGCGCGCAGCGCCGCGGTATCCTCCGGCTCGCCGCGAACGGAGAACTCGATGCAGCCCTTGCCGCTCTCGTCGGGAAGCCCCAGGGGGCGCCGTCCGGAGAGGCGGTCGATATGGTCGATGTTCAACCGTACTTGGCGGTAATGGTGCTGACACGGTGCAGCTGCTCGGCCGTGACCTTGCGCGTCAGCAGCGTCACGATATGCCGCGGCTTGCCCTGACCGGCGACCCACTGCTCGTAGTCGGCTTCGGCAACCGGCGTGAAGCGCACCTGCTGGTCATGCTTGTAGGCGGTGAACAACACGTCCTTGAGCACCCCGGAGGCGGCTTCGGTGGCGGGAATCTCGACCAGAATGCCGAAAGACAGGGTGTCGTGGATCACGGCCTGGCCGATGTCGAGAATGTTCACCCCATCCTGCGCCAGCACGCCGGTGATGGCGGCGGTCAGGCCCGGACGGTCCTCGCCGGTGATGTTGATCAGGACGATATCGCGCAAGGCGCAGCTCCCCTAGCAAATTAGGCCGGCATTCTACATCAAGGCCTCGCACCGACGCGCCCTGCCCGCGCAATGCCGACGCCAGCGAAGAGACTTTTCGTCAGCCGCCGACGCCAGACCTTCAACGCCCTGCAGGCTTTCCCTATACTGCGCGGCAATTTCCCTTCGAGAAGAGCCGCGCCCCTGTGAACCGGCCCGCGTCCGTCAAGCCTGACAATTTCTTCCTGCTGCTCTACCGCGCCATCCGCCAGCACCGCGTGCCGCTGGTGCTGCGCATTGCCGCGCATACCCTGCTGCTCGTTGTTCTGGCGCTGGTCATCTATTCCTGGGTCATCGGCATGCAGTTCAAGCACGCCATGGAGCAGCAGGCCGATGCCCTCGGCCAGAGCCTGGTGACCCAGACCGCGGCATCGGCCACCGACCTGCTGGTGGCCAACGACATCCTCAGCCTCAATGTGCTGCTCAGCAACCTGGTGAAAAACCCGCTGGTCGCGCATGCAGCGATCTACAGCGTGGACAACCGTGTGCTGGCCGAATCCGGCTCGCGGCCGCAGCACAACCTGCTCGGCGAGGACCGCGGCTCTATTCGACTCCGATCAGCTTTCAGGAAGTGATCGCCGGGCACCTGCGCATCAGCCTGGACATGACCCAGTTCCAACAGCCGATGACGATCAGCCTGCAGAGCATGGGGTTGCTCAGCCTGATCCTGCTGGCCTTGGCGCTGAGCCTGAGCATGCGCCTGGGGCGCCAGCTGTCGATGCCTCTGATGCAGCTGCGCCTTTGGCTGCGTGACCCCGACGATCCCGCGCCGGGGGCCGGCCGCCAGGACGAGATCGGCGACCTGGCGCGCCAACTGCAGGCACGGCTGGTACCGGAAAAACCGGAACCCGAGCCGGAAATCGACCTGGGCGACATGCTCGAGGAGTTCGACGCCGAACCGCCAGTCCAGCAGTCGACGGCAGCCGCACCAGCCAGCGCATCCCGCCAGGCGTTTGCGGACCTCGACGAGGACGACGAGCCGCCGTTGTCCGCGCGCGATCGTTTCAGTGCCGACGAGGAGGACGACTTCGATCCGTTCGCCGAGCAAACCCCCAGTGCGTCGGTGCCGCCTGCGGTCGCTGCAACGCCGGCCCGCAGCGCCGTGCTGGCCATCCAGCTCGGCGCCCAGGAGCAGTTGCGGCGCCTGCCGCGCGAACGTCTGACCGACCTTCTGCAGCGCTACCGCGACTGCCTGCAGCAAGCCGCCACGCTCTACCAGGCCGAGCTGCACACGCTGAACGACGGCAGCAGCCTGATGCTGTTCCACAGTCAGGACGACGAGCAGAATTACCTGACGCATGCGGTTTGCTGCGGCGAGCTGATGCGCGCGCTGGGACATGCACTGCAGATCGAGGTCGCCGATAGCGGCATGACGCTGCAACTGCACCTGGGCCTGACAACCGGTGAAGGACTGGTCGACCTGGGCCAGGGCGAGCTACTCCTCAGTGAGGCGGCGCAGGCCGCGCTGGACCTGGCGCAGCACAGCCGCAATCTGGTGCTGGTCGAGCGCTCGATCGGCGACGATTCACTGATTCGCCAGCGGGCGCGGATCCGCCCGATTGCCAGCCCGGAAGGGGCCTGCTGCGTCGAGCGCCTGCTCGACCCCTACCCCTCGCTGCTGGAGCGCCAACTGGCGCGCATGCATGAGCTGCGCAACCGTCACGCCTGAGAGTGACGGGGCAGCGAGCCGCGCAAACGGTTTTGCGCCGCCCTGGTGATCATCGGGCGGCGGGCTTAGAAGCGGAACACTTCCATATCGGTACGCAGCGGCTCCAGCGCCTTCAGTCGTGGCGCCTCCGGCTCGCTGCGCTTGGGCGCCTTCACCGTCGTCTTGGCGGCGTTGCGTGCGACGAGCACCGGCTCGATCGCCTCGGCGAGCATGACGCTCAGGCGCTGTAGCAACCGGCTCTGCGCCTGCACCTGATCGGTGATGCTGCCTGATGTGCTTCCTGCAAGCGCACCAGGCGACTGCCCTGGCGCTTGCCGTGCTCATCGAGCAGCCGCCATTGCGCCTCCAGCACCGCAGGATGCTGCGGGCCGGAGTCCAGGCGCGTGATGGCCAGCTCGATCTGTACATCGGCAACGAAGCCTTCGCTGGCTGGTGCAGACTCGATCTTCTGGGTCTTCAGCTGGGTAGCCAGCTGCCGCATCAGCAGTTGGTCGACGTCTTCCTTGAGACTACCGGCCCAACGGGCTTGCTGCGGGTCGGCGGCGATGCTGCCATCGGGCAGGCGCTGCAGCAGGGCATCGCGCTGCAGGTAGTCGGCCACGCTGACCGGCCCGAGCAGCACGGCCACACCGCCCTCCTGTTCGGGCATCTCGGCCACGCCATTGTCGAGCCGGTACAGCGGCAGCGGCTGCTGGGCGACACAACCGACCAGTGCGGTGCTGGCCAGCAGCAGAACGAGGGGGAAACGCAGCACGTTGTTCATTACCTTCATGACGTTCAGGGCCACGCCTGTCTGAGTCGTTCAGCACGCAGCGACCAGGCGCCGTGGCCGGTCGCAACGTTGGAAAGGCGGGTATCTTCCGTTAATCGGCGCCCGGGTTCCAGCGTGAATTTGGCTCTACCTGTGTCAGCTTTCCACACGCAGCCCATCGACCCGCTGGAAGCCGCGTGGCAGCTTGTTGCCGCGCCGGCCGCGCTCGCCCTTGTAATGTTCCAGATCTTCGGCCCGCAGCGACAGGGTGCGCTTGCCGGCCTGCAGCACCAGGGTCGCGCCGTCAGGCAGCACTGCCAGATCGACCAGATATTCCTCGCGACTGGCCACGCGATCGCCGGGGATGCCGATGATCTTGTTGCCCTTTCCCTTGGCCAGCTGCGGCAGATCCCGCACCGGGAACACCAGCAGACGTCCTTCGGTGGTGACGGCCGCCAGCCAGTCCTGGTCGAGGCTACCCAATGGGCGCGGCGCGACGACCCGAGCGCCGTTCGGCAAGGACAGCAGCGCCTTGCCGGCCTTGTTCTTGGCCTGCAGATCGTCGCCCTTGACCACGAAGCCATAGCCCGCGTCGGAAGCAATCACGTAGAGCGCCTCATCCTCGGGCAGCAGCACGCACTCGAAGCTCGCCCCCGGCGGCGGGGTCAGCCGGCCGGTGAGCGGCTCGCCCTGGCCCCGCGCCGAAGGCAGCGAGTGCGCCGCCAGCGAGTAGCTGCGCCCGGTCGAGTCGATGAACACGGCGAACTGATTCGAGCGCCCGGCGGCGGCCGCCTTGAAGCCGTCCCCAGCCTTGTAGGAAAGCCCCGCGGCATCGATATCGTGACCCTTGGCGCAGCGCGCCCAACCCTTCTCGGAGATCACCACGGTGACCGGCTCGGACGGCAGCAGCTCGTTCTCCGACAGGGCACGCGCCTCGGCGCGCTCGACGATCGGCGAACGCCGTGCATCGCCATAGGTCTCGGCATCCTCGAGCAGTTCCTTGCGCACCAGCCTTTTCAGCTTGGCGTCGCTGGAGAGCAGGGCCAGCAGGCGCTCGCGCTCCTTGGCCAGCTCGTCCTGCTCGCCACGGATTTTCATTTCCTCCAGCCGCGCCAGCTGGCGCAGGCGGGTGTCGAGAATGTAGTCGGCCTGCAGCTCGGAGAGCTCGAAGCGCGCCATCAGCACCGGCTTGGGCTGGTCCTCGGTACGGATGATGTGAATCACCTCGTCGAGGTTGAGGAAGGCCACCAGCAGGCCTTCCAACAGGTGCAGGCGCCTCTCCACCTTGTCCAGTCGATACTGCAGGCGACGACGCACGGTGCCGATGCGGTAGGTCAGCCATTCGCCGAGCAGGACCTTGAGATTCTTCACCTGCGGCCGACCATCGAGGCCGATGACGTTGGTATTGACGCGGTAGCTGGACTCCAGGTCGGTAGTGGCGAACAGGTGCTGCATCAGCTCGTCGGCGTTGACCCGGTTCGAGCGCGGAATGATCACGATGCGGCAGGGGTTCTCGTGGTCCGACTCATCACGCAGGTCGGCGACCATCGGCAATTTCTTGGCCTGCATCTGCGCGGCGATCTGTTCGAGCACCTTGGCGCCCGAAACCTGGTGCGGCAGCGCGGTAACCACCACGTCGCCATCCTCGACGCGATAAACCGCGCGCATGCGCACCGAGCCACGGCCGCTCTCGTACATCTTCAGCAGGTCGGCGCGCGGCGTGACGACTTCCGCCTCGGTGGGGAAATCCGGGCCGAGGATGTGCTCGCAAAGTTGCTCGACGGTGGCGTTCGGCTCGTCGAGCAGGCGCACGCAGGCGGCGGCCACTTCGCGCAGGTTGTGCGGCGGCACGTCGGTCGCCATGCCCACGGCGATGCCGGTGGTGCCATTCAGCAACAGGTTGGGCAGCCGCGCCGGCAACGTGGCGGGCTCCTCCAGCGTGCCATCGAAGTTCGGCACCCAGTCGACCGTGCCCTGCCCGAGTTCCGACAGCAGCACCTCGGAATAGCGCGACAGGCGCGCCTCGGTGTAGCGCATCGCGGCAAACGACTTGGGATCGTCGGGCGCGCCCCAGTTGCCCTGGCCATCGACCAGCGTGTAGCGGTAGGAGAACGGCTGGGCCATCAGCACCATGGCTTCGTAGCAGGCCGAGTCGCCATGCGGGTGGAACTTGCCGAGCACGTCGCCGACGGTGCGCGCCGACTTCTTGTGCTTGGCATCGGCCGAGAGCCCGAGCTCGCTCATGGCGTAGACGATTCGCCGCTGGACGGGCTTCAGACCGTCGCCGATGTGCGGCAACGCGCGATCCATGATCACGTACATGGAATAGTTGAGATAGGCCTGTTCGGTGAACTCGGCGAGGGAGCGGCGCTCCACGCCTTCCAGGCTCAAGAGGGATTCGCTCATGGTCGATCCGTGGCAAATTGGCGCAGCACCAGGGTGCCGGCGCGCTGGGTGAATTCGAGTTGTTTCAGGGCGCTCATGCCGAGCAGGACCTGCTCGCTGAGAAAGCCGGGGGCGACGATGGCGCGCACGTCATGCAGCACGATGTCGCCGAGTTCCAGCCGGGCCAGGCGCGTACGGTAACCGGTGCTCGGGCCATTGGCCGTCTGCAGCATGACCGGTGCGCCGCGCTCGAGGCCCAGGCGCTTGGCCAGTTCGATCGGCACCGCGACATCGGTCGCGCCTGTGTCGAGCAGAAAGGTCACGCGCTCGCCGTTGATGCGTCCATCCGCGACGAAGTGGCCGCTGGCATTGCCGGCCAGCTGGACCTCGACCTGGCCGCCTTCGATGCGCGAAACCGGCTCGCGGTTGGGGTTGAAGCGGTTGTCTTCCCAGTCGGCGAAAAAGCGCGTGGCCAGCAGCAGGCCCGCGCCCCAGGCGAGCACCAGCATGACCCGCCCGGCCCGTCGCCCCGCAGTCTGGGTCACG
>LZQO01000019.1_pt1 | contig 51281 bp, 53 predicted proteins | sample 768571 | NCBI WGS metagenome assembly LZQO01 (sample SAMN05207081, study PRJNA324507) | oil field metagenome | isolation source: sample BH-FW-10 from oil reservoir | place: India: Bombay High | collected 2015-12-01
ACCTCGTCGGCCACCACGCGAAGCCGCGGCCGTGCTCGCCGGCACGCGCCGCCTCGATGGCCGCATTCAGCGCCAGCAGGTTGGTCTGCGTCGCGATCTCCTCGATCGCCCGGATGATGTTGGTGATGTCCTGGCCGGACTGGTTGATCTCCTGCATCGCGGCCTTGAGCGTCGCCATCAGTTCGTTGCCGCCGCGAGCGGCCTGTTCGGCGCTGCGCGACAGCCCGTTGGCCTCGCTGGCATAGCCGGAGGTCTGGCGGATCTGCGTCGCCATCTGGCTGATGGTGGCGCTGATCTCGGTCACCGCCGAGGCGGACTCGGTCGCCCCGCCGGCCAGCTCCTGGCTGAGGTGGGTCACCTGGCCAGCCTTGTCGTTGATCAGCTGCGAGCTGAGCTGCACCTGCGACACCAGCCCGTTGAGGTTCTCGACCATGCGCCGCAAGGCCAGGCCCAGTTGATCACGCTCGGATGCCAGACGCACGTCGACCGCCAGGTCGCCCTGGGAAATCCGCTCGGCTACGGCTACCTGCTCCTGCAGGCTGTCGGCCATGCGATCGAGGCTGAGCGACAACTGGCCAACCTCGTGCGCCGAGCGATGGCCCAGCCGCTGGGACAGATCGCCCTGTTGAATGGCCCGCGCCAGGTTGGCCGCCTTGCGAATGGGCAGTGCCACCGAACGCGAGGAGAACCACAGCGCCACCACGGCAAGCAGGGAAATAAGGACGCCTACGCCGATTTGCTGCAGCACGCTGCGCTCGCTTTGTGCGCTCATCTCGCGTTCCAGCTCGGCGGCCTGGGCCAGCACGATGTCCTTGTCGATGCGCAGCATCATCGACCAGGGCTTGCCGGTACGCCCCAGCTCGATGGGCGCGAACACCGTTACCATGCCGTCGTCGTCGAGCCGCGCGAGCTCTTCACCGCCCTGGATGGAGCCCAGCAGCGCCTGCCAGTCCGGAAGAATCTTCTGGAAATGCTGACCGATGAGTTCGGGCTTGCGGTTCTCGGCCACGATCAGCCCCTGGTCGCTGATGATCGCCACTTCGCCCTGGCCGTCGAACAGCTTGCCCGCGACTTCCTCGCTGACCTTCTGCACGAAATCAAGGTTGTAGTCGGTGCCCGCCACGCCGAGGAAGCGACCGTCGACCACGATCGGCACCGACAGGGTCGCCAGCCACACCTGTTTGCCCTGGACGATGTAGGGCAGGGGGGCGAGCACGCTCTCGCGCTGGGTTTCCTTCGGCCCGATGTACCAGCCGCCCTTGAGTACCCCGTTGGGGTGTTTGTCCAGGGTGTCGTACTCGACCAGTGGCTGGACCGCGATGGTGCCATCGGCCGCGCGCGTCCAGTACGGGGTGAAACGCACGGTCTGGAGGTTGTTGCCGTTCTGCCCGTCCTGGAACAGCAGGTCCTGGCCATCGATGGCGTCCGGCTCCCAGCAGGCGTAGGTGCCGTTGAAGTTCGGGTAGCGCTTGAGCACGTTCAGCAGGACGGCATTGACCTCATCGCGGCCCATCTGCAGGCCGCCACTGGCGGCACCGCTCATCTTCGCGACGGCAAAGGTGGTTGCCATGCCGCGTGCGGCCTCCAGCGCCTCGGTGAACTCCGAGCGGATCTCGCCGGCGTACTTGCCGCCCAGATGCTGCAGGGTTTGCAGCGCATCGTCCTGAGCCTGCTGGCTGACGCGGCCGGAGACCAGCCGTTGCGTCGAGCTGGCAAGAAACACGCTGTAGCCGATGAGTATGCCCGCCGTCACCAGCAGGCACAGCCCACCGATAAGCGCGATTCGGTGTTGTATGGATCGCAGGGGGATCATGCTTGGCACTCCTGAAAACACTAAGGGGAAACTCAAGGGCCTGCTGCAAGCGCTGGAGCAGGGCGGCCGGGGCCGACTGATGTCCAATTGGCATCACGAATACAGGGATATTGCGGCGGCAGAGCCGGGAAATGGATCGCTACCTTGGTGTCGCTACCTTGGTAGCGCTGCCGAGGGACTGGCCGCGCAAGACGGCCCGCTGCAAGCCTGGTGCGAGGGCCGATGCACCTTGCCAACCCGGGTTTCGGGCGCTGCGAGGTTGCCGCGCGGCCCTTGCGTGCGGCTCGCAGGCGCCCGCCAATGCCGGTTGGCGTCGGCACCATCGCTACCAAGGTAGGAGGAAGACGCAGGCGCCGCGCCTTAGGATGGCGCGACCGATAACAATAACGAGGCTGTCCCATGCCCACTTGCAAAGCGCTGCTGCTCAACGCCCTGTTCATCGCCAGCCTGATCGGCTTCGATCAATGTCACGCCGCCGGCGACCTGACCCGTCGCACCCAGGCCCTGCCGGATCTCAAGTTCGGCTCCGAAGAAAGCGACTACGCGGTCTCGCAGAAGGAATACCAGCTGGAAACCGGCGTCGCCTACCAGCTCAAGGTGATCTCCGACGGTCAGAAGGAGTGCGCTTTCCAGGCCCCGGAATTCGCCCATTCGATCTTTCTGCGCAAGGTCGAGGCCGGCGGCGTCGAGATCAAGGCGATGACCCTTACCGAACTGGAATTCGAGGACGCCGGCGAAGCGGAGATCTTCTTCTTGCCGATCAAGCCCGGCAGCTACCCCTTCTATTGCAAGGGCCTGCAGAACAAGGGCATGGAAGGGCGTTTCGTAGTCAAGTGAGGGCGGCGCGATGAATGCCCTTGGTCGCACCTACCTGCTGGTGGCGCTGTTCTTCGCGGCGGTGACGCTCGTGTGCATGAGCGTCCTGTTGCGCCAGGCCGCGCACGACGTGCAACGCGAAATGGATGCCGCGCAACAGGTCGTCGACTACCTCGCGCTCAGCCTGCGGGGCCACCCGCAGGCCCTGGCCAGCGGCCTGCAGGACAGCCTCCGGCACATCCGGGTCGAGCGCATCGCGGCCGGGGCAGAGCCGGTAGCCACAGCCGAAGGGCAGCATCGCCGCTGGTTGAGCCAGTGGCTGTATCCCCAGGTGATGCCAGCGAAAACCGTGCAGTTCGAAGATGGCCAGCAGATCCGCCTGACCGTCAACCCGGACGACGAGGTCGAGGAAGTCTGGGACTCGTTGTTGCAGTTGCTGGCGCTGTTCGGACTGGCCCTGGCACTGAGCCTGCTGACCATTCGCTGGGCCGTCGGCCATGCACTGGGCGTGCTGGAAGACCTGCTCGGCGGGCTGCTGCGCATATCGCGCGGGCAGCTGGCCACGCGCCTGGTGGCGCGACGTCTGCCGGAGGCCCAGCGGCTGGCCGGGCAGTTCAACCAGATGGCCGGCGCGCTGGAAGCGGCCGAAGCCGACAACCTGCGGCTCAACCGTACCCTGATGGAGCTGCAGGAACGCGAACGCACACGCCTGGCGCAGGTGATGCACGACGACCTCGGCCAATATGTCGCCGGCATCCGTGCTCGCGCCTGCCTGCTCCGTGTCCAGGCGGACCGCCCCGAAGCCGTGCGCGAGACCGCCGCGCACCTTGAGCAGCACAGCCTCGACCTGCAGAACGGCTTTCGCGGGCTGGTCCGCGACCTGTATCCGGTCATGCTCGAGCATCTCAGCCTGGAGCAGGCCATCGCCCAGCTTGCCGAGCAGTGGCAGGCCTCGCAGGGCATCGCATGCCGTTTTCGCCTGCGCGGCACGATGCCCTCGCTGGACATGGACGACAAGCTGCACCTCTACCGGCTGGCCCAGGAGGCGCTGACCAACGTCGCGCGACATGCGCAGGCGAGCCAGGTCAGCCTGCAGCTGCGTGGCGGCACTCGCGGCCTGAGCCTGCTGGTCGCCGACAACGGCCACGGCCAGCCGCCCGAGGTACCGGCGTCGGCCTGCGCTCGATGCGCGAACGCGCTCGCTGTCTCGGCGCCCGGCTGCGCTTGCGGCATTGCCCGGGGCGCGGCTGGACGCTCTATCTCAACCTGCCCTGCACAGGAGCGACAACATGAACATTCTGCTGGTCGACGATCACGCCGTGGTCCGTCAGGGCTACGCCAGCCTGCTGACCGCCTTGCTGCCGGAAGTGGTGGTAACCGAAGCCGCGAGCGGCGAGCAGGCCCTGCAGAGCGTGCAGGACGAGGTGCCCAGCCTGGTGATCCTCGACCTCGGGCTGCCGGGCATCAGCGGGCTGGAAACCTGCCGGCGCCTGCGCCAGCGCCTGCCGCTGCTGCCGGTGCTGATCTTCAGCATGCACGATGAGCAGGCTCTCGTTCGGCAGGCCCTCGATGCCGGCGCATCCGGCTACCTGACCAAGCGTTGCGCACCGGACGTGCTGGTCGAGGCGGTGCGCAAGGTGCTGGCCGGACAGCCGTTCATCGAACAGCCATTGGCCGTCGAGCTGGCCTGCCAGCGCGCGTCGAGTTCGGCCAACCAGGGGCGGCTGGCGGACATGACGCCGCGCGAGATGGAAGTGTTCATCATGCTCGCGCGCGGCATCAGCACCCGTGAGATCGCCCAGCGTCTGTGCATCAGCAGCAAGACCGTGTCCAACCACATGGCGTTGCTCAAGAACAAGCTCGAGGTCAGCTCCCAGGCCGAGCTGGTACACCTGGCCATCGACCAGGGCCTGCTGCGGGTCGGCGAACGCATGCTCTGCGAAGCCTGACCACCAGCCGCTTCAACTCCGTCGACGGGCAGGTGGCAGGTCACCTGCCGACCGCCGCGTCCCGTTACCGCCCCGCGCCCAGCAGCCTTCGGCCGCCTGGCGTGCCTCCGAACTCCGCCCATCCCCGCCGGCCGGCAAACAGCGCCGCACGGCCGTGCCGCTGCTGCCTGGATGTGCCCGAAAGGCGGCGTAGACCTAGTGCGCAGGTCGTACGACCAATCTCCGCGGCGCCGGGAAGTTTTCCCGCACGAACCGGGAAATCTTCCCTGTCGGCGCAGCCAGACTCCTTCTGATAATCGCCCTGGCAGGTTGCCAGCACGGCCTGCCCAAACCGACGTAGGGAGCCGCCCGCCGGCTCGTTCGGCCTCGATCCGCCTGACAAGAACAAGGAACTACCCGATGCAGTCTCAGTTCAGTAGTCGCCGGCTGCCCCGGCGCACGCTGCTTTCCCTGGCCATCGCCGGCCTGTTGCCCGGCCTGGCTCACGCCGACGAGCCACTCGAACTGGAGGCTGCGGAGGTCGTCGCCACGACTCCGCTGCCGGGCATCGACCTGCCGAAGGACCAGGTGCCTGCCAATGTGCAGACACTCGATGAGCGGCAGCTCGATCGATTGGGAGGGCAATCGCTGGCCGAAAAGCTGCAGCGCGGCCTGCCGAGCGTGAATCTCAACGAAACCCAGGGCAATCCCTACCAGGCGGACCTCAACTACCGCGGCTTCTCCGCCTCGCCGCTGTTGGGCACGCCGCAGGGCATGTCGGTGTTTCTCGACGGCGTGCGGATAAACGAAGCCTTCGGTGACGTGGTGCACTGGGACCTGATACCCAATACCGCGCTCGCCAGCGCCACGCTCGTGCCCGGTTCGAACCCGCTTTACGGGCTCAACACCCTTGGCGGGGCGCTGGCGTTGCAAACCAAGCGCGGCGATACCCATCCGGGCGGCTCGGCCGAGGTGTACGGCGGCTCCTTCGGGCGCTACGGCGCGGCGGTCGAGCAGGGCGGCAGCCACGAGAATTTCTCCTGGTACCTGGCGGCCGAAGGCATGGACGAAGATGGCTGGCGTGACCATTCGCCCTCCGAAGTGCGGCAGCTGTTCGGCAAGTTCGCCTGGACCAGCGACAGCACCGACGTGGCGCTGACATTGGCGCATGCCGACAACGACCTGATAGGCAACGGCCTGCTGCCTGAAAGCCTGCATGATCGGGACGACGACGCGATCTTTACCTACCCCGACCAGACCGAGAACAGGAGCCACCTGATGGCCCTCTCGGCCAGCCACTGGCTGAGCGAGCGCGATCGGCTATCGGGCACCCTTTACCTGCGTCGCACCCGCACGCAGACGCTCAATGGCGACGGCAACGACGAATACGAGGATGAATACGAGGAGTGGGCCGACGACGGCTTTATCGGCGAAGGCCCGGAAAGCGGCGTGCTGAACCGCACCCGGACCACGCAGCGCGCCTACGGGCTGGCGCTGCAATGGACGCACTACGCCGGCGCCCACCAGTTTGCCTTCGGCCTGACGCATGACAACACACGCGCCAGCTTCCAGCAAAGCGAGCAGGGCGGCGAGCTGACCGACGAGCGCGGCATCCTTGCCAGCGAGGACGAAGAACAGGTCAACAGCCTGCTGGGTCGCACCCGCACCTCGAGCCTCTATGCGACCGACACCTGGTCGCTGACCGAGCGCCTGCAGCTGACCGGCTCGCTGCGCTACAACCGCACCCGCGTGGTCAACTCCGACCGCAGGGGTGACGACCTCGACGGCGACTTCACCTACCACAAACTCAACCCGGCGCTGGGCTTTGCCTGGCAGCTGCAGCCGGCGCTGACGCTGTATGGCGGCTTTTCGCAGGGCAACCGTGCGCCGACGCCGATCGAACTCGGCTGCGCCGATCCCGAAAATCCCTGCAGCCTGCCCAACGCCATGGCCGCCGACCCCTTCCTCGAACAGGTCGTCACGCGCACGCTGGAACTCGGCCTGCGCGGCGAGCTGGCCGGCGGCACGCGCTGGAATCTCGGGGCTTTCCGCAGCATCAACCATGACGACCTGTTGTTCGTCGGCACCGGCGGCAGCCAGGGCTACTTCACCAACTTCGGCCGCACGCAGCGCCAGGGCATCGAGTTCGGCCTGGCCGGCACGCGGGGCCCGGTGGACTGGCGGGTCGACTACACCTGGCTGCATGCAACCTTCCGCTCTTCGGCCTGCATTCTTGCCGAGAACAACAGCACCGAAGGCGAGGGCGGCTGCCCGGACGACGAAATCCGCATCGCCAGCGGCGACTACCTGCCAGGGTTGCCCCGACACAACCTCAAGCTCGGCCTGGACTGGAACCTGAACGACCGGTTGCGGCTGGGCACCACCGTGCTGGCCTACTCGGATCAGTACGTGCGCGGCAACGAGAACAACCGTCACCGGCCCAACGACGAATTCGAAGGCAGCGGAAAGCTGGCGGGCTATGCGGTGGTCAATCTCACCGCCGATTACCGGTTCGCACCGGGCTGGACGCTGTTCGGTCGAGTCGACAACCTGTTCGACAAGCGCTACGCGACATCCGGCGCGCTCGCGGAGAACCCCTTCGTCGGCGCCGGCAACGCCTTCGCCAGCGACCCGGACGAATGGCGCCATGAGCAGTTCATCGCCCCGGGTGCGCCGCGTGCCGGCTGGCTGGGCGTGCGCTATGCCTGGGACGCGCTGTAACGCGAGCGCACGGCCAGGCGGGTTGTCTGGCCGTGCGGGCAACGTGCGCCGCTAGCGATTGTCGCTGTTCAGCTGGCTGGCGAACTGACCGACCGCGCTGACCACCCGCTGCGCACCGTCCTGGATTTCGACGATCACCGCGCCGGCCTGATTGGCGAATTCCAGGCCCTGCTCGGCCTGGCTGCGGCTGGCCGACATGCTGTGCACGGCGGCTTGCGCCAGGTCCTGGTTCTTTTGCACTACCCCGACGATTTCCTCGGCCGCCTTGCTGGTTCGCGCGGCGAGCTGGCGTACCTCGTCGGCCACCACAGCGAAGCCACGCCCCTGGTCACCGGCACGCGCGGCCTCGATGGCGGCGTTGAGCGCGAGCAGGTTGGTCTGGTCGGCAATGCCGCTGATGGTCTTGAGGATCGCGCTGATCAGCTGCGACTGCTTGTCCAGCGCCTCGATGCCATCGGACGCGTCCTGCATCTGCTGGGCGATCTGATGCATGACCTCGACGGTCTGCTGCACCACCTGCGCACCACGCTGGGCGCTGAGGTCGGTCTGCTGCGACGTGCTGTAGGCGATCGTCGCCGCCTCGGCACCGCCATCTCGCGCTGGACCTGCTCGGTAATCACCGTGGCGAACTTGATCACCTTGTACAGCTTGCCGTAGGCGTCGTGCACCGGATTGTAGGAAGCCTCCAGCCATACCGGACGGCCAAGGGCATCGATGCGCTTGAAGCGGGCCGCCACGAAATCGCCGCGGTTGAGGCGCTCCCAGAAGGCGCGGTACTCGGCCGACTCGGCTTCCTCTCGTTCGCAGAACATTCGGTGGTGCTTACCCTGGATCTGCTCCAGGCGATACCCCATGCCGTCGAGGAAGCGCTGGTTGGCGGTCAGCACGTGGCCGCTCAGGTCGAACTCGATCACCGCGGTCGAACGCTGCAGGGCGTTGATCACGCTCTCGGCCTCGCGCGAGGACTCGATGGTGCGGGTCAGGTTGTTGGCGCAGAGCGTGATGTGCAGCAGCGCGCCATCGGCCGCCTTGATCGGCTGCCAGATCGAGCGCAGCCAGGCCTCCTTGCCGTCGGCACGCAACAGGCGGTAGCGCCGGACAAATGCTCGCCCTGGCGTATCGCGGTCTGCAGCCTGGAATAGTTGGCCTCGCTGCGAAACTGCGCGGAAAACAAGCCGTCGAGCGGTCGGTTGAGCAACTCGTCGCGGCGGTAGCCCATTTCGGCGAGAAAGGTTTCGTTCGCGTGCTGGATGCGTCCTTGCGGGTCCACTTCGAGGACCATCATCTCGCGGTACAGCGAGTCCTTGATCTGTCGGCTGATCGAGGCTTCCTCGCGAAGCGCCGACAGCTCCCGCTTGAGTTGGTTGTTGAACATTTTCTTGGCATCCAAGCTTCACCAGGCGCGGGTTCTCCAGCACGGCCCTGGCGACCGGCAGGCATTCAGCAATGGCGACCCGCAGCAGGTAGGCGCGCTGCGGGGTAGCGAACTGGATCAGGTGGGGACCGTCCGAATGCTCACCGACGCGAAAGGTGGGTTTGGACTCGGTATCGAAGCCAATCGGACCTGGCCAGGCGAGCAGCTCACGCAGTACCGCTTCGCAGCTCGCCGCACTGTCAGGCATGACGATCCGCTCCGGCGGCATGCCGGCGAACGGCGCCAGTTCGCCGGCTTCGCCAGGAGGCTTGAGGCGAACAATCGGCAGATTGACCATCGGTTACAGCTCGAGGCCGAGAAAGGCGGTGCCCGGCACCGGATTGACGCTCACCGGTTCAGCAGCGACGAAGCCGAGCGAATGATAGAGCTGGCGCGCCGCGGTGAACTCCGGCAACACATCGAGGCAGATGCGCTGGTAGCCAGCCCGACGCGCTTCGGCAAGGATGCGCTCGACCAATTGCCGGCCGAGCGCCTGGCCACGCGCCTGCGGACGCACATAGACGCGCTTCATCTCGCAGGTGGTGTCGTCGACCCGGCGCAGGGCGGCGCAGCCCACCACCTCGCGGCCGACGCGAGCCAGCAGCAGGCAGCCCGCCGGTGCCGCATAGGCGCCGGGCAGTTCGGCGAACTCGCGTGTATACCCTTGATAGTCGAGGCTGACGCTCGGACTGCGAACGTACTCGGTGAAGATGGCCAGAACCGCATCGCGGTCCTCGGGAAACCTTGCCGCGGTGATATCGGGCATTGACCTGCCTCGCTCCGGCTGTCGGCGCCGGGCGGCGCCGCTCATCGGGCAACCCTAGCGGCAGATGTGGACTGAGTCCATGCCGGCGCGCTCAGCGCTCCCAGCCGATCGGGCAATCACGACAGCTTCCATGTTGGTGCCCTGGAAGGTGGCGTAATGGCGGCGCGCGCCCCTGAGGTTGGCGTCGGCCAGGTTGGCATCGTTGAACTTGGCCTCCTGCAGGTTGGCATCGCTGAGGTCCGCGCCCTTGAGGTCGGCCTTGCTCAGCCAGGCCATCTCCAGGTCTGCCGCGATCAGGCGACTGTCGTGCAGCTTTGCACCGCTCAGGCGGGCGAACTCCAGAAAGGCGCCAGTCAGGTCGGCCTGGCGGAACTGTGCGGCCTGGCCGAACAGGCCCCAGCCGCGTATGGCGACCAGCCGCGCCTCGCTGAAGTCGGCCAGGCGCAGATTGGCCTGTTGCAGGCTGGCACGGGTGAGGTTGGCGCCTTTGAGCCTGGCTTTTTCCAAGTTGGCCAGGTCGAGATTGGCGTGGCGCAGGTCGGCACCGCTGAGGTCTGCGCCGGCGAGGTTGATCCGGCGCAGATCCTGGTTGGCGAGGTTCGCACCGCGCAGGTCGGCATTCGGACACTGGCTGTCCGGCTCGATGACGCAGCCGTTGATGACCAGGCGCGCGTCGTCTTCGGCCAGCGCATGGGCGCTGCCCAGCAGGACCAGGGGCAACAGCAGGGCGTTGATTGTCTTCATGGGGATGGCTCCGGCAGTTCCGGTCGCACCGGGCGACCCGGGAAGGCCATGCGAAACACCGCCTCGCCCTTCGGCGAGAGCGCCAACTCGGGACCGAAGGGCGGGCGATGTTCGCCGGCCGGGTAGGGCGGCGAGGGCCGTGCCTGCTCGGCACGGCCAGGCCGGTCAGCGTTGCGCGGTCTTCTTGTCCCATTCAGGCAGTTTGAACACCCAGAACGAACCGCCCTGGGCGACCGGCTTGGTCAGCACCGCCATGTCGCCGCCCCACAGCGGCACGGCGCCGCCGTAGCCGGCCGTTACGCCGATGTACTGTTCGCCGTCCATTTCCCAGGTGATCGGCGGGGCGATGATCCCGGTGCCGACGTTGAATTTCCAAAGCTCCTTGCCAGTCTTGGCGTCGAAGGCCTTGAAGAAACCGTCGCCGGTGCCGGTGAACACCAGGCCGCCCTTGGTGGCCAGCACGCCGGCCCACAGCGGCAGTTTTTCCTTGTGCTCCCAGGCCACCTTGCCGGTGGTCGGGTTCATCGCCCGCAGGATCCCCACGTGGTCGTCGTACATCCGCTTGATGCGGAAGCCCTGGCCAAGGTAGGCCGAACCCTTCTTGTAGCTGACCTCTTCGGTCCAGTAGTCCTCCTTCCAGTGGTTGGCCGGAACGTAGAACAACCCGGTGTCCTGGCTGTAGGCCATGGGGTTCCAGTTCTTGCCGCCGAGGAACGGCGGCGAGACTTCCACCGACTTGCCATGCTTCTCGCCGGGCTCGGGCAGCGGCGGGCGCTGGTTCTCGTTCTCCACCGGGCGACCGGTCTTCAGGTCGATGTGGCTCGCCCAGGTGATGTTGTCGACGAAGGGGAAGGCGTTCTGCAGCTTGCCGGAGGTGCGATCGACGACGTAGAAGAAACCGTTGCGGTCGGCATGGGCCGTGGCTTTCACCGTCTTGCCGTTCTTGTCCTTGTAGTCGAACAGCACCAGTTCGTTGTTGCCGGAGAAGTCCCAGGCGTCGTTCGGCGTGTGCTGGTAGAACCATTTGACCTCGCCGGTGCTCGGGTCGACGCCGACCTGACCGGAGGTGTAAAGGCTGTCGTAGTCCTTCGGATCACCACCGTCGGCAGTGCGCGCCCAGCCATTCCAGGGAGCCGGGTTGCCGGCGCCGACAATGATGGTGTTGGTCTGCGGATCGAAACTGGCGCTCTGCCAGGGAGCGCCGCCCCCGTGGCTCCAGGCTTCCTTCTTGCCGGTCGGGTGGTTGGGATCATCCGGCCAGGAGGGCGCCTTGACGTCGCCGGTCGGCGTGCTCTCCTTGCCGTTGAGGCGCCCCATGTGCCCTTCGACGAAGGGACGCATCCAGACTTCCTCGCCCGTGTCCGGGTCGCGCGCAAACAGCTGGCCGACCACGCCGAACTCGTCGCCCGAGCTGCCGTGAATCAACAGCACCTTGCCGGTCTTCTGGTCTTTGACGATGGTCGGCGCGCCGGTCATGGTGTAGCCGGCGCCGTGATCGGCAAATTTCTTCTTCCACACCACCTTGCCGGTGTCCTTGTTCAGCGCGACCACCGCGGCGTCCAGCGTGCCGAAGAAGATCTTGTCGCCATAGATTGCGGCGCCGCGGTTGACCACGTCGCAGCACGGGCGGATGTCGTCGGGCAAGCGATGGGTGTAGTTCCACAGCCGCTTGCCGGTTTTCGCGTCGATGGCGAAGACCCGCGAATAGGAGCCGGTGACGTAGATGACGCCGTCGTGGACGATGGCCTGCGACTCCTGGCCGCGCTGCTTCTCGTCACCGAAGGAGTAGGACCAGGCCGGTGTCAGCTTGAAGACGTTCTCGGTATTGACTTGCGCCAACGGACTGTAGCGTTGTGCGCTGGTCCCCATGCCGTATTGCAGCACGTCGCGGGTGGTGAGGTGGTCGTTGGCGATGTCTTCCCAGCTGACGGTCTTGGCCTGCACGGCGCCGGCCAGCGCCAGGCTGCCGGCCAGGGCGAGGCAATGCACGGCGAGGGCGAGGGGGCGTTTGCTGCCGGGGTGCGATCTTGTTGTCATGGTTGCGTTTCCCTTGTCTAGTCGAACGAGGCCGCCGTCTGGTGGCCTGGCGCTTCGAATAGTGGGAGCGCGCCCTGCGCGTCGAAACGGAAAAACGCCCGGCGAGGCCGGGATGCGTTCCCGAACCGCTGTGATTTCGCCTTGCTACTACAGGCGCTCACCCGCAGGTCGCAGGCGCTACTACCAAGGGAGTAGGGCATGGCATCCAAAGCAGGATTCTGCCGGGACGCCGCCGGTTTCAAGATGCCTGCCATGCGCTCCGTTCAGGAGCAGCCTTGCTCAGATTCAACGAACCAAGGGTGGTAGTCCATGAACAAGAACAATCTTCTGCGTGCTCTGCTGGCTGCAGGCTTCATCGGCGTATCGGGCCTCGCTCTGGCCCACGGCGACGTCACGCCGCAGCCTGTGGAAACCAAGGGACTGCCCGATCTGGGCGAAGAGTGGGCCGATGAGAACCCCTTCCGCGCGCCCAGCGAATACCATGACCGCGCCGTGGAAATCGGCTCGTCGGCGTACAACCAGAACTGCGCCCGCTGCCACGGCCTGGAAGCCATTTCCGGCGGCATCGCACCGGACCTGCGCGACCTGGAAGCGAACATGGACGGCGACGAGTGGTTCAAGGAGCGCGTGATCAACGGCGCGGTGCGTGACGGTGCGGTGTACATGCCGCGCATGGCCGACACCCTCAGCCAGGAAGCGCTGTGGGCCATCCGTACCTATATCGAAAGCGAAGCGGCCAAGCGGTGATCGCCATGCACCGGTTCCTGTTGCTGGTCTGGCTGATTCTGTCTTGCGCGATGATGCCGGCGCAGGCCGCGCAGGTCCGGTCGTACGACGATATCGTCGAATCTGGCGTGCTGAAGGTGGCGGTGTACGACAACTTCCCGCCTTACAGCTACAGGGCCGACGGCAAGCCTCGCGGTGTGGATGTCGATCTCGCCGCCAAGCTTGCCGAGGGCCTGGGTCTGAAGCTCGAGCTGCTCTGGGTGACCCCCGGCGAGACGCTCGATGACGACCTGCGCAACTTCATCTGGAAGGGGCATTACCTGCGCCGCGACGTGCTCGCCGACGTGATGCTGCGCGTACCCTACGACCGCGAGTTCTCCCTGCGGCGCAACGACGTCGGCGAGCTGGTCAATGAGTTGGTCGCCATGTTCGGCCCCTACCAGCGCGAACGTTGGCAGATGGCCTATGACGACCGGCGGATGGATGACGTGCCGAGCGTCGCGGTGTTCCAGTACCACCCCATCGGGGTCGAGGTCGAGAGCGTGCCCTCGTTCTACATGACCTCGGTCTTCAACGGCCGGATGGCTGCCAATACCCATCATTACCCCACGCCGCGATTGGCCTTCGACGCGATGGTCAAGGGCGAGGTCGATGCCACCATGGCCATGCGCGGGGAAATCGATTGGTTGGTCGCCCAGGCCGCCGACAGCCACCTCAAGCTGGCCGAGAACGCTATCCCAACATGGGCCGTCAGGCCTGGGATCTGGGCATGGCGGTACATGAATCCAACCGCCAGCTGGCCTACGCTCTGGAAGAGATACTCGAGCCGCTGGTCAACGACGGCGGTATGGAGCAGATCTACGCGGCCTACGGCATGCGCTACGAAAAACCCGAGCTGTACCAGCAAGGGCAGGGCGAGGTGGTCAATCGCTGAGTGCCGGTCGGGCGTCAAAAGGAGGCTGGAGATGCCGATGCGAACGCTGATGCTGACACTGCTGCTGTTGGGGCCGGCCTATCTGCAGGCCGGCGAGCCCGACCCCCTGCAATCGGTGATGTGGGAACACCACCATCGCAACCTGCTCAAGGGCGAACCCTACGTATTCGATGAGCGCGTGCGGGTGCAGCTGCCTCCCTTCGCCGAGGATGCGCGCCAGGTGCCGGTGCTGATCGACGCCCGCGAACTGGGCGAGGACGTGGTGCGCATCGAAGCCTGGGCCGATCTCAACCCGATCCCGCGAATCTTCACCTTCGAGCCGGGCGAAAAGGCCTTGCCGCTGGTGGCGATCCGCATCCGCGTCGAGCAGGCGACCCCTGTGCGCGCCGCCGTGCTGACCCGCGACGGCGTCTGGCACATGGGCGGCGCCAAGGTCGATGCCGCTGGCGGCGGTTGCACGGCGCCCAGTGTGGTACGTGCTCAACCAGGCTGGGAGGATCACCTGGGCGAGGTATTGGGCGGTCGCTTCCCGCGCGGCGACGCGAGCCGGCTGCGCATGCAGATCTCGCATCCGATGGACAATGGCCTGGTCGGCGGCATCCCCGAGTTCTTTCTGAATCAGGCGGTGCTGCGCGGCGCCGACGGCCAGCCGCTGGCCACCCTTGAACTGTACCCGGCGGTCGCCGAGAACCCGACTATCAGCCTCGAGCTCAAGACCGACGAGCCGGCGCAGCTCTGGTTGCGCGACAACAACGGCAACGAGTTCGAAGCCGCGCTCTGACGGGCGCGCACCTCAATCTTCCTACCGTTCCCCGCTTCGGGAGGCCCCATGCGCCTGATTCTTCTTGCCGTCGCGCTATGCCTCGGCGTTTCGGCCCATGCCGAACTTCGCTATCGACTCGAACCCCGCCAGATCGCCGAAGGCACCTGGCTGTTCGAGGGCAGTACGGAAAACTTCGAAAAGTCCAACGGCGCCAATATCGTCAACACCGCCTTCATCGTGACCGCCGAGGGCGTCGTGGTGATCGACACCGGGCCCTCGCGCCGCTATGGCGAAGAGATGCGCGAAGCCATCGCGCGGGTGACCGGCAAGCCGGTGGTCAAGGTACTGCTGACCCATCATCACCCTGATCATGTCCTGGGCAACCAGGCCTTTGCCGATGTGCCCATCGCGGCGCTGGAGGGCACCACCGAACTGCTACGTGAGCAGGGCGATGCCATGGCCGAGAACATGTACCGCATGGTCGGCGACTGGATGCGCGGCACCGAGGTGGTGCTGCCGAGCGAAACCCTTACCCCCGGCGAGCTTCAGGTCGGCGACCACCGCCTGCAGTTGCTGGCCCTGCGCGGGCATACCGGCGCCGACCTGGCGGTATTCGATGAAACGACCGGCGTGTTGCTGGCTGGCGACATCGTCTTCTATCAGCGTGCCCTGACCACGCCGAACAGCCCGGGGCTGGATGTCTGGCTGGCCGACCTGGACACGCTGCAGGCGCTGCCCTGGAAACTGCTCGTGCCCGGCCATGGCCCGGTGAGCGACAACGCCCAGCCATTCGAACAGATGCGCGACTACCTGGGCTGGCTCGACGAGCTGATGAGAACGAGCGCCGAGCAGGCGCCGAGATGGGAGAGGTGACCCAGGCGCCCATTCCGCCACGTTTCGCCGGCATCAGTCTGACCCGCTATGAGCTGATCCGCAGCGCCACGCACCTGTATCCGAAATACGAAGCGCAGGCGCTGAGCCGCGTCGACCAGTAGCTCAGGCGCGGCGCATCGACCAGTAGCTGCGCTTGAACAGGTCACGTTCGCCGAGCACCACGACGCCCACGGCAAAGGCGACGAGCACCAGGGAGATGTACAGGCACAGCTGCAGCAGCCCGTCCGGCTGGGGCGCATAGCGTAGCGCCAGCCCCAGCGCTCCGGCGGTCGCCAGCCAGCGCAGCAGCAAGGTCGCGCCCAGTGCACGCGGCACGGCGCGGTAGACGTACAAGCCCATCAGCAAGGCCTGCAATACCGCACCGCTGGCAAAGGCCGTCGCCAGCCCCTGCGCCCCGTGGCTGCGGTAGAGGATGGCGTCGAGCCCGATGGTCACGGCCGAGGCGATCAGCGTGATGACCAGGAACAACCGGGCCTGATTCTGTGCCAGCAACGCGCGCCCCCAGAGCAGCGCCAGGCCGAGCGCCGGCAGCCCGGCGGCATAGATGACCACCAGCGCGGCGGTCGCCTCGGTCTGCGCGGCGCCGAACTGGCCGCGCTCCAGAAGCACCGCCACCACCGCTTCGGGGAACGAGCAGAGCACCACGCTGGCCGGCACCAGGAACAGCAGGGTCGCCAAGAGGCCCTTGCGAATCACCGCGGCGTGGCCGGCGTGGTCCTTGTCGTTCCAGCTGGAGGAAAACTGCGGGAAGAGCACCGACAGCACCGACATCGCATAGAGCGTCAGGGGAATGGTGACGATGCGGAAGGCGAACGACAGCATGGTGATGCTGCCTTCATCGAGAAACGAGGCGAACACCCGCTCGGCGAGGATGCACGCTTGCTGCGCACCGGCGGCGAGCAGCACCGGCGCGAAGGCCAGGCCGAATTCGCCGCCGCGGCCCTTTTCGACGGCCATCGCCTCGCCGCGCAGGTAGTGGATGCGCCGATGCTGCAGCACGATCAGCGCCAGCTGCGGCAGCAACATGCCGAGGAAGATCACCAGCCGCTGGGCTCGAACAGCAGGATGCCGACGATGGCGCCGGCATTGAGCAGCACGGTGCGGGTCATCGGCATGATGAACACCTGGTCCATGTTCAGCAGCGCGCCCTGGCAGTAGAGCGTCGCCTGTACCGCAATCAGCAGGGCACCGAAGCAGAACACCAGTTGCCCGGCCTCGACCTGGGCGGGCGTCCAGCCAGGGGCGAGGGCGGTCAGTATCGGATAGCTGGCGAGCACGATCAGCCCGCTCGAGGCGATCCCCAGCAGCATCACGCGCCAGTAGAGCCAGCGGCTGACTGCCTCGAACAGGCCTTCCGACTGGCTGCGCAGCTTCTGCAGGTAGGGAATCATGGTGTCGCGCAGGGCCAGCCCGAGAAAGTTCTCGAAGAACAGGGGCAGCACCAGCGCGACAAAGATGAGGTCGGCCTGCCAGCTCAGGCCGAATGCCCTGGCGATGAACAGGTCGCGAAGAAAACCGAGAAGAAAGCTGGCGACGGTAAGCGCCAGTATGACCAGTGATGCGTTCATTCCTTGATCCTGTGACAGGCCGTACTACGGGCCCAACTGGTATTTCGGCACGCTGGCGGCGCGATCGGACGACGCGCCACCAAGGCAGGCGCTAGATAGACTGGCAGGCGCGGCCATGGTTCCGGCCGCAAGGCGCCCGGCCGACAACTTTCGATACTGTAAAAATGCCGTAAATCCGCTTTGCGAGAGCGCTGCGACTGCTTAAGGTTCAGGCTCCTTTCGCTGCGAACATCATCATGCCCGTCGTCCCCGCTTCCTCGTCTCCCCGTTTCCGCTGGTTGCTGCTCGCCGTCGCGGTGCTGGCCGCCGTGTCGCTGCTCTGGTGGCTCTGGCCCGACAGCAACGCCGAGCAGGCCCAGCGACCCGGTGGCCGGCCAGGCTTCGGCGCCTTCGGTGGCCCCGTGCCGGTACGCGTCACGCCGGTGCGCCAGGGTGATTTCGAGGTGTACTACAAGGCGCTGGGCACGGTTACGCCGCTCAATACCGTGAACGTGCGCAGCCGAGTGGCGGGCGAGCTGGTCGAGGTGCACTTCGAGGAGGGTCAGCGGGTCAAGGCGGGCGACCTGCTCGCGGTGATCGACCGCGGCCTTATCGCGTGGCGCTGCAACAGGCCGAAGGCACGCTGCGGCAGAACCAGGCGCAGCTGAAAAATGCCCAGCTCGACCTGCAGCGCTACCAAGGCCTGTATGCCGAGGACAGCATCGCCAAGCAGACCCTCGATACCCAGGCAGCGCTGGTCAGCCAGTACCAGGGCACCCTGGCGGCCAACCAGGCGGCCGTGAACGAAGCCAAGCTCAACCTCGAATTTACCCAGATCCGCGCGCCGATCGGCGGGCGCCTGGGCTTGCGCCAGCTCGACCTCGGCAACCTGGTCGCGGCGAACGACACCACGCCGCTGGTGGTGATCACCCAGACCCAGCCGATGGCGGTCACCTTCACGCTGCCGGAAACCGATCTGCCGCCGGTGCTGACCCGCTTCCGCCAGGGCGAAGCCCTTGGCGTGCAGGCCTGGGATCGCGGCGAGCGCACCCTGTTCGGCGAGGGCGTGCTGGAGAGCATCGACAACCAGATCGACGTCACCACCGGCACGCTCAAGCTCAAGGCTCGCTTCGATAACGAGGCCGAGCTGCTGCTGCCCAACCAGTTCGTCAACGTGCGCCTGCGCGTGGAAACGCTCAAGGACGTGACGCTGATCCCCTCGGCTGCGCTGCAGTTCGGCTCGCGCGGCAACTTCGCCTATGTGGTCAACGCCGACAGCAAGGTCGAGCTGCGCAACGTCGAAGTCGGCCCGAGCAACGGCGAACTGACGGTGATCACCGCAGGCCTGAAGCCCGACGAACGCATCGTCATGGAAGGGACCGATCGTCTGCGTGACGGCAGCGAGGTCGAGGTCGTTGACCCGGCCACCATGGCGCGCGAGGCGGCCGACCAGCCGAAGGTCGGCGTCGAGGAAAAAGGGGAGCGCCCGGTTCGATGAACGTCTCGCGGCTGTTCATCCTGCGGCCGGTGGCGACGACCCTGACCATGGTCGCCATCCTCCTGGCCGGTCTGATCGCCTACAAGCTGCTGCCGGTGGCGGCGCTGCCGCAGGTCGATTACCCGACGATCCGCGTCATGACGCTCTATCCGGCGCCAGCCCGAAGTGATGACCAGCGCAGTCACGGCACCACTCGAGCGCCAGTTCGGGCAGATGCCGGGACTGACGCAGCTGTCTTCGAGCAGCTCCGGCGGCGCCTCGGTCATCACCCTGCGGTTCTCCCTGGATGTGGAGCTGGACGTGGCCGAGCAGGAGGTGCAGGCGGCGATCAATGCGGCAAACAACCTGCTCCCAAACGACCTGCCGGCGCCGCCCGTGTACAACAAGGTCAACCCGGCCGACACGCCGGTGATCACCCTGGCGATAACCTCCAGGACGCTGCCGCTGCCGCAACTGCACGACCTGGTCGATACGCGCATGGCGCAGAAGCTCGCGCAGATCAGCGGCGTGGGGATGGTCAGCATCGCCGGCGGTCAGCGCCCGGCCGTGCGCATTCGCACCAATCCCGAGGCGCTGGCCGCCTATGGGTTGTCCCTGGCCGATGTGCGGCAGCTGATCAATCAGGCGAACGTCAACCAGCCCAAGGGCAACTTCGATGGCCCGACCCGCGTCTCGATGCTTGACGCCAACGATCAGCTCAAGTCGCCCGAGGAATACGCCGAGCTGATCCTGACCTACCAGAACGGCGCGGCGCTGCGCCTGAAGGACATCGCCAGCATCGTCGATGGTGCGGAGAACGAGCGCCTGGCCGCCTGGGCCAACCGTAGTCAGGCGGTGCTGCTGAATATCCAGCGCCAGCCGGGCGCCAACGTCATCGAAGTGGTCGAGCGCATCCAGGCACTGCTGCCGGAAGTCACCGCGAGCATGCCGGCGGGCCTGGACGTCACCATCCTCACCGACCGCACGCAGACCATCCGCGCCGCGGTCACCGACGTGCAGCACGAGCTGATCCTGGCGACCATCCTGGTGGTTGCGGTGACCTTTGTCTTCCTGAAGAAGCTTTCGGCCACGGTGATTCCCTCGATCGCGGTGCCGCTGTCGCTGGTCGGCACCTTTGCGGTGATGTACCTCTGCGGCTTCTCGCTGAACAACCTGACGCTCATGGCGCTGACCATCGCCACCGGCTTCGTCGTCGACGACGCCATCGTCATGCTGGAGAACATCGCCCGCCACGTGGAGGAGGGCGAGACACCGCTCAACGCGGCGCTCAAGGGCGCCAAGCAGATCGGCTTCACGCTGATCTCGCTGACCCTGTCGCTGATCGCCGTGCTGATTCCGCTGCTGTTCATGCAGGACGTGGTCGGACGCCTGTTCCGCGAGTTCGCAATCACCCTGGCCGTCGCCATTCTCTTGTCGCTGGTGGTCTCGCTGACCCTTACGCCGATGATGTGCGCCAGGCTGCTCAAACCGCACAAGGCCAACGAGCACGGGCCGGATTGGGTCGAGCGGCTGATCGGCGGTTACGCGCGCTGGCTGGGCTGGGTGCTCGGCCACCAGACGCTGACGCTGCTGATCGCGCTGGCCACGCTGGCGCTGACCGTGGTGCTGTACCTGATGGTGCCCAAGGGCTTCTTCCCGGTGCAGGACACCGGCGTGATCCAGGGGATCAGCGAGGCGCCGCAATCGGTTTCGTTCCGCGAAATGAGCGAGCGCCAGCAGCGCCTGGCCGAGGTACTGCTGGCTGACCCGGACGTGGTCAGCCTGTCGTCCTACATCGGTGTCGACGGCGACAACGTCACGCTCAACAGCGGGCGCCTGCTGATCAACCTCAAGCCGCACGCCGAGCGCAGCGCCACGGCCAGCGAGATCATCGACCGTCTGCGTCCCGAGCTGGCGCGCATTCCGGGCATCGAGCTGTACCTGCAGCCGGTGCAGGACCTGTCGATCGAAGATCGTGTCAGCCGCACGCAGTTCCAGTTCAGCCTCGAGTCGCCCGACAGCGCGTTGCTCAACGAGTGGACGCCACGCCTGGTCGAAGCGCTGCGCCAGCGGGCGGAACTGACCGACGTGGCCACCGATCTGCAAAGCGATGGCCTGCAGGTCTACCTGGACATCGACCGCGACGCCGCCGCGCGCCTGGGCATCGAGGTCTCGGCCATCACTGACGCGCTGTATGACGCCTTTGGCCAACGACAGATCTCGACCATCTTCACCCAGGCCAGCCAGTATCGTGTGGTGCTGGAAGTTGGGGCCGGCTCGCGGCTCGGCCCGCAGGCGCTCGGGCAACTGTTCGTCAAGAGCGGGGAGGGCGATCCGGTGCGGCTGTCGAGCCTGGCGCGGATCGAACAACGCTCGGCGCCCCTGTTGATCAATCACATCGGCCAGTTCCCGGCGGCGACGGTGTCGTTCAACCTCGCCGAAGGCATGTCGCTTGGCCACGCAGTCGAGGTGATCGAGCAGGTCGAACAGGAGATTGGCCTGCCGGCCGGTATCCAGACGCACTTCCAGGGTGCCGCCGAAGCCTTCCGCGCGTCGCTGTCGAGCACGCTGCTGCTGATTCTCGCCGCCGTGGTGACCATGTACATCGTGCTCGGCGTGCTCTACGAGAGCTACATCCACCCGATCACCATTCTCTCGACCTTGCCGTCGGCGGCGGTGGGCGCGCTGCTCGCCCTGCTGCTGACCGGCAACGATCTGGGGCTGATCGCGATCATCGGCATCATTCTGCTGATCGGCATCGTCAAGAAGAACGCGATCATGATGATCGACTTCGCGCTGGAGGCAGAACGTCACCAGGGCATGACGCCGGAGCAGGCGATCTACCGCGCCGCGCTGCTGCGTTTCCGGCCGATCCTGATGACCACCCTGGCGGCGCTGTTCGGCGCCATTCCGCTGATGCTCGCCACCGGCTCCGGCGCCGAGCTACGCCAGCCGCTGGGCCTGGTGCTGGTCGGCGGCCTGTTGATGAGCCAGTTGCTGACGCTGTTCACCACGCCAGTGATCTACCTGTTCTTCGACCGCCTGGGCCAGCGCTGGCGGCGCCAGGCCGAACCGGCCGAGGCCGGCGCATGACCCGCACGAGCCTGGACGAGGGCGGGCGATGAATCTTTCGGCGCCGTTCATCGCCCGCCCGGTCGCGACCATGCTGCTGAGCCTGGCGATCCTCCTGCTCGGCGGGGTGAGCTTCACCTTGCTGCCGGTCTCGCCGCTGCCGAATATGGATTTCCCGGTGATCACGGTGCAGGCCAGCCTGCCCGGCGCCAGCCCGGAGATCATGGCGTCCAGCGTCGCAACGCCACTGGAGCGCTCGCTCGGCAGCATCGCCGGGGTCAGCCAGATGACCAGCCGCAGCAGCCAGGGCTCGACGCGGATCATCATCCAGTTCGACCTGAGCCGCGACATCAACGGTGCCGCCCGCGACGTGCAGGCGGCGATCAACGCCGCGCGCAACCTCCTGCCGAGCGGCATGCGCAGCATGCCCACCTACCGCAAGATCAACCCGTCGCAGGCGCCGATCATGGTGCTTTCGCTGACCTCCGAGGTGCTCGACAAGGGCCAGCTCTACGACATCGGCTCGACCATCCTCGCGCAGAAGCTGTCGCAGGTGCCCGGCGTCGGCGAGGTCCAGGTCGGCGGCAGCTCGCTGCCGGCCGTGCGCGTCGAGCTGCAGCCGCAGCAGCTCGAGCAGTACGGCGTGTCGCTCGACGAAGTGCGCCAGACCATCGCCAACGCCAACGTGCGGCGGCCCAAGGGCATGGTCGAGGATGACCACCGTCACTGGCAGGTGGCGGCCAACGACCAGCTGCACGAGGCCGCCGACTACACCCCGTTGATCATCCGCTATCAGGACGGCGCGGCACTGCGCCTGGGCGACGTGGCGCGCGTCAAGGATTCGGTCGAGGACCGCTACAACAGCGGTTTCTTCAACAACGAGCCGGCGGTGTTGCTGATCGTCAATCGCCAGGCCGGCGCCAACATCATCGAAACCATCGAGGGCATCCGCGCCGAACTGCCGGCGCTGCAGGCGATACTGCCGGGCAGCGTCGCGCTGGACGTGGCGATGGACCGCTCGCCGGTGATCCGCGCGACCCTGCACGAGGCCGAACGCACGCTGCTGATCGCCGTGGCACTGGTGATCCTGCTGGTGTTCCTGTTCCTCGGCAAACTGCGCACCGCGATGATTCCGGCCCTGGCGGTACCGGTGTCGCTGGTCGGCACCTTCGCCGTGATGTACCTGGCCGGCTTCTCGCTCAACACGCTGTCGCTGATGGCGCTGATCCTCGCCGCCGGCCTGGTGGTCGACGATGCCATCGTGGTGCTGGAGAACATCGCCCGGCACATCGACGACGGCGTGCCGCCGCTGCGCGCGGCCTACATCGGCACCCGCGAGGTGGGTTTCACGCTCTTGTCGATGAACGTCTCGCTGGTCGTGGTGTTCGTGTCGATCCTGTTCATGGGCGGGCTGGTGGAGCGGCTGTTCCGTGAGTTCAGCCTGACGCTGGCGGCGGCCATTCTGGTCTCGCTGCTGGTCTCGCTGACGCTCACGCCGATGCTCTGCGCCCGCTGGCTCAAGCGCCACGACCCACAGCACGACAGCCGCCTGCATGTCTGGAGCCACCGCCTGCACGAGCGGCTGGTCGGCTGGTATGACCGGTCCCTGGCCTGGGCGCTGCGCCACCGGCGGATCACCCTGCTCAGCCTGCTGGCGACCGTCGCGCTGAATGTTGTGCTCTACGTCCAGGTGCCGAAAACCTTTCTGCCGCAGCAGGACACCGGCCAGCTGACCGGCTTCATCCGCGGCGATGACGGCCTGTCGTTCCAGGTCATGCAGCCGAAAATGGAGGTCTTCCGCAAGGCGGTGCTGGCCGACCCGGCGGTGGAAAGCGTGGCCGGTTTCATCGGCGGGCAGGGCGGCATCAACAATGCCTTCATGATCGTGCGGCTCAAGCCGCTGGCCGAGCGGCACCTCTCGGCGCAGGAGGTGATCGAGCGCATCCGCCGCAACCAGCCAAAGGTGCCGGGCGGGCGCATGTTCCTCATGGCTGACCAGGATCTGCAGTTCGGCGGCGGGCGGCAGAGCAGCTCGGCGTACTCCTACTCGCTGCTGGCCGGCGACCTCGACGATCTGCGCACCTGGACGCCGCGTGTCATCGCCGCGCTCAAGGCCTTGCCCGAGCTGACCAGCATCGACGCCAACGACGGCGAGGGTGCGCAGCAGATCACCCTGGTCGTGGACCGTGATGCGGCCAAGCGGCTGGGCATCGACATGAGCACCGTGACGACGCTGCTGAACAACGCCTTCAGCCAGCGGCAGATCTCGACCATCTACGAGGCGCTGAACCAGTACCGCGTGGTGATGGAGCTCGACCCGGCCTATGCGCAGCACCCCGAGGTGCTCGACCAGGTCCATGTGATCACCGATGACGGCCAGCGCGTGCCCCTGTCGGCCTTCGCACGCTACGAGCGCAGCCTGGAAGAAGACCGCGTGCAGCACGACGGCCAGTTCGCCGCGGAGAATATCGACTTCGACCTCGCACCGGGCGTCAGCCTCGACCAGGCGACGCTGGCGATCGAACGCGCGGTGGCGGCCATCGGCCTGCCGAGCGAGGTGCAGGGACGGCTGGGCGGCACCGGCGACGTGTTCAAGGCGGCGCAGGAAAGCCAGCCACTGATGATTCTCGGTGCACTGCTGCTGGTCTACATCGTGCTCGGCGTGCTCTACGAGAGTTACATCCACCCTCTGACGATCCTCTCGACACTGCCTTCGGCGGGCGTCGGCGCGCTGCTGGCGATCATTCTCACCGGCGAGCAGTTCAGCCTGATCTCGCTGCTCGGCCTGTTCCTGCTGATCGGCGTGGTGAAGAAGAACGCCATCCTGATGATCGATCTGGCCCTGCAGTTCGAGCGCAACGACGGCCTGGCACCGGCTGACTCGATCCACCGCGCCTGCCTGCTGCGCTTCCGGCCGATCCTGATGACCACCCTGGCCGCCATTCTCGGCGCCGTGCCGCTGCTGGTCGGCGGTAGCGAAGGCGCCGAAATGCGTCAGCCGCTGGGCCTGGCGATCATCGGCGGCCTGGTGCTCAGCCAGATCCTCACGCTCTACACCACGCCGGTGGTCTACCTCTACCTCGACCGTCTGCGCCATCGCTTCAACCACTGGCGTGGAGTGCGTACCGACGCCGCCCTGGACAATCCGCTATGACCGTTTCCGCTCGACGTTTCCACCTGCGCCCACTGGCCATGCTCACCCTGGGACTGCTGCTGGGTGGCTGTACCCTTGGCCCCGACTACCAGCGGCCGGAGCTCGCGCTCGGCAGCGCGTTCAAGCAGGCCGAAGGCTGGAAGAGCGCCGCACCGGGCGATCTGCTCGCGCGCGGCCCCTGGTGGTCGCTCTATGGCGATGCCGAGCTCGATGCGCTGGTCGCTCGGCTCGAGTTGTCCAACCAGAACCTCGCCGCCGCCGAAGCGCAGTACCGCCAGGCCCGCGCCCTCGTGCGCAGCGCCCGTTCGCAGCTGTTCCCCAGCGTATCCGGCAGTGCATCGGCTACCCGCAGCGGGCAGGGTAGCGGGTCGCAGGGCACGACTGGCGCGAGCGGGATCAGCGAGAGCTACCAGCTGGGGCTGGATGCGGCCTGGGAGGTCGACCTGTGGGGCCGGCTGCGACGCAACCTCGAAGCCAGCCGGGCCGACATGCAGGCCAGCGCGGCCGATCTGGCCGCCCTGCGCCTGAGCCTGCAGGCCGAGCTGGTGCAGACCTACCTGCAGCTGCGGGTGATGGATGCCCAGCAGCGCCTGCTCGACCAGACGGTAGATGCCTACGCGCGCTCGCTGCGCCTGACGGAGAACCAGTACCGCGCCGGCATCGTGCCCAAGTCGGACGTGGCGCAGGCACGCACCCAGCTCAAGCAGACCCAGGCGCAGGCCATCGACCTGCAATGGCAACGTGCACAGTTCGAGCATGCCATTGCCGTGCTCGTCGGCGTGCCGCCCAGCGAGCTCGACCTGGCGCGGCGCGAGGGCATTCCGCAGCTGCCGCAGCTGCCGCAGCTGCCGCAGCTGCCGCAGCTGCCGCAGTTGCCGGTGGCGCTGCCCTCGCAGCTGCTCGAACGCCGCCCGGACGTGGCCGCGGCCGAACGCAACGTGATGGCCGCCAACGCCGAGATCGGGATAGCCAAGACCGCCTGGTTTCCGGACCTGACGCTCTCGGCTTCCGGTGGTTACCGCAACAGTGCCTGGAGCAACCTGGTGGAGGTGCCCAACCGCTTCTGGTCGCTTGGCCCGCAGTTGGCGGTCACGCTGCTGGATTTCGGCGCGCGGCGCGCCGAAGTCGAACGCGCCGAAGCCGCCTACGACCAGACCGTGGCGAGCTATCGACAGACCGTGCTCGACGGCTTGCGCGAAGTGGAGGATGCGCTGGTGCAGCTGCGCGTGCTGGATGAGGAGGTTGGGGTACAGCGCGAGGCGCTGGAGTCGGCGCAGGAATCACTGCGCCTGATCGAAAACCAGTACCGCGCCGGAATGGTCGACTTCCTCAGCGTGGCGACCGTGCAGACCACCGCACTGAACAACGAGCGGACCCATCTGGGCCTGCTAGGGGATCGCCTGCTGGCCAGCGTTCAGCTGATCGCCGCGCTCGGCGGGGGCTGGGACAGCAGCCGGCTGGAGGACCCGGCGCTGACGACGGGCTCCAGCCAGGGGCAGACGCGGTAAGGCGGCTGCCGACCGCTCAGCGGCTCCTGCGGTTGACGTGTTCGGCGGCCTTGATGATGTCGGCGCCGATCACCGGCTCGAACTGCTGCCAGACCGGGCGCATCTTCTCGCGCCAGGCCTGCCGCTCTTCGTCGCTCAGGGCGATGATCTGGCTGGTGCCGGCCTGACGGATGCGCTCGCGGTCGGCCTGGTTCAGCTGCTCGGCCTCCTGATTCACCATGTAGGTGACTTCGTCGATGATCGCTTCCAGCTCGAAACGCACCTTGTGCGGCATGCTCATCCAGAAACGGGTGTTGGTCACCAGCATGTAGTCCAGCACGCCGTGGTTGGTCTCGGTGATGTAGGGCTGCACCTGGTGCATGTTCTTGCTGTAGATGTTCGACCAGGGGTTTTCCGCACCCTGTACGGTGCCGGCTTTCAGCGCGCTGTAGACCTGCGCGAAGGGCAGTTTCTGGCTGTTCGCGCCGACCGCGTCGAACTGGGCCTGGAGCACGGCCGAGGGCTGGATGCGGAAGCTCAGGCCGGCGGCATCGGCCGGTCGATGCAGCGGGCGGGTGGCCGAGAGCTGCTTCATGCCGTTGTGCCAGTAGCCAGGCCAGTGATGTTGTGCGTTTCCATCGAGCGCAGCAGCTGGCGCCCCTTGGCGCGCTTCTGGAAGCGATTGACCGCATCGAGATCGTCGAACAGAAAGGGCAGGTCGAACACCTGGACCTGCTTGGTGTACTGCTCGAACTTGGCCAGCGACGGTGCCAGCAGCTGCACCTTGTCCTCACGCAATGCCTCGAGCTCATCCGCGTCGCCGTAAAGCGAGGAGTTCGGATAGACCTCGACGGTCACCTGGCCCGGCAGGCGTTCTTCGGCCAATCGCTTGAACAGCAGCGCCCCCTTGCCCTTGGGCGTGTCCTCGGCGACCACGTGGGAAAACTTGATGACGATGGGCTCCGCCTGGGCAAACGCGCTGGCAACGGCCAGCACGAGCCCGGCAAGGGTAATGATCGGCTTCATGAAAGACTCTTTTCTTCTGGTTGGTTGGCAGCGCATCGCGCGGACCAGGGCCTGCGGACGCTTTCGGACTTTCAACCGCTTCTTATGCCAAAGACGGATGACAACCGAAAGCGCCCGGGACCACCAACCGGAAGGGACCTGCACCAGATCACAGTTTGGCCGGCGCGGGGCTCAGCTCTGCCAGCCGCCCCCCAGCGCCTTGTACAGCGCGACGATGCCGCGGTAGACCTCGACCTCCGCCTGCGCCTGGGCGTCTTCGGCAGCCAGGCGCTCGCGCTCGGCGTCGAGCAGCACGAGAAAATCCTCGCTGCCCTCGCGATAGCAATGCGCGCCTGCTCGGCTGCGGCACGGCTGGCTTCGGACTGGCGCAGCTGTGCCAGCAGGCGCTGCTGCGCATGGCCGTAGTCGCTGAAGGCATTCTGCGATTCCTCCAGTGCCAGCAGCACCTGCTGCTCGTAGGCCGCCAGAGCCCCCTCGGCCTCGGCCTCGGCGCCGCGCAGGCGGCGCGTACGCTGCCCAGGTCAAACGCCGCCCAGCTTATGCCCGGAGCCACGCTCCACGCCTCGGCTGCGCTGGAACCGAGCTGCGAGCCGCGCCCGGCGATGAAACCGAGAAAACCGGACAGGCTTACCCGCGGAAACAGGTCCGCCGTGGCCACGCCGACATTGGCGGTCGCCGCCGCCAGTTGCCGTTCGGCGGCACGGATGTCCGGACGGCGGCGCAACAGTTCGCCCGGATCGCCGATCGGCAAGGCCTTGGCAATCGCCGGCAGCTCGCGTGGCGAGAGGTCGACACTGAGCTGGTCGGCGCGCTGGCCAAGCAGCGTGGCGATGCGATTGCGCGCACGCGCCTGCTGGGCCTGCAACTGCGGCAGCGTCGCCTCGGTCGCGGCCAGGCGCGCATCGGCGCGCAGCACGTCGAGGTCGCTACCCAGGCCGCCGTCGCGCAGTTGTACCGTCAGCTCGCGCGAGCGGCGCTGGTTGTCCAGGTTGGCGCGGGCGATGCGCTCGCGTAGCTGGGCGCCGCGCAGCTGGCCGTAGGCATCGACCAGCTCGGCGATCAGGCTGACCTGCAACTGCTGCAGGTCGGCCTCGGCCGCCTCGGCCTGCGCCTCGCTGGCCTCCAACCGGCGCTGGATGCGGCCAAACAGGTCCAGCTCCCAGGCCATGTCCAGCCCCAGGTCGTAGCGTTCGATGTCAACCCGCCGATCACCAAAACCCGGCTGCTGCGCCTTGCCGATTTCGGCACCCGCGCCTGCCGTGACCGTCGGGAAACGGTCATTGGCCGCGTCGTCGCGGATCGCCCGGGCGCTGCCCAGGCGGGCAAAGGCGATACGTAGCTCGCGGTTCTCCGCCAGCGCATGGGCCACCAGGCGGTCCAGGGTGGGGTCCTCGAATTGCTGCCACCAGGCGCCCTCGAAGCGCGCACGGTCGAAGCCGGCCGCGGCAGCCCGCTCGATGCGTGCCGGCTCCGGCTGCGGCGCGCGGTAGTCCGGGCCGACCGCGCAACCGGCGGTGGTCAGGGCAAGCAGGGAAAGGGTGAAGAACTTCATGCGCGGGCCTCCTTGAATACTGCCTTGCGCGCTTCACGCTTCTCGACGAAGGCGCGAATCACCAGATAGAACACCGGGGTCAGCAACAGGCCGAAGAAGGTCACCCCAAGCATCCCGCTGAACACCGCGACCCCCATGGCATGGCGCATCTCGCGCCGGCCCCGCTGGAAAGCACCAGCGGCACCACGCCCATGATGAAGGCGAAGCTGGTCATCAGGATCGGCCGCAGGCGCAGGCGGCAGGCTTCCAGGGTGGCGGCCAGCCGGTCCATGCCTTCTTCCTGCTTGTCCTTGGCGAACTCGACGATGAGGATCGCGTTCTTGCAGGCCAGCCCCACCAGCACGATCAGGCCGATCTGGGTGAACACGTTGTTGTCGCTGCCGGCCAGGATCACCCCGGTGATGGCCGAGAGCAGCGTCATCGGCACGATCAGGATCACCGCCAGCGGCAGGCTCCAGCTCTCGTACTGCGCGGCCAGCACCAGGAAGGCCAGAAGCACGCAGAGCGGGAAGACGAACACCGCGGTGTTGCCGGCGAGGATCTGCTGGTAGGTCAGCTCGGTCCATTCGTAGGTCATGCCGTTGGGCAGCTCGGCCTGGAGCAGACGTTCCATGGCGGCCTCGGCTTGCCCTGAGCTGTAGCCCGGTGCGGCGGCGCCGTTGATCTCCGCGGTGAGGAAGCCGTTGTAGTGCATCACCCGGTCCGGGCCGGCGCTGTCCGTGACGCTGACGAAGGTCGACAGCGGGACCATCTCGCCGCGGTTGTTGCGCACTTTCAGCTGGCCGATCTGCTCGGGCGCGAGGCGGAACTTCTGGTCGGCCTGGACGTTGACCTGATAGGTGCGGCCGAAGCGGTTGAAGTCGTTGGCATACAGCGAGCCGAGGTAGACCTGCATGGTGTCGAAGATGTCATCGATGGCCACGCCGTGGGTCTTGGCCTTCTCGCGGTCGATATCGGCGTCCACCTGCGGAACGTTGACCTGATAGCTGGTGAACAGGCCGGCCAGCTCCGGATAGTCGGCGCTCTTGGCGATGACGTTCTGCACCTGGGTGTACAGCTCCTCGTAGCCGAGGTTGCCGCGATCCTGCACCTGCACGCGGAAGCCGCCGATGGTGCCCAGGCCCTGCACAGGTGGCGGCGGGAAGATGGCGATGAAGGCATCCTGAATCTGCGCGAACTGGCCGTTCAGGTCCGCCGCGATGGCGTTGGCCGACAGCGACGGGTCCTTGCGCTCATCGAAGGGCTTGAGCGGGGTGAAGACGATGCCGCTGTTCGGGCTGTTGGTGAAACCGTTGATCGACAGCCCCGGGAAGGCCACGGTGTTCTCCACGCCCGGATGCTTGCCGGCGATTTCCGACATGCGCTTGATCACGTCCTCGGTGCGGTCCAGGGTGGCGGCGTCCGGCAACTGGGCGAAGGCGACCAGATACTGCTTGTCCTGCTGTGGAACGAAGCCGGTCGGGGTGGTGGCGAAGCCCATGTAGCCCAGGCCGACCAGGCCGACGTAGACCAGCAGTGCCACGGCGCTGCCGCGCAGGATGCGCCGCACCACGCCGACGTAGCCATGGCTGGCGCGGTCGAACACGCGGTTGAACGGGCGGAACAGCCAGCCGCCGAGCAGCCGGTCGAGTAGCCGTGAGAAGCCATCCTTCGGCGCATCGTGGGCCTTGAGCAGGGTCGCAGCCAGCGCCGGCGACAGGGTCAGCGAGTTGAACGCCGAGATCACCGTCGAAATCGCGATGGTCAGTGCGAACTGCTGATAGAACTGCCCGGTAAGGCCGGAAATGAACGCAGTCGGATGAACACCGCGCAGAGCACCAAGGCGGTGGCGATGATCGGCCCGGTGACTTCCTTCATGGCCTGGCGGGTCGCCTCTACCGGCGACTTGCCGAGGCCGATGTTGCGCTCGACGTTCTCCACCACGACGATGGCGTCATCCACCACGATGCCGATGGCCAGCACCAGGCCGAACAGCGACAGCGCGTTGAGCGAGAAACCGAGCAGGTGCATCACCGCGAAGGTGCCGATCAGCGACACCGGCACGGCGGCCAGCGGAATGATCGAGGCGCGCCAGGTCTGCAGGAACAGGATCACCACCAGCACCACCAGCACGATGGCCTCGAGCAGGGTGTGCACCACCGCCTCGATGGAGCCGCGCACGAAGATGGTCGGGTCGTAGACGATCTCGTAATCCACGCCCTGGGGGAAGCTCTGCTTGAGCTCGGCCATGCGCTCGCGCACCAGGTCCGAGATGGCGATGGCGTTGGAGCCTGGGCGCTGGAAGATCGGGATGGCCACCGCCGGCTGGTTGTTCAGCAACGAGCGCAGGGCGTACTGGCTGGAGCCCAGTTCGATGCGGGCGATGTCCTTCAGGCGGGTGATCTCGCCGTCCTCGCCGGCACGCACGATGATGTTCTCGAACTCCTCCTCGTCCACCAGGCGCCCCTGGGTGTTGATCGACAGCTGGAAGTCGGTGGCGCCCGGTGCCGGCGGGGCGCCCAGGGCGCCGGCGGCGACCTGACGGTTCTGCTCGCGAATGGCGTTGACCACGTCGGTGGCGGTGAGGTTGCGCTGGGCGACCTTGTTCGGGTCGAGCCAGACGCGCAGGGAATAGTTGCCGAGGCCGAACAGCTGCACGTCGCCCACACCGTCCAGCCGCGCCAGCTCGTCCTTGACGTTGAGCGCGGCGTAGTTGGACAGGTAGAGCATGTCGTAGCGGTTATCCGGCGAGGTCAGGTGCACCACCATGGTCAGGTCGGGGGAGGCCTTGTCGACGGTCACGCCGAGGCGCTGCACCTCGGTGGGCAGGGTCGGCATGGTGCGCGTCACGCGGTTCTGCACCTGCACCTGGGCGTTGTCCAGGTCGGTGCCGAGGGCGAAGGTGATGGTCAGCGTCAGCTTGCCGTCGGCGGTCGCCTGGGACGACATGTAAAGCATGCCCTCGACGCCGGTGATGGCCTGTTCCAGCGGCGAGGCGACGGTTTCGCCGATCACCTTGGGGTTGGCGCCGGGGAAGTTGGCGCGCACCACCACGGTGGGTGGAACGACTTCAGGGTATTCGCTGATCGGCAGCTGGAACAGCGAGATGGCGCCGCCGATGAGGATCACCAACGACAGCACGGTGTGCAGGTTGAGAAAAACCATACAGGGAAAGCGCGATAAAAGCGGGATATAGGGAAATTAGGCGGAAGATAATGGGATAGAAATTGAAACGGCGTTGCCAGAGCGGTAACGCCGTTGAGTCATCAGATGCCGGTGTCGCCAAAGTCGAATCTGGTCTGGTTCTCATCGATTCGGCGGCGTTGGTGGGTGCGGAGGACCGAGTATATCCAATCCTCCGTAATGCCATAACGACGGACCAGGATGTCAGCGTTGGTGCCGTCGTACTCTTCCAGGATATGCAACTCCAGGCGCTTTCGAGCCAGCTCATCCTTCACCGGGAACGTGAAAGTGATGCCCGCCCAGCGCTGGTGCAGTTGAAACGCGACTTCCTCAGCTTCGTTGGCAGCCTTCTCGTCGCTGATGCCGTGCTTCTTCAGCGACGTGGTGACCAGCTCCGACAGCTCGCGCAGCATGTTGTTACGCCGGCGAATCTGTTGCGGCCGCAGTTTCATGCGTTCCCCCTTGCCGCTTGGCGGCGGCGCTCGGCTTCCTCTTTATCTATCAGGCCCAGCCGTTCATCCGCGTTGATCCGGCCGATGGCGTCCTGCAGCACCTGCTGCACGGTGGAGACGCTGGCAGCTGCCACCGGCCGGGTGGGCGCCAACTGCGCCGCCTGGGCCGGGTCCGCAGCGATGCCATACACCACGGCACGCAGGTAGTTGTGGTTCTCCAGCGGCAGTTGCAAACGCTCACGACCGGCAATCATCTGCTCGATGCCGGCGGCCCAGAGCCTCGGGGCCGCCGGCTTCGAATCGTTGGCGCGAGCGTCACGTTGCACCTGGCCGGAGTTGACCAGGTCGAGCAGCTCCTCCACCAGCCGGATCGCTTTGGTCATGCGCAGGCCGCGCTTGGCCGGACTGAACAGGCGCAGGTAATTGAGCAGTGCCCGGCCCAACTTCGGATCCAGTCCGGCCAGCAACGCCGCCAGCCGCTTGCCGTCTGCATCGGCGAATCCCGCCTCGAACGGGAACTGCTCGCCGCAGCACGGGCATTGCACCTGCATCAGCCAGCCCTCCGCGCATCGGCGACACCCTGCAGGGCCGCAACCAGCGCCTTGAGGATTGGACGCTGCCGCTTCCAGTCCCGCGGCAGTTGCTCCAAACCGGCAGCCTGTTCTGGATGCTCGATGCCGAGCTGCTCGCACAGGGCTTCCACGGTGGCCAGCAGCCCGCGTTTTTCCTGCTCGACATGCAGCGCGGCCAGAACCGCCTTCACCTGCTCGGGCTTCTTGAGCCATGCCACGCGGGCCACGCCGAACATCTGCCGGGCGATGCGATCGGCATAGCTCCAGGACAGCTTCATGTCGGCCAGCTGGGCCTCGATCACCTCGATCTCCGCCGGCAGCTGATTGAAGTTGTGCGGCTTGCCCTTGGCTTTCGGGCTGGGTGCCGGCTGGAACCCGAGGCGCTCGAACTCCCGCAACACGGCACCGGCCTGACGGCTGTTCAACTCCTTGGCCGAGCGCACACCTGCCACGCGAGCGAGCAGTCCTCTATATATGTCATCGTCCATGCCCAGTTGCTGACGGGCGATATGGATCTTGCTGAGCGTGGTTTTGGTGATCGACATGTCAGCCCCCCTCATGAGTCAGCTGCAAGAAATCGCTCTTGACCTGGCCACCCAGTGTTTCGAGCGCCTTCACCTCGACCTTCGCTGATTCGATGATCACCGCGCCGACTTGAGCGACGGCTTTCGCACGCTCGATATCCAGCGGCTGATCCTGGTCCAGCAACCCTTCAATGGTGGCGAAGAGGTGGTTCCGCAGATCCTCAACCTTGTTTTTCATGCTCAACCCTCCGAATGGTGCGTTTGAGCTTGCTGACGGTCCGGATGGCGTCTTTCAGCTCCGGCGGATAGCGGTGAATGGTGTTGCGCCGCATACGCTCGGCGCGGGTGATCAGCTCCAGGTTTTCCAGCTCGATGTGCTGCTTGTTGCCGTCCTTAAAGCAGAGGCAGTGGCCTGGTGGTACCGGCCCGTTGTGCTCTTCCCAAAGCAGGACGTGCACGGAAATCCAGTCCCTGGGTGGGTATCCGGTATCAGTGACTTTGCGCTGGAGATAGCCATCCTGGCTGGTGCGATGGCTGCCGATCGGTAGCCAGTTGCCTGGCTTGTTGCCCTTCCGAAACTGGGTTTCTTTCATCCGGCCGTTGCTCGGCAGGCCAGTCAGCCCCTTGTTCCATGGCACCAAGCCCTTCTGGAATCGGGTAGCCCGGCCATGTTCGGCACGCTGCTCGCCGCAGCGCTGCAGGCACGCTTCAAGAAACTCCTCCGACTTGTGAAGTCCCAACGCATAGGCCTTGGCATATACCTGGTCGACAGATCGACCGAGATCCGCTGCGATCTGCGCTGTGTCCACATCGGCATAGCGATCTCGAAGCAGTTGCTGTTCAGCCTCCGTCCAGAACCGCTTGTTCCTGCAGGCATAACGATGATCGATCCTCCTCTTCGCCCGTACGAGGGCCTCCCTGGCCAGGCGCCGAGAGCTGGCATCTCAGCGTTCCTCCCTCATGATCCGCACCGACTCCAACAAATCAGCCATCGGATCGAGCTGCTCGGCAGTGACCGCCAGCAGTATCAGTTCCCGGCCGGAGTCCAGCGTGAGATGCACCATGTCGTAGGTGTCCTCGTCCGATTGCTCGGCTTTCTGGATCACATTCAACAGCGTTGTGGTTTCGTAGTCGCAGTCGTTGAGTAATGACATCTCACACCCCCTGCGTCAGTCGGGCGACCTGCTTGTTGCCGAGGCCGTGGTGGAGCTGCGCGGCTTTGCCAGCTAGATAACCGGCCTCAGCGGCGCCTTCATCGCGGGCCTTGAGCTTGCGGCGTTTCATTTCGTGCTTGCCCAGGTCGGCGTGGTGCTTCGCCATATACGCCTCGATCGCCTCGGCGATGCTGTCGTCGACGCCGGCGAATTCATCCACCTTGTGGTAAACCGCGTCGATCCAGCCGTTGGCGAAGTGATCGCCACGGGCAACCTTGGTTGAACGCTTGCACCGCTTGTTCTTTGGAGACGACAGAAACTCACGGCGAGCCTTCTGCAGCTGTCGCTCCAGCACCTGGTAGGCGTATCCGCTCAGCTCTGGAGCTGCTGCACAACCCACGAAGATGAAGGCACCGACGACGTCGAAATGCCCCTTCAACATTTGCGTGATGATCATGCGGGTGCCGAACGCGTGCGCACATGTGTGAGCCAACCGGATACGCCAAGTAGGCGGCGTGCCATCCGACCCCGCCTCGATGGTCACTTCACCGGCCATGCTGGCTAGCACGTCGCCCATCTCTAGGTTGTGGGCCTCCATGAGTTTGTGAGCCTGGCGCAGGGCTATCTCGGCCTCGTTTGCGTTCGAGCCCTTGCCCTTTGCCATATCCAGGCACTTCTTGATCTTGTCGAGAATGCGATCCTGATCCATCTCACACCGCCGCAATGTTCAGGTTGATCGGGTCATAGCGATCGGAATCGCCCACGCGCTGGTACACGCGGATGTAAACCGCCGTGCCGTTGACCTGGATGCTGTCCTTCAGCGCCTCCATCGCGCGCTTCCAGTCGGCGTCCTCGATCTCGACGCGCAGCAGGCTGAGCACGTCGCCCGTCGAGATCTGGCCTTGGCGATTGGCTCGGAACGCGCGGTCCACCAGCACGCGCAGATGATTGTTGGCACCCTCGCTCCATTTGCGGATGCATTGATCGATCAGCTCCTTGGCTGCCAGGATCTCCTCGGTGAAGGTCAGCCGCTCGGCCATCTGGCGCTCGATCTTGTACTGGCCGTCGTAGGTGGTGATCGAGGCGTTGCCCTTCTTGCCGCCGATGGTCACGCCATACCGCGCGTTGGAAATGGCGATCAGATCGTCGATGTCGGCCAAAGCCTTCTTCTTGAATGCGGCCAGCATCTCGCTGATGTTCAGCGCCTGCGCTGCCAGTTCGCAGGCAACCTGATCGCGCAGCTTGTCGTGCTCGCGCACCTGGTGTTCCGGTACCAAATGGCCGGCGGCGTTGCGAACGTAGCCCTCCGGCACTGCTGCTTGAGTGGACATCAGTGGACCCTCCGATGGGCTGGTTTGAGGTTCTGGTAATAGGCCAGTGCGAACCCACGAACCTTGGACGTGACCAGCGCGTGGTCGCCCGCGATGTAGGCCTCGCACATCACCGCCAGCTCGGCATTGAGCCGTGTCGCCGTAACCGTCATCGTGGCCAGCATCTGCGCGGCAGCGTTGTAGCGGTTCTCCGAGAGACGTAGGGCTTCGCGTAGCTCCTCGATCGCTTCGAGCTGCTTGGCGTTGTTCATGGGTTTTGCTCCTTCACCGGGGTGAACCAGGAGACACGCACCCCGTCCAGGTACACCGAATGCCGGGTATGCAGCCCGGCCGAACTCCAGGACACGCCACGCCACTGCCGGCGGAACAGCTCGGCGAACGGGGCGGCGTCCTCGGCCGCGATGTACAGGCTGGTATCGAGTGGCGAGGCCGACTCAACGCGGATGCCCGCGGCGCGCAGGCGCCGGGCCAGGTCGTGGTCAGGCGCAGCCCCTCGGCCAGCTCCGGGGTCAGTACGGTGCACATCGGCATGCAGTGCCGGGGCGCGGTGCCCTCGGCGTTGAGTTGGATGATCTGGGCGGTGACCATGCTCACACCTCCGCCACGATGTCAGCCGTGACCACCGGCGAGCCGATGGCAGCGGCTTCGTTCAGGGCCGCCGTGACGACGTTCTGCACGGCCAGCGGATAGCCACCGAATGGCCCGGCCGGCTGCCACGCCCCTCGGAACTGAGCTTGGCGTGCAGAGCGGCGATGGCGGCGGGCTCGATAATCTCCCCGAGCTGCTTGCCAACCTGGGCGAAGCGATGGCCTAGGAACGCATCCAGATTGGTACCTAGCGGGTTCAGTGTGAGCAGCTCGCAGCGCTGCACCACCTCGCGCACCTCCGGCGTTCGCTCGTCCAGACGGCGGCCCAGTTCGGTCTGGCCGATCAACACGATGGAGAGCAGCTTGTCGAAGCCGCCGTCGCCTTCCAGCTCGAAGAAGCGCTTCAGGTGCTTGAGCGTCGGCACCGGCAGGCTGTGGGCCTCCTCGATGATCAGCAGGTGCTTGTTGCCCATCTTGGCGCTCTCGCGCAGGGCGCGGTGCACCTGGCGAAAGCGCGCCTCGCTGCTGCGCGCGGGCTTCGCGCTGGGGCTGATCTCCTCCAGGATCGCCTCGCAGATATGGGCCGACTTCAGCGTCTTGCCCTTGATGTCGTTGTCCTCCATCGCCAGCACATACGGCTCGATCATCACGATCGGCAGGCGATCACGCTGGATGCGGGCGCGCAGGTCCTTGCGGATCGTGCTCTTGCCCGAGCCCGACTCACCTACCACGGCGGCGAACAGGTTGCCGTGCTTGGCGCCCTGGTACAGCGCCTCGCGCACGTAGCGGATATCCGGCGAGAGGAACAATTCATCGCTGCTGGCTGGCTCGTCGAAGGGGTCGCGGAACAGACCAAAGGCCCGCTTGGCTTCTGGAGACAGTTTCTGGCGGCGTAGTAGCATGGGTTCGGGCTCCTCGTTGTGGATAGCGTCTTCGGTGGGGTGTCCAGGCTCAGGGGAGTTGCCGCTCCCCTGGGCCGCTTCCTGGAATTCAGCGAACGGATCGTTGGCCACGGTTGCCCCGCAGCGCGCGAGCCATGCCAGGATCCTGGCCTTGAGTTCGTCCGGGTTCGCACGCTTGGGCCACATGTTGTGGTTGATCAGTTGCGCGATCGTCGGGCCGGAGTAGTTCAGTTCGCGTCCGAGTTCGGCCTGGGTCAGTTCATTGAACGCCAGAACCTTTTTGAGCATCAGCATCAGGCACCTCCTGCCAGAGTGAGCTTGGGTCGTTGAGTGAATGCGGCGCGGATCGCCGCCAGGACGTCGGGCAGCGCGTCTTCGGCGACGCCTGCCGGGTAATGCTGGCTGAGCCAGGCATAGTGCTCGGCGCCCCAGCCGGGGAAATCGGCCTGCAGGCGCTTGGCCGCGGCGAACACCGAGAGCGGTGGCGTCTCGATGGTCGGCACGGCGAGTTCATGTTGCGTGCCGCGGCGCGGCAGGAATGCCGGCAGCTCGGCCTCGTCGATGTGCTTGTATGGCTGCAGGCGTCCGCCGAACGGAACCGCGGCGGCTTTGCGAGCGGCCTGCACGGCATCTTCGCCCTGCACACCCAACGCCAGCTCGGCCGCGGCTTTGCGCGCCTGCTGCGCCGGTGTATCGGCCTGGCGCTTGAACGTCTGCCCGATGATCGCGGCGGACTCGTCGAAGCCCAGCTCGTTGCGCACGATCACCGGCACGACGTAATACACCTCGTGCCCGTTGCGTCGGTGGCCACCACTTGGGCGGCATCGTCGCGCCACGGGTTGCGGGTAACCATGACCCGGTCGCCCACCATCACATGCGGCACCACCGATACGTCGTATTCCCGGCCCTGGAAACTGACGCGCAGCTTGCTGTTGACCTTGCGGCTCTCCGGTTCGGCCACCGCCAACTGACGGCAGATCTCGACGCTCGGCGCCTTGATCAGTTGCTCCTGGCGAATCGTCATCCACATCGCGGTACGCGACTTGCCGTGGCGGCTATGGATCGCCGTGGCATTGAAGTGCGCCCGCCACTTGGCGGCCAAAGCGTTGAGTTCATCGAGGTCGGCCACCGGCTGGAAGCGCAGACCCGCCTCGAACTTGCGCTCGATGATGTTCCGCGCGTTCTCCACCTGGCCGGTTACCCGCGCCGCGCCGGGCGCGTGCACGATCATCTCGATGCCCAGGCTGCGGAACAGATTCTTGGTCATTCCGGCGGTGTTGGCCGAGCCTGGGTCCATCATCACCGCGGTCGGGCGACCATGCAGGATGTCTGCGCCGCCACGCTCTTGCATGGCGTTGATCAGCACGCTGTTCAGGTTCTCGCCTGACTCGGCGCCCATCACGTATTCAAGGTAGATCCAGCCGCTGGCGTGATCGGTAATCTCGTACGACCAGACACGGTCGGCAGCAATGCGCGCCAGGTTGCGCGGCTTGTTCTTGTAGAACTGGTCGCGGTCCATCACCCGCAGTCCGTTCTCGCGCGGGTTGGCGCCGGGCTTGAGGTAGTACAGGACACAGATCGACGCATCGACCTGCCACACATGGTTCGGGTACAGGCTCGCCAGCTCGGTGACCGGCGCCGGCGCCAGCAGCTGGTCCGGGTGTAGCTTGTAGCTGTGCAATGCACGCCCGATAGCGCTGACCGACATCGGCCGCAGCTCGCCGGTGGCCTTGTCGACAGCCTCGGCGCGGATCATGCCGCTGGCCCGCAATGCCTCGACGGCATCGGCCAGCGAATAGAGCCGTTTTTCGTTACGGCGAGCCGACTCGATCAGCGCGGCGCTGATGGTCAGCGCCTCCTCACGGGTGAGCTGCGATTGGCCGGCATCGGTGCGGCGTTTGCGCGGAGTGGTGGTCACGGTGACCTCCTCCAGTTTTCGATACAGGGTGGCGAGGGATAGGCCCAGCTCCTGCGCCGCCGCCCTGCACAGGGCGGTGCGCTGGCCGCGCGCTGCGGTCTGCAGCGTGCGGTCCAGGTCGACCAGGCGTTGGGTGATCACGGCGCTCATGGGTCAGGCGTCCTTGTCCGCTGCCATCCAGCTGAAGTCCTCGTCGCCGGCCAGTTCGGGCAGCTGGAACTCGGCGCGCAGGTCGCGCAACAAGCGCTCCAGGTGCGCCACCAGCTGGGCCTGGAAGCTGCGATGGTCGGTGCCGGTTTCCTGCGCATGCACGTCCATCGTGTTGAACGCCTCGCGCAGCTTGCCGGTGATGTCCGCCTCGGTTTCGAAGGCGATCGCCGTCACCTCCTGGCGCAGCTCCCGGGCCTTCTCGTCCGGTGCCGGCACGGCCACCAGCGGCTTGCGTGCCAGCTGCGTGGCCAGCTCGTCGATCTTGGCGTTCTTGGCGGCCAGTACCTGGCCGTTGGCCTCGACGTCCTTGCGCGCCTCGCGCAGGGCTTGGCGCAGCTCCTTCACGCTCATGGTGGCCACGTCGTCCAGGGTCAGTTCGCCGGTCTGGCCGGTCAGCTCCAGCTCCTCGATCTGCTCGTCCTCCAGGACCAGCATCTCGAACAGCTTCGACTGGTTGCCCAGGGCCTTGGTCAGGGCAGCATTGCTGCCGAGACTGGAAAATTTGGCAGCGGAACTCATGAACTTGACCGCGACCTTTCTTTCGATGCCGAGCACCTCCAGGCGCGTCAGGAACTGCCCGTGCCCGCATGCCGCCTTGAGCACCTGCAGGCCGCGCCCCACTTCCAGGCACGCCTCCACGCTGCGCCGCATGTTGGCGGCGATGTCACGCTGGATCAGGTCCGGGTCGGTGCAATCGGCCGGCAGCTGGTAGCCCAGCTGCGCCGCCACCGCGCGCACGGTCAGTTCCTGCTCGTGGTCCAGGGTCGCCACGCGGTTCTGCGTGCCCAGCAGCGCGGTTTCATCCAGCGGCTGCAGCGCTACGGGCGCAACGCCCTTGCTTGCGGTGCGAGCCATCACGCAGCCTCCAGTTCGGTGCCGGCCAGTGCCCGCAGTTGGTTGATGGCAATGGCGCGATCGCCGTTGGCCTCGATCAGCGCGTTGCGGAACTCGTCCGCGCCGCGACGGCAGCCGTGGTAGTAGGCGTCGAATTCCAGGGAGCTGCGGGTAGGTGATCACAGTGGGCTCGCCCTCGATGCGCAGGCGCAGCGCGGCGATCATGCCGTCGACATAGACACTGCTGTGTCGATCACCGCCGCGCAGCAAGCGCTTGGCCAATTTCAGATAGTCCATCGGGTGCTCCTTCTCAGCGGCTGGCCCCGGCCAGCACGCGTTGGTTGATCTCGTTGATGCGGTGCTGCGCAGATGCCATCTCGTTGGCATGCGCCTGGGCGATCTGCAGCAGGGCGATGCCCGGCGCGTAGCGCCCGCTGTCGAGCTTGGTGGCGAAACCGGCCTCGACCAGCGTGGCCAGGCAGCGGCTGATATTCGCCGGGCTCTCGTTGAGCGCCTTGGCCAGCTCGACGTTGGAAAGGCCCTGGAGCGTGTGGCCCTTCAGGGCGGCCAGCACACGCAGCACGCGGGTGCCACTGTCGTGAATGCGAGGTTTGGTGGTCATGCCTGGGTGGCCTCGTGCTGGAGATAACGGTACTGGCGCAGGCCTTCCTCGCAGCCGGCCAGCCAGGCGTCGGCCTGTGCGCTGGGCATGCGGTAGGGGCAATCCTTCTTGCCGATGCCGTCGAGCTTGCGCCGCAGGATGTACAGGCATCCTTCCTGATACTCGGCACTGCGCGGGTCACGCGGGCCGTCGAATAGAGTCTTGAACAGCTCCAGAGCCTTACTCATGGTCCTGGCCTCCTAGTTCCAGTTGCGGGTGTTCGTGCTGGGCGACGTTGCCGCGGTGCCAGGCCAGTGCTTCGAGGCCTGCCTGCACGGCGGCCAGGGTGTCGCTGGCCGAGGCCGCGCCGCTGTAGAACGTCAGCAGCGCGCCGGTGGTAGCGGTCAGCACGGTTTGCAGTTCCTGCATGTCCTGCGCGGAGCAGCGGCGGCCAGTAGGGACGTCCACCAGCAGCTTGCCGCCAGTCGCGGCGAGCCAGCGGCTGACCAGGTTGATGCCGCAGACATGCTCGAACGCCGGAATCATCACGGCCGGCATCCGCCCCTCGCTGACCCACTTGTAGAGCGCCCAGTGGTTGGCCTGGCCCATGCGCTCGGCGATGCGTTCGACGCCCAGGTTGTGGCGTTCCTTGGCGAACTCCAGCGACCACTCCAGAGCCTGGCGGATGCTGCTCGGCTGGGCGGCTTTCCAGTTGCGGCGTCTCATTGGAAGGCCTCCAGGCGCACGCCAGAGCGGCCCGCCAAACAAATCCCGCGGCTGCTCATTGGCAACGCTGTTACCAAAAGGCCACCTTGTTGGGTACATTCACTCGCATGGGGAGTCACCCGATGGACGCTCAAGAGATTCGCCAGCTGCAGGTCGAGGGGCAGATTCATGCCCTGGCGCAGGCGTGGCTGTTCCTGGCTGCGCAAATGGAGAAGCTGGGTGCGATTGATCCGCCTGAGCTGGAGCGCGCATTACTGGGTACGCACTGGCAGGGGGCACCGTTCGAGCCGCACGCGAGTCAGATGCTGGAACATCTGGCAGGCCAGCTGCGCGACGTGCGCGAACAGCGTCAGCGGATAGATCGATACCGATCGACGGGGCTCGACGAGTGAAGCCAAACGCGTTGCGCGCCTCGTCTTCGAGGGTCGTGCTGCGTGGCGCGCCGCCGGCGGCAATCAGCAGCAGCTCGACCAGCCAGGCCGCCTGCTCGCTCATCGCGGGCTTGGCAGCCATACCGAGGGCGGCGTCGCGCAGGTGGTTGGCTACGTCAGCCGGGTGTCCCGGGGCGCAGGTGATCAGGATGTCCAGCGCACGGCGCCAGGCGTCCAGAGGGTGCGGTTGCAGGGTGATGTGCTCGACGTTCATGGCGGCAGCCCTCACGCGGTGCGGCGCGAAAGCGCGCAGGCGATCTGGTCGTCCTCGACGACGTCGCCTTCCTTGAGGCCGAGCTTGACGGCGATTTTGTGAGACTGGCCGCGTACGCCCTGCTTGCGTCCGGCGAGGACTTCGAACACCAGGTTGACGCTGAAGTTGTTGGCGGCGGCCCATTGGGAGATCGAAATGCCCTTGCGCTTGAACTCGGCGCGGGCTTCATCGGCGGTGCGGAGCATGGGGCTCTCCTGCTGTGAGTGTGTGGACTGGTAACGCGCTGGCGGTGCGTTGGTGTGAATTAAATATAGGTGCGGATATCTGCACCTGTCAAACGAAAAGTGCGGATATCTGCATGATTGGTGAGCGACTGAAAGAAGAGCGCAAGCGCTTGGGACTCACCCAGCCGGAATTGGCAGAGGCTGCGGCTGCAGCCAAGCGGACGGTCATCGACTGGGAGAAGGGGGTTTCATCGCCCACGGCCATACAGCTAGCGGCGCTCTCTAAGCGCGGCATGGATGTGCTGTACGTGCTTACCGGTACGCGCTCACAAGATGTGGCCAATCAGTCAAATGTCGCGACGTCGCGACATTTGCCCCCAGACGAAGAGCTGCTGCTCGATGCTTATCGGGGGCTGACGGCGACGGCGCGCAAAGCGCTGCTCGCCGAGCTGCTGGCCGGTGGCAAGAAGCCCAAATCCAAGCCCCAACAAGGTGGCATCAAGGTTTCAGGAAGCGGCCACCGCGTCGCAGGCAGGGATTTCAACGAACGGAAGGAGTAGTCCGTGAGTGACATCGAGGTGAAGGGGAATGGAAACCAGGTGGCTGGCCGCGACTTCAATGAGAACGTCGTCAACCTGCCTCGTGTAGGGAACATCAACCTGGGAGGCACCCAGGTGAACATCAACAGCGCCCCGGCACCCGACCTGTTGTCTCCCGAACAACGTCGCCGGCTCAACCGGCTGGTCACCGAGATCAGCAACGAGTACCAGGCCGATCCTCGCCTGATCTGGAAAGAAGTGGTGCATACCCGCACCGGCGTCAGCTCCGTCGAAGACATTCCGCGCGACAAATTCGCCGAAGCCGAACAGGCGCTACTTGACCATGCCGAGCATCTTCACGCGCAGGCGCACGCCAGGTGCCTGAGGGATGAAGTGGCGGGTGTGGCCAAGCGGCGAGGGATCACCGCGCAGATGGAGCAGTTCTGCTCGCGCGAGTTTGGCTGCACTGTGCTGACCAAACTCAGCCCGGTACAGCTCAAGGCGGTGCTGCGTTTTGTCGACACCTACCAGGTGCCGGCCGAGCAGCAGGCCGCGCCGCTCTCCTGGCCTGGCTTCCACAAGTTGATGATGAATCACCCTGGCATTTCACTGCGGTGTTTGTGCTGGGGGCGTTGGTGGGACGTGTCCTTTGACCAGGAGGGTTAAGAATTGAATCGACTGCTTATCACGCATTCGCGGCTCTGCTAACGGCTGGTTGCGCCACTGCAACTGTCGGCAAACCGTTTCCCGGCAACAATGTGGCGTTGCTGCGGCCCGGGCTCTCGACCACCGAAGAGGCGCGGAGTTTGCTGGGTGAGCCGCACCAGGTGCAGACCAATGCCGCAGGCGAGCAGCTCTACACCTGGCAGTACATTCGCTCCGATGCCACCAGTGGATTGGTTTCGATGAACGTGCAGACCAACACCCAGCAGGCTGCGCTGGTGTTCGGTGCCGATGGGCGCCTGCTCAGGGTGCACAATCTGATCAACGTCCCAGCCCCCATGCCGGCCAGCGCGGTAACGACCGCGAGTTCGAATCAAGCAGAATCCCGAGGCACTGGAAACATAGCGAGTACAACGAAGGAGCAGCAGCTCGACGAGCTATCCCGCACGCCGGGCCTGAGCTACGAGGAGTACCAGCGTCGGTATCGGGTGATCATGGGGCAGTGATGTGATGAAGCGCGATATGGATATGATTCGCCGGCTGGTGCTGGCGCTTGAGGATGGTTACCTGAACCAACTGGATGGTGTCGATCCGCTGGAATACACCTACCACGCCCAATTGCTGATCGAGGCAGGACTGGCAGAGGGGGCGTTGGCGCCAGGGCAGCGTGGCATACCGGGCGCGGCGGTATTGTGGAGGCTGACTTGGGCCGGGCATGACTTCGCTGACGCCATTCGCAACGACACGATCTGGAACAGCGCCAAGGAAAAAGTCATAAAGCCATCGGCTCATGGACGTTTGGTGTCCTGCTCGACTTCCTCAAGCTGGAGATCCGCCGGCATATCCCCGGCCTGGAGTAACTGGAGCAGTTCCTGTGCGCAGTTGAAGTAGCAGGTGGCGCCATGCTCGATCTGCAGGCGCCCCTTCTCGTCAGGTTCCTGCCGAGCGCTCTGAAACTTTGCCTTGGCGCGTTGTAACCAGGTGTCGCATAGCGCCGCCAGAGCTTCGTGGTTATCGGGTCGTTGCGTCGTTTTCATCTTAGGTCGTCCAGGCTATCGATGACCTGCTGATCGTCCGTCTTTACGCACGCATTTGATTTCCGGCCCACCGAAAAGACCCTTCGCGCGCGCGTGGCGATGATCGTCTGGCCTGCAACGAGCAGGCACGACATCAGCCACCTGCGCGGAGCGTCCCATGCCCAGATCGAACCAGCCCAGCCAGCGCCTGCCGCGCATGTGGCTGTGGACCATCGTCACCCTGTGCCTGCTGCTGGCACTGGCCTACATCCGCCCCGAGCAGCTCCAGGTGGTGCTGTACAAGGCGCCCTGGTAACCCTGGCGGCCACTCTCGGCTACTGGATCGACCGCTCGCTGTACCCCTACGCTGATCGCCCGCATCAGTGCAACACCGCCATGTCTCTGGTCGGTGCCTGGCTGCGCCGCGCGTTGATCGTGCTGGCGTGTGTCTCGGCATGACGCTGGGGTTGTAGCCATGCGCGCCCTCTGTTCGTTCGTGGTGGGTTCGGTGCTGGGCTGGGCGCTTGTCATCGCACTGGTTGCGGGTTGCCAGTCGGCATTCTCCGCCGATGCCATTCCGCAGGCCGCCGAGCAGCACCGCCGCACCCTGGTGCGTGCCGCCCATGCCGGCTGGGGATTGGATGCGCCGATCGCCACCCTGGCCGGGCAGGTGCACCAGGAGAGCGGCTGGCGAGCAAATGCCCGCTCCCCGGTCGGCGCCCAAGGCCTGGCGCAGTTCATGCCGGCCACCGCCGACTGGATGGCCACGCTGTATCCCAACACCCTCGGCCCGGCGCAACCGTACAACCCGGGCTGGGCCCTGCGCGCGATGGTCGCGTTCGACTTCTGGCTGTACGAGCGCAACCCGGCCGTCAGCGAGTGCGATCGCTGGGCGTTCGTGCTGGCCGGCTACAACGGCGGCAATGGCTGGGTAAATCGCGATCGCAGGCTGGCCTCGGCATCCGGCGCCGACCAGCTGGCCTGGTTCGATTCCGTCGAGCGGCACAACGCCGGCCGCTCGGCTGCCAATTTCCGCGAGAACCGCCACTACCGCGCGCCATCCTGCTGCGCTGGGAGCCGCTCTACGCGGCCGCCGGCTGGGGTGATGGCGTGTGCGCCGAGAGGTACCGCCATGCACATGCCGCTGCATTGTCTGGAAACCCGCAACGCCACCACGTCACCGGCCGCCTGTTCGCGCAACTGGCTGGCTGCCGCCGAGCTGTATGCCTCGCCGGCCCCGCGCGAACCGTTGGTCAAGCGCATCAAGCGCAAGCACAAGTTCAAGGGGCCGCGTAAATGATCAACCGCCTGGTCATCGCGCTGTGCGCGCTGGCAGCCGCGGCCATCGCCCTGGCGGTGACCTGGCTGTTGGCATCCAGCACGGCCTACGACCTGGGTTATGCCGAGGGCCAGGCCGCCGCCGCGCAGGCCTGCCAGCAGGCCCAGCTCGGCGCCCTGCAGAACGTGATCGACAGCACCAAGGGCCTGACCGCCGCCGCCAACGCCGCCAGCCAAGAGCTGGGCAAAACCATCAGCGCCCGTCGCCAGGCGGACGCCCGCACCACCCAGGAGATACGCGATGCGCTCGCCACTACTGCACCTCAGCGCGCTGGCTGTGTGTTTGACGCTGGCGTCATGCAGCAGCTCGATGACGCGCGCCGTCGCGCCGCCGAGGCCGCTGCCAGCGGAATACGCCGTGCAGTGCCACCCCCGTTGAACCGATGAACAACAGCGCCGACGCCGCGGCAGTGGCGCTGAAGGAGCTGTACGACCAGTACGGCATTTGTGCCGGGCGCCTGGTCGACCTGGTGAATTACCTGGAACAGGAGCAGCTCCAGTGAACTTGGAAGAAATGAACTTCGGCTTCGAAGCCATGCGCTGGATCGTCACCACCGCGATCGGCATTTACGCCTGGCTGATCGGCCGGCAGTCGGCCAGCGCCCGGGAAATGCTGGAGCTGCGCACCCGCCTGACGACCCTGGAGGCCGAGATGCGTTCGGTACCCAGCGTCGACCAGCTGCACGAAGTGGCCGCCAAGCTGGAACGCATCGACGCGCGCATGGACGGCATTGCCGAAAGCGTGCAGCCGATCGCTCGCAGCCTCGACCGCATCAACGATTACCTGCTGAACAAGTGAGGCCGCGATGAGCACCCCCTACTCGAACTTCCTGCGGGCCGACATGCGCCTGGTGATCCTGCGCAGCCTGGCTGAACTGCCCGGCTACCGGGCCAACAGCTCGGTGCTGCACACCTTGCTGCAGCACTGGGGCCACGAGCCAAGCCGCGACCAGGTGAAAACCGAACTGCGCTGGCTGGAGGAGATGGGCCTGCTGGGTATCGAGACCATCGGTGACGGTGCCGTGCTACTGGTCACCCTTAGCGAGCGCGGCGCCGACGTCGCCGCCGGCCGCGCACGTGTGGATGGCGTCAAACGCCCGGGAGCCTGACATGGGCCGCAAGTCGAGCATCGACAAGCTGGAGCCGCAGGTGCGCAGCCACATCGAGCGGCGCCTGCGCGAGAACCGCCTCACCCTGGACGAGCTGATCGAGGACCTGCACGAGCAGTTCCCCAGCGAGCAGAAGCCCAGCCGCTCGGCGGTCGGCCGCTACAAGGTCAGCTTCGACGAGATGAGCCGCCGCCTGCGCGAGCAGCAGGCGATGGCCAGCCTGCTGGTTGAGGAGCTGGGCGAGAACCCGGACGACAAGGCCGGTGCGCTGATGGTGCAGTCCATCACCACGCTGACCACCCACGCCGCCCTCGGCGCGCAGATCGACGAGGAGACCACCCGTCGACGACGTGCGCAAGCTGGCCCGCGCGGCGAAGGATGTGCTGGCTGCGCGCAAGGTCAGCCGCGAGGAGCGCAAGGCGATCGAGCGAGAGGCCCGCGAGGCGCTGCTCGCCGAGCAGGAACAACGCCTGGAAGAAATGCGCGGCAGCGACGGTATGAGCGAACAGCTTGAGGATCGCATCCGCCGCGTGCTGATGGGTAAATCCTGATGAAGAACCTAGTACTGATTGCCCTGCTGACTGCCCTGGCCGGCTGCATTGAGCACGAAGAGTCACCGAGGGAAAAGGCGCATGGCGCAACCCACATCCAGGTTTGGCATGACGATGAGCGAGGCGTGACCTGTTGGCTTTATGGCCCCAGCAACGGTGGAATCTCTTGCCTGCCAGACGGAGTACTCCGCTGATGAAGCTGTTGGCAATCATCGGCCTGCTCTGGATCGGCTGGCTGCTGGGCTGGCGACACGCTCATTTGACAATTGCTACGGAGTGCGAGCGCCTCGGCTCGTTCTACGTCGGTAAGACCGTATACCGCTGCACTGCCATCGAGCCGCAGGCGGAACAACCGGAGAGCGCTGGCCATGAGTAGCGCGCTGAAAGCGGCCGGCGCCCCGCGCAAAATCGACCTGGCCGAGGAGATGGCCCTGCACGGCGTCGACGTGCCCCAGGACATGGCCGCCGCCGTGCCCGATGGTGCGGCAGTGTTCCTGCCATACCAGCAGCGTTGGTTCGACGACACCAGCCAGATCATGATCGCCGAGAAATCCCGCCGTACCGGCCTCACCTGGGCCGAGGCCGGGCGCAACGTGATCAATGCCGCCAAGCCGCGCCGCCGTGGCGGCTGCAATACGTTCTACGTGGGCAGCAAACAGGAGATGGCGCTGGAGTACATCGCCGCCTGCGCGCTGTTCGCCCGGGCGTTCAACGAGCTGGCCCAGGCGGACGTATACGAGCAGACGTTCTGGGATGAGGGCCGGCGCGAGGAGATCCTCGCGTACATGATCCGCTTCCCGAAAAGCGGCTTCAAAATCCAGGCACTGTCCAGCCGGCCGAGCAACCTGCGCGGCCTGCAGGGCGACGTGGTGATCGACGAGGCAGCGTTCCATGAATCCCTGGAAGAGCTGCTGAAAGCGGCACTGGCGCTGACCATGTGGGGCAACAAGGTGCGCCTGATCAGCACCCACAACGGCGTGGACAACGCATTCAACAGCTACATCCAGGACGCCCGCGAGGGACGCAAAGACTACAGCGTGCACCGCATCACCCTCGACGATGCGATCGCCCAGGGCCTGTACCGCCGCATTTGCTACGTCACCGGCCAGACCTGGTCACCCGCGGCCGAGCAGCAGTGGCGCGACAAGCTCTACAAGAACGCCCCCAACGTCGAGTCGGCCGACGAAGAGTACGGCTGCGTGCCGAAGAAGAGCGGGGGCGCCTACCTGAGCCGCGTGCTGATCGAGCAGGCGATGGTGGTTGACCACTCGATCCGCATCTACCGCTACGAGGCCCCGGCGGGTTTCGAGGGCTGGACGCCGGAAATGCGCGAGGCCGAGATCAGCACCTGGTGCGAGGAAAACCTGGCGCCCGAGCTGGCGCGCCTCAGCCCGCGCAACCGCCACGCATTCGGTGAGGACTTCGCCCGCCGTGGCGACCTCACCGTGTTCACGCCCCTGCAGATCGATCCGCTGCTGCGCAAACGGGTGCCGTTCGAGGTCGAGCTGCGCAACCTCACCTACGAGGCCCAGCGGCAGATCATGTTCTACATCTGCGATCGCCTGCCGCGCCTGGGCGGCCTGGCGTTCGATGCCACCGGCAACGGTGGTTACCTGGCCGAGCAGGCTGCGCTGCGCTTTGGCGCTGGCCTGGTTGACCAGGTGCAGCTGAACCTCGCGTGGTACGCCCTGTGGATGCCCAAGCTCAAGGGCGAGCTGGAGGCGTTCAACCTGCAGATCGCCCGGCACCAGACCCGCCTCGATGACCTGCTGTCGATCAAGGTCGAGAAAGGTGTGCCGGTGATCGACAAGGGCCGCACCAAGGATGTGCAGTCGCAGGACAGCAAGGCCCGCCGGCACGGCGATAGCGCGGTGTCGCTGGTCATGGCCGTGCGGGCGAGTTTCATGGAAGGCGGTGTGATCGAATTTACCGCACTGCCGCGCCATAGCCGCGGATTCGACAACGTGGCCGACGACGACAACGACATCGAACTACCGGAGCCCTCCGCATGGTGATCAAGGCATTGCGTGCCGCTGCGGCACGCTTTCTCACGCCCTACGGGAGCGTTTCCTCGGCTGACTTGCGCGAGCCGCAGACGGCCCACCTCACTGGTCTGCACCACGAGGTGGCCAACCATCCCTCGCGTGGGCTGACGCCGAGCAAGCTCGCGCAGATTCTCGATGCCGCCGAGCAGGGCGACATCGTGGCGCAGTACGAGCTGTTCGAGGACATCGAGGAGAAGGACGGCCATGTCCATGCCGAGATGGGCAAGCGCCGCCGCGCCGTGGCCCAGCTCGACTGGCAGATCGTGCCGCCGGACAACCCCTCCGCGAAGGAGAAGGACGCCGCCGCGGCGCTGACCTCTCTGCTGGCCGGGCTGGATGATTTCGAGGGCATGCTGTTCGATACCACCGACGCTATCGGCAAGGGGTTCGCCTGCCTGGAGTTCGATGGGTGGCAGCGCTTGGAGGGCGACTGGCTGCCCAAGGCCATCGACTACCGACCGCAGAGCTGGTTCCAGCTGGTGCGCGGGCAGCGCCAGGAGATCCGCCTGCGTGGCGCGGCCGCGGCGAGCCGCTGCAGCCGTTCGGCTGGATTACCCATGTGCACAAGGCCAAGAGCGGCTACCTGGAGCGCTCGGCGCTGTTCCGCGTACTGGTCTGGCCGTACCTGTTCAAGAACTACAGCGTGGGCGACCTGGCCGAGTTCCTGGAGATCTACGGCATCCCCATGCGCGTGGCAAATACCCAGGCGGCGCCACCGAGAAGGAGAAGCTGACCCTGCTGCGCGCCCTGGCCGCGCTGGGCCACAATGCTGCGGGCATCATCCGCAAGGCATGGACTTGGAGTTCCTCAACGCCGCGCAGGGCGACCCGGCCGCGTTCAAATTGATGATCGACTGGTGCGAGCGCACCCAGTCAAAGGCCGTCCTGGGTGGCACGCTGACCAGCGGTACCGGCGAGGGCACCAACACCAACGCCCTGGGCAACGTGCACAACGAGGTGCGCCTCGATCTGCGCGACTCCGATGCCCGCCAGTTGGGCGCCACGCTGAGCCGTGATCTGATCTACCCGATCGCCGTGCTCAACGGCCTGGCCGATAGCTGGCAGCGCTGCCCCCGTCTGGTGTTCAGCACCCAGGAACCCGAAGACCTGAAGGCCTATGCCGATTCCCTGCCGAAGCTGGTCGAGCTGGGGTTCCGCATCCCGCGGCAGTGGGCACAGGAGAAGGTGGCCATCCCCGAACCAGCCGAGGGCGAGGACGTGCTGCAGCTGCAGGCCGCTCCCACGGCTCCCGCAGTGCGCCGAGCTGCCTGCCGGGCGCGCGTGGCCACCGCGCACAGCCGGCCGCGA
>LZQO01000020.1_pt1 | contig 45768 bp, 47 predicted proteins | sample 768571 | NCBI WGS metagenome assembly LZQO01 (sample SAMN05207081, study PRJNA324507) | oil field metagenome | isolation source: sample BH-FW-10 from oil reservoir | place: India: Bombay High | collected 2015-12-01
GTTTGCGCGGGGCGCCGCCTTCGTCGCGGCTGCTGAGCTCGCGAATCATGTGGCGGCGCTCGCTGTCGTCGACGTCCTGATAGCGCGTCCACCATTCGCCAAGGCCGTGGGTCTGTTCGCCAGCGCTCTCGCGCAGCAGCAGGAAATCATAGCCGGCGCGGAAGCGCGGATTCTCCAGCAGCTGATCCGCGCGGCGGCCCTGCCGGCGCGGCAGGCGTTCCTGCATATCCCAGATCTCGCGCATCGGGATGGTGAAGCGCTTGGGAATCGCAGTGCGCTGACACTGTTCCCAGATGATGTCGTGCGCCGCCTCTTGCATGGCGGGGATCGGTGGCATGCCGCGATCCTGCAGCTCGAGCACGCGTGCCGGCAGGGCGGGCCAGAGCAGCGCAGCGAACAGGAACGCCGGTGTGACCGGTTTGCCCTGCTGGATGCGCAGATCGGTATTGGCCAGGGCGTTGCGGATCAACGTCTCGGCATAGTCGGGGTTGCGCTCGAGCGCCGCGGCGGTCGCCGGGAACAGCGGTGCGAAAAGCCCATATTCCTGCAGCAGGTCGAAGGTCTGCTCGGCACGACCGCCCATGAACAGCTTGAGGACCTCTTCGAACAGTCGTGCCGCCGGGATGTCTTCCAGCAGCTCGGCGAGGCCGTGAATGGGTTCGGCACTGTGCCGTTCGATCTCGAAGTCGAGCTTGGCGGCGAAGCGTACGGCACGCAGCATGCGTACGGGGTCTTCCTGGTAACGCTGCTCGGGATCGCCGATCAGCCGCACCAGACGATTGCGGATGTCATGCACGCCGTGGGTGTGATCAAGGATGCGCTCGGTGCTTGGATCGTAGTACAGGGCATTGATCGTGAAGTCGCGACGCTGGGCGTCGTCTTCCAGCGTGCCGTAGACGTTGTCGCGCAGAATGCGCCCGCTTTCGTTGCGAGCGGCCTGGTGTTGGTCCTGCTCCTCGTCCTCATGCGGGTGGTGGGCGCGGAACGTAGCCACCTCGATGATCTCGCGGCCAAAGTGCACGTGGACGAGTTTGAAGCGGCGGCCGATTACCCGCGCGTTGCGAAATTCGGCGCGCACCTGCTCCGGCGTGGCGCTGGTGGCGACGTCGTAATCCTTGGGGTCGAGCTTGAGCAGCAGGTCGCGGACACAACCGCCGACGACGTAGGCCTCGTAGCCGGCCTGTTGAAGGCGCTCGACGACATTGACGGCGTACCGGCTGATTTCGTTTCGATGCAGCGAGTGTTGCCGGCTGGTCAGTATTTCGGGAGAGCGTCGGGCGTGCGGGCCGCGGCGCAGGGGAAAGCGAAATGACTGGAACAGCTTTTTCAGCATGAGGGAGGCACTGTTGGCGAGATAGCGGAACGGCACGCGAATGCCGGCAAACGTGCGCGGATTCTAGCACCGGGTAGCAAGCGATGGTGAACGAAGGAGGCGGGGGTGTCAAAACTGTGAGGCGATAGCACAGAGGGGAGCCGAAGCTCCCCTCTGGAAAGATTGTCGCGTGCTGTTGTTATTGTTCGCAGGCGTTTGTTTTTGTTTTCACCTGTTCCCAGGGATCAGTATCGCTGGGAAGAACGCTCCGATCAGGAGCCAATAGCAAACGGATTTCTTTGGTCGCTGAGTTGCCTGTCGGCCGGTACGGGTGCTGCTTTCATGCAGTTCTTGTTCTTCTCGGTCCGGTCAGCTGGCCAGTGGCTTGGCAAGTCCTCTCCAAAAGAATCAGTTAGCTGCGCCTCCGCGTTGTTGTCGTTGTTTTGCTGGAGCCGTTACGTCTTGTTCTTATTGTGGGGTCGCTTGTTATTGTTCTTGTGCCATGTAGTAAGCAGGTGGCGTGCCACTTTTGGAAAAGTCTTATATTTCAGGTGGTTACGTAATCTTGGGAGGTACAAGGCAATAAAAAACCGGGTTCTTCGTTACCGATGAACCCGGTTCCCTGTTACTCGTCGCTGCGGCGGTAACACCTGCCTAGCCGGTAGCGCCCGACTTGCGTCGCGGTATCCCCAGGCGCTGGCGGCGCTCCCACAGGCATTTGCGGCTGATGCCGAGCTTGCGGGCCAGCTCGGTTTCGGTCATGTGGTCCTGGTGCTCGAGGACGAAGTGCTGAAAGTAGTCCTCGAGCGACAGATCTTCGGTGGGCTCGTTGGAGGCGCTTGCGGCGAGAGGCCCGCAGTTCGGCTCGAAGTCATCGTCGATGTCGTCGAGTTCGATATCCAGCCCCAGCAGCTCGGCGCTGATTTCCGGCCCTTCGCTGAGAATCGCGGCTCGCTCGATGGCATTTTCGAGTTCACGCACGTTGCCTGGCCAGGAATAGCGTCGGATCGCCTGCTCGGCTCGCGCGAGAAGTGCATCGGCTCGGTGCCCATGCGCTCGCACTGGCGATCGAGAAAGGCGCTGGCGATCTCCAGTACGTCGTGGCCGCGCTCGCGCAGCGGCGGCAAGCGCAGCGCGATGACGTGCAGACGGTAATAGAGGTCCTCGCGAAACTGCCCGGTCTTGGCCAGGGTCTTGAGGTCGCGGTGGGTGGCGGCGATCAGTCGCACGTCGACCTTCTGCGAGTGCACCGAGCCGACACGACGGATCTCGCCTTCCTGAAGCACCCGCAACAGGCGTGCCTGGGCTTCGAGCGGCAGCTCGCCGATCTCGTCGAGGAACAGCGTGCCGCCGTCGGCCGCTTCGACGAGTCCGGCGCGCCCGGCACTGGCGCCGGTGAAGGCGCCTTTTTCATGGCCGAACAGCTCGGATTCGATGAGGGTTTCCGGAATCGCCGCGCAGTTGACCGAGATCATCGGCGCTTGGCGCGGCGTGAGAGCTTGTGCAGCGCGCGGGCGACCAGCTCCTTGCCGGTGCCCGATTCGCCCTGGATCAGCACGTTGGAATCGGTCGGGGCGACTTTGCGAATCTTGCCGAACAGGTCGAGCATTGGCGCGCAGTGGCCGATGATGCCGATATCGCTCGCCTGGTTGCTGCTGGCGGCGGTCGAAGGCGGGGCCTCGCGCGCGATGGCAGGCTGGCTGGCAAGCTGCTGGCGGTCGCTGAGGATACGCGCCACGGTCTGCAGCATCTCGTCGTGGTCGAACGGCTTGGCGATGTAGTCGACCGCTCCTAGCTTCATCGAGTCCACCGCCGAGCGCAGGCTGGCGTAGCTGGTCATGATCAGCACCGGGGTGCCCTCGGCGAGTCTGATCAGCTCGGTGCCCGGCGCTCCGGGCAACCGCAGGTCGCTGACGATCAGATCGAAGGCGGGGATGCTGTAGCGCTCCTGCGCCTCCTGCACCGAACCGGCTTCGCTGACCTCGTACTGATTGCGTTCGAGCAGGCGTCGCAGGGCGGAGCGGATGATGGTTTCGTCTTCGACGATCAGTATGTGTGACATCGGTACTCTCTCGGCGGTCTGGAGGCGTCCCGGCGTCGAGCCGGACGGCGTCGCCTCTTCAACTTGCGGCATGTGATGCCTCGACATGCCGCGGCAGGGTGATGCGGAAACGTGTGCCGCGCTGCGTTACCGGGTCAGCCGGGCTGTCGATATCGATCTGGCCATAATGCTCTTCCACGATCGAATAGACCAGCGCGAGGCCCAGCCCGGTGCCCTCTCCAGGGTCCTTGGTGGTGAAGAATGGCTCGAACAGCCGATCCTGGATGGCCTTGGGAATTCCGCTGCCCTCATCCTCGACGATCAGGTAGACCGTCTGCTCGGATTGCTCGCTGCTGATGCGGATCGTGCCGCCTGGCGACGAGGCGTCCCGCGCGTTGGACAGCAGGTTGATGACCACCTGGGCCAGGCGCTGGGCATCGCCCTCGGCCAGGTGCTCGGCGTGGCACTGATTGACGAAGCGGACTTCGGTGCGCTGACGGTTGAGCGAGAGCAGGGCGATGGCTTCCTGGGTGATGTCGCGCAGGCTCACCGGATACAGGCTCTGCTGGCGGCCGCCGGCATGCGCGAAGCTCATCAGTGACTGCACGATCCGCGAAACGCGCTTGGTCTGCTCGATGATTTGGCTGCTGATCTCGATGATCTCCCCGTCGCCCTCGCGCTCTTCGCGCAGATTCTGCGCCAGGCAGGCGATGCCGGTGATCGGATTGCCGATCTCGTGGGCGACCCCGGCGGCGAGCCGGCCGATACTGGCCAGGCGCTCGGAATGCACCAGCCGATCCTCCAGCTCCTGGGTCTCGGTGAGGTCTTCGACCAGCAGGACCAGGCCGCTGTTGCCGGGCGCCAGTGGTTCGGCGATGGCCGCCTTGTGCAGGTTCAGGCAACGCCGGGTGCCATCGAGCGACAGGCGCTTCTTGTGCAGATGCTCGTCGGCCTGGGCGATGAAATCCACCAGCAGCTGCGCCAGGGTTCGGCGATGGTGGGCAGCCGCGAACCCACGACCTGCAGCGCGGGAATGCCGGTCAGCTCTTCCAGGGCACGGTTCCACATCAGGATTTCCTGATCCTTGGCCAGCGAGCAGACCCCCATCGGCAGCTCCTGCAGGGTCTGCCGGTGGTAGCGGCGCAGGGCGTCGAGCTCGGCGGCCAGGCCGGTCAGGCGCGAGTGGTAATCCTCCAGGCGGCTCTCGATGAAGTGGATGTCCTCGGTGACGTAGCCTCTGTGCCATGTTTGTAGGGCAGGAAATTTTCGACGATGTCCTGCGCGACGCTAGGGCCCATCAAGCCCGACAGGTTGGCTTCGATGCGATCGCGCAGCCGGCGCAGGGCGTAGGGGCGGTGCTCGTCGAAGGGCATCTTCAGGTCGCGCAGGGCCTGTTCGACCTCGCGCTGGGCGATCTTGGCGCCCAGCGGTTTGGCCAGCTGGGTGGCGAACTCCTGGGGTGAGGCGGCCAGCAGTTCGCGGCGCTGCGGTCGCCGCAGATTTTCCACGGCGCAGGCCTCGGCCGCGCTCTGCTCCTCCGGGCTGCTGTCGGTGAACAGCGAAACCAGGGTGAAGGCCAGGACATTCACTGCCAGCGAGGCAATTGCCGCCAGGTGCCAGCTGGTGTCGTCCAGCACGTAGACCATGTTCAGCAAGGGGATGTAGAAGCCATCCAGGTTGCCGACCAGCGGCAGCAGCATGGTGGTCAGCCAGACGCCGATTCCCGCCACCAGCCCGGCGATGTAGCCGCGCCGATTGGCGGTCGGCCAGTAGAGCACCGAGAGCACGCCAGGAAGGAACTGCAGGGTCGCGACAAAGGCGACGATCCCCAGGTTCGACAGGTCCTGCTCGGCGCCGAGCAGCAGGTAGAAGCCGTAGCCGGCCAGGATGATCGCCAGGATCAGGCTGCGCCGCGTCCACTTCAGCCAGCGGTAGATGTTGCCTTCCGAGGACGGCTGGTAGAGCGGCAGGACCAGGTGGTTGAGTGCCATTCCCGACAGGGCCAGGGTGCTGACGATGATCAGCCGCTGGAGGCCGACAGGCCGCCGAGAAAGGCGAGCAGTGCCAGCGCTTCGTTGCCGGCGGCAATGCCGAGACCAAGCGTGAAGTATTCCGGGTTGGTGCTTACCCCGAGCTTGAGCCCGGCCCAGAGGATCAGCGGTACTGCCAGGCTCATCAACAGCAGATACAGCGGCAGCCCCCAACTGGCGCTGACCAGCGCACGCGGGTTGATGTTTTCGGCAAAGGTCATGTGAAACATGTGCGGCATGACGATCGCCGAGGCGAAAAATACCAGCAGCAGTGTGCGCCAGGGCCCTTCCTGCAGGGGCGTATGCAACGCCTGCAGCGCCGACTGGTTCTGCAGCAGCCAAAGCTCCAGCTGGTGCGGGCCGCCGAATACCACATAGAGCGCATACAGGCCGATCGCGCCAAAGGTTGCCAGCTTGACCACCGACTCGAAGGCGATGGCGAAGACCAGGCCTTCGTGTTTCTCCCGGGCGGCAATATGGCGTGCACCGAAGAGCACGGTGAACAGCATGATCAGCGCACAGTAGCCGAGCGCGACGCGCTCCTGCATGGGCTCCAGGGTCAGGATGCCGATCGCATCGGCCACCGCCTGGATCTGCAGGGCGAGCAACGGCAGCATGCCAACCAGCATGACGATCGTGGTGAGCGCGCCGGCCCAGGTGCTGCGAAAGCGAAAGGCGAACAGGTCGGCCAGCGAGGCGAGCTGATAGGTGCGCGTGATACGCAGGATCGGGTAGAGCAGCACGGGTGCCAGCAGGAAGGCACCGCACACGCCCAGGTAGGTGGCGAGAAAGCCATAGCCGTACTGATAGGCCAGCCCGACCGTGCCGTAGAAGGCCCAGGCGCTGGCATAGACGCCGAGTGACAGCGTATAGGTCAGTGGATGGCGAATGATCGCCCGCGGGATCAGCCCGCGTTCGCTGAACCAGGCGACGCCGAACAACGCCAGCAGGTAGGCGGCACTGATCAGTACCAGGTGGCTCAGGCTAAAGTTCGTCGGCATCACGCTGGCTCTGCAGGATGAAGGTCACCACGATGAGGATCAGCCACAGCAGATAGGGCCGATACCACGCGCCGTTGGGGTCGATCCACCAGTCCATGATGGCTGGGGAGAACAGGTAAATCCCCACCACCAGGAGCAGCACCAGTCGGTAGATGTACATGCCGCCTCTCACATCGGAAGTGGGCCCGATGGTAAAGGAAGCCGCTGCCGGCTAGAAGCGCGCTGCCTCTGCGAAGCGCGTGCAATCAGCGCAGCTGGGCCTCGGCCAGCGTGCGGCAGCGAGGAATGCGCGTCGCATCCCAGTGGGCTGTCGCCCAGCGCAGCACCTCCTCCGGCGTACCCTGCGCCAATGCCGGGTCCGGCTGCTGACCGAGCGCGCGCAATGCGCGCAACAGCAGAGGCGCGGCCTCGTGGGGCTGCAGCGGCGGTGAGCGGTAGCGCTTGCCCAGCTTGTGGCCGTCGGGCTGGATGATCAGCGGCAAATGCAGGTAACGCGGACGTGTCAGGCCCAGCAGCTCCTGCAGGTAGAGCTGGCGTGGCGTGGAGTCGAGCAGGTCGGCGCCGCGAACCACGTCGGTCACGCCCTGCTGGCCGTCATCGAGCACCACGGCGAGCTGGTAGGCGATCAGGCCGTCGCGCCGGCGAATGACGAAATCGCCCACCTCGCGTCCCAGGTGCTGGTGAAACTCACCCTGTACGCGGTCGTCGAAGCTGTACTCGCGGGCTGGTACGCGAAGACGGATGGCGGCGTCCTGCAGCGGCAGGTTGGCGTCACGACAGAAGCCCGGGTAAACGCCGGCATGGGCTTGCAGCTGCTTGCGCGAACAGTTGCAAGGGTAAGCCAGCCCGCGGGCAAGCAGGTCGTCGATGACCGCGTTGTAGAGGGGGAGACGTTCGCTTTGGCGCAGAACCGGCCCGTCCCACTGCATACCGTAGGCTTCGAGCGTATGCAGGATGGCGTCCTGCGCGCCGGGCATCTCGCGCGGTGGATCCAGGTCTTCCATGCGCAGCAGCCAGATGCCGCCGACGGCACGCGCATCCAGGTAGGAGGCAAGCGCGGCTACGAGCGAGCCGAAGTGCAGGAGGCCACTGGGGGTAGGTGCGAAACGCCCGACATAGCGTTCGGCTGCGGAAGTGGGCGTGGAACGGGCGGGCATCGATGGGGCGACAGGGGGAAAAGAAGCGGGGCGCCTAGGCGCCCCGTCGGGATCAGGAACCGAGTTGCTTTTCCTTGATCTCGGCCAGCGTCTTGCAGTCGATGCAGAGCGTGGCGGTCGGACGGGCTTCGAGGCGGCGGATACCGATCTCGACACCACAGGACTCGCACCAGCCGTACTCGTTGTCCTCGATCAGCTGCAGGGTTTCGTCGATCTTCTTGATCAGCTTGCGCTCGCGGTCGCGGGCGCGCAGCTCCAGGCTGAATTCCTCTTCCTGGCTGGCGCGGTCGGCCGGATCCGGGAAGTTGGCGGCCTCATCCTGCATGTGGTGCACGGTGCGATCGACTTCCTCCATCAGCTCCTGCTTCCACTTGTTCAGGATGCCGGTGAAATGAGCGCGCATCTTGTCGCTCATGTACTCCTCGCCGGGGGCTTCCTTGTACGGCTCGAAGGCGCGAATCAGTTGACTGCTAGTCGGTGTCGCTTTGGTAATGGGCATGGATGAACGCCTCTCGCTATGTCCATTGCGCAGATGGTGGTCCCCGCCGGCCCGTGCCGGCCCTGCGGCTGCAAGCGGGCGAACTTACCAGATCGGCTCGGGGCGCGCTACTCCCCTAAACGATGGTGGCTTCTGGCTTTGCGGGGCCTTGGTTAGAATCCCTGTTTTGACCGATCAGGTAGGTCCGATGACCTCGTCTTTCAGCGCACGCAGCCGTGCGATCGAACCCTTTCATGTCATGGCGTTGTTGGACCGGGCCAATCAGCTGCAGGTTCAGGGCCATGACGTCATTCACCTGGAAATCGGCGAACCCGACTTCACCACGGCGGCGCCCATCGTCGCGGCGGGACAGGCGGCACTCGCGGCCGGCCACACCCGCTACACCGCCGCGCGAGGCTTGCCGCAGCTGCGCGAGGCGATCGCTTCCTTTTATGGGCTGCGCCATGGTTTAACCATAGACCCCGAACGCATTCTTGTGACGCCCGGTGGCTCCGGTGCCCTGTTGCTGGCCAGCAGCCTGCTGGTCGATCCGGGCAAGCACTGGTTGCTGGCCGATCCCGCTACCCGTGCAACCGGCATTTCCTGCGCCTGGTCGAAGGGGCCGCGCAGCTGGTGCCGGTCGGCCCGGAGAGCCAGTACCAGCTGACGCCCGAACTCGTCGAGCGCCACTGGGACGCCGCCAGCGTCGGCGCGTTGGTGGCCTCGCCAGCCAATCCCACTGGCACGGTGCTGGATCGCGCACAGCTGGCGGCGCTTTCGGCTGCATTGCGCGCGCGCGGCGGCCACCTGGTGGTCGATGAGATCTATCACGGGCTGACCTACGGCATGGACGCGCCCAGTGTTCTGGAAGTCGACGACCAGGCCTTCGTACTCAACAGTTTCTCCAAGTACTTCGGCATGACTGGCTGGCGGCTGGCTGGCTCGTCGCCCCGCCGGCCGCGGTGCCGGAGCTGGAGAAGCTGGCGCAGAACCTCTACATCAGTGCCCCGAGCATGGCCCAGCATGCGGCGCTGGCGTGTTTCGAGGCGCCGACGCTGGAAATCCTCGAGGCGCGTCGCGCCGAGTTCGCCAGGCGTCGTGACTTCCTGCTGCCGGCGCTGCGCGAGTTGGGCTTCGTGATAGCGGTGGAGCCGCAGGGCGCTTTCTATCTGTATGCCGATATCCGCGCCTTCGGCGGCGATGCCTACCGATTCTGTCAGCACATGCTGGAAACCGAGTTCGTCGCCATCACGCCCGGTCTCGATTTCGGTCGTTACCAGGCCGGGCACCATGTGCGATTCGCCTATACCCAGGCGCTGCCGGTGCTGGAGCAGGCGGTGGCGCGCATCGCCCGTGGCCTGCAGAGCTGGCGGCCTGATGCGTTACCCGCAGCCGCTCGAGACGGGCACGTTGGTTCGTCGTTACAAGCGCTTCTTCGCCGACGTGCTGACCGATGGCGGCGAGCCGTTGTGCATCCACTGCCCCAACTCCGGTTCGATGCTCAACTGCATGGGGGAGGGCGCGCGCGTATGGTTTTCCCGCCATAACGATGCGCGTCGCAAGCTGCCGGGCACCTGGGAGCTGGTGCAGACGCCACATGGTCGCCTGGCTTGCGTGAATACGGCGCGGGCCAATCGGCTGGTCGAAGAAGCGCTGCTCGCCGGTGTGATCGCCGAGCTGGATGGCTTTACCGCGCTGCGGCGGGAGGTCGCTTATGGCCAGGAAAACAGCCGAGTGGACTTTCAGTTGAGCTTTCCCGGCGGCGAGGTCTATGTGGAAGTCAAAAGCGTCACGCTTGGATTTGCCGATGACCCGATCGCAGCCTTTCCCGATGCGGTCACCGCGCGGGGGGCGCGGCACCTGCGAGAGCTCGCGGCCCAGGCGCGTGCGGGTGTCCGGGCGGTGCTGCTGTACTGCGTGAATCTGACTGACGTCGAGGCGGTCCGCGCCGCCCGGGAGATCGATCCGGCTTACCATGCGGCGCTGCAGGATGCGCTGGCGGCCGGCGTCGAGGTGCTCGCCTATGCGGCGGAGCTGTCTCCCGAGGAAATCCGCCTGGCGCGGCGGGTGCCGGTGCTCCTCTGATACTCAAGCTTGCGACCAAAGTTGTAGCTGAATGATACGGGCGCGGAACAAAGCGGCCGTTTGCGAGCCTCAACGAGGCTGCGTGCGGAGATCGGTTGAAAGCAGCTCCGGCAAGCAGCCTGACGGTCGATAAACGAGCGGGACGAAGGGCTACGTCGGCTCGGGGTGGTCGGCTGGCTCGGAATCATTCCAAGGCGCACGCTGGCAGCGGGCGTGTCATCGACGGGGCAATTACACGATGCGGATTCTGGTATGTGGCGCGAGCGGGCAGGTCGGCCGCGAGCTGGTCGAGAGGGCGGCGGCGTTCGGCATGACGGCGATCGGGCGAAGCCGCCAGCAGCTCGATATCGGCTGCCCGGTACAGATCGAGCGTGATCTCTGGCAGCTTCAGCCTCAACTGATCATCAATGCGGCCGCCTATACGCATGTCGATCATGCCGAGACGGAGGTCGAGCAGGCGTTCGCCGTCAATCGAGACGGCCCGCGCCACCTGGCCGAGGCTGCTGCGCGCGCCGGCATTCCGCTGCTGCATCTGTCCACCGATTATGTCTTCGCCGGTGATGGTCGGGCGCCCTATCGCGAGAGCGACCCCACGCGGCCTACCGGCGTCTACGGTGCCAGCAAGCTGGCCGGCGAAGATGCGATACGCGAATGTCTGGACAGGCATCTGATCCTGCGCACCAGCTGGGTCTACGGCGTGCACGGGCGCAACTTCGTCAAGACCATGCTGCGTCTGGGCGGCGAGCGCGACGCGCTGGGTGTGGTCAGCGACCAGATGGGTGGTCCGACGGCGGCTGGCAGCATCGCCGAGGTGCTGCTCGAGCTGGCGCGCCGCTATGGCCGGGAGGGCTCGCTGGCCTGGGGCCTCTACCACTACAGCGGCTCGCCGTCGTGCAGCTGGTACGAGTTCGCCGAAGAAATCTTTCGGCAGGCCGGCCGGATCGGGCTGCTTGCGCAGCTGCCGCAGGTCAGCCCGATCGCGACGCTCGACTACCCTACACCCGCGCAGCGGCCGGCCTGGTCAGTGCTTGACTGCAGCCGCTTGGAACAGGCCTTCGGGATAGCCCAGCGCGACTGGCGGCAGGATCTCGCCGACGTCTTGGAGCGCTTGTCCATGGCGTCAGCACGCAGCGCACACGCCTCGCTCGCCTGATTCGCGCCGGCAAGCGTGCGCCTGCGCGGCGTGGCCGGTATTCTTGACGCTTTTGCCAACTTTGTACTGAGCGGCGGGAGCGTTGCATGGTAGCGGTTCAAGCGATTCTGCCGATCTTCGCCTTGATTGCCCTGGGCCTGCTGATCGGGCGGCGCGGCTGGTTGAGCACGGAAGGGAGTTCCGGCCTCGCGTCGCTGACCTTCAAACTGTTCATGCCGGCCGTGTTGTTCAACGGCATCGCCCGGGCCGAGCTGGGCGAAGGCATGTCGCCGATGCTGCTGGTCGCCTACTTCGCGCCGGTGCTGCTGGTATTCGTCCTGGTCAACCTGGTGGCGCATCGGCTGCGCGGTCGTCCCACGGCGCTCGGTCTCACCGCCGCTATTCGAACAACGTGCTGGTCGGCATTCCGCTGGTCAGCACATTGCTGGGCAGCGAAAGCCTGGTTTTCGTGTTCGCCATTCTCGTATTCCACAGCCTGATTCTGTTTTCGCTGCAGAGCTTCTACGTGGCGCTGGGTTCCGGCGAGCGCGTCAGTGGCGCCGCGCTGCTGAAGAATCTGGCCAATCCGCTGATCGTCGGCCTGGTTGCCGGAGCCTTGCTCAACCTGTCGGGGCTCGAGCTACCCGAGCCATTCTGGCGCCTGGCGGGCTGGCTGGCCCAGGCGGCGCTACCCTGTGCGCTGCTGGTGCTGGGGTTGAGTCTGGCGCGCTATCGATTGCGGCCAAGTCCGGCGGCGTTCGTGCTGAGCGTGATCAAGCTGGGGCTGTTTCCGCTCTCGGTATGGTGGTTCTCGGGGCTGCTGCCCGGGCTGAGCATGGAGGCGCGCAGCGTGCTGGTGCTAATGGCGGCCTGCCCGAGCGGGGTGAACGTGCTGGCGTTCGTTCGGCATGCCGACGACACCCGGCCGGTTGGCTCGGCGGTGTTTCTCTCGACCGTGGTCGCGGCGGTCAGTCTGCCACTTTGGATGCATCTGCTCGCCGGCTGACGGCGTGAGTTCGAGAGACGCCGGCACGGCGTTCGCTGTCCATCGGATGACGACTGTGAAGGAGGTACCCATGCTCAAGTTCATCGGTGGCACTGCTGGCATCATCTTCATCATTGGCCTGATTGTCGTGATCGGCCTGTTCAAGCTGGTGTTCTGACGCCAGCCACGCCCGCTACTTGCGCTCGTGGGGGGCGTGCATGATCTCCTCCAGCGATAGCCCGGTCAGGCCATGGATGGTGCGCCAGAGGTAGTAGAAGATGGCCATCATCATCAGCATGCTGGGGATGGCGATCATCGGATAGCTGAGCAGCGTCATACGCCCCAGTTCTTCGTTGAACGCCTCGGTTCCGGCCGGGCTGTGCACGATCCACTTGGCCAGCACGTAATTCATGGCCGACGAGAAGAAAAAGGTGCCGCTCAGCCAGTAGGTCGCCCGCTGCAGGCGCTTCTCGAAGTGCTCGGTCTGCCCCTTGGTCTCGAGCTGCTCATGAACCCTGGCGACGTTGATGACCTTCGGGTTGTAGAGCATGGTGCGGATCAGCGGATAGCGCGTGCGTGTGGAGAACAGGACCGCGAGCCCGATCAGGCCGGGCACCGCCGCTTCCTTGATGGCCAGCCAGCGCGTATTCAGTTGCAACAGCCCGATGCCGCCGGTGAGCAGCACGCTGACCAGCCCGAGCAGGGCAATCCAGTTGAACTTGCGATAGCGCACCAGCTCCCACAGGCCCCACCCCAGCGGGAAGGCCAGGGCCAGCACCAGGGCGCCATCGGCGCCGAGACGATGCTCGCCGCTGAGTTTCATCAGGATGATCGAGGGGATGACGATGCTGACCGCCATGTCGATCAGCGGGCGAGGTTGGTGCTCGGTCTGGGCGGTGGAAGTGTCGTTCATGTCGGTGTGTCGCGTTCGAGGGCGGTCATGATCGCCTGTGTCGGATCGAGTCGCCAGCCCCGCTTCGCGTTTTGTTCATCCCGCTGGCGGCTTGCGGCGATCGGACCACTGACCTATCTCGAAGCCGAGCACGACAAAGATGGCCAGCGCAAAGGGCAGCAACAGATAGAGCACACGGAAGACGATGAGCGCGGCCAGCACATCGGCAGTGGCCAGTTCGGGCATGGCGGCGAGAAAGGTTACCTCCAGCACGCCGAGCCCGCCGGGTGCATGCGATAGCAAGGCCAGCGAGAACGATGCCAGGAAGACGCCGAGAACGGTGAGGTAACCCGGATTGTTCTCCACCGGCAATGCCACGTAGATGATCGCCGCGGCGCAGAGCAGTTCGAGTGGCCCGGCGAGCAGCTGACGGGCCACCACCCTCAGGCGTGGATACTCCACCTGCCACTTGCCCAGCTTGAGGGGGCGCAGCTGGCGCCAGGCACCGAATATGTAGAGCCCGACGAGCCCCATCAGCAAGGTGCCGATGCCGATCGCAACCGCCGGCTGCACCTCGACGATGCGATCGAGTACCGACGGTTTCAGCACCAGTACCGCGCCGCCGGCCGACAGCGTGCCCAGGCCGAAGGTCAAGGAACAGAAAACGATCAGGATGCCGATTTCCTGCGGTGTCAGGCCTTTGCTGCGGTAGGCCCGGTAGCGGACCACGGCACCGGAAAACACCGAAGCACCGATGTTGTGTGCCAGCGCGTAGGTGGTGAATGAGCAGAGCGTGATGAACCACCAGGAGATTCGCTTGCCCAGGTGGAGCATGGCGATGCGGTCGTACCAGGCCAGCGCGAAGTAGGCGCCGGCCGTGGCGCAGGCGGCCGCCAGCCAGTGCATGGGGGCAATGGCTCGCAGGCTGTCGGCCAGCTCGGCCAGGGAAATGTTGCGAACCTCTTCGTACAGCAGATAGCCGGACAGCAGTACCGCCACGAGCCCGATCAGGGTCCAGGCGACATCGCTTCGTCTCGTCATCGATTGGGGCTCCTCGCTACGGCAGGTCCGGCGTCTGGATATATGGCGCTTTGCCCGGCAGGGGCGCAAAGCATGCACGTAAGTGTTCGATTCGGCCAGTACTGCTTAGATCGGCAGCGGCAATCCGGATTTGTTCAGTGCTGCCTGCAGACCGTCGCCGCACGGGCACGCCCGCGGATGGGCATGGTCAGCATGAGAAATGAGCCGGGACAGACCCATGAGCGAAATTCCACGCGAGGAACGAATCGAAGGTTCGCTGGCGTTGCTCAGCGACGGCAACGCCTTCATCCAGAAACGCTGCCGGCGACTGCACAGTGACGTGTTCCAGGTGCGCCTGTTGCTGCAGAACACGCTGTGCATCAGCGGCGAAGAAGCGGCTCGGTTGTTCTATGACGAGCGTCGCTTCGAACGCGCCGGCGCGGCTCCGCGGATGTTGCAGAAGACGTTGTTCGGCCAGGGTGGCGTGCAAGGCCTCGATGATGAAGCTCATCGGCAGCGCAAGGGTATGTTTCTCCAGTTGCTCGGGGCCGAGCAGGTGCAGGCGCTGGTTGCGCTGTTCCAGCAGCAGTGGCTGGCGGCGCTGCCCCGGTGGCGCGCGGCGGGGCAGGTGACATTGCTTCCGACTGTCGAGGAATTGCTCACCCGCAGTGTCTGCACCTGGGCGGGCGTGCCGCTGCCGGAAGCGGAGGTAGGGCAACGATGTGAACAACTGACCGCGCTGATCGAGGGTGCCGGCGGCATCGGTGCGAGGCATTGGCACGCGCGCCGCTCTCGGCGTGAGGCTGAACAGTGGGCGGTCGGCTTGCTCGCCTCGGTCCGTCGCGCCGAGGCATCGCCGGCTTCGGCGCTGGCGACGCTGGCCTGGCACCGTGAGGCCAATGGCCAGCTGCTGCCGCTGGCCACGGCCGCGGTCGAGCTTCTGAACCTGCTGCGTCCGACCGTGGCGGTATCGCGCTTCATCGTCTTCGCCGCGCTGGAGCTGGCCCGGCATCGGCAGTGGCGAGAGCGGCTGCGGCAGGACGACGGGATGGTCGAGCCCTTCGTCCAGGAAGTGCGCCGCTTGCACGCCTTTTTCCCGTTTACCGCCGCGCGGGTTCGCGAGGACTTTTACTGGCGTGGGTTCCGTTTTCCCAAGGGCACTCGGGTTCTGCTGGACCTCTACGGCACCAACCGCGACGAGCGCAGTTGGGCCGATCCTGAAGCGTTCCGCCCCGAACGATTCGTTGGCTGGGAGGCAACGCCTACAGCTTTCTGACCCAGGGTGGCGGGGACCTGGCACAAGGGCATCGCTGCCCGGGTGAGCGGCCGGCGATCGAGCTGACCAAGCTGCGGTGCGCCTGCTGACACAGCGGATGGATTACCGGGTGCCCGAACAGGATCTGCGCGTCGACGAGACCCGCATGCCGTCCCGGCCAGCGAGCGGCCTGGTCATCAGCGAGATCGTCGCTTGAGCGCCGCGATCAGTGCGTCTCGGACGAGGCGCGTGACTCCTTGAACTGCACCCAGTGCTCCACCTGCTCGCGCAGCTGCGAGAGCTCGACGGGCTTGGCCATGTGCGCATCCATGCCAGCTGCCCGGGCGCGCTCCCGATGCTCGCTGAGAATATGCGCGGTCAGCGCCACCACCGGCGTGCGTGGGCGCCCCTCGCTGGCTTCCCACTCGCGCAGTTGGCGGGTGGCCTCGAAGCCATCCATGACCGGCATTTCGCAATCCATCAGCACCAGGTCGTAGGGTTGCTCCTTGATCGCCAGCAGTGCCTGTTCGCCATTGCTGGCTGTGTCGGGCGTCAGGTTCAGCTTGTTGAGCATGCCGCGGATGACCTTGGTCGAAATGCTGTTGTCCTCGGCGACCAGGATGCGGAAATCGGTCGGTACTTCGGTGGCTGTCGGCAGCGTCGGTGCGGGCGGCGCCGGGCGCTCCTCGCGTTTGTGGCGTTGGGCAAGCTCTTCGGCAAGGGTCGTGCGCAGGGTGTAGCCGGCCACCGGCTTGGCCAGGATTCGCTTGATCCCGGCATTGCGCGCCTCGACCTTGGTCGGCGCGCTGCTCATGCCGGTGAGCATGATCAGCAACAGGTCATGGGTCAGGCTGAAATCCTCGCGGATCTTGCTCGCCAGCTGGATGCCGTTCATGCCTGGCATGTCCTGGTCGAGCAGCACCGCATCGAAGTAATCCTTCAGATGCGCCTTGGTGCGTAGCAGGGCCAAGGCTTCCCGCCCGGACCCCACGGCACTGACCTCCATGCCCCAGCTGGTGCATTGCTGCGCCAGGACCTTGCGGCAGGTCTCGTTGTCATCGACCACCAGCAAGCGGGTGCCCTGCAGAGTGCGGTCGAATTCGGCGGAGGCATGCAGCAGGTCGTCGGCGTTCAGCGGCAGGCTGATCCACACGGCATTGCCGGCGTCGTCGCTGTGGATGCCCAGCTCGCCACCCATCAGTTGCACCAGCTGGCGCGCTACCACCAGGCCGAGCCGGCCGCCATGGCTGGAGGCTGCAAGCAGCTCGTGATTGTCCAGGGACGCGTTGAGCAGGGCGTTGCGCTCATGGCTTTCCAGCGGCTTACCGCTGTCCTGCAGGCTGATGCGCAGCCTGGGCTTGCCGTTGGAATGCTCCAGCGAGGAGGTCAGCAGCAGATCGCCTGCCTCGGTCTGGCGGAACGCGTTCTCCAGCAAGCTGAGCAGCGCCTGGCGCAGCCTTCCGGGGTCACCGGTGATGATCACCGGCAACTGCGGATGGATATGGCTGACCAGTTCGATTCGCTGCTGTTCGGCCTTGGGCCGGAAGATGTTCAGGCAGTCCTCGATCAGCGCGCTGAGGTCGAACTGGACCTCTTCCAGCTCGATCTGGCCGCTCTCCAGTTTGGAGACGTCGAGGATCTCGTTGATCAGATTCAGCAGCTCGTTGCCGGCGCTATGGATGGTTTGCACGTAGTCGCGCTGCTTGGCCGAGAGCGAAGTGTTGAGCAGCAGTTCGCTCATGCCGAGTACGCCGTTCATCGGCGTGCGGATCTCGTGACTGACGCGGGCGAGGAAATCCGCCTTGGTGCGCAGCTCGGCACTCATCACTGCCAGGGCGGTATGGCGAGTACGGCTGTCGGCGAGCAGTTGGCGCTGGCGTTCGAGCAGGGCGAGGCTCAACAGCAGGCCGCACGACATCGCTGCGCTGAACAACCCGCCGGTCAAAAGGCCTGGCTTGAACTGCTCCAGCCCCAGCAGCGCGGGCAGGAAGAACAGATAGGTGCTGCCGAACAGCGCCAGTCCGATGCTGATCAGGCGCGCCGGAGCGTAGCCATCGCGCCAGTGATAGGTCGCGACACCAAAGCAGGCGAACACCGCAAGCGCTACCAGTCCGTAGATCAGCCAGACGTTCCACAGCCAGGGGCCAAGCATGATCGCGCCTGCCAGCGCCAGGCAGAGGTTGAACAATAGGCCCAGTAGCCAGTTGCACCAGGGTCGGCTGCGCTGATGAAAGAAGGCGATGGTGAAACCGAGCAGGGCGACGCAGCCGGCCAGCGTCGAAAGGTCGGCGATCAACGGCTGGCTGTAGACCAGTCGCGGTGCCCAGGTGGCGAGCAAGCCGAGGTTGGCGACCGCGCAGCAGAGCATCGCGGCGAGGGTCAGCGCGAGCCAGACATGGCTGTAGCTGCGGGTATAGGCGAAGCGCGCCAGGTTATAGATCACCAGCAGCGCGAGCGCACCGAACAGGGCGCCGAACAGGTAGGCCGGATTGGCCTGCTTGACCAGGCCGGCTTCATCCAGCACCTGGAACCAGGTCATCATCGGATGGCTCGACTGCAGGCGTATGTAAGCCGTGCGTACCTCACCGTCGTTCGGCAACTCGAACAGGTAGGCGCGATCGGGTAAGGGCCGGGAGCTGAGCGGGCGCAGCTCTCCGGTGGCGGTGTGCCGTTCGATCTGGCCGTTGTTGAGCAGGTAGAAGTCCACGTACTGCATGCGCGGGGCATACAGCCAGAGCCAATGGGCTTGGGCAAAGGGGGGCAGGTTGACCTGCAGCCAGACCGCCTGCTCGCTGGCCGGCGCGCTGAACGCACGGGCATCGAGTCGCTGGAACAGCGGGCGCTGTACGGCGACCTCTTCGAGTGACAGGCGCGCAGAGCGATCGATCAGCATGCGCCAGGTCTGCCCGGCCTCATCTTCCAGACGAGTGTCGGACGCCGGGGCTGCAAACACGTCCGCGTTTGCCAGCAGGCTCAGGAGCAACGCGATGACAATCCAGAACCGCCCCACGACCGAAGTCCCTTCTCGAGTGTGACGGCGGATTATAGTCACGCGGCTACCGGCCTGTAATCGGGCGAAGACGCCATCAGATGCGTCTTCGCCCGTATTTGCGAAAGGCGCCCGCTCAGCGGTCGGACCGCTCACGCGCAATGGCGCGATAGCCGATGTCCTTGCGATAGAACATCCCGTTCCAGCGGATCTTTTCAGCCAGGCGATAGGCCTGCTGCTGGGCCTGTTCGACGCTTTCGCCGATCGCCGTGGCGCACAGGACCCGACCGCCGGCCGTCACCACCCGGCCTTCGGCGTCGAGCGCGGTGCCGGCATGGAACACCTTGCCGTCCAGCGCTGCCGCCTCGTCGAGCCCGTCGATCACGTCGCCCTTGGCGTAGTCGCCCGGATAACCGCCGGCTGCCAGCACGACACCCAGGGTCGGGCGCGGGTCCCAGGTCGCTTCGACCTTGTTCAGCGCCTTGGCCTGGGCGCCTCGATCAGCAGGATCAGCGACGACTCCAGCCGGCACATGATCGGTTGGGTTTCCGGATCGCCGAAGCGGCAGTTGAACTCGATGACCTTTGGTGCGCCCGACTTGTCGATCATCAGACCGGCATAGAGGAACCCGGTGTAGACGTTGCCTTCGGCGGCCATGCCGCGCACGGTCGTAGATGATCTCGTCCATCACGCGCTGGTGCACTGCGGGCGTGACCACCGGGGCTGGCGAATAGGCGCCCATGCCCCCGGTGTTCGGGCCGGTATCGCCATCGCCCACACGCTTGTGGTCCTGGCTCGTCGCCATCGGCAGCACGTTCTCGCCGTCGACCATGACAATGAAGCTGGCTTCCTCGCCGTCGAGGATTCCTCGATCACCACGCGCGCGCCGGCGTCGCCAAAGGCGTTGCCCGAGAGCATGTCGCGTACCGCCTCCTCGGCTTCGGCCAGCGTCATGGCGACGATCACGCCCTTGCCCGCGGCCAGGCCATCGGCCTTGATGACGATCGGTGCACCGCGTTCACGCAGATAGGCGAGTGCGGGTTCGACTTCGGTGAAGTTCTGGTAGGCCGCGGTGGGGATGTCGTGGCGTGCGAGGAAGTCCTTGGTGAAAGCCTTGGAGCCTTCCAGTTGGGCGGCTCCCGCGGTGGGGCCGAAGATCGACAGGCCGCGACTGCGGAACAGGTCAACCACGCCTTTGACCAGCGGTGCCTCGGGGCCGACGATGGTGAGCTGGACATGGGTCGCGGCGAAATCGGCCAGCTGCTCGATGGCCAGCACGTCGATGGCGACATTCTCGCACTTGGCTTCCAGCGCCGTGCCGGCGTTGCCCGGGGCGACGAAAACCTTTTCGACGCGGGGATCCTGCGCCACCTTCCAGGCCAGGGCGTGCTCGCGGCCACCGCTGCCGATGATCAATACGTTCATTGCATTCTCCTGCGGGAGTCGGGCCCGTGGCCCGATCGGTGGACAGCGACGGCTGTCCACCCTACGAAAGCTGTTGCTCTTGCGAATCTATCCGGGCCGCGATGGCGTCGGGTCGGTGCCAGGCGCGGAGGGCTTCGCTCAAGCGCAGTTGCCGCTGGCAATGAGCATGAGCGAAGTCGTCCGCAACAACCCGGGCGTCTGCTTCAGCGCGGCCATGCCACCTTAGTGACGGAAGTGGCGCATGCCCGTGAACACCATCGCCATGCCGGCCTCGTCGGCTGCCGCGATGACTTCCTCATCGCGCATCGAGCCGCCTGGCTGGATCACTGCGGTGATCCCGGCCTTGGCCGCGTTGTCGATGCCGTCGCGGAAGGGGAAGAACGCATCGGAGGCCATGACCGCACCCTGCACCTGCAGCCCCGCGTGTTCAGCCTTGATGGCCGCGATCCGAGCTGAGTTGACCCGGCTCATCTGTCCGGCGCCGACGCCGACGGTCTGCCGGTGCTTGGCATAGACGATGGCGTTGGATTTAACGAACTTGGCTACCTTCCAGGCGAAGATCAGGTCGTGCAGCTCCTGCTCGGTCGGCGCACGTTGGGTCACGACCTTCAGGTCGGCCTCGGTGATCATGGCGATGTCGCGGCTCTGGATCAGCAGGCCTCCGTTGACGCGCTTGTAATCCCAGCCCGGTGCGCGCTCGGCCGGCCACTGGCCGCATTCGAGCAGGCGGACGTTGGCCTTGGCGGCCACGACGGCGCGCGCTTCGGCCGCCACCACTGGCGCGATGATGACTTCGACGAACTGCCGCTCGATGATGGCCTTCGCCGTTTCGGCGTCGAGCTCGCGGTTGAAGGCGATGATGCCGCCAAATGCCGACTCGCTGTCGGTGGCGTAGGCCAGGTCGTAGGCCTTGCGGATGCCGCCTTCGTCCTCCGGTACGACCGCGACGCCGCACGGGTTGGCATGCTTGACGATCACGCAGGCCGGCTTGGTAAAGCTCTTCACGCACTCGAGCGCGGCATCGGTGTCGGCCACGTTGTTGAACGACAGCTCCTTGCCCTGCAGCTGGCGGGCCGTGGCGACGCAGGCTTCATCGGGCTTCTCGACATAGAAGGCGGCCTGCTGGTGCGGGTTCTCGCCGTAACGCATGTCCTGCGCCTTGACGAACTGCATGTTGTAGGTGCGCGGGAACAGGCTGCGATTGTCCGTGGACAGCGTATCGGTGCCCTGATCGATGCCGCCCAGGTAGTTGGCGATCATGCCGTCGTAGGCCGCGGTATGTTCGAACGCCTTGAGCGCCAGGTCGAAACGCTGGGCGTAGGTCAGGCCACCGTTTTTCAGGTTCTCGAGCACGCTCGCGTAGTCGTCGGCGTTGACCACGATGGCGACGTCCTTGTGGTTCTTGGCTGCCGAGCGAACCATCGTCGGGCCGCCGATATCGATGTTCTCGATGGCGTCCGGCAGGGTGCAGCCCGGCTTGGCAACGGTGGCCGCGAACGGGTACAGGTTGACCGCCACCAGGTCGATGGGCCGGATGCCGTGTTCGGCCATGACCGCGCCGTCGAGATCACGACGGCCGAGGATGCCGCCGTGGATCTTCGGATGCAGGGTCTTGACCCGGCCATCCATCATCTCCGGAAAACCGGTGTAGTCGGCAACTTCCACTGCTTCCACGCCGTTGTCACGCAGCAACTTGAAGGTGCCCCCGGTGGAAAGGATCTCGACGCCGAGTGCTGCGAGCTCACGGGCAAAGTCGACGACACCGGTCTTGTCGGAAACGCTGATCAGTGCGCGGCGAACGGGTAGGCGAGTGGTTTGGTCGGTCATAACGGTTCCAGAATGGGACTGCAGGCTACGGGCGACAGGCTGCGCGCGCGCGGGGACCCGCGTTCGGCGGCACGCGGCCCTCGTTAAAGCAGATCGTATTGCTTGAGTTTCTTGCGCAGGGTGCCTCGGTTCAGGCCAAGCAGCTCGGAGGCCTTGGTCTGATTGCCCTTGACGTAATTCATCACGGTTTCCAGCAAGGGCGCTTCGACTTCGGAGAGCACCAGGTTGTACACGTCCGTGACGTCTGCCCCTTCTAGGCGGGCGAAGTAATTGTGCAGCGCTTTCTCGACGCTGCCGCGCAGGGTCTGCCCCGCGTCGCTCGGCGTGCTGAGGTGCTGCTTGAGATTCAGGTTGTCGCTCACGGATGCTGTTCCAGTTACCAAGGTTTCGTTCAAAAGCGTCATGCGGCCTCCCCCTGTCCATCCTCCGCGTTGGGCCCTGAGCGTTGCTCGGCAAAAAAGGACTGAATGGCCAGTCCTTGTGCCAGCCTGTCGTCCAGACGATTGAACCGGGCGCGGAACTCGCGTGCGCCCGGCAGTGATTCGAGATACCAGGCGACGTGCTTGCGGGCGATGCGGACGCCCATCACATCGCCATAGAACGCATGCAGCGCATCAAGGTGTTCTAGCAGAACGCCGCGCAGTTCCTCGACACCGATCGTCGGCAGCAGCGTGCCGTGTTCGAGGAAGTGATTGATCTCACGGAAGATCCAGGGGCGGCCCTGGGCTGCACGGCCGATCAACAGACCGTCGGCGCCGGTGCGGGCCAGCACTTCGCGTGCCTTGTGCGGAGAATCGATGTCGCCGTTGGCGAACACCGGAATGCCGATGCTCTGCTTGATGGTGGCGATGGTTTCGTATTCGGCCTCGCCGGTGTAGAGGTCGGCGCGGGTCCGGCCGTGCACGGCAAGTGCGCAGATGCCCGCCTGTTCGGCGATGCGCGCGATGGTCACGCCGTTGCGGTTGTCGCGGTCCCAGCCGGTGCGGATCTTCAGCGTCACCGGAACGTCGACGGCCGCGACCACGGTTTCGAGAATCTGCGCGACCAGGGCTTCGTCGCGCATCAGGGCGGAGCCGGCGGCCTTGTTGCAGACCTTCTTTGCCGGGCAGCCCATGTTGATGTCGATGATCTGGGCGCCCATTTCGACGTTGCGCCGAGCCGCCTCGGCCAGCATCTGCGGATCACCGCCGGCGATCTGGACCGAGCGGGGCTCGGGCTCGCCTGCGTGCTGCAGCCTGAGGCGGGACTTGCGGCTGTGCCAAAGGCGCACGTCGCTGGTCAGCATCTCCGAGACCACCATGCCGGCGCCGAAGCGACGACACAGGCGTCGGAACGGCTGATCGGTCACGCCGGCCATGGGCGCGAGAATCAGGCGATTCGGTAAGGTGTAAGGCCGATGCGTACCGCTGACATGTAGATTCCCTGCCTGGAGCCTGCTTGTTAGGTCGATCGGGACTGCAAAAAAGGGTGGGCATAATACCCGCTCCGGATGACGGGTTAAAGGTCGTTCTGAACAAATTCTGAGCAGCCGAAAGCTTATCGCCGGAAGTTGTTGGCGGCGCCTGGCGCGCCGCCAGTTCACTCCGGGGACTGGAAGCTGAGGCTGTAATTGACCGCCTTGGCGCCCGGGTCGAGGATATCCAGCGCGATGTGGATAGGGACCTGCGGCGGCATCTCATGCTGGCCGGCCAGTTCGCCGGCGAGGTATTCGCCGGGCTTGAAGCTGCGACTGGCGACCAGTTTGCCGTTGAGATCGGCAAAGCGCAGCTCCAGCAGTGGGAAGGGCTGGGCGAAGGGGGCGCGGTTGTAGAGGATGGCATCGACACCAGCGCGCCCTCGAAGTCCGGATGGCTGCGTACCACCAGGTTGCTGCTGCGGATCTGGCTGATGTCCACGCGGGATGGCAGTGTGCAGCCTAGCGACGGGCAGGCCAGTTCGAACCAGGGACGGTAGCGATCCTGCCGTGCCAGTTCGTCGAAGTTGTAGGCCAGATACTGAGCGGCGAGGCCGCCCGCGGCGAGCAGGTTCAGCAGTCCCCAGCCCAACCAGCGCCCCCACGGCTTGCGTTGCTCGCGCCAGTCGAGCTGCAACGGCTCTTCCTCGAGTTCGAACAGGTCGCCCCTGGGCAGGTCGGGCTCCTGTCGGGAGCGCTCAATGGCCGTCTGCTCGTCGTCGGCAACCTGCGTTTCAAGCGCCGTCGTGCTCAGTGCGGGCTCGATGCGTTCCTCGAGCGGGGCCGCGCTGGATGGCGCAGCAGGGCGAGTCAGTGGTGCCGGGGGTGTCGCGGTGTTGCGATCAGCCGGCGTGAGTCGGTCATTGGCAAAGGGGCTGGCGGCGGGCGGCGCTTTGGTGTCGTCGCGCTGTTCCTCGGCCAGCAGCGCTTCGGCCCAGGCCTCGTCCGGGTGTGGCGGCTGCGCGAGCGGGCGAGCCGTCAGGGTATTGGCTTCGGTCAGCTCGTTGAGGTCGCGCGAGAGTGCGCGCTCCTGAGCTTCGAGCTTGGCCAGTTCTTCATCGAGATCCAGGTTGTCCAGGTCGAGGTCGTCGTGGATCCACTGCGAGTCGTCCTGGGCAGCCTGTCGGGGCCGGCGCTGGGCGCGGCAGCTGCAGGCGCCGGAGCTTGCGTGGGCGCCTCGGCAAGGGGGCTTTGCTGCGGTTGCCCGCTCTGCGGATCCTGCGAAAGTGCGTGCGCGGCATTGAACACTTCCAGGCAGGCGCCGCAACGCACCATGCCGCGCGCGGCAGTCAGCTGGGTGCTGCTGACGCGGAAGCTGGTGCTGCAGTGAGGGCACTGGGTGATGAAGCTGGTCATGCACGATTCCGCAGGAAAATGCCGGCTAGTCTAGCGCAGGCGATGGCTGATCCGGCAGCGCTGCCGTTAGCGGCGCACGCCGCTGATTCGCACCCAGCCATCTTTTTCGGCCGTCGGGTCAAGATCGAACGCGGCTGGTAGGCACTGCGGACCTCGTCGGCCTGTTCGGCCAGAATCCCGGACAGCGCCAGGCGCCCACCCTTTTTGACCAGTGCGGTAATGGTCGGTGCCAGCTCGACCAGCGGGCCAGCAAGGATGTTCGCAACCACGACGTCCGCGGGCTCTTGCGGCAGGTCGGGCGGCAGGTAGACCGGGAACGCGTCGGCCGCCAAGCCGTTGCGGCCGGCGTTGTCGCGCGAGGCCTCCAGCGCCTGTGGATCGATGTCGGTGCCGCGCGCCGAAGCGGCGCCGAGCAGCAAGGCGGCGATACCGAGGATGCCCGAGCCGCAGCCGAAGTCGAGCACGCTGCAGCCGCCAAGGGATTGGCCGTCCAGCCACTCCAGGCAGAGGGCGGTGGTGGGGTGAGTGCCGGTACCAAAGGCCAGGCCGGGGTCCAGCAGCAGATTGACCGCCTCGGGCTGCGGTGCTTCGTGCCAGCTCGGTACGATCCACAGGCGCCTGCCGAAACGCATGGGCTGGAAGCTGTCCATCCAGCTACGCTCCCAGTCCTGGTCTTCGATGCGCTCGAGTTGGTGCTCCGGCACCTGGCCGCCGCGCAGCAGCGCGAGGTGCGCAAGCAGCGAGTCGCCGTCGGTGTCATCCTCGAACAGGGCGAGCAGGTGCGTGTGGGTCCAGAGCGGCGTCGTTCCCAGGTCGGGTTCGAAGATGGGCTGGTCCTCCGCATCCATGAAGGTGACCGAAACGGCGCCGAGTTCCAGCAGCTGGTCTTCCAGTTCGGGCGCCTGCTCGGGCGTGATGGCGAGTCGGACTTGCAGCCAGGGCATGGGAGGCCTCTTCGGGATGGGCAGGGATGGCGGGCAAGCTTACTGGAGAGGGTGCAGCGCGGCCAGTGCAGCGAGGGGTTGCGAAAACGACAGAGGCCGCCCGAAGGCAGCCTCTGTTTGCAGCGCCGGGCCTGTGGCTCAGTGCTTGTCCATACCCAGTTTCTTTTCCAGGTAATGGATGTTCACGCCGCCCTTGCAGAAGCCAGCATCGCGCGTCAGCTCGCGATGCAGCGGGGCGTTGGTCTTGATGCCGTCAACGATCAGTTCGTCCAGGGCATTGCGCATCCGGCCCATGGCCTCGTCGCGGCTGCCGCCGAAGGTGATCAGCTTGGCTACCAGCGAGTCGTAGTTCGGCGGTACCGCATAGCCGTCGTACAGGTGCGAATCGACGCGTACGCCGTTGCCGCCGGGCGCATGGAAGTGCTTTACCTTGCCCGGGCTCGGCATGAAGGTGCGAGGATCCTCGGCGTTGATCCGGCACTCGATGGCATGGCCGCGAATCACCACGTCTTCTTGCGTGATCGACAGCTTCTGACCGCCTCCGATCAGCAGCATTTCCTTGACGATATCCACGCCGGTGACCATTTCGGTGACCGGGTGCTCGACCTGGACGCGGGTGTTCATCTCGATGAAGTAGAAGTTGCCGTCTTCATAGAGGAACTCGAAGGTGCCGGCGCCGCGGTAGCCGATGTCGAGGCAGGCCTGCACGCAATGGGCCTGGACCTTGCGGCGAGCCTCTTCGTCGATCAGTGGCGCAGGAGCTTCCTCGATCACCTTCTGGTGGCGGCGCTGCAGCGAGCAGTCGCGGTCGCCCAGGTGGATGGCGTTGCCCTGGCCGTCGGCAAGTACCTGGATCTCCACGTGACGCGGGTTGACCAGAAACTTCTCGAGATAAACCATCGGGTTACCGAAGGCAGCGCCCGCTTCGTTACGGGTGAGCTTGGCCGAGGCGATCAGGTCCTCCTCCTTGTGCACCACGCGCATGCCGCGACCACCGCCGCCGCCTGCGGCCTTGATGATCACCGGATAGCCCACCTCGCGGGCGATCTTCAGCGCTTCTTCCTCGTCTTCCGGCAGTGGGCCGTCGGAGCCCGGCACCGTCGGTACGCCGGCCTTCTTCATCGCATCCTTGGCCGAGACCTTGTCGCCCATCAGGCGAATGACGTCGGCGGTCGGGCCGATGAAGGTGAAGCCGGACTTTTCCACCTGTTCGGCGAAGTCGGCATTCTCGGCAAGGAAGCCGTAGCGGGGTGGATGCCGTCGGCGCCGGTCACTTCGGCGGCCGCGATGATGGCCGGAATGCTCAGGTAGGATTTGGCGGAGGCCGCCGGGCCGATGCACACCGACTCGTCGGCCAGCGAGACGTGCATCAGATCACGGTCGGCGGTGGAGTACACCGCGACGGTCTTGATGCCCAGCTCCTTGCAGGCGCGCAGTACGCGCAGCGCAATTTCGCCGCGGTTGGCGATCAGTACTTTTTCCAACATCGTTGGCTCCCGGCGGTTCAAACGATGGTGAACAGCGGCTGATCGAACTCAACCGGATGGCCATTTTCCACCAGGACGGATTCGATGGTGCCGCTGGTCTCGGCCTCGATGTGGTTCATCATCTTCATGGCTTCGACGATGCAGAGGATGTCGCCTTTCTTCACGGTCTGGCCGACGTCGACGAAAGGCTTGGCTTCCGGCGAAGAGGCGCGATAGAAGGTGCCGACCATCGGCGAGCGAACCACGGTGCCGTTCAGCTTTGGCGCGGTCGGCGCCGATTCGCCTGCGGCGGGTGCAGCGGCAGGTGCCGGGGCAGCGACCGGCGCGGGAGCCGGCGCATAGACCGGTTGCTGCACGGCCATCTGCTTGCTGTGGCGACTGATGCGAACGGATTCTTCACCTTCGTGAATCTCCAGCTCGTCGATGCCCGACTCTTCCAGCAGTTCGATCAGTTTCTTGACTTTGCGAATATCCATGAAGCGTTGACTCCCAGGCTAAGTTCAGAGGGCATTGCCGTTCGCAGTCTCCCGAGGCTGACAGGTGCGTCGCCGGTCAGGAAGCTGCGATGTGTTCCAGGGCGGCATCCAGGGCGAGGCGATAGCCGCTGGCGCCGAGGCCGCAAATCACTCCAACCGCTACGTCGGAGAAATAGGAGTGATGGCGGAAGGGTTCCCGTTTATGCACGTTGGATAGGTGCACTTCGATGAATGGGATGCTCACCGCAAGCAGCGCGTCACGCAATGCGACGCTCGTATGGGTGAACGCGGCGGGATTGATGATGATGAAGTCCACGCCTTCGTCGCGCGCAGCGTGGATGCGTTCGATCAGTTCGTATTCGGCGTTCGACTGCAGGTGCAGCAGGTGATGGCCGGCCTCGCGCGCGCGCTGCTCGAGGTTCTGGTTGATCTGCGCCAGGGTAACGGCGCCGTAGACGCCGGGCTCACGCGAACCCAGCAGATTGAGATTCGGGCCGTGAAGGACCAGAAACGTGGCCATGGATGTCCCTTGTTCTTCTCGTTGGCACGGCGCGCGTGGAACCGCGGCCGGAAAAGGCCAAGACTATGCATGAAGGCCGGGCTGACTGTCCAGTCATGTGGCGATCGGCGGAAATGGCCGCACGATATCTGGAATTCGCCGCGCAAATCACAGCTGGGTGGCGGCGATATCCAGCTTCGTGGCGAATTCGCCGGCGTCCAGTTCGCCTACCACTCGCGCGGCGCCGATCTCGGCGCCCTGGCGATCGAAGAAGAGGATCGCCGGAGGGCCGAACAACTGGTAGCGGTCCAGCAGGGCGCGTTGCTCGGCATTGCTCTCGGTGATGTCGAAACGAACCAGGCGGTAACCGTTCAGGCGCGGGGCGATCTGCGTGGCGCGAAACACCTCGCGCTCGATCACCTTGCAGCTGATGCACCAGTCGGCATACCAGTCGAGCAGCAGCGGCTGGCCCGCCCGTCTGGCGGCTGCGAACTGGCGCTGCAGCTCATCGGGGGTGGAAACGCTATGCCACCGATCGGTCGTTTCCGCCGTTTCGGTTGGCAGCGCGCGTGCCAGCGGACGCAATGGGTCGTCGGCTCCCTGCAGCGCACCGACCCAGGCGGCCAGGGCATAGGCCAGCAGCGCCAGGCCTGCCAGCTGTGCGAGCTTGCGAGGCGAGGTCTTGGGTACGAATTCGAGCGCACCGAGAAAGATCGCCGTTCCGGCCGCGAGCGTGCCCCACAGTGCCAATGCGAGCGGGCCGGGCAGATGCGTTCGAGCATCCACACGGCGACGGCCAGCAGCAGCACGCCAAAGGCGTTGCGCACCTGCACCATCCAAGGCCCGCTTTTGGGCAGCAGCGCACTACCGCCCGTTGCGAACAGGACCAGCGGCGTGCCCATGCCCAGACCCAGTGCGAACAGCTTCAGACCACCGCCAAGGGCGTCTCCGCTGGCGCTGATGTACAGCAGCGCGCCGGCCAGTGGCGCCGAGACGCAGGGCGAGACGAGCAGGCTGGAGACGGCGCCCAATAGCGCGGCGCCGGCAATCGATCCACCCCGGGCACGGTTGGCGAGACCATCCAGCCGGGCGCTGATCGCCTGCGGCAGGCGCAGTTCGAACAAGCCGAACATGGCAAGGGCGAAGGCGACGAAGAACAGTGCAAACGGGACCAGTACCCAGGGCGATTGCAGCCTGGCCTGGAGGTTGAGTTCGGCGCCGAACTGCCCCATCAGCGCGCCGAGCAACGCGAAGCCAGTCGCCATTGGTAGTACGTACGCCAGCGAAAGCGCCAGGCTGCGGCCGGTGCTTGGCTGACCGCGCAGGACCACGCCGGACAGAATCGGCAGCATGGGCAGTACGCAGGGGGTAAAGGTCAGGCCGAGGCCGGCGAGAAAGAACAGCAGCACCGAGCGCAGCAGCGGCTCGCCATCGGTGCTCGCAGCCTGGGTCTGCTCGCCTGCCGGAGGCTCGTCGCCAATGGTGAGCATCTCGGTTTCTGGCGGATAGCAAAGCCCCTGGTCGGCGCAGCCCTGGTAGCTGACACGCAGACCGAATGACCGACTGTCGGGGTTGCTGACCGGCAGCTCTACATCGAGCACGCCGTAATACACTTCGACCTCGCCGAAGTAGTCGTCGGTCTTCTGCTCCCCCCTAGGCAGTTGAGCTTCGCCCAGGGTCACGCCGGGGGTGGTCGTGGTGAACTGAAACCGATGCCGGTAGAGGTAGTAGCCAGGCGCGGCGATGAAGCGCAGCTTCACTTGTTTGGGGGAGCTCTGGGTGACGCTCAGGCGGAAGGCTTCGCGAACCGGAAGGAAGTCGGCACTGTTGTTCAGCGTTCCCAGCGCGGGCGGTTGCTTATCGAACAGCCCTGCCTGGGTCAGCGGGGGCAAGAGCAGCAGAAACAGCAGGGTCAGCACACGGCGCATGGTCGTTCCACCTGAAACAGTGCGCGGCATCATACCCAAGCTCGTCGAGCATGGCGCGCGGTCAGTCGTCATCCCGGCCTTCCTCTTTCAGGCAGATCCAGCCTCGTTCCTCTATGTGTGGCAATGCCCGTAGCGCACGGCCTTCGCAAGGGCCCGCGACACAGAGCCCGGTTTCGATGAGAAACAGCGCGCCGTGGCTCGCGCATTGCAAAAGGCTGCCACTGTCGTCGAGAAAACGATCCGGCTGCCATTCCAGCGGTAGCTGGCGATGAGGGCAGCGGTTTTCGTACAGATACACCCTGCCGTTGCGCCGCACCGCGACCAGCCGCAGCTCGGGCAGCTCGAAGCCGCGGCTTTGGCCTTCGCCTATTTCGTGGCCAGGACAGAGACGAATCATCTTCGGGCTCCCGCGCAAAAGAACGCATTATCCGCTTCGCTGCGGTCGCGGCAATCGCCCCGGGTGCTGTCCGGCGCTGCGCATGCGATAGTCGCCGGCAGTCCCGTACGTTCGCTTGTGAGGTGTCTCGATGCGTCGCTGTCTTTCGTTGTTGTGCTTGCTACTGGCCGCGTGCAGTTCGTCAGCTCCGGTCTTGCCGCAGTGGCAGGCGACCGAGGGGCTGGAGCACAGCGAGGTCGGGCGCATCGTCGACTTGCGTACGGGGCAGGTGATCGATCCCCGGCAGCTGGTCGAACGGCTAGCGCCCGCCGAGCGGGTCATCGTAGGGGAGCGCCACGACAATCCAGACCATCACAGCCTCCAGCTCTGGCTCCTGCAGGCGCTTGCGCGCGAGCGCGCGCAGGGCAGCGTACTGCTGGAAATGATCGTTCCGGCACAGCAGGCCCGGGTTGATCAGGCGCGAGCGGACTTGGCGCGCGGCGACAGGCCTGCCGATCTGCCCGCCCGGCTGGACTGGTCTGAAGGCTGGCCGTGGAATCTCTACGGATCGCTGGTGAGCTATGCGCTTGCTCAGCCATACCCGCTGCTGGCTGCCAATCTGGACCGAAGCGAGATAGTGGAACTCTACCGTTCCCCTGTGCCGATACCCGGCAGAGCCTCGTCCCGGCGGGCGGTGATCGAGGCGCTGACGGCGCAGATCGTGCAGTCGCATTGCGGCATGTTGCCCGACACTCAGGTGCCTGCGATGGTCGGCATACAGCAACAACGTGATCGACGCATGGCCGAGCGGCTATTGGCCGCGCCGGCGCCGGCCCTGTTATTGGCGGGCGGCTTCCATGCGCGCCGCGATGTCGGTGTGCCGCTGCATATTGCCGACCTGGGTGGGCCAGCCCCATTGGTGGTGATGCTTGCCGAGGTCGGTGAGCCGGTCGAGCCGCGGCAGGCAGACTTTGTCTGGTTCACCCCGGGCCTGCCGGAGCAGGATCACTGTGCGGGCTTCAAGGCCGCGGCCGACGGCGGAAAGCCCTGAGTCGTTTCGTCAGGCAAAAAAAGACCCGGCGGGTGCCGGGTCAAAAACCGTGATTAGCCTGATGAGGAGATAACCCGAAAGTCCGACTGCCTGGGCTTTCAGTTACCGGCTGATCTCGCGATCAGTTGAGGTAATAATAACAATTCTCATTAGCGAGTCAAGCACTCGGATGCACCTTTCGTCACGCCACGGTGGCGAATCGCAACTGCGTCAGCTCCTTGTTCAGCAGATCGATTCGCCTGGCCATGCTCTCGATCAGGCTGTGTGCGATCCGCGGATTGCTCTGGGCCAGGCCGATGAACTGCTCCTTGGGGATGACCATCACCGTACAGGGTTCGCTGGCGATGACGCTGGCGCTGCGCTTTTCCTGAGTGAATACCGCCATCGCACCGAAGATCTCGTCCTTCTGCACATCACCCACCTTGTGCCCATCGACGATGGCATCCGCACGTCCTTCGATGATGATGAAGACATTGTCGGCTTCGTCCCCCTGGCGAATCAGCTCTTCTCCGGCCGCGAAATGCTGGAACCCCGTCGTCGGTCGCAGCTCTGGCTGCCTGAAGCGTGCGAGGGCATCGGATAGCAGCGCCGTCTGCCCCGCCAGGTACTGCACGAACAGCTCCTGGCGCTCAGGCGCAGCGTGGATGTGGCTCAACGCCGCGCTGCGCGAGTAGGGCACGAGCAGCACCGGCTCATCGCTGCGGTAGCGGCATGGCGGAAGCTCGCGACCCTGATAGAGACCGAGCAGGTCGCCTTCGTGCAGGTAGCACAGCGGTTTGTCGTCGATCAGCACATGCAGCAGGCCGCTCTCGATCAGGTACAGCTGCTGTTCCGGCAGCTCGGCGCCGAGGTCGTCGGTGCGGCGGCATTCCAGCGCCGGGCCAGCCGGTGCCAGTCCCTCGAGCAGTTGGGCTGGGATGCCCTGCAGGCGCTGAATCAGTTGGTCTGCATAGGCAGGTTGCTCGCCGAGTAGGTACATGTCGACAATCCTTGAGCGAACGGGTGGGGCGAAGGGGCAATGGGCGAACGATAGGCGTGGCGCGGGGGGGAGTAAACGGTACGAATCGGAGGATGTGAGCTAGCTCCGGTTGCGCAAAAAAGCTTCCAGTTCCCGGTTCAGCTCGGCTTTGACTGTGGCCGGTAGCCTTTGCCACTGGCAGTCCAGAAGGGCGCCTTCGATGGCGTACAGCAATACGCGCGAGGCGCCGAAACCGCGGGCCTTGACGGCGGCATAGCTGTCGACGGCGCCACGCTTGCGCAGGTCTTCGACACTATGGATGCCGCAGGCATGCAGCCACTGGACGGATGTCTTGCCTAGGTTGCGCAGGGCGAGAAGTTCGTCGTGCATGTGTTACCCCGTGGCGCAACGGTGCGGATAGCCGGCGATCAGGTGCAGCGGCCAGCGGATCGTGCGAGTGGTCGCGGGCGCGCCCCAACGGCTCGATAGTTCCGCAAGCAGTGCATCGACGGGGTCGCTGGCGTGTAGCTGACGATACTTGGCAACCGCTGACCAGGTCCGCAGATAGCCGACGAGCTGTGCCAGGTTCCAGCGGGTCTCGAGCGCAAACGCCGGTGCGGTGAGCCGGGCGAACGGCACCTCGATGTCGCGATAGCCGGCGTCGACGCTGCGTCGGCCCTCCGGCCAGCAGCCGCGAAGGGTATCGCCGTGGAGCGTCCCGATCAGTTCATCGATCGCCGGCGTCACGCTGAGCAAGCTGTAGCACCAGGCGCAGAAAAAGCCCTCTGGACGCAGTGCGCGGCGAATTTCTTCGAAAAAGATGGGTGTGGCGAACCAGTGCAGGGCCTGCGCAACCACCACCAGGTCCAGCGAGCCATCGGCGACAGGGATTTGTTCGGCGTCAGCGGCGAGGCGTCTTACGCCCTGCCAGTCTTCACCGCTGGAAAGCTGTTCGACGCTGGCATCGCAGCCGATGACCTCATCGAAATGCATGCGCAGGGCGCGCGCGGCCTGGCCGTTGCCGCAGCCGATATCCAGCGCCCGTTCGCGCTGCGCGCACCGCTGTGCGAGCCAGTCGAACAGGACGCTCGGGTAGGTTGGCCGGAATGCGGCATAGGCTCCGGCGTTGGCGGCGAACAAGGCCACGCTGTCGCGCGAAGGGGCGGTCGATGGTGCTGCGGTGCAAGAATCGGTCATGGCGAGGCATCGATGGGACGATGTCGCCAGTATAGGCCGCGTCGACGGGCTCTGCCGGACGCGGCCGTTGGCTCAGAGCCAGGTAGCCGCTGGCGAATCGCCCCGACGAGACTGTCAAGGCTGGCGGCGTCGTTGGTTTCCACGCGGCGGGCGACCAGCAGCTCGCCCTCGTCCAATGCTTCACGGCTGGCCTGTTGGGCGCGAACCACATCGAGATTGGCGTCGGATGGGTCGTGACCCTCGAGCTGGCGCTGAGTTAGCCAGAGTTCGATGACCGCGTCGGGCGCGTTGCAATCGAGAATTACGAATGGGACACCCGTGCTTTCTGCCATGCTGGCGGCGGCCGTGCGCTGTGCGCGCTTGAGGTAGGTGGCATCGATCACGACCGAGAAACCGGCCGAGAGAATGGCCCCAGCCAGTTCGTGAAGGCGGGCGTAGGTAGCTTCGCTCGCCGCCTGGCTATAGATGCCCGTATCGAGCCGTCCGGTCGACTCTTGGGGTTGCGTGCCGAGCAGACGCTTGCGCTCCACGTCCGAGCGCAGACGGATGGCGCCAAGCGCTTCGACCAGACGCATGGCGACGTGGCTCTTGCCCACCGCCGAAACGCCATGCGTCACCGCTAGAAACCTCGACGGGATGGCGCTGTAGCTCTCGGCCAGGTTGGCGTAGCTGCGGTACTGGCGCAGGACCACCTTGCGCTGGACCGGGTCTTGCTCCTGGTACAGGCGGAACAGGCTGACCTTGGCTCGCACGAGGGCGCGATAGGCTTTATAGAGGTTCAGCAACTGCAGTGCCGCGTAGTCGCCGGTTTGCTCGAGCCAGCCGTTGATGAAACGACGCGCCTGGCACTTGAGGCCGCGATCCTCCAGGTCCATCGCAAGAAAGGCCGCGTCGGATGCGATGTCGATCAGGCGGAAGGGCTCGTTGAACTCGATGCAGTCGAACAGCACGACCTGGCCATCGATCAGCGTGGCGTTGCCAGATGCAGATCACCATGGCACTCGCGAATGAAGCCCTCATCGCAGCGGGCCTGCAGCACCGGTTGCAAGCGGCTGATGCTGGTTTCCATCCACTGCTCGAGACTGTCCAGCTGCGCCAGATCGGTCGCTTCGTTGAGCAACGGACGGATCTGCTCGAAATTCTGCCGCATCGGGGCAACGATGGCTTCGGGGGTATTGAGCGCATGGTCGGCGGCAATGTGTGGCGTGCTCAGGTGAAAGCTGGCGATACGGTCGGCCATCTGGTCGATATGCGCTTCGGTCAGTTCGCCCCGTGCCTGGAGTTCGGCCAGTAGCTGGGCCTGGGGGAACTCGCGCATCTGCAGCGCATATTCGATAGGCTCGCCCGGGCCGCCAAGCTGCGGTGCCTGTGCGCTACCGGTAATCGGCAGCACCTGCAGGTAGAGGTCCCCGGCCATGCGCTGGTTCAGCCGTAGTTCCTCTTCGCAGAAGTGCCTGCGGGCGGACAGCTCGGTGAAGTTCAGGAAGCCGAAGTCCACGGGCTTCTTGATCTTGTAGCGTAGTGGCCGGTCAGGATGACCCAGGAAATGTGGGTTTCGATCACCCGGAACGCATCGACCGGGTGGGGATAAAGGGCGGGGTTCTGTAACGCGCTGATCAGATCTTGGCTCACGGTCACTCCTTGCTTCGAGAGTTGGCGCCAGGCGGGCCGGAACGCTTTACAGGCCACACCGTGAAAAAACGCCGGCATTATCACTGCTCGTTCCGCTGCTGGAAACCGTCGAGAGGCGCTCGGCCGTGCATGACAAAGCTGCGTATAATCCGCCGCCATGACTAAGTCCCGCTCCCCTCGCAATCGCACTCGACGCCGATCCAGTGCCGCCCGGCCGTGGCTGGGTTGGGTCGTCAAGCTGTCGATCGTCGGCCTCGTGATCCTCGCCGGTTTCGCCGTTTATCTCGATGCCATCGTCCAGGAAAAGTTTTCCGGCAAGCGCTGGACCATCCCGGCCAAGGTCTACGCACGTCCGCTCGAATTGTTCGTCGGGCAGAAGCTGGCCAAGGATGACTTCCTCGCCGAGCTGGACGCCCTCGGCTATCGGCGCGAGAAGGCCGTCGCCGGTCCTGGCGGCGTTTCCGTGGCCGGCAACAATGTGGAGATGCAGACCCGCGGTTTTCAGTTCTATGAAGGCGCCGAGGAGTCACGACGCATCAGGGTGCGCTTTTCCGGTGACTTCGTTGCCGGGCTAAATAGCGCTGACGGCTCCAGCCTGGCCGTTGCGCGCCTGGAGCCGGTGTTGATCGGCGGCCTTTATCCGGCGCACAACGAGGACCGCATCCTGATCAAGCTGGATCAGGTGCCGCCCTATCTGGTCCAGACGCTGGTGGCAGTCGAGGATCGGGAGTTCTTCGAGCACTTCGGCGTTTCGCCCAAGTCCATCGCCCGTGCCGTTTGGGTGAACCTGACGGCCGGCGCGGTGCGTCAGGGCGGCAGTACGCTGACGCAACAGCTGGTGAAGAACTTTTACCTCACCAACGAACGCAGCCTGACGCGCAAGGCCACCGAGGCGATGATGGCGGTGCTGCTGGAGCTGCACTACGACAAGCAGGAGATTCTCGAGGCCTACCTCAATGAGGTCTTCCTCGGCCAGGATGGTCGGCGTGCCATCCATGGCTTCGGGCTGGCCAGCCAGTACTTCTTCGGCCAGCCGCTCGCCGAGCTGAAGCTGCACCAGATCGCCCTGTTGGTCGGCATGGTCAAGGGGCCGACCTATTACAATCCGCGCCGGCATCCGGAGCGCGCACTCGAGCGGCGCAACCTTGTGCTCGACCTGCTCGCCGAGCAGCAGGTCGTCGATCCGGCCGAAGTCGCAGCCGCCAAGCAGAAGCCGCTCGGGATCACCCAGCGCGGCAGCATGGCCGACAGCTCCTACCCGGCCTTCCTTGATCTGGTGAAGCGCCAGTTGCGTGAGGACTATCGCGAGGAAGACCTGACCGAAGAAGGGCTGCGGGTATTCACCAGCTTCGATCCGATTCTTCAGCTCAAGGCCGAGCAGGCCATGAGCGATACGCTCAAGCGCCTTGGCAAGGGGGCCGAGGCTGTCGAAGGCGCCATGCTGGTGACCAATCCGGAAACCGGCGAAATCCAGGCGATGCTGGGCAGCCGGCAACCTGGCTACGCTGGCTTCAACCGGGCTCTTGATGCGGTTCGGCCGATTGGCTCGTTGATCAAGCCGGTGATCTATCTGACGGCACTGGAGCGTCCCAGCCAGTACACGTTGACCAGTCTGCTGGAAGATGAGCCCTTCTCGGTCAAGGGCGCGGACGGGCAGGTGTGGCGACCGCAGAACTACGACCGCAAGGCCCACGGCAACGTCTATCTCTACCAGGCGCTGGCCAACTCCTACAACTTGTCGACCACCCGCTTGGGCCTGGATCTGGGGGTGCCGAACGTACTCAAGACGCTGCAGCGCCTCGGGGTATCCGTCGACTGGCCGGCTTATCCTTCGATGCTGCTCGGGGCCGGCGCGCTAAGGCCGATCGAGGTCGCCGATGTGTATCAGACGCTTGCCAACGGCGGCTTCAACACGCCGTTGCGCGGCATTCGCAGCGTACTGACCGCGGAGGGCGAGCCGCTCAAGCGTTATCCGTTCCAGATTCAGCAGCGTTTCGATCCGGGCGCCATCTACCTTACGCAGCGGGCCATGCAGCGCGTGATGCATGAGGGCACCGGGCGTTCGGCGTACAACCAGCTGCCACGCTCGCTCAACCTGGCGGGCAAGACCGGGACCACCAACGATCTGCGTGACAGCTGGTTTGCCGGCTTCAGTCAGGACTTGCTGGCGGTGGTATGGCTAGGGCGCGACGACAACGGCAAGACGTCGCTGACCGGTGCTACCGGCGCGCTGCGGGTGTGGACGGATTTCATGCGGCGGGCCGATCCGTTGCCATTGAACTCGCCGCTGCCGGAAAACGTCGTGCAGGTCTGGGTCGATTCGCGCACCGGCCAGGGTACCGATGAACGCTGTCCTGGTGCGGTTCAGATGCCCTACATTCGGGGTAGCGAGCCGGCTCCGGGGCCGGGTTGTGGTATTCAGGCGCCTGCCGAGTCGGTCATGGACTGGGTCAGGGGTTGGCTGCAGTAGCGTTGATTGCGCGGCTGCCACTAGGAGTTCGAAAAGGTGTACGTGAACAAGCAATTGATGGCTTTGTGCGTGATTGCCATGGCCGTGCAGGGATGTGCCAGTGTCGATCGCCGCGCGATCCCGGTGGTGGACTCTGGCGCGCCGGTTTCCGAGCAGACTGTTGCACGTCAGGCGTACCGGCCTGCCGGCGCGGCTCCGGCACCCGCCGGGCAAACGGCGGATTCGGGCGTCATGGTAATGGTGCCACCGGGCAATTCGGCGCCCTTGCAAACGTTCGCGGCGCCAGATGCCGGTATCGTCGGTACCGTCGATAGTACGCCCGGCGCAACGCCGCAATGGGATTCGGGAGCAGGCGCTGTCGGCACGCCGTCCGTGGGGGCGCCAGTGCCGGCCGCGCCTGCACCGGCGCCGACCGGCGTGCCGTCCTCAGGTGGGCTCTCGGCAGACGAGCAACTCGACGGGCCGGTGCTGGCATTGCTCACCACGGCCCGCCAGCAGCAATCCGGGGGCGACCTCAACGGTGCCGCCTCGAGTCTGGAGCGCGCGCAACGGATCGCGCCGCGTGAGCCGCAGGTGCTCTACCGGCTGGCCCAGGTTCGGCTCGAGCAGGGCGATGCTGTGCAGGCTGAGCAGCTGTCGCGGCGCGCGCTGAGCTACGCCAGCGGCCGTCCTGCCTTGCAGGCGAGCCTCTGGGAAATGATCGCGCAGGCACGCGAACGGCAGGGAGATGCAGCAGGTGCTGCAGCCGCTCGCCAGCGTGCCAAGGTCAGCCTGTGATGGATCGGCGTATACCCGAACTGGCCGATGTGTTGTTGCTCATTGAGCGCGAGCTGAGGGTCGCAGGGCTGTGGGCCGACGTGGCGCCCTCGGCCCAGGCGCTGGCCAGCAGCGCGCCATTCTGCGTTGATACGCTCCCGTTCGAGCAGTGGCTGCAGTGGGTGTTCTTGCCAAGAATGAAGCAGATCGTCGAGCAGGAGTGGCCCCTGCCAAGGGTATCGGGGCTAGGTCCCATGGCCGAAGTGGCCTACGCGGGGCGACCGCTGGCTGGGTTGATCGAGGCGCTGGAGCGCTTCGATCAACTGCTCAGCGAGGGTTGAGGTCACACTCCTCGGCAATCTTCTTCTTTGTTTCGGTGATGCGTGCCTGGCGCTCCTCCTCACCGATGCGGCGCAGTTCGCCACCTTCTTCGACCCGAACGCGCGGGTTGCTTTGCAGTTGAGCCAGGTTGGTGCGCAGTGTTTCGCAGTATTGTTTGCGCTGTGCCTCTTGCTCGGCGACCTGACGCCGAACTTTCTCGTCGATTTCGGCCTGTGGGTCCTTTGCTTCCGCGCGCGGCGCTGTCGGTGCGACCGGGGCCGGCGGGGCGGCGACCGTATTGATGGTTTGCGCCGGCTGATCTTGTGGAGGTTGAGCTCCGAAATGTGTTGTTCCCTGGGCATCAACCCATTTGTATACTTGGGCCGCCCAGGCAGGGCTGCCGAGCACGGCCAGAAGGCTGGCGGCGACGAGCATCGAGCGCATCGAGAATCCTTAACGGGGTGTCATGGTGGCTGCACTATAACCAAATCGGTCGCCGGCGCTTCTGTACCAGGTCACAGCGCAACGCCGCGCAAACGCAACGGCAGACTTGACTTGGCTGCCTCTAATCCGAACAATCCGAGGCTTGCTGTCCTGAGCAGCTCGCCGCAAGCGGGTCTCCGCTCAGTTTGACAAGCATGAGGTGCTACCCGCGCCGACTCCGCATCACCCGCAACGCGTTACCTCGCGCTGGGTGGGACTCCCGCAACACTAGGGCCGTCCCGATACTGGCTCGTCAGTGGCTGACGTAGTCGGCGACTACCGTCGCTCATGCCCTGCTCGGCAGTAAACCTATTCCTGGCTGTTCCAAGAGGGATCAGCCGTCTGGCGTTTCAGAGGTGAACAACGTGGAACTGTTATCCGGCGCTGAAATGGTCGTCCGCTTCCTGCGTGACGAAGGCGTTAAGTACATTTACGGGTATCCGGGCGGTGCTCTGCTGCATATCTACGATGCGCTGTTCAAAGAGCCCGAGGTGACGCACATCCTCGTGCGCCACGAGCAGGCCGCTACACACATGGCCGATGGTTATGCCCGCGCGACCGGCAAGGCCGGCGTTGTGCTGGTGACATCCGGCCCGGGCGCGACGAATGCGATCACCGGGATTGCCACCGCCTACATGGACTCGATTCCCATGGTGGTCATCTCCGGGCAGGTGCCAAGCAACATGGTCGGCACCGATGCGTTCCAGGAAACCGACATGATCGGGATTTCCCGGCCAATCGTTAAGCACAGCTTCATGATCAAACATCCCTCGGAGATTCCCGAGGTGATGAAGAAGGCGTTCTACCTCGCCCAATCGGGGCGCCCTGGTCCGGTGGTGGTCGATATCCCGAAGGACATGACCAATCCGGCCGAGAAATTCGAGTACGTCTACCCGAAGAAGGCGAAGCTGCGCTCTTACAGTCCGGCGGTACGCGGGCACTCTGGTCAGATCCGCAAGGCAGCGGAGCTGCTGCTTTCGGCCAAGCGCCCGATCATCTATTCCGGTGGCGGTGTGATCATGGGCGGGGCCTCCGAGCAGCTCACCGAACTGGCGAAGATGCTCAACCTGCCGGTGACCAATACCTTGATGGGGTTGGGGGCATTCCCGGGCACCGATCGTCAGTTCGTCGGCATGCTTGGCATGCACGGCAGCTACACGGCCAATCTGGCGATGCACCATTCGGACGTGATTCTGGCCGTGGGCGCCCGTTTCGATGATCGCGTCATCAATGGCGCGGCCAAGTTCTGCCCTAACGCCAAGATCATTCACATCGACATCGACCCGGCCTCGATTTCCAAGACGATCAAGGCCGACATCCCGATCGTTGGTCCGGTCGACAGCGTGCTGAGCGAGATGGTCGCGATCGTGAAAGAGATCGGTCAGGCACCGAATGCCGAGTCGCTTGCCAACTGGTGGAAGCAGATCGAAGAATGGCGCGGTAATCGCGGCCTGTTCCCCTATGACAAGGGCGACGGCTCGATCATCAAGCCGCAGACCGTTGTCGAGACGCTGTGCGAAGTCACCAAGGGCGATGCCTATATCGCCTCGGATGTCGGCCAGCACCAGATGTTTGCCTGCCAGTACTACAAGTTCAACAAGCCCAACCGCTGGCTGAACTCTGGTGGCCTGGGCACCATGGGCTTTGGTCTGCCTGCGGCCATGGGCGTGAAGCTCAACTTCCCGGACGCCGAAGTCGCCGTGGTGACGGGGGAGGGCAGTATCCAGATGAACATCCAGGAACTGTCGACCTGTCTGCAGTACGACTTGCCGGTGAAGATCGTCAATCTGAACAACGGTGCGCTCGGCATGGTCCGCCAATGGCAGGACATGCAGTACAACAGTCGTTACTCACATTCCTACATGGAGTCGCTGCCTGACTTCGTCAAGCTTGCCGAGGCTTACGGTCATGTCGGCATGCGTATCACCGATCTGAAGGATCTCAAGCCGATGATGGAAGAGGCCTTCGCCATGAAGGACCGTCTGGTGTTCCTCGACATTGCCGTGGACAACACCGAGCACGTCTACCCGATGCAGATCCGGGACGGTGCGATGCGTGACATGTGGCTGAGCAAGACGGAGCGGACCTGACCATGAGACACATCATTTCCCTGCTGATGGAAAACGAGCCGGGCGCGCTGTCCCGTGTCGTCGGTCTGTTCTCCCAGCGCAACTACAACATCGAAAGCCTGACCGTCGCGCCGACCGAGGATCCGACTCTGTCGCGTCTGACCCTGACGACCATCGGTCACGAGGACGTCATCGAGCAGATCACCAAGAACCTGAACAAGCTGGTCGAGGTGGTCAAGCTGGTGGACCTGTCCGAGAGTGCGCACATCGAGCGTGAACTCATGCTGATCAAGGTCAAGGCCACCGGGGCGCAGCGTGCCGAGGTCAAGCGCACCACGGACATCTTCCGCGGCCAGATCGTCGATGTGACGCCAAGCGTCTATACGATTCAGCTCGCCGGTACCAGTGACAAGCTGGACAGCTTCATTCAGGCGATCGGCACTGCGGCGATCCTTGAAGTGGTTCGTAGCGGCGTAACTGGGATCTCGCGTGGCGACAAGGTGCTGAGCATCTGAGGCGATGCGCCGCATTCGCGGCGCGTCACGGCAAACAGTTTATTGAAGGGCCCACGAGGCCAGTAACAGGGGTATTACATGAAGGTTTCCTACGATAAGGACTGCGATCTTTCCATCATCCAGGGCAAGAAAGTCGCAATCATCGGTTACGGCTCCCAGGGCCATGCTCACGCGTGCAATCTGAAGGATTCCGGCGTTGACGTAGTGGTCGGCCTGCGCACTGGTTCGCCGTCGGTGGCCAAGGCAGAGGCCCATGGTCTGACCGTCAAGCCGGTGAAGGAAGCTGTTGCTTCGGCTGACCTGGTGATGGTTCTGACTCCGGACGAGTTCCAGGGTCGCCTGTACAAGGACGAGATCGAGCCGAACCTGAAGCAGGGTGCAACCCTGGCTTTCGCCCACGGTTTCTCGATCCACTACAATCAGGTCGTGCCGCGCGCCGATCTCGACGTGATCATGATCGCACCGAAGGCGCCGGGTCACACCGTGCGCTCCGAGTTCGTCCGTGGCGGCGGTATCCCTGACCTGATCGCGATCTACCAGGACGCATCCGGCAATGCCCGTAACGTCGCGCTGTCCTACGCCTGTGGCGTCGGCGGTGGTCGTACCGGCATCATCGAAACCACCTTCAAGGACGAAACCGAAACCGACCTGTTCGGTGAGCAGGCCGTTCTCTGCGGCGGTTGCGTCGAACTGGTCAAGGCCGGTTTCGAAACCCTGGTCGAAGCGGGCTACGCGCCGGAAATGGCCTACTTCGAATGTCTGCACGAGCTGAAGCTGATCGTTGACCTGATGTTCGAAGGCGGTATCGCCAACATGAACTACTCGATCTCCAACAACGCCGAATACGGCGAGTATGTCACTGGTCCGGAAGTTATCAACGCCGAATCCCGTGCTGCCATGCGCAACGCTCTGAAGCGCATCCAGAACGGTGAGTACGCCAAGATGTTCATCACCGAGGGTGCGGCCAACTATCCGTCGATGACTGCTTATCGCCGTAACAATGCGGCACACGGCATTGAGGTCGTTGGTGAGAAGCTGCGCGCGATGATGCCTTGGATCGCGGCGAACAAGATCGTCGACAAGAGCAAGAACTGATCGACATGATCACGAAGGAACGCGGCCAAGGCCGCGTTTTTTCGTTTAAGGGCGCATTCTTGGTATAAAGCGCGTGGCTGGATGATGAACCGCGTAAGCGAAGCTCTGTCCATTCTTTCGAACCCGCAGTAAATGGTGATCGTGCATGACCGAACATCCCGACGAGTCGAACACTCCCAACGAGCCGGAAAGCTTGTTACCCATCGATGAGCATGTCGAGGAAAGCCATGACTCCGATGGCCGGAAGGTACGTCACCGCGGCGTTTACTTGCTGCCCAACCTGTTTACGACGGCGAACCTGTTTGCTGGTTTTTTCTCGATTATCAGTGCGATAAACGGCAACCTGCATGTCGCCGCGGCAACCGTTTTCGTCGCCATGGTGCTCGATAGCCTGGATGGCCGAGTTGCCCGTTTGACCAATACGCAGAGTGCCTTTGGCGCCGAATACGACTCGCTGTCAGACATGGTGGCTTTTGGTCTGGCTCCGGCTCTGCTTGCCTACGAGTGGGCTTTGTCCGAGCTTGGCAACGTGGGGCTGACCGTGGCGTTTATCTATGCCGCTTGTGCGGCCTTGCGCCTGGCACGTTTCAACACGCAGATCGGCAAGGTCGACAAGCGCTGGTTCATTGGGCTGGCCAGCCCCGCTGCCGCCGGGGTTGTGGCCGGCTGGGTTTGGGCGGTTTGGGCGCTTGCCGAGCAGGGTGTCGCTGGCGGTGACCTACCACTGGTTCTGGTCATGTTGTTTGCACTGATGGTGGCGGCCGCCGGCCTGCTCATGGTCAGTAACATAAAGTATTACAGCTTCAAGGACCTGGACCTCAAAGGTCGCGTGCCATTCGTGGCGATTCTGGTTGTGGTATTGATATTCGCTGTGGTGTTTAGCGACCCACCTCGCATCCTGCTGCTCATCTTCCTTGCCTATGCTGTTTCTGGTCCGGTGCAGCACCTGATGAAGTTCCGGCGGCGCAAGCACGTCGAGGGTTGATTTTTCTGCCCGAAGCGCGCTCCATGGTTGGGCTGCTAACCCTGGAGCGAGGCGACCGTGTTTATTCGCAAACCGAGCCTGTCATGTCGTGAAAGCGAAGTAACGTCCGAGTCGGTCTATTTCGGGCGTCGCCGGTTCATTCGGGCAATCGCCAGCAGTGCCGCAATGGCCTCCCTGGCCCCTCCGCTGCGCGCGCAGCCTGAGGACTATCCAGAGGCCGCTGGACCGGTCCCGTCATGGTTGCGAGAGCGGCTGACAGGTGTTCAGCGAACTATTTCAGCCAGTGACGGCGACGCAGTCACACCGTTTTCCGACGCAACTACCTACAACAATTTCTACGAATTCGGCCCGGACAAGGGCGACCCTGCCCGGCACGCACCCAAAATGAGCGTTGCGCCATGGACCGTTCAGGTCGATGGCGAAGTTGCCCGGCCCGGCACGTTGTCCCTCGACGATTTGCTTCCGACGTCGGGTCTCGAGGAGCGGATTTATCGCTTGCGATGCGTGGAAGCTTGGTCGATGGTGATCCCCTGGCTTGGCATTCCTCTGTCGGGTCTGATCAAGCGTTTCGAGCCGCTTTCGTCGGCCAAGTATGTCCGCTTCGAAACAGCAGTGATGCCAGACGTAATGCCTGGGGTTCGATCCAATTTTGCGCTGATCGACTGGCCTTATGTGGAAGGACTTCGTCTCGACGAGGCAGTCCATCCGTTGGCCTTCCTGGCCGTTGGGATGTATGGGCGCGAGCTACCAAACCAGAATGGCGCACCATTGAGGCTCGTCGTTCCATGGAAATACGGCTTCAAGAGTATCAAGTCCATCGTCAGGATCAGCTTTGTGCGCGAGCAACCCCGGACGACCTGGCAGTCGCTTGCACCGTCAGAGTACGGCTTCTATGCCAACGTCAACCCTGCCGTTTCGCATCCGCGCTGGTCGCAGGCGACCGAGCGCCGTCTTCCAAGTGGCCTTTTCAGCCCCGGCATAAGGGATACGCTGCTGTTCAATGGCTACGCTGACCAGGTTGCGGGGCTCTACAGGGGCATGGATCTGCGACGGAACTACTGATGCGTTTTCCCAAGCTGCGCGTGGGACTTTTCATGGTTGCTGCGTCAGTGCTGGGTTACTGGCTGCTCCTGGCGGCAGGTGACCGTCTAGGTCCGGACCCGGGCAAGGTCCTGGTTGATTGGCTTGGTCAGGGCGCGCTCACACTGTTGCTGCTGACCTTGTCGATGACGCCTTTGCGCCTGTTGACCGGTTGGCCTATCTGGATCGCCTGTCGTCGGCAGCTAGGATTGTGGAGCGCCTTCTATGCCTTCCTTCATCTGTTGGCCTTTCTAACGTTCATATTGGGTTGGAACTTCGAGCGATTGGCCAAGGAGTTGTTGGAGCGCCCTTACATTTTTGTTGGTTTCGTGGCGTTGACTGGGCTTGTTCCGTTGGTAGTCACCTCAAACCGGACGAGCATGCGGTACTTGGGGCGGCGGTGGGTGCGGCTGCACCGTCTGGTTTACGTGATTCTGGTGCTGGCGTTGCTTCATATGCTTTGGGTGGTCCGTTCTGATCTTGGTCGGTGGCTGATCTATGCGGTCCCCGGGGTTGTTCTTCTAGCCGTCAGGTTTCCCGTTATGGTCCGGCTGCTTTCGCTCAATGCTCGTGCTGGCAAGCCGAAGTAATGTTTTTCCAGCTTGGCTATTGACGCCCAGCAAAAGCCCCCTATAATGCGCACCACTTTCGCAGCGAACTGCAGCAAAAAGACCTTTTGAATCAAGAGGTTAGATAGCTGAAAGGGGTTGCAAAGGTGGCGGATTCGAGTAGAATGCGCCGCGCTGGCAGGGCGGAGGTTGTGGCGCTGCTGGTGTCTCGGTCGAATCGATCGAGGTGGTGAAAAAAGGCGGTTGACAGCGGAAATAGACGCTGTATGATTCGCTCCCGCTTCGAGAGGTTGTAGGTTCGGCGAGGCGGCAAGCGATTGAGTAGAAAAGAAATTTTCGAAAAAGAGCTTGACAGGTTGAAAGGCTGCTGTAGAATGCGCGGCCTCGGTTGGGACGAAAGACTTGATCGAAACGCTCTTTAACAACTGAATCAAGCAAT
>LZQO01000021.1_pt1 | contig 45626 bp, 55 predicted proteins | sample 768571 | NCBI WGS metagenome assembly LZQO01 (sample SAMN05207081, study PRJNA324507) | oil field metagenome | isolation source: sample BH-FW-10 from oil reservoir | place: India: Bombay High | collected 2015-12-01
GTCGCCGCTGAGCTGCCGCCGCCGCGGGGCGGCGTTCACTGCCAGGGGATTGGCGGTCCGCCGCGTTCGGTTGCCCGTTGGTAAGCCGGACGCGTTTGGATGCGTGCCAGATAATCCATCAGTCGCGGGCGGCTCTCGTTCAGGCCGGCCCGGGCAGCGGCCGCTTCGATCGGATAACTCATCTGAATGTCGGCCGCGCTGAATTCGTCGCCGGCGAACCAGCGGGTCTTGGCCAGTTCGGCCTCCATATAATCCAGGTGCAGGTCCAACTGCGGGCCGATGAAGGCCTTGTTGGCCTTGGTGGCGATCGCCTTTGCGATAGGTCGGACAAAGAACGGCATCGGCGCCTGCGCCACGCGATCGAATACCAGCCGTAGCAGCAACGGCGGCATGGCCGAGCCCTCGGCATAGTGCAGCCAGTAGCGATAGCGCAAATAAGCCGGCGTACCCGGTAAAGGCCGCAGACGGCCTTCACCATGCGCATCCAGCAGGTACTCCAGAATCGCCGCAGACTCGGCGACAGTCAGGTCGCCATCGGTCACGACCGGGGACTTGCCGAGCGGGTGCACCGCCTTGAGGTCGGCCGGGGCGAGCAGGGTATCCGGGTCGCGCGCATAGCGGCGTAGCTCGTAGGCGAGCCCTAGCTCCTCGAGCAGCCAGAGCACGCGGTGCGAGCGGGAATGTTCCAGATGGTGGACGGTGATCATGCGGATTCTCGGCGAAGGGTGCGGCTGCAAGCATAGACGCTCTGCCGGCTCCGGCCCGGCTGTGGCAGACTCGCCGCCGAGGTGAACCATGTCCCGACCGTCCTGCTCCCGCTGCCAACGCCCATCCGATCGCTGTCTGTGCGCGCTGATTCCATTGCTCGAGAGCCACGTGCAGGTCCTGATCCTGCAGCACCCAAGCGAGGCACGGCATGCGCTCAATACGGCGCGCCTGGCTGCACTCGGGCTGCGCAATGCCGAGCTGCGCGTTGGCGAGAGCTTTGCGCCGCCGGCGGACGAGTTGCCAAGCTACCTGTTGTTCCCTGCCGATGATGCGCTCGCGCCGTCGTCGCTGGTTGCCGCCGGTCCGCTGCGCCTGATCGTACCCGATGGCACCTGGCGCAAGGCGAGAAAGCTGCTCTATCTGAATCCCTGGCTGGCGGCGCTGCCGCGCATTGCCCTGCCGGAAGGGCTGGCCTCGCGCTATCGTTTGCGCAAGGCGCCAGAGCCGGGCGCGCTGGCGACAGTGGAGGCGATCGCGACCGCATTAAACCTGCTGGAAGGTACGCAGCGCTTCGATGCGTTGTTGCGGCCGTTCGATGCTCTGATCGACGGGCAGATCAGTGCAATGGGCGAGGAGCTGTACCGGCGACATCACCCCGATGCGCCGGGCTAGCGACTCAGGGGCGGGCAGAAACGTCCAGTGTCTTCAGGCGAAGGATGTAGAGCGTCACCAGTGACGCGCTAAGCAGCATGCCGATACGTGCCCAGAACAGCGGTACCAGCCAGCATGACAGGCCGATGCTGGCCCACATCAGCACGAGCGTGTAGACCTTGCCGCGTAGCGGAATGCCATTGCCTTCCAGGTAATCGCGAAACCAGGGCCCCAGGCTCGGATGGTTCACCAGCCACAGGTAGAACCGCTCCGAACTGCGCACGAAGCAGGCGGCGGCAAGCAAGAGAAAGGGAGTGGTGGGCAGGACCGGCAGAAAGATGCCGATCACTCCGAGACCGACCGCCAGCCAGCCTACCGTCAGCAGCGCATAGCGCAACACCGGGTTGCGATAGCGCTGCACGTCGCGGTGGGCCATGGCGCTGGCCTTGTGTCAGTGGCGCCGAGGCTTGAGCAGGGCCGGTTTTTCCTCGGGCGCATGGCAGATCAGGTACAGCGCGGTGAGGATTTCCGGAATTTGCGACACCATCTCGGCCACCAGTTCGGAGCTGGCCGCGATCTCGGCGAACTCAGGCTGCTCATCGAACAGGCCGGACCCCACCATGATCGGCAGCAGCAATTCGCTGACTTCCTCTTCGGCCTCCTCGAACCAGGCTTCCTCGCGCAGGAAAACGCCTTCCATGAAGCCGATGCACCAGCCGCGAAGGTCGGATTCGTCCGGCTCGTCACCGAGGTCGAGTTCGCAGGGGAGCTCCATGTCCTCGTCGCTGGCGAGCTGGCGGGCAATGTGCGCCTTGAGCTGAACCAGCGTGGCTCGATGGCCTCGCGCTCGGTGTCGTCCTGATAGTGCGGCGGCTCGGCGAACAGCGCGTCGATCCACTCGCGCTCCGGTACCTGCTCGGAGCAGATGGACAGGGCGGTCAGGTAGCCATGCGCGGCGATGTAATCAAGTGCTTCCTCGTGCAGGTCGTCGGCGTCGAGAAAGACCTGCAGGCGGGTGAGTTGCTCAGCGAAAGACATCGGGAACTACCTTGGGGGACGAATTCAGGCGGATTCTAGACGAGCCGTGAAGCAGAGGCCACTCGCCGGCCCGACGAGCGCTATACGAAGGCTGCGGCACGACCGGCGGCAGCCGTCGGCGGACCCGGGGCGGCACCTGACGTATACTGCGCGCCTTGTTTCGGAGACCGGCATGCTCGACCAGGCACAACGCATCCTCAAAGACGTTTTCGGCTACGACGCCTTTCGCGGCAATCAGGCGGCGATCATCGAGCGGGTCGCCCGTGGTGGCGACGCTCTGGTGCTGATGCCGACCGGCGGGGGCAAGTCGCTGTGCTACCAGGTTCCGGCGCTGTTGCGTGACGGGCTGGCCGTGGTGGTCTCGCCGTTGATCGCGTTGATGGAGGATCAGGTCGCCACGCTGGATGAACTCGGCGTGCCGGCGGTAGCGCTCAACTCCATGCTCGAGGCCGACGCGCAGCGCGAGATCGCCGAGCGTATTCGCCGCAACGAGATCAAGTTGCTGTACCTGGCACCCGAGCGGCTGGTGCAGCCGCGCATGCTGGCCTTTCTGCAGCGACTGAACATTGCGCTGTTCGCCATCGACGAAGCGCATTGCGTGTCGCAGTGGGGCCACGATTTCCGCCCCGAGTACCTGCAGCTTGGCCAGCTTGCCGAGCTGTTTCCCGAAGTGCCGCGCATTGCGCTGACGGCCACTGCCGACAAGCGGACCCGCGAGGAGATCGTTCGGCGCCTGCATCTGCAGGATGCCGAGCGCTTTCTGTCCAGCTTCGATCGGCCAAACATCTTCTACCGCATCCTGCCCAAGGATCAGCCGCGCAAGCAGCTGATGGGCTTTCTCGCCGAGCGCCGCGGCGATGCCGGCATTGTCTATTGCCTGTCGCGCAAGAAGGTCGAGGAGGTCGCCGAGTTTCTTTCCGCCCAGGGCTTTCCGGCGCTGCCTTACCATGCGGGGCTGCCCAACGAGTTGCGCGCCTATCACCAGAAGCGCTTTCTCAATGAGGAAGGCCTGATCATGGTGGCAACCATTGCCTTCGGCATGGGCATCGACAAGCCCAACGTGCGTTTCGTCGCTCACCTGGACCTGCCCAAGTCGCTGGAGGCCTATTACCAGGAAACCGGGCGCGCCGGGCGCGATGGCCTGCCGGCCGATGCCTGGATGGCCTATGGCCTGCAGGACGTGGTCTTTCTCAAACAGATGCTGGCCAATTCCGAAGGTGATGAACAGCACAAGCGTGTCGAGCTGCACAAGCTCGACGCCATGCTGGCGTTGTGCGAGGAGACCCGCTGCCGGCGACAGGCACTGCTGGCCTATTTCGACGAGGTGCTCGCCGAGCCCTGTGGCCATTGCGACAACTGCGTCGATGGTGTGCAGACCTGGGATGCCACCGAGCCGGCTCGTCAGGCGCTGTCGGCGATCTACCGCAGCGGACAGCGTTATGGGGTTGGCCATCTGGTCGACATCCTGCTTGGCAAGGACAACGAGAAGATCCGCAGCTTCGGCCATCAGCAGCTCTCGGTGTTCGGCGTCGGCAAGACGCTCTCCGAAGGCGAATGGCGCACGCTGTTTCGTCAGCTGGTCGCGCGCGGTCTGGCAGACGTCGATCTCGAGGGCTACGGCGGTTTGCGCCTGAGCGAGAGCTGCAGGCCGTTGCTGCGTGGCGAGGTGCGCCTGGAGCTGCGCCGTGAACCCGCCGCGAGCAAGGCGCCGCGCAGCGGTGCCAGCCCCGCCAGCAGCCTTGTCCGCCAGGAGGAGCGCGAGACCTGGGAAGCGCTGCGCAGCTTGCGTCGCAAACTGGCCGAAGAGCATGGCGTGCCGCCTTATGTGATTTTTCCGGATGCGACGCTACTGGAAATGCTGCGTAGCGGCCCGCGCACGCTTGCCGACATGGCTGGGGTCAGCGGCGTCGGTGCGCGCAAGCTCGAGCGCTACGGCCAGGCGTTTCTCGATGTGCTGCAGGGCGGTGCCAAGGTCGAGCGAAGTGCCGGCGATCTGCGCCACGAACTCGTTTCGCTGGCTCGCTCCGGCATGACGCCAACGCAGATCGCGCGGCAGCTCGACTGCACCGAGAAGAATGTCTACGCCATGCTGGCCGAAGCCATCAGTGCGCAGCAGCTGAGCCTGGAGCAGGCGCTCGACTTGCCCGAGGCGCTGCTCGAGGAAATCCAGGCGGCTTTTCTCGACGGCGAAGGCGAGCTTCCCGCGTCGCCGAGGTGGCCCCGCTATTCACCGGCCGCGTGCCCGATGCGGTGCTGTATTGCGTGCGTGCGGCCCTGCAGGCGGAGTTCGAACTGTAACCGGCTGCGTCAGGCCTGCAGGGGCAATGTGCCGCTGCGCCTGCTCTGTAGCGCGCTGCAGCGGTGGGTGGCCATCGGCGCTGATTGCATCACGCCATTGGTAGTCTTGCCTGCGTTTCGAGGCTGTGGTTAGCTCGCTAATAATTAGCAATTCTGGAAACCCAGACCTCATGTTTACCGAGCAACACCGCTTTGCCATGCAGCTGGCTCAACTGTCGCGTGGCTGGCGCGCCGAACTGGATCGGCGTCTGGCCGACCTGGGCCTTTCACAGGCCCGTTGGCTGGTTCTGCTGCACCTCGCCCGTTTTGATCATCTCCCCACCCAGCGCGAGCTGGCGCAGAGCGTCGCCGTGGAAGGGCCGACCCTGGCACGCCTGCTCGACAGTCTCGAGGCGCAGGGCCTGGTGCACCGTCAGGCTTCGCCCGAGGATCGGCGCGCCAAGCGGATCTCCCTCGGCGAGCCGGCGCTGCCGCTGATCCGCAGGATCGAAGCGATCTCCACGCAGGTCCGCGAAGAGCTGTTCGCCGGTATCCCGGAGGAGGACCTGCGCAAATGCCAGCAGGTCCACGCACGCATCCTGGCCAACCTCAACAAGCGCTGAGTCAGAAGCTGCGGCCGAGGTCGAGGTAAAGCGCCTGCTCGTCTTCGTCGTTCACGCCGTAGCCGATGTTGAGTGGGCCCAATGGCGTGTCGTAGCCCAGAAAGACGCTGCCGGCGTTGATATAGCCGCTATCGAACGCGTTGCCCTCGTTCCAGGCCCGGCCGCGCTCCAGCGAGGCGCCGAGGTACACGGGGAAGTCCAGCGGCAGAAATGCGCGTGGCGTCATGCGCCGGTAGTAAACGACCCGGCCAAGGCTGATGTTCTGCCCGGCGACGGCATCCTGGCGAAAACCCGACAGCTGACGCGCACCGCCGAGCAGGAAGCTCGAAGTGACCACCTCGCGTCGTCCAGCGTGCGGCCGTAGCGGCCACCGAGCACCCAGGTGTTCGGTCCGTGACTGAGGGCCTTGTCCAGCCGCAGCTGCCACTGCCGATAGCGCTCATCCGAGCCGAGGCCCGGCGTGTATTGCCGCAGTGTCAGGCCGATGTCTTCGCCCTCATGCGGGAAGTCGACATTGTCGAGCGTGTCGAACGAATACCGGAGTTCGTAATAACCCTCGCTGAAACTGAAGTCGGGCAGATCGCGTTCGCCGATCCGCACGTCGCATCGCCCCAGGCCTGGCCAATGCCGAAGCGGATCTCGCCGTTGTTGGCGATCTGCCGCCCGAGATTCAGGCCGTAGCCGTAGCGCTGCAGGCGGTATTCGGCGATCGGATCGTTGTCGAGGATGGCCTCGACGTTCTGCGCCTCGAGAAAGGCATTGGGCGCGACGAACCAGCGTGAGCCGGCATCGAGCGGCTGGTAGAACTCGCTGAACAGCTCCTGGCGATCGCCCAGTTGCAGGCGCGTGAGCCACTCGGCGCCGAGCTGGTTGATGCCGTTCTTGCGAAAGCTCGCGCCGATGTTGTAGACGCTGTCGCCGTGGAAATCGTCGGACAGGTTCAGGCCTAGTCGCAGATAGTCGGTGCCGGCCCGTTTCTGCTTGGCATTGACCACCAGGGTGTTGCCGCTCCGGCCATGCTCGACGCGATACTCGACCTGCTCGAAATAGTCCAGGCCATAGAGCGTGCCCATGTCCTTCTGCAGGTCGCCGAGGTCCAGCGGCTCGCCGAGCGGCTGACGGATGTGCCGCCGAATGACAGCGTCCGAGACCTTGGAGTCGTTCTCGATGCGAATCGCGGTTATCACCGGCGCGCGCGGCTCGGCGCTACGCGCCAGTGTCAGTGCCGGGTTGCCGCCGGTGGGGCTGCGCCAGTCGGCCAGGCGACCTTCCAGTGCACGCGTGGCGCGGTAGCCAGCGTCCATCAGCTGTTCGGTGCTGCCGAAATCGGTCGAGCCATAGGCCGCCAGCGGTGGCTGGATCAGCAGGTCCTCGCTGCGCAGGGTTGCCAGTTGGGCCTCGGAGTTGCGTCGCGTCATCATGGTGATCGACTGGTTGAGTACGTCGACCACAGTGAGCAGCTCGTCACGGGGCATCAGCGGGGTACCGATGTCCACCACGATCAGCCGATCGACGCCCATGTCCCGGGCGACATCCATGGGGATGTTGTCGACCATGCCGCCATCGACGAGCAGGCGGCCCTCGATTTCCACCGGGGCGAACACGGCGGGAATCGACATGCTGGCGCGAATCGCCTGGGGCAGATGGCCGCTGCGAAAGATCACCTTTTGATCGTTGGCGATGTCGGTGGCCACCGCGCGGAACGGGATGGGCAAGCGATCGAAGTCACGCGTGTCGCTCACGTGAACCAGCAGCCGCTCGAGCAGAAGGGCCAGGTTCTGCCCCTGGATCACCCCCAGCGGCAGGCCCAGGCTGCCATCGTCGCGGAAGCTCAGCTTGCGCTTGACCAGAAAGTCGCGGTCATCCTGCTTGCGTCGGAAGGGGACGTCCGGGCGGGGCGGATCATCGGACAGCACCTGACGCCAGTCCAGGGTTCGGGCCAGCTGTTCCAGCTCGGCTACCGTATACCCGGAGGCGTAGAGCCCGCCGATTACGGCGCCCATGCTGGTGCCGGCGATGGCATCGATGCGCACGCCCTGTTCCTCGAGTGCCTTGAGCACGCCGATATGGGCGAGCCCCCGCGCCGCGCCGCCGGAAAGGACCAGGCCGGTCCTCGGCGCATCCTGCGCGTTCGAGAGGGCGGGCAGACAGCAGAACAGCAGGATCATCAGCGAGCGGAACATGGCGCGACCCAGAGAGCAGGAGAGGGCGGAGGTCGGGCATTATAGGTCCCCCGCCACGAGAGGAGCCGTGCCATGGCTGCCGCAAGACCGGAAATCGTCATCACCTATTGCACCCAGTGCCAGTGGCTGCTTCGGGCGGCCTGGCTGGCGCAGGAGCTGCTCTCGACCTTTGCCGATGATCTGGGTCGCGTTTGCCTGGAGCCCGGCACGGGCGGTGTGTTCCGCATCACCTGCGATGGTCGGGAGATCTGGGAGCGCAAGCTCGACGGCGGATTCCCCGAGGCGAAGGTGCTCAAGCAGCGGGTGCGTGACCAGATCGATCCGGGGCGTTCGCTCGGTCACAACGACCGCACCTGATTCGCTCAGGCAACGCCAGGCTCTGGGGGTGATGAGCTCTTCAGGCGGCTGGTGACAATGCTCGCGATGATGATCAGCGCACCGCCGGCGAGCATTCGCAGGCTCGGCTGCTCGGCGAACAGCCACCAGGCGATGGCGATCCCGTAGACCGGCTCGAGCGCAAAGATCACCGAGGTCGTGCGGGCTTTGAGCACCTTCAGGCTGGCCACGAACAGACTGTGCGCAAGGCCGGTGCAGAGTACGCCGAGCAAGGCGATCCAGAGCCAGTCGCGTGGCGGCACGCTGGTGACTGCCGGGCCGGCGAAGGGCAACAGGACGAGCGCTATCGTCAGGTTCTGCCAGAGCGCCGACTGCACCGGGTCGATGGCGCGCGTCACGGCCCGGTTGAGCAGCGACACCAGGGCGAACAGCAAGCCGGACAGCACGCCGTACAGCAGGCCGTTGGTCGCGGTGCTGGCGAGCTCGAACGAGGGTGTGACCAGCAACAGGCCGATGCACACCAGGCCGACCATGGCGTACTCGGCCGGGCGCGTGCGCTCGCGGAACAGCACGCCTTCGAGCAGCACGGTAAAGGCCGGAAAGCTGGCGAAACCCAGGGTGGCGATGCCCACGCCCGCGACCTTGACCGCGATGAAAAAGGTCAGCCAGTGCGCGCCGAGCAGCAACCCTCCAGCGGCGAGACCCAGGCAGCGACGCCAGTCCGGGCGTTCACCGCTACGCGGCAGCAGCAGTGCGACCAGCAGCAGGATCGCCACCGCGAAGGCGCCGCGGCCAAAGGTGATCATCAGCGGGGCGCTGCCGGCGAGTTTGCCGAAGATCCCGGACAGGCCGAACATCAACGCGCCCAGATGGATCGACAGCAGGGCGGTGCGCGGGGTCATGCCAGGCGCGCTCCCGCCGGCAGCGGCAGCTCGAACCCGGCGAGCACCACCCGGCCGGATGCGTCATGCACGCCAGTGATCAGCACATCCGAACGCACTCCGGCGACGCGCTTGGGCGGGAAGTTGCAGACGCACAGCACCTGGCGGCCGATCAGCTCGGCGGGCTGGTAATGCCCCGTCAGCTGCGCGCTGGACGTCTTGATGCCGAGCGGGCCGAGGTCGACCTCCAGCACGTAGGCCGGCTGGCGCGCCCGGCTGTTGGGCTTGGCGCTGCGAATGGTGCCGACGCGCAGGTCGACGCGTTCGAAGTCGGCCCAGTCGATGAGTTCCAAGGCTGTTCTCCTGCTTTCATGGGAGCCCGCATGGTGGCAGGCCGGGCCATGCGGGTCTGTCGCGCCAGTCCTGCTATTTGTCGCGCGCCTCGCGGCGCAGCGCGCGCGGTGTATCGCCGAACGCGCGCGCCAACGCTGCGGTAAAGGCGCTTTGCGAGGCGTAGCCGACCCGCGCGGCGATTTCGCCGACTGGAAGCCTCGTTGTCTGCAGCAACTGGCGGCCGCGCTGCAGGCGGCGCTGGCGAATGAACGCCATTGGCGTGCTGCCGGTCTCGGCGAGGAAGCGTGCATGCAGCCGCGAAGGCGAGAGGCCGATCTGCCGTGCCAGGTCGGCGACCTGTAGCGGATGGGCCAGGTGGCGATCGATGAAACCGAACAGCTGCAGGAGCGGCTGCTCGGAGCCAGATATCTGACTGGAGGTCTCGTTGGCGAGCAGCGTCAGCAGCAGTGCGGCGCCCTGGCTGGCCAGCAGGGGGTCGCCTACTGCGCTGCGTGCCAGCCAGTCCAGCAGAGGCTGTTGCGACGGAGCGAGGCAGTGCACGGCGGGGCGCTCGAGCAGTCGTCGGCTGGGTTCGGTCGCCGCGCCCAGGCGTTCGAGCCAGGCATCGTCCGGAATGTCGAGCACCAGGCAGTCGCTGCCGGCAGGCTGCCGCAGCATGGTGCGTCGTCTGCGGAATCACCGCGACCATCTGCTGCATCACCGGGTTGCCGCGGCCGGCGATCTCCATGTCCAGCCGGCGCGCAGGCCGAATACCAGTTGGACATGATCGTGGCTGTGGGCGATGACATCGTGCTTGTAGCGACGCAGCGAGAGGATGGCACTCACCTTCAGGGTCTCCTGGGGGCAAGGCGCCGAGTGTAGCGCCGTTTCCCTCAGAGAATGACCTTGTCGCGCAGCTTCTGTGCGGCCTGGTTGAGCGCCTGGATGACGCGCTCCTTGTCGAAGTTTTCCACGCCGTTGGTGTCCAGGTACATCGAGAAGCCCGGCAGTTCGTGTTCGACGAAACTGGACGTTGCGCCCAGGTCGCGGCGGAAATCGACCACCTGATAGATCTGTACCGGGCGGGAAAAGCCCTTGACGCTGATCTGCCCCTTGTCGCGGCACATGATCACGTCCTTCACCAGGGAATAGGTCTCGTGGGAGATGAGGATCTCGCTGGCTTCGGCCGCGCTTTCCAGCCGGCTGGCGAGGTTCACTTCACGGCCGATGATGGTGTAGTCCATGCGGGTATCGGCGCCGAAGTTGCCGACCGTGCAGTAGCCGGTGTTGATGCCCATGCGAATTTCCATGGGCTTGGTGATGCCCTGCGCCCGCCATTGCTGGCGCAGCACCTTCATGTGTTTGCGCATGGCGATGGCCATGGAGACCGCGGCCACCGCATCTTTCTTCGCGCCCTGGCTGGTGGGGTCGCCAAAGAACACCATGACGCAGTCGCCGACGAACTTGTCGATGGTGCCGCCGTACTTGAGCGCGATCTTCGACATTTCGTTGAGGTAGTTGTTGAGCAGGTCGGTCAGCGCCTCGGCCTCGAGCTCCTCGGACAGTTCGGTGAAGCCCTTGATGTCGGAAAAGAACACCGACAGCTTCTTGCGCTGGGTCTCCAGTTTCACGCTGCGCTTGCCGGAAAAGATCGACTCCCATACCTGAGGCGAGAGGTATTTGGCGAGATTGCGCGCCAGGCGGGCGGCCTTGGCCTGTTCCAGTTCGATCTCGGTGCGCGCCTGGGCCAGCCGGATACCTTGCTGGTGGACGTAGTACGCCGTGGCGCAGATGTACAACGAGGTGACCAGCACGCTGACCAGCGAGACCAGCGGCGGCGTGGTGCCGAGCAGCTGCACCGACGTCAGCAGGCAGCCGGCGGCGATGGCCAGCGTCGCGCAGAGCAGCGCGAGCAGCAGGTGTCGCAGGCTGCCCACCACCAGCGCGCTGAAGCACAGGGTAAGCATGAACATCAGGCTTGGCACCACCGCGAAATCGAGCAGCACGACGCCGGCGCCGGCATTGAAAGCGTCCAGGCAGAGCAGGACCTGCGAGGTGCGTTCGGCGTGGTCGCGCTTGAAACGGTAGGACAGGTGGTAGGCAAGATGCGGATAGAGCAGTGCGTAGGGCACCATCCACAGCAGGTCGAGCGAAAAGAACTGCGTGTAGGTGCCGGCGGCTAGCGTTGCCGCGCAGGCCAGATAGGCCAGGACGCGCGAATAGTATTCACGCAACGTGCGGGTGGCGAGGCCGTGCCGGCGTTCGGCCGAGATGGTGCTCATCTAGCTTGCTTCCCTGAAGTTAACGACGCCTTCGTGTCGGCGCTCGATCGCCATCCGCGACGAATCTCTGACGGTCTGGATGTGCGATGCGGTCATCCTGTCGTCGAATGCAAGCTTCGATCCAGAGCGGCCGCGCCACCGCGCAGGCGATGATAACCAAGGGCCGTCCGCTCGCCAAACGGACAGCGCCGATTGCGCTGACGGCCGGTCAGAAGCGGATGCGACCGATCAGCATGTCGCGCAGCATCACCCAGTCGCCCATGAAGCTGTACAGCGGGTACTTGAAGGTGGCCGGGCGGTTTTTCTCGAACAGGAAGTGGCCGACCCAGGCAAAACCATAACCGGCCAGCGGCATCGCCAGAAGCCAGCGCCATTGTTGCGAAGCCAGTGCATAACCAAGGATGCCCAGCACCAGAAGACTGCCGATGAAATGCAGGCGACGGCAGGTCCGGTTGCTGTGCTCGGCAAGGTAGAACGGGTAGAACTCGGAAAAGCTGGCGAAACGCTCGGCGGTCTGGGTGCTCATGGCAACCTCCTGTTGTTATGGCGCCGCCACGCGGCGCGTCGGGTAGGCCCTGTAACCCTAACAACGACAGGCTTGCAGGCCAGTGGCTGCCGGTGCCAGTTTAGTAGCCTTGTGGCACCGCGACCGACCGTACGACGGAACAAGAACAATGAAGCAGTTACGCACCACGTCCTCGAGCTGGGCCGGCGCCATTGCCCTGGCGCTGGAGCGTGCCGGTCTCGACAGTCGCAGCCTGTTCGCCGAGCTCGGCCTGGACTACGGCGTCCTGGCCGACCCCGACGGACGCATCGCTCAGGACGACATGACGCGGCTCTGGCGGCGCGCGGTCGAGCGATCCGGCGACCCTTCCATTGGCTTGAACCTGGCGCAGGTCACCCATCCGGGCTGTCTGCATGTGGTGGGCTATGCGCTGATGGCCAGTCGGACGCTGAAGGAGGGCCTGGAGCGGCTGGTGCGCTATCAGCGGATCATTGCCGAGGGCGCAGACTTGCGTTTGTGTCGCGAGGGTGGCGCCTATGCCCTGGCGCTGACCGTTCATGGCGACACGCTGTCGGCCAGCCGGCAGGCCGGCGAAGCGTCCTTGGCTGGCTGCCTGGCCTTCTGTCGCTGGCTGGCCGGCGACGCGCTGCATCCGCTGGAGGTGCAGTTCCGCGACGAGCCGCCGGCCAGCCAGCAGCGTTATGCGCAGTTGTTCCAGGCCCCCTTGCGGTTCGGCCGGCCAGACTATCGTCTGGTGTTCGCCGCCGAAGACCTCGAGCGACCGCTGCCCACGGCCAACGAGGCGCTGGCGCAACTGCATGATCGTTTCGCTGGCGATTACCTGGCACGCTTCGCCGGCAACCCGACCACCCATCGTGCACGCCAGGTGCTGTGCCGGTTGCTGCCTGGCGGCGAGCCGCGCCGCGAGGCGGTCGCGCAAGCGCTGCACCTGTCCGAGCGCACCTTGCAACGACGGCTGCAGGAGGAGGGCAGCAGCTTCCAGCAATTGCTGGACGAAACGCGCAAGGAACTGGCCGGGCAATACCTGGCGCAGGCGGACATGGCGTTGCTGGAAATAGCCTACCTGCTCGGCTTTGCCGACCCGAGCGCGTTCTTTCGCGCCTTCAAACGCTGGTACCGGCTCACACCGGGTGAATACCGTGCGCTGCGCGGCGACAGCGAGGAACCTGCGTCGGGCACAATGGCCATATCAACTGTCAGGCGCTGACGATGGCGCTTCCTCTGACCCTTTCGACGTGGTGATCAATTGGCTTCCAGTCTGCTCGCTCTACTCGACGATATCGCTTCGATTCTCGACGACGTCTCGGTGATGACCAAGGTCGCCGCCAAGAAAACCTCCGGCGTGCTGGGCGACGACCTGGCCCTCAACGCCCAGCAGGTCACCGGCGTTCGCGCCGACCGCGAGCTGCCGGTGGTCTGGGCGGTGTGCAAGGGTCGCTGCGCAACAAGGCGATCCTGGTGCCGGCGGCCCTGGTCATCAGCGCGTTGGCGCCCTGGCTGATCACGCCGCTACTGATGCTTGGCGGCGCCTTTCTCTGCTACGAAGGCTTCGAGAAACTCGCGCACCGCTTCCTGCACGATGACGGCGAGGCGCGCAACCGCGCGAGGGAGGCGCTGTGCGACCCGGCGGTGGACATGGTCGCCTTCGAAAAGCGCAAGATCAGCGGTGCGGTGCGCACCGACTTCATCCTTTCCGCGGAAATCATCGCCATCACCCTCGGCACCGTGCCGATGCACCGCTGTCGCAGCAGGTGGTCGTGCTGGTGGGAATCGCGATCATCATGACGCTCGGCGTCTACGGCCTGGTCGCCGGCATCGTCAAGCTGGATGACCTTGGCCTGGCCCTGAGCAAGGCCGGCAGCGCAGCGCTGCAGGGCATCGGGCGCGGCATTCTGGCGCTGGCGCCCTGGCTGATGAAAACGCTGTCGGTCGTCGGCACCGCGGCGATGTTCATGGTTGGCGGCGGCATTCTCAGCCACGGCATCGGCGCCGTGCATCACTGGATCGAAAACAGTGCCGAGCAGAGTCTGGCCATTCCCTATGTCGGGAGCGTTCTCGGCGGTCTGCTGCCGACGCTGCTGAACGCATTGTTCGGTGTGCTCGCCGGAGCGCTGCTGCTCGCGCTGGTCAGTCTCGGCGGGCGCCTGTTCCGCCGCGGGCAGGAGGCCGGCGAAGCCCCTCGTCAGTGACGCCAGAACGCCGGCGTGAGCAGCACCAGCACGGTGATGATCTCTAGCCGGCCAAGCAGCATACCGGCCGCGAGCAGCCACTTGGCCGCGTCGGGCAGCGTGGAGAAGTTGCCCGCTGGGCCGATGATATTGCCCAGCCCGGGGCCCACGTTGCATACCGCCGTGGCGGCGCCAGTCAGCGCAGTGACCAGGTCCAGCCCGAGGAACGCCAGCGCCAGGGCGAGCAGGCCGATGGTCATGGTGATGAAGAACGAGAAGGTCAGAATCGAGCGGACGATTTCCTCGTCCAGATTGTGGCCGTTGTATTGCTGCGAGATCACCGCGCGCGGATGGATCAGCTGGCGCAGGTTGGCGCGCAGCAGCACATAGGCGACCTGGAAGCGGAAGATCTTCAGCCCGCCGGTCGTCGAGCCCGAGCAGCCGCCAAGAAAGGTCAGGTAGAAGAACGCCATCATCGCGAAGCCGCCCCAGAGGCTGTAGTCGCCGACCGCGAAGCCGGTGGTGGTGACCACCGAAACCACGTTGAAGGTCACCATGCGCAGGGCGTCGATCAGCGACTCGTCATGATTGACCCAGTACCAGGCGGTGAGCAGCAGGCTGGCCCCGGTCACGATCACCAGAAACCCCTGAACCTGCTCGTCACGCAACAACGCGGTGCGGTGGCCGCGCAGCATTGCCACATACAGTGTGAACGGCAGGCTGCAGAGGATCATGAAGACCACCGCGACCCAGTGCGAGGCAGCGCTGAACTTTGCCATCGAGGCATCCGAGGTGGAAAACCCCCCGGTGGAAACCGTCGACATGGCGTGGTTGATCGCATCGAAGTTGCTCATGCCGGCCAGGCGGAAGCCGATGAAAGCCGCAGCGGTGAAGCTCACATAGATGGCGATCAGGTAGCGGCCGGCGACATGCGAGCGCGGCACGACCTTTTCCGACCAGTCTGAGGATTCGGTCTGGAACAGGCGCATGCCACCGACGCGCAGCAACGGCAGGATCGCCACCGCCATGCCAATGAAGCCGATACCGCCGAGCCAGTGCAGGATCGAACGCCACATCAACAGGCCGGGCGAGGCGCTGTCGAGCCCGGACAGCACGGTGGAGCCGGTGGTGGTGATGCCCGACATGGTCTCGAAGAAGGCGTCGGTATAGCTGATGTGCTGCAGCAGCATCATCGGCAGCGCCGCGAAACAGCAGACCACCAGCCAGCTCATGGTGGTCAGGAAGTACATGTCGCGCGGGCGCAGCTTGGCGTTGTCCGGCTTGCCCGGCGCGATGAGCGCAAAACCGCAGGCAAAGGTGATCAGGCTGGCCCAGAGAAAGGCGTCCAGCTCCTCGGTGCGATCGAACACCAGCAGCGCGCCCATGGGAACGCTCATGCTGGCCGCGAGGGTGACGAGGAAAATGCCGAGGATGAATCCGATAGTGCGCAGCGTCGGCAGTGCCATTGAGGGGCTCGGCTTGGATAAACGAGGCCGCACATTCTACCTGCGCGGCTGCGCCAGTAAACCGCTCGGCGCTTCCTGTCGGCGGGAGAATTTTTCTTCAGCGGCGGGGCCTTCCCAAGTGCTTGCCGATGGCTAGAATAGCGCGCTCGGGCGCCGGCCCTTTCCGGTTTCCTCGTAGTCACTTCCATGTCCGCGAACAATCCCTGCCTTACGTGCGGCGCCTGCTGCGCGCACTTTCGTGTGTCTTTCTTCTGGGGCGAATGCGCCTCTTCCGGCGGTACCGTGCCGGACGATCTGACGGTACAGATCAGCCCCTTCCACGTGGCCATGCGTGGCACCGAGAGCAAGCCGGCCCGTTGTGTCAGCCTGCTCGGCGAGGTGGGCTGCGGCGTGCGCTGCACGGTCTACGAGCAGCGCTCGTCGCCCTGCCGCGAGTTCCAGGCAGCGTGGGAGAACGGCGAGCCGAACGAGCGCTGCGATGCGGCACGCGCGGCGCATGGCCTGCCGCCGCTGGTGCCGCCGCTGCAGCCTCATCTGTCACCGGATCGCGTCGCCTGAGGCCTTGCCCGACTCCTTGCGGTTGTACCTGTTGCCGCCGGCACCACTAGAATGTCGGCCAACGTACCGAGGAGTTAGAGATGGAAGCGCTCGACCTGCTGCTCAAACGTGTTTCGGTGGCGCGCCTGTGCGGGCCGGCTCCCGATGCCGAGCAACTCGAACTGATGTTCCGTGCCGCCCTGCGTGCCCCGGACCACGGACAGCTGCGGCCCTGGCGTTTCTTACCATCGCGGGCGAGGGCCGTGAGCGGCTCGGAGAGGTGTTCGCCGAGGCAGTACGCCAGCGCGATGCACAGGCCTCCGACGAGGCTCTGGAAAAGGCGCGCCGCATGCCGCTGCGGGCGCCTTTGCTGGTGGCGGTGATCGCACGATTGCAGGAGCACCCAAAGGTGCCACACAGCGAGCAACTGCTGGCTGCCGGCTGTGCCGCACATGGCCTGCTGCTGGCAGCGCAGGCATTGGGCTTCGGCGGAATCTGGCGCAGCGGCGAGCTGGCCTTCGATGCGCAGGTGGCCAGCCGGCTCGGCCTCGGCGGCGACGAGCGTCTACTGGGCTTTATCTACCTGGGTTCGCCAGAAGGCCGCGTGCGCACCGCGCCGGAGCTCGATCCGGTCGATTTCGTTTCGCCGTGGCCAGGCGCGTCGAGCTGACCCTCATGCGCTTGTCGCCGCGCTGAGCGGCAGCTGCAGTGTGGCGACGAAACCGCCCTGCGGATGATTGCTCAGCAGCAGCTTGCCTCCATGCCGTTCGGCCGCGCGACGGGCGATGGCCAGGCCCAGGCCGTGGCCGGCGGCGGTCTGTCCGGGAGCGCGGAAGAAGGGTTCGCTGAGCTGCGGCAGGTGATCCTCGTCGACGCCGGGACCATGATCGCGGATGGTCAGTTCGAGGTTGTCGCCCATGGTTTTCGCGCTGATCTCGATCGGTTCGCCCTCCGGGTTGAACCGCAGGGCGTTGCGCAACAGGTTGTCCAGGGCGCGTTCGAGCATGTCCGGCCAGCCTCGCAGGGCGATGCCCGGCTCGATCCGGCTGTCGATGCGCTGCCCTGGTGCAACCAGACGGGCGTTTTCCCTGAGCTGCTCGAAGAGCTGCTCGAGCGCAATCGCGACGCGATCGCCGGGGTCGGCGTCCAGCCTGGCCAGCTCGAGAATCTCCTGGATCAACGCCTCCAGACGGTCGCATTCGCGCCGCAGGCGCGGCCACAACACTTCGCGTTCCTCGGGTGTGGCGCGTTCGGCCAGTCCCAGCGCTATGCGCAGGCGGGCCAGTGGCGAGCGCAGCTCGTGCGACAGTCGCGCAGCAACTGGCGTTGGCTGCTGATCAGGCTCTGCAGGCGTGCGCCCATGCGGTTGAAGTCGCGCGCCAGCGTGCCCAGCTCATCGCGGCGACGCGAGAGCCGCGCCAGTGAGTTCTGCTGGTAGGTCGTCTGGCCCAGGTCGTGGACGGCGCCGCGCAATCGGTCGAGTGGACGGGTGATCGACAGCGTCAGCAGCAGGCTGAAGCCTGCGAGCACCACCAGTGCGATCACCAGCGCGCTGACCGGCCAGAGCAGGCTGCCGCGGTGCCAGGCCTGCAATTCGGTATAGGGAATGCGATAGATGAACAGGTAGGTCGCGCCCGTGGCCGGGCTGGTGTAGTCGTCGGTCAGGCGGCGCCAGGGCAGACTCTGGTCGCGACGGCTCTGGCGTGCCTCGAAGATCGCCGCGCGTGCCGGAAAGGTGCCGCGGATCACCGGCTGGCCGTTCTCGGCCAGCACCTGAACGTCGACGCCGAAGCGTCGACGGTGCTCCTCGAGATACAGCTGCGCGGCCGTGGGGCCGTGCATCTCGTAGACCGCTGTCCAGGTCGGGGCCAGTCGGTTCACCCCGGGGTGCCGGCTGAGGATCCAGGCGTCCTGATTCAATGCATGGCCCAGCAGCAGGGCCAGGCCGGCGACCAGCGCGATAGCCAGCCAGAAGGTAGCGAAGATTCGCCAGAACAGGGAACGCACGGTCGGCCTCCACGGCAAAGCCCGCCGCCGACGCAGCCACCTCAGGCGGCTGCTCGACGACGGGCGGTCAGAATGATGGATCGATCAGCTTTTCGCGCCTTGTTCGGCCTTCCACTTGAGAAACGCCTCGCGCTCGGCACGTTTTGCTTCCATTTTCCGCTGCATGTCGTCGAACTGCTTCTGCTGTTCCGGCTTGAGCAGGGCCTGGATCTGCTGACGGGTCTTGTCCTGGCTGCTGGCCAACTCGTCCTGCATGGCCTTGCGCTCGGCGGCCGGGAGCTTGTCGAGGTAGCGCTGGGTGATCTCGTGGCGAGCCTTCATCTGCTGGCCCATCAGCTGGCGGATTTCGCGCTGCTGGTCGCGGCTGAGATCGAGTTGCTCGAACAGGTGACCGGCGCGCTTGCCTGGCGCTCGCCGTGGCCGGCATCAGGCATGGCAAAGGCAAGGGTGGGCAGGGCGGCGACGAGCAGTAGGGCGGTCAGGGATTTGCGCATGATGTCATTCTCCTTTCTGGGGGCCGGTGCCGCGTGCCGTAGTCGGGCGTCTGCACCGGATGGAGCCCAGTCTAGGGGGCGCAAGGTCAGCTGCAGTCAGCGCTCGGTAAAGCTGGGTAAAGACCTCAGGGCGCGTACAGGTAGCCACGGCTACGCAGCGCGACGATCCGCGGCCGGCCATCGGCGTGTGGCCCGAGCTTGCGTCGCAGGTTGCTGACGTGCATGTCCAGGCTGCGGTCGTAAAGCGTGAGCTTGCGGCCCAGGGCCAGCTGCGCGAGGGCCTGCTTGTCGAGCGGTTCACCGGGTTGCGCAAGCAGCGCTTCGAGAATCCGGCCTTCGGACAAGGTAAGGCTGATGTCCTGGTCGTCGATGCTGGCAACACCGCGCGCCGGGCTGTAGCAGAGATCGCCAAGCTCCAGCTGCGTCGGCGCAGCCGGTGCCTGGCTGCGGCGCAGCACCGCACGTAGCCGGGCGGTCAGCTCGCGGGGGTCGCACGGCTTGGCGAGGTAGTCGTCTGCGCCGAGTTCAAGGCCAAGAATGCGATCCAGCGGCTCGCCGCGGCCCGAAAGCATCAGCACGGGCAGGTTCGGGTGGTCGCTGCGCAACTGCTTGAGCAGTTCGAGGCCACTGCCGTCGGGCAGCATCACATCGAGCACGACCGCCGCGGGCTGGCGCTCGGCCAGCGCCTTGCGTGCGCTCTGGCCGTCATGGCAGGCATGGGTCGCGAAGCCTTCCTGGGTCAGCCAGCTGCCGAGCAGTTCGCACAGTTCCTCGTCGTCGTCGATCAGCAGAAGTTCGGTCATGGTCGTCGGGTCAGTTCAGCCATTCGCGTCGCCGGCGGCCACGGGTGAGCAACAATCCGAGGATGAAGCTGATCACACCGACCGCCGCGCCGGTCACGAACCACTGTTGATCGTCGCCCAGCAGTGGCGCGGGTGCGGCCGGCGCCTGCTGCGAGGCCTGCAGCTGCAGTTTCAGGCGCTGGTTCTCCTGGCGCAGGCGCGCGAGGGAAGCCCGGGTCGCCTCGATGTCGAAATCGAGTACCTGCGGCGCCACGGCCGCGGGGGGCGCCTGCGGAGCGCTCGCTTCGGCTGTTTCAGGCGCGGGGACCGGCGCTTCTACAGCCTCTTGCGCAAAGGACAGGGCAGGCGCAGACGCCAGGGCCAACGAGATCAGTAGCGGAGCGGGGCGCATCGGGACTCCTTTCCGGGGTGGGCGCATCGAGGTGATGCGCCGGCTTGGTCCGCTATCGGCTCAGGGCAGCACTTTCTTGAAGGGCTTGACCAGCACGTCGCTGTATACCCCGGCGGCCTTGTACGGATCGGCCTCGGCCCACTCGCGTGCCGCCTCCAGGGAGTCGAACTCGGCGACCACCAGGCTGCCGCTGAAGCCCGCTTCGCCGGGGTCGTTGCTGTCGACGGCCGGGTGTGGGCCGGCCAGCACCAGGCGCCCCTGCTCCTTGAGCTGCTCGAGGCGGGCAAGGTGGGCGGGGCGGGCGGCAAGGCGGTCCTTCAACGAGCCGGGGGCGTCGGTAGCGATGATGGCATACAGCATGGTGACTCCTTGGGTTCGGCGTCCGGCCACGGCGGGCAGGCGCGAGAGGTGAGAGGCGGCGATAATAGCAAACCGACCGGCGCGGAAAAGTTGCCGCGGCGAAGCGCCTCTGGCGCCATGGTCGCACCTCTGTGCGCACCACTGGTCGAACCTGCAAGGCGTCCGCCCGCAGCCGGATCGGACAGCCGTAGCGCCCGGCGTTAAACTCGGCGCCTGTTTACCTGTTGTGGCGCCGGGCGCCCGGCCTTCTGGAGAGTTCTGCTTTGATGACCGTCGATCTGCACTGCCATAGCACGGCATCCGATGGCACGCTGGCGCCAGCCGCGGTCGTCGCCCGTGCCCAGGCGCAAGGTGTGCGTCTGCTGGCGTTGACTGATCACGACACGCTCGACGGCCTGGCCGAAGCGCGCCAGGCAGCCGATGGCCTGGGGCTCTCGCTGGTCACGGGCATCGAGCTGTCCTGCCTCTGGAACGGGGCTACCATTCATGTGCTGGGCTATGGCTTCGAGCCACAGGCACCGGCGCTGCAACAGGCCGTCGCGGCATTGCACGAGGGGCGCTGGCAGCGGGCGCGCCTGATCGCGCAGCGCCTGGAGAACAAGGGGATGGCCGGCATGCTCGAAGCCGCCCGCGCAATCCAGCAGGAGCTGGGCGACAGCGGCAACGCGCCTGCCCGCCCGCATTTTGCCGAGGCCCTGGTGCGTGCCGGGCATGTGCGTGACCGTGGCGAGGCGTTCCACAAATGGCTCGGGGCGGGCAAGCTTGGCGACGTCAAACAGCACTGGCCGGCGCTGGAGCAGACGGTCTCCACCCTGCTCGACTCCGGTGCCTGGGTGAGCCTCGCGCATCCCTGGCAGTACGAATTCACCCGCAGCAAGCGGCGGCGGCTGGTCATCGCCTTCGCCGAGGCCGGTGGCCACGCGCTGGAGGTATCGAACGGCATGCAGCCGGCCGAGCAGGTCGGCAGCCTGGCGATACTGGCGCGCGAGTTCGGCCTGATGGCAACGGCCGGTAGTGACTTTCACGGGCCGGGGCAATGGTCGGAGCTGGGGCTGTATCGCGCGCTGCCGGATGATCTATCGCCGTTGTGGCGGCATTTTGGCCACAGCCGGCTTTCGGCGGCCGGCTGACAGGGAGTAGCAATGAGTCAGTTCTTTCAGATTCACCCCGACAATCCGCAACCGCGGCTGATCAAGCAGGCGGTGGAAATCATCCGCAACGGCGGCGTAGTGGTGTACCCGACCGATGCCAGCTATGCCATCGGTTGCGCCATCGGCAACAAGGCGGGCATCGAGCGCATTCGCCGGATTCGTCAGCTGGACGACAAGCACAACTTCACCCTGGCCTGCCGCGATCTGTCCCAGCTCGGGGTCTTCGCCAAGGTCGATACGGCTGCCTTTCGTCTGTTGAAGGCCAACCTTCCCGGGCTCTACACCATCATCCTGCCGGCCACCCGAGAGGTGCCGCGCATGTTGCTGCATCCCAAGCGGCGCACCATCGGCCTGCGCGTGCCGGACAAGCCGATTGCGCAGGCGCTGCTGGCCGAACTGGGTGAGCCGCTGATGAGCGTGAGCCTGATCCTGCCCGGCGAGACGCTGCCGATGAGCGATCCCTACGAGATGCGCGACGTGCTCGAGCACCAGGTGGATCTGATCATCGATGGCGGTTACGGTGGTCTCGAAGCCTCGACTGTCATCAGTCTGGTGGACGATCAGCCGGAGGTGCTGCGCGTCGGTGCCGGCGATCCGGCTCCGTTCATGCTGTGACATTCCACATGCAGGCAGTTCGATTAGCGACAAGGACAGCATTTTGAGTTCGATCGATTTTCAGCGGCGCCTGGTTTCGGGCATGCGGCCGACCGGCCCGCTGCACCTGGGCCACTACCATGGAGTGTTGAAGGACTGGACGCGGCTGCAACACGAATACGACTGCTTTTTCTGCCTCGTCGACTGGCACGCACTGACCACGCATTACGAGAGCAGCGCGGACATCAACCGCTACCTGCAGGAGATGGCGATCGACTGGCTGGCTGCCGGTGTAAGCCCCAGTTCCGCCACGCTGTTCGTGCAGTCGCACGTGCCCGAGCATGCCGAGCTGCATCTGCTGCTGTCGATGATCTGCCCGCTTGGCTGGCTCGAGCGCGTGCCGTCCTATCGCGAACTGCAGCAGCGCCTGCAGGGCCGTGAACTCGACACCTATGGCTTTCTGGGTTACCCGCTGCTGCAGGCGGCGGACATCCTGCTCTACCGTGCAGGGCTGGTCCCGGTTGGCGCTGACCAGTTGCCGCACGTCGAGTTCGCGCGTGACATCGCCCGGCGCTTCAACCATCTCTACGGCCGGGAAGAGGATTTCGAGCTCAAGGCCGAGGCGGCAATCCGTCGCCTCGGCAAGAAGGCGTCGCGCCTGTATCTCAGCCTGCGCAAGAGCTACCAGGAGCAGGGTGACGTCGAGGCCCTGAATACCGCGCAAGCGCTGGTCAAGGAGCAGCAGACCATCACCATCGGGGACCGCGAGCGCCTGTATGGCTTTCTCGAGGGCGGCGGCAAGCTAATCCTGCCCGAGCCGCGGGCGGTGCTCAGCGACACGCCGCGATTCACCGGCCTGGATGGCGCCAAGATGTCGAACTCCGGCAGCAACGCCATCTTTCTGCGCGATACGCCGCAGCAGATCGACGAAAAGATCCGGCGCATGCCGACCGATCCGGCGCGCGTTCATCGCGAGGATGCCGGTGAGCCGACGCGCTGCCCGGTATGGCCGATGCACCTGACCCATTCGTCCAGCGATGTCTGCCAATGGGCCGAGCAGGGTTGCCGCAGTGCGGGCATTGGCTGTCTGGAATGCAAGGCGCCGCTGATCGACGCGATCGCCTCCGAGCTGGCACCGCTCCGCGAGCGGGCGCTGGATTACGAACAGAGTCCCGACCTGGTGCGCAGCATTCTTGCCGAAGGTGCCGAGCGCGCGCGTGACGAAGCACGCGACACGCTGGTCGAGGTTCGCCAGGCCATGGGCCTGAACCACCGCTGAGTCGGGCGAGCGCCTGGGAGACCGCATGCAGCAGACGATCGCTACCGACCGGCAGGAGGTCGAGAACGCCGCGCCCGGCGAACAGCTGCGGCTGGCGCTGGTCTATGGCGAGGCCGTTACCGAGCTGCCGCAGGATCTCTACATCCCGCCGGATGCGCTGGAAGTCTTTCTCGAGGCCTTCGAAGGGCCGCTCGACCTGCTGCTCTATCTCATCCGCAAACAGAACATCGATGTACTCGACATCCCCGTTGCCGAGATCACCCGACAGTACATGGGCTATGTCGAGCTGATGAAGTCGGTGCGCCTGGAGCTGGCCGCCGAGTACCTGGTGATGGCGGCGATGCTGGCGGAGATCAAGTCGCGCATGCTGTTGCCGCGTTCCAGCGAGGCACCGGACGAGGAGGAGGACCCGCGCGCCGAACTCATCCGCCGGCTGCAGGAATACGAGCGCTTCAAGCGGCGGCCGAAGGGCTCGACGACTTGCCGCGTCTCGGTCGCGAATTCCATGTTCCGCGGCTGGACGCACCCGAGGCGAGGGCGCGCAAGCTGCTGCCACAGGTGAGCCTGGAGGAGTTGCTGGTTTCGATGGCCGAAGTGCTGCGCCGTGCCGATATGTTCGAGAGCCACCAGGTGACCCGTGAGGCGCTGTCGACGCGCGAGCGGATGAGCCAGGTGCTCGAGCGCCTGAAAGGTGGCGGCTTCGTCCCGTTCGTCGAGCTGTTCGCCGTGGAGGAGGGGCGGCTCGGCGTGGTGGTGACCTTCATGGCCGTGCTCGAACTCATCAAGGAATCGCTCGTCGAGCTGGTGCAGAATGAGCCTTCGCGTCCATCCATGTCCGCAGTCGCAGCGACTGACCAGCCGAGGTAACCGATCGTTGGATCTTTGCGAACCCAAGGAGCTTGCCTCGCTGCTCGAGGCCTTTCTGCTCGCCGCCGGCAAGCCGCTATCACTGGAGCGGCTGGCCGAGTTGTTCGAGGAGGCCGAGCGGCCTTCATCGGCCCAGTTGAAGAAGGCGCTCGAGGTGCTGGAAAGATCCTGCCGCGGGCGAGCCTTCGAGCTCAAGGAAGTCGCCAGTGGCTACCGTCTGCAGGTGCGCGAGCGGTTCGCGCCCTGGGTCGGTCGCCTCTGGGAGGAGCGCCCGCAGCGTTATTCGCGCGCGCTGCTGGAAACCCTGGCGTTGATCGCCTATCGCCAGCCGATCACCCGCGGCGAGATCGAGGACATTCGCGGGGTTGCGGTCAACAGCCAGATCATCAAGACCCTGCTCGAGCGCGAGTGGGTACGCGTGGTTGGTCATCGAGACGTGCCGGGGCGACCGGCGATGTTCGCCACCACCAAGGCGTTTCTCGATCACTTCAACCTGAAGAATCTCGATGAGCTGCCTCCGCTGGCCGTGCTCCGTGAGATGGAGCCCGAGCCGCGCACCGTACTCGAGGATGACGACGCCGCGGTGCCGGCTTCGCTGCAGGCCAGAGCCGACCAGGCTGCGGACGAATCGCCAGCGCAGAGCGAGCGCGAGCAGACCAGTTTCCGCACGCTGCTGGCTGAGCTGGACAACATGGAGACGGGCCTGAAGACCGACTTCGACGACCTTGCGCCGGCGGAACCATCGGCAGACGACGCGGACGCCGAGCCGGGCGGCGATGCCGTTCCGGCCAGCTCTGGCGAGAGCGGCGAGCACCGCTGACGCTGCGTTCATGTGTTCGCGGTCAGAATATCTGCCGCGTTTCCCTGTCGAACTCGCCATGGCGTCGCCGCGCCCGTTCGCCGCTGGCACTGCCCCCGGTGTGCGGGTGCTGCCAGGGTTGTCGGGTGAAGCCGCCGCCTTGGGCGCTCTGGCCTATGGTTAGAGGCAGGCGAATGCAAACGCAGTGCGCCTCGGCGCATCCGGAGCGCGGCCAGCCCGCTTGCCCGACCGATGCGGTTCAAAACCCACGCCTGATGTGCTTTGAAAGCCGCCCTGGCGTTTTTCTTGTTTTAAACAACAAATATGCAAACGAAAGGTGGAAATGCCGCAAGATGGCTGGCAGAATTTTTTTAAAGTTAATAACAAATGCGGAGTCGTGACATGCATCCTCGTGTGCTTGAGGTAACCGAACGGTTGGTCGAACGCAGCCGTCCCACCCGCGAACGCTACCTGGCGATGATGGGAGCGGCTGCCAGCGAAGGGCCGCAGCGAGGCCGTTTGCAGTGCGCCAACTTCGCTCATGGGGTCGCAGGCTGCGCCTCGACGACGGACAAGCAGCGCCTGCGGCTGATGGACGAGGCCAATGTCGCGATCGTGTCGGCCTACAACGACATGCTATCGGCGCACCAGCCGTATGAGCACTTTCCCGAGATCATCAAGCAGGCGCTGCGTGACATCGGTTCGGTCGGCCAATTCGCCGGCGGGGTGCCGGCCATGTGCGACGGCGTGACCCAGGCGAGGCCGGGATGGAAATGAGCCTGGCCAGCCGCGAAGTGATCGCGATGGCCACGGCGATCGCGCTGTCGCACAACATGTTCGATGCGGCGTTGTGCCTTGGCATCTGCGACAAGATCGTGCCGGGGTTGCTGATCGGTGCCTTGCGTTTCGGCTTTCTGCAACCGTATTCGTGCCGGGCGGGCCTATGCCGTCGGGCATCCCGAACAAGGAGAAGGCCGAAGTACGCCAGCTGTTCGCCGAGGGCAAGGCGACCCGCGAGCAGTTGCTCGATTCGGAGATGAAGTCCTACCACAGCCCAGGCACCTGCACCTTCTACGGCACGGCCAACACCAACCAGATGGTGGTGGAAATCATGGGCTTGCAGTTGCCGGGTTCCTCGTTCGTCAATCCGTACACACCGCTGCGCGATGAGCTTACCCGCGAGGCCGCACGCCAGGTTACGCGCATGACCCGGCAGAGCGGCTCCTTCCTGCCGCTGTGCAAGATCATTGACGAGAAGGCGATCATCAACTCGGTGGTGGCGCTCAATGCCACCGGCGGCTCCACCAACCACACGTTGCACTTGCCCGCCATTGCGCAGGCGGCCGGTATCCAGCTCACCTGGCAGGACATGGCAGACCTCTCCGAGGTGGTGCCGACGCTGGCGAAGGTCTACCCCAACGGCAAGGACGATGTGAACCACTTCCACGCCGCAGGGGGGGTGGGTTTTCTCGTGCGGACGCTGCTTGAGGCCGGCCTCCTGCATGAGGATGTCAATACCGTGGCCGGGCACGGCCTGCGTCGCTATACCCGCGAGCCCTACCTCGACGATGGCCGGCTGGCCTGGCGCGAGGGCACCTCGCAGAGCTGGATGAAAGCATTCTGCGGCCGGCGGACCGACCGTTCTCGCCCGAGGGCGGCCTGCGGGTGATGGTCGGCAATCTTGGCCGCGGTGTCACAAAGGTGTCGGCCGTGGCGCCTGAGCATCAGATCGTCGAAGCGCCGGCGCGGGTGTTCCAGGACCAGGCCGAGCTGGCGGCGGCCTTCAAGGCCGGCGAACTGGAACGCGATTTCGTCGCGGTGGTGCGTTTCCAGGGCCCAAGGGCCAACGGCATGCCGGAACTGCACAAACTCACGCCTTTCCTCGGAGTGCTGCAGGACCGCGGCTTCAAGGTCGCCCTGGTGACCGACGGGCGTATGTCGGGGGCTTCCGGCAAGGTGCCGGCCGCCATTCACGTGTGCCCCGAGGCGATAGACGGTGGCCCACTGGCCAAGGTGCGCGACGGCGATCTGGTGCGCGTCGACGGGGTGAAGGGCACCCTCGACGTGCTGCTCGATGCCTCCGAGTGGGCGGTCCGCGAGGCCGCGCCGGCGCCCGAGGACAAGGGCATTGGTTGCGGTCGCGAGCTGTTCGCCTTCATGCGCGGTGCTTTCAGCACCGCGGAGCGCGGTGCCAGCGCCTTCACCTCCAGCCTGGAGACGCTGAAGTGAAGCTCGGTCTGGTTGGCGACATCGGCGGCACCAATGCCCGGTTCGCACTGTGGCGCGAGCAGCGGCTCGAAGCGGTACGGGTGCTGGCAACGGCGGATTTCGCCACGCCGCAACAGGCGATCCGTGCCTATCTGGAGGATCTCGGCCAGACGCTTGCCGAGGTCGACGCGGTCTGCCTGGCCTGCGCCGGCCCGGTGCGCGGCGACGAGTTCCGCTTTACCAACAACCACTGGCGGCTGAACCGACCGGATTTCTGTCGTGAGCTCGGCCTCAGCGAACTGCTGCTGATCAACGATTTCTATGCCATGGCACTGGGCATGACTCGGGTACGTCCGGAGGAACTGACCGAGGTCTGCCCCGGTAGTGCCGATCCCGAGCGCCCCCGGCTGGTGATCGGGCCAGGCACCGGGCTTGGCGTCGGTACCCTGCTGCCACTCGGCGACGGTCTCTGGCGCGCCTTGCCGGGCGAGGGCGGGCATGTCGACCTGCCGATCGGCAGCTTGCGCGAGGCCGAACTCTGGCAGCACCTGCATCGCCAGCAGGGGCATGTCAGTGCGGAGAACATTCTCAGCGGCAGCGGCCTGCTCACGCTTTATCGCGCCAGTTGTGCCCTCGACGGGCGCGAAGCGGTGCTGGCCTCGCCTGCCGAGGTCACCGAGGCCGCGCTGGCCGGCGAGCCCTATGCCCGACAGGTGCTCGAACAGTTCTGCTGCTTCCTCGGCCGCGTCGCCGGCAACAACGTGCTGACGCTGGGCGCGCGAGGCGGGGTCTACATCGCCGGGGGTATGGTGCCGCGCTTCGCGGACTTCTTCCTGGCCAGCGGCTTTGCCCGCTGCCTGCGCGACAAGGGCCTGATGAGCCGCTATTTCGACGACATCCCGGTGTGGCTGGTGCGCGCCGAATATCCCGGGTTGCTGGGTGCCGGCGAAGCACTGCAGCGGGCGATGGAGGGGCGCCAGGCCGGCCTCGCCTGAGTGGGACGCAAGCAACGGGTGGTGGCGGTTCGCCGGCCCGGGGCGGCGCGCTAAGCTACGCGTGTTGTTCATAACAAGAAGGTGTGGACGTGAGCCAACCCGGAAAATCCATTCTGCTGGTCGACGACGACCAGGAGATCCGCGAGCTGCTGCAAACCTACCTGAGCCGCGCCGGTTTCCAGGTGCGTACCGTGGGCGATGGCGCCGGCTTTCGCCTGGCACTTCAGGAGCAGCCCGCCGACCTGGTGATCCTCGATGTGATGCTCCCCGACGAAGACGGCTTCAGCCTCTGCCGCTGGGTGCGCGAACATCAGCGTCTGGCGCAGATGCCGGTGATCATGCTGACCGCAAGCTCCGACGAGGCCGACCGGGTGATCGGCCTGGAGCTGGGCGCCGACGACTACCTCGGCAAGCCGTTCAGCCCGCGCGAGCTGCTGGCGCGGATCAAGGCGCTGCTGCGCCGCGCCCAGTTCGCCCAGGAGCGGCCGGCCGGCGATGTCCTGGCTTTCGATGACTGGCGCCTCGACCTGGTCAGCCATCGGCTGCATCACCTGGATGGCGAGGAGGTATTTCTCTCCGGCGCCGACTTCGCCCTGCTCAAGCTGTTTCTCGACCATCCCATGCAGATTCTCGATCGCGACACCATCGGCAACGCGACCCGTGGCCGGGAAGTGATGCCGCTCGAGCGCATCGTCGACATGGCGGTCAGCCGTTTGCGCCAGCGCCTACGCGATACCGGCAAGGCACCCCGGCTGATCCGTACCGTGCGTGGCTCGGGTTATCTGCTGGCGGCGCAGGTGGTGCCGTGCGGCGACGGGCAGCGCGCGTGAGCGGGGAGCAGGCGAGCGCCGAGCCGAGCAGGCGGCGCTGGCGGCTGCCGGTGCCGCGCTCGCTGCTCGGCCGGATGTTGCTGCTGACCCTGCTGGTGGTGCTGTTGGCCCAGGCGCTGTCGAGCGTGATCTGGGTATCGCAGTTGCGGGCCAGCCAGATGGAGGGCCTGCTCACCGCTGCCCGGAGCCTGGCGCATTCCATGGCCGCGAGCGTCAGCTACTTCCGCTCCCTGCCGCTGGGCTATCGCCCGCTGGTGCTCGATCAGTTACGCAGCATGGGTGGCACGCGCTTCTTCGTTTCGCTCAACGAGCGCCCGCTGAACATGCAGGTGCTGCCCGAGACGCCGCGCAAACGGGCCGTGTTGCAGGCGGTGGAAGGCGCCTTGCGCCAGCGCCTGGGCAAGGCGATCGACCTCTCGGTGCAGTTCGTCAGCCCCGACGACCTGCGTATCTTCAATGGCGAGATCAGCCTCGACGAACTGCCCCGCTCCTGGGCGCACTACGCACTGAGTCTCGAACCGCTGGACCCACCGGTGCTGGTGACGCAAATCCAGATCGCCGACAACGAGTGGCTGTACCTGGCCTCGCTGATGCCGGCGCCTTATGTCAGCCTGGAGCAGGAGGGGTTGCCGGCGCAGCAGATCGGCTTCATCGTCCTGACCAGCAGCTTTCTGCTGTTGTTCATCGGTCTTTTGGTGCACTGGCAGAGCCGCCCGCTCAAGCGCCTGGCACGGGCGGCGCGGGAGATGTCGCTGGGCAGCGAAGTGGAGCCGCTGCCCGAGCATGGCGGCAGCGAGGTGGTGGAGGTGAGCCGCGCGTTCAACAGCATGCGCGAGCGCATCGGCCGCTACCTGAACGAGCGCAGCCAACTGTTCAGCGCCATCTCCCACGACCTGCGCACGCCGATCACCCGCCTGCGCCTGCGCGTGGAGCTGCTGGAGGACGAGGCGCTGCAGGCCAAGTTCGGCCGCGATCTGGATGAACTCGAGCTGCTGGTCAAGGGCGCGCTGCAGTGCGTCAAGGACACCGATATCCACGAGAACATCGAGCCGGTCGACCTCAACCTGCTGCTCGATACCGTCACCGAACCCTATCTGGCACCCGCCGGCAATGGCCGGGTGACCCTGGAGGGCAGGGCGGTGGCGCCCTATCCCGGCAAACCGCTGGCGCTCAAGCGCTGTATTGGCAACCTGCTGGACAACGCACTCAAATACGGCGAGCGCGCGCATCTGCGTATCGAAGACGACGGGCGACTGTTCACCCTGCATGTCGATGATGAGGGGCCGGGCGTACCCGAGCAGCGTCTGGAGAAGATCTTCGAGCCGCACTTCCGGCTGGCGGCGCAGCAGCAGGGCTACGGTCTGGGGCTGGGCATCGCACGCAACATCGCGCACGCCCACGGCGGCGAGGTGAGCCTGCAGAATCTGCGTGAGGGCGGCCTGCGGGTGACCCTGGCACTGCCGCGGTGACCCGACCTGCATGAATGTAACGAGCCTGTGACCAACTCCCGCCCCTTCGTTACCCGAGCGCGCAGCGGGCGTGCCTAGAATCCAGGCAACGCAAGCATCGACTTGCCTCGGATAACAACAAGAAAGGACCAAGCAATGAAAGCGATCACCCGTCTTGCCGCTGCCGTTTCCCTGGCATCCCTCCTGCCGTTCGCTGCCCATGCCGGCGAAGTCGAAGTGCTTCACTGGTGGACGTCCGGCGGCGAGAAGCGCGCGGCCGACACCCTCAAGCAACTGGTCGAAGACCAGGGCCACACCTGGAAGGATTTCGCCGTCGCCGGCGGTGGCGGCGAAGCGGCCATGACCGTGCTGAAGACCCGCGCGGTATCCGGCAACCCGCCGGCCGCGGCCCAGATAAAGGGGCCGGATATCCAGGAGTGGGGCGAGCTGGGCCTGCTCACCGAACTGGACGACGTCGCCCGGGAAAACAACTGGGACGAGATCCTGCCGCAGCAGATCGCCGGCATCATGAAGTACGACGGCGCCTATGTGGCGGTGCCCGTCAACGTGCATCGCGTCAACTGGCTGTGGATCAACCCCGAGGTGTTCGCCAAGGCCGGTGCGAAGCCTCCGAAGACGCTCGACGAATTCTTCGCTGCCGCCGACAAGCTCCAGGCAGCCGGTTTCGTGCCCATCGCCCATGGCGGCCAGCCCTGGCAGGACGGCACCGTGTTCGAGGACATCGTGCTCAGCGTCCTCGGCCCGCAGGACTACCACAAGGCGTTCGTCGAGCTCGACCGCCAGACGCTCACCGGGGACAAGATGGTCGAGGCCTTCGCGGCGCTGAAGAAGCTGCGTGGCTATATCGACGCCGATGCCGCCGGGCGCGACTGGAACGCTGCCACCGTCATGGTGATCAACGGCAAGGCCGGCATGCAGATCATGGGCGACTGGGCCAAGAGCGAGTGGACCGCGGCGAACAAGGTCGCCGGCAAGGACTATCAGTGCCTGCCGTTCCCTGGAACCCAGGGCAGCTTCGCCTTCAACGTCGACTCGCTGGCGATGTTCAAGCTGAACGATGCAGAAGATCGCAAGGCCCAGCAGGACCTGGCGCGAACCGTGCTCGGCTCGAAGTTCCAGCAGTTCTTCAACCAGAACAAGGGTTCGATCCCGGTGCGTCTGGACGAGGACATGAGCGCCTTTGACAGCTGCGCCCAACAGTCGATGGCCGACTTCAAGGAGGCGGCGAAGGGGCCTGGCCTGCAGCCGAGCCTGGCGCACGGCATGGCCGCTTCCAGCTACGTGCAGGGCGCGGTGTTCGACGTGGTGACCAATTTCTTCAACGATCCGGACGCCGATCCAGCGAAGGCCGTGCAGCAACTGGCGGCCGCGATCCAGGCCGTCCAGTAAGCACAGGGCCGCCTGGCGCGGCCCCCATTCCCCCCTGGCTTTCACCCGGTGCCACAGGCGCCAAGGCGACCTGCACCCGAAAGAAAGCCAGCGGGACGACATTCACTTCACCGGAGCGGCTTCCCATGAGCTCAACCGCTGTCTTCGCCAAGGCCTCGCCGCTCGATGCGCTGCAGAACTGGCTGCCCAGGCTGGTGCTCGCACCGAGCATGCTGATCGTGCTGGTCGGCTTCTATGGCTACATCTTCTGGACCTTCGTCCTGTCGTTCACCAACTCGCGCTTCATGCCGAGCTACAAGTGGGTCGGGCTCGAGCAATACCTGCGGCTGTGGGAAAACGACCGCTGGTGGGTGGCCAGCAAGAACCTGCTGGTATTCGGCGGGCTGTTCATCGCCATCAGCCTGGCGATCGGCGTGCTGCTGGCTGTGCTGCTCGACCAGCGTATCCGCCGCGAAGGTTCATCCGCACCGTCTACCTGTACCCCATGGCCCTGTCGATGATCGTCACCGGGACGGCCTGGAAATGGCTGCTCAACCCGGGCCTGGGCCTGGACAAGCTGCTGCGCGACTGGGGCTGGGAAGGCTTTCGCTTCGACTGGCTGGTGGACCCGGATCGGGTCGTCTACTGCCTGGTGATCGCCGCGGTATGGCAAGCCTCCGGTTTCGTCATGGCGCTGTTTCTCGCCGGGCTGCGCGGGGTCGACCAGTCGATCGTGCGCGCCGCGCAGGTCGACGGCGCCAGCCTGCCGAGCATCTATCTGCGCATCGTGCTGCCGAGCCTGCGCCCGGTGTTCTTCAGCGCGCTGATGATCCTTGCCCACATCGCCATCAAGAGCTTCGACCTGGTCGCGGCGATGACGGCCGGCGGCCCCGGCTACGCCTCCGACCTGCCGGCGATGTTCATGTACGCCCACACCTTCACCCGTGGCCAGATGGGCCTGGGGGCGGCGAGCGCAATGCTAATGCTTGGCGCCGTGCTGGCCATCATCGTGCCCTATCTGTATTCGGAACTGAGGAACAAGCGCCATGACTAGTGTCGTCGGGCACAAGCCCTTCAGCCCCAGCCGCCTGATGATCCATGCAACCCTGCTGCTGGCCTGTGCGGTCTATCTGGTTCCGCTGGTGGTCATGCTGCTGACCAGCTTCAAGACCCCGGCCGACATCCGTGCTGGCAATCTGCTGTCATTGCCGGAGGCCTTTACCCTGGCCGGCTGGATCAGCGCCTGGGACAGCGTCGGCGGCTATTTCTGGAACTCAGTGAAAATTGCCGTGCCGGCGGTGGTCATCTCTACGCTGTTGGGCGCGCTGAACGGCTACGTGTTGTCGATGTGGCGCTTCCGTGGCTCGCAGCTGTTCTTCGGCCTGCTGCTGTTCGGCTGCTTCCTGCCGTTCCAGGTGATCCTGCTGCCGGCGTCATTCACCCTCGGCAAGCTGGGCCTGGCCAACACCACCGCGGGGCTGGTGCTGGTCCACGTGGTCTATGGCCTGGCCTTCACCACGCTGTTCTTCCGCAACTTCTACGTGAGCATTCCCGATGCCCTGGTACGTGCCGCGCGGCTGGATGGCGCGGGGTTCTTCACCATCTTCGGGCGCATCCTGCTGCCGATGTCGGTGCCGACGATCATGGTCTGCCTGATCTGGCAGTTCACTCAGATCTGGAACGACTTCCTGTTCGGTGTGGTGTTCGCCAGCGGTGACAGCCAGCCGATCACGGTGGCGCTGAACAACCTGGTCAACACCAGCACCGGAGCCAAGCAATACAACGTCGATATGGCCGCCGCGATGATCGCCGGCCTCCCCACGCTAGTCGTCTATGTGCTGGCCGGCAAGTACTTCCTGCGCGGCCTCACGGCCGGCGCGGTCAAAGGTTGAGGAAACGGACCATGGCATCCCTCGAATTGTGCAACGTCAACAAGCGCTACGCCGCCGGTCTGCCGGACACGCTCAAACACATCGACCTGAAGATCGACTCCGGCGAGTTCCTGATCCTGGTCGGGCCGTCCGGCTGCGGCAAATCCACACTGATGAACTGCATTGCCGGGCTGGAAGACATCAGCGGTGGCGAGATTCTCGTCGAAGGGCAGGACATCAGCGGCATGAGCCGAAGGATCGGGACATCGCCATGGTGTTCCAGTCCTATGCGCTGTACCCGACGATGAACGTGCGCGACAACATCGCCTTCGGCCTGAAGATGCGCAAGGTGCCGCAGGAGCGGATCGATGAGGAGGTGGCGCGGGTCGCCAAGCTGCTGCAGATCGAACACCTGCTCATGCGCAAGCCCTCGCAGCTCTCCGGTGGCCAGCAGCAACGGGTGGCGATGGGCCGGGCGCTGGCGCGGCGGCCGAAGATCTATCTGTTCGACGAGCCGCTGTCGAACCTCGATGCCAAGTTGCGTGTGGAGATGCGCACCGAAATCAAGCTCATGCACCAGCGGCTGAAGACCACCACGGTTTACGTGACCCACGATCAGATCGAGGCGATGACCCTCGGTGACAAGGTGGCGGTGATGAAGGACGGCATCGTCCAGCAGTTCGGTACGCCGCAGCAGATCTACAACGACCCGGCCAACCTGTTCGTTGCCAGCTTCATCGGTTCGCCGCCGATGAACTTCATCCCGCTGCGCCTGCAGTGCCAGGGCGGCCAATGGCTGGCGATGCTCGAGAGTGCCGCCGGGGCTTCGGCCAAGACAGCGTGCGAGCTGCCGCTTATGGTGGCCGACGCGGCCGAACTCGATGGGCGCGAGGTGATCCTGGGCGTGCGCCCCGAACAGATTCTGGTCGGGCAGGGTGATGCGGCGCTGCCAGCCGTGCGTGCCGAGGTCGAGGTGATCGAGCCGACCGGGCCCGACACGCTGGTCTTCGTCACGCTCAATGAAACCAAGGTCTGCTGCCGCATGGCGCCGGACGCGGCGCCGCAGGTCGGCCAGTGCCTGACGCTGCAGTTCGATCCGGCCAAGGTGCTGCTGTTCGATGCGCACAGTGGCGAACGCTTGGGCGCACAGGCGGCAGGCCGCCCGCACAATGTGGCGCTGTTCAAGAGCCGTTGAGTGCGGGTTGGCAAAAGATGCGGCCAGCCGGTCTACGGCGGGATAACCGTCACGGCCGGAGGGTCGTAGCAGTAACGTCGAGAACAATAACAACAGTGGGAGTGAACGATGAAAACAACAACAACGGTTGGTCTGGCGCTGTCGCTCGGCGCGCTGGCGCTGCCGGGAACCACCCTGGCGCTCGACTTCACCGGCTACCTGCGTAGCGGGGTGGGCGGCTCCACCGAGGGCGGAACCCAGTCCTGCTTCCAGCTGCCCGGTGCGCAGACCAAGTACCGCCTGGGTAACGAATGCGAACAGTACGCCGAACTGGACCTGCGACAGGACCTGTTCACCTTTGCCGACGGTTCGGTGCTGAGCCTGGAGGGCATGGCCGCGCTGTACAACGGGTACGGTCATACGCCGGAATTCACCGGCGACCATGGCTGGGCGCGAATGGTCCAGGCCTATGCCGAGTGGAGCAAGGTGCCGGCGCTGAACAATGGTTCGCTGTGGGCCGGGCGGCGGTTCTACAAGCGTAACGACATCCACATCTCCGACTTCTACTACTGGAACCAGAGCGCTACCGGCGCCGGTATCGAGGACTTCGAATATGGCGGCCTGAAGTACAGCTACGCGTTCTCGCGCAAGGACAACGTGTTCCAGAAGAACTACGTCAACCGGCACGACTTCAACGTCGGCGGCTTCGACAGCAATCCCGGCGGGGAGCTGGAGTTCGGCGTCAGTTACATCGACAAGCCCGATCGCACCGACGCGCATAGCGGCTGGGCCGTCACCGTGCAGCACAAGCAGGACGGTTTTCTCGGCGGTGGCAACACCTTCGCCGTGCAATACGGCCGCGGGCCGGGGACGGGCCTCGGCTATACGGGCGATGTCACCCTGGACAACAGCGCCAAGAGCTGGCGTGTCGTCGAATATTTCGACTGGCAGACCACGTCCCGTTTCGGCGGCCAGTTCCAGGTGGTCTACCAGAAGGACACGCGTGACGATGGCGCCGACCAGGACTGGCTGTCGATCGGCGTGCGCCCTTCGTATGCGATCAGCGAGCAGTTCAAGCTGGTCACCGAGCTGGGCACGATCAGGTCGATGCGAGCGACGGCACACGCAAGCTGACCAAGTTCACCATCGCACCGACCTGGTCGCCGACCGGCCCGGGGTTCTGGGCGCGCCCGGAAATCCGGCTCTATTACACCTATGCGAGCTGGAACAAGGCCGCGCAGGTTGCTGCCAGCCAGATGGACCCGGGCTCGACCCTGTCCGACAGCGGTACCTTTGGCAGTGCACGGCACGGCTCCAACTTCGGCGTGCAGGTCGAACACTGGTGGTAGCCGCACAGCCTGGCCTCCGCAGCCGGCGGGGCCAGGCTGTTTCCTGGCGAATCTGCCGCGGCGTCATGTCCTTGGCGCCGCCTTGCGTCGGCCTGCCTGCTCTGCGGGACGAACTGCGCCTCTGTTCGGGAGATTTCCCGAAATAACCCTGTCTGTTCTATACGATGGCTGTTGCGCGCCGTCCCGACGCCGGGTCGCTGTGCGACAGCTGGCTGTTATCTTTGAATGCCATGGTCAGTAGAACGCCTCTGATGCCTGCGATAACTGTCGATCCCTGTACCTTTGCCCTGTTCGGTGCGCTTGGCGACCTGGCGCTACGCAAGCTGTTCCCGGCGCTCTATCAACTTGACCGGGCTGGCTTGCTGCATGCCGATACGCGCATCCTGGCCCTGGCGCGCGACCCGGGCGATGAAGGCGGCCATCTGGCTTCATTGACGAACATCTGCGGCGCCATGTACCTGCCAGGGAAATAGACGAAGAGGTGCTGCAGCGCTTTCGTGCGCGGTTGAGCTTTCTGCGGATGGACTTCCGCGATGCCCAGAGCTACGTGGCGTTGGCCGAGCGTGTCGGCGCCGGCCCAACGCTCATCGCCTATTTCGCTACCCCGGCCTCGGTGTACGGGATGATCTGCCAGCATCTCGCAGCGGTCGGCCTGGCCGAACGCGCCCGGGTGGTGCTGGAGAAGCCCATCGGCCACGACCTGGCGTCGTCGCGTGTCGTCAATGAAGCGGTGGCGCAGTATTTTCCCGAGAGCCGCGTCTATCGGATCGACCATTACCTGGGCAAGGAAACGGTGCAGAACCTGATTGCTCTGCGCTTTGCCAACAGCCTTTTCGAGACGCAGTGGAATCAGCACCACATTTCCCATGTCGAGATCACCGTCGCCGAGACCGTTGGCATCGAGGGGCGTTGGGGCTATTTCGACCAGGCTGGCCAGTTGCGCGACATGGTGCAGAACCACCTGTTGCAGCTGCTCTGCCTGATCGCCATGGACCCGCCGAGCAACCTTACCGCCGACAGCATCCGCGACGAGAAGGTCAAGGTCCTCAAGGCACTCGCGCCGATTACTCCCGAGCTGCTCGGGCAACGCGTCGTTCGCGGCCAGTACGCTGCCGGCATCGCCGGGGGCAGGGCGGTGCCCGGCTACCTCGAAGAGGAAAACTCGAACGCCCAGAGCAGCACCGAGACCTTTGTCGCGCTGCGTGCGGACATCTGCAACTGGCGCTGGTCCGGCGTGCCGTTCTACCTGCGCACCGGCAAGCGAATGGCGCAGAAGCTGTCGCAGATCGTCATCCATTTCAAGGAGCCGCCGTTCTACATCTTCGCGCCCGAGCAACGCTCGCTCATCAGCAATCGTCTGATCATCCGCCTGCAGCCGGACGAAGGCATCTCGCTGCAGGTGATGACCAAGGAGCAGGGGCTGGACAAGGGCATGCACCTGCGCAGTGGCCCGCTGCAACTGAACTTTTCCGAGACGTACAAGAGCGCGCGCATCCCTGACGCCTACGAGCGCCTGTTGCTCGAAGTGATGCAGGGCAACCAGAACCTGTTCGTGCGGCGGGACGAAGTCGAGTACGCCTGGCAATGGTGCGATCAGCTGATCGACGGCTGGACCCGTCTGGGCGACAGTCTCAAACTCTATCCGGCCGGCTCCTGGGGGCCGGTCGCTTCGATTGCCCTGATTACTCGTGACGGGAGGTCCTGGTATGGCGATCTCTGAACTCGATCTACCCACCGGTGTGGTGGCGCACAGCCTGGCCGACGCGAAACGAATGGCCGAGGTGATGGCCGATGGCGTGGCCAAGGTGCTCGACTATGCGGTGCACACCCATGGGATTGCGAGCCTGGCGGTTTCCGGCGGCCGCAGCCCGATTCCATTCTTCGAGGCGCTGTCGCGCCGCGAGCTCGACTGGAGTCGCGTGCAGATCACCCTCGCGGACGAGCGCTGGGTGCCACCGAGCGACGAGGCCAGCAACGAAGCGCTGGTGCGCCGCTATCTGCTGCAGGGGCCGGCTGCACAGGCGCAATTCCTAGGGCTTTACAGCCCGGCAGATACGCTCGCTGAAGCGGCCCGCCACGCGGCTGAAGCGCTCACCGGCCTGGCCCAGCCCATCGACGTGCTGGTGCTGGGCATGGGTGAAGACGGTCATACCGCCTCGCTGTTTCCCGGCAGTGACAACCTGGCGCACGCCCTGCGCGATGATTGCCCCGAGCCCTGTGTACCGATGCGCGCGCCCAGCGCGCCGCATGAGCGGCTGAGCCTGTCGTACCCCATCCTGGCCAGCGCGCGGACGCAGTACCTGGCCATCCAGGGGCTGGCCAAGCTGGACACCCTGCGTGATGCACTCTCGGCCGATGCCTTGCAGATGCCGATCCGTGCGTTCATGCATTCCCCCCTGGAAATCTACTGGTGCCCTTGAGGCCCGAGGAGAGCGATATGTCGATGGAGCAGAAGAACGCCCTGATCGAAGCGATCTGCAGCCGGGCGCGCATTCTCCCGGTGATCACCATCGGCAGCGAAGAGCAGATCCTGCCGCTGGCCGACGCACTCGCCAGCGGTGGCCTGACGGCGCTGGAGATCACTTTGCGTTCGGCGCATGGCCTGACCGCGATCCGCCGTCTGCGCGAGCAGCGCCCGGATCTGGTCGTCGGTGCAGGCACCGTGCTCGACCGGCGCATGATGGACGAGGTCGAGGCGGCAGGGGCCCAGTTCGTCGTCTCTCCCGGCGCCAGCCGTGAGCTGCTCGAGGCGGGCGTGCAGTGTTCGGTGCCGTTGCTGCCGGGCGTGGCTACCGCTAGCGAGATCATGGAGGGTTACAGCCTGGGGTACCGGCGTTTCAAACTCTTCCCTGCAGAGATCTGTGGCGGCATGGCAGCGCTCAAGGCGTTTGCCGGACCTTTTCCCGATGCGCGGTTCTGCCCGACCGGCGGGGTGAATGCCGGCAACGCGGCGCAGTACCTGGGGCTGCCCAACGTCATGTGCATCGGCGGGACCTGGATGATCGAGGCCGCCGCGCTCAAGGCCGGTGACTGGGCCGCGATCCGCCAGGCCAGCGCACAGGCCCTCGCGGCCCTGGCATGAGCAAGGGCCTCGTGCAGGCCGGGCGATGCGAGTATGATGCGCGCCCTTTCACTCGGATATGACACACCGGGAGGTGCCAGGATGACCGAACACGAAGACTCCGTTGCCCATGTGGCGCACGGCGAAAAACTACAGAAAGTGCTGGCCCGCCTTGGGCTCGCCTCTCGCCGCGATGCGGAAACCTGGATCAGCGAAGGCCGGGTCAAGGTGAACGGCTCGGTGGCCAGCCTTGGCCAGCGCGTCGAGCCGCAGGACGCCATCGCCATCGACGGCCGCCTGATCAAGCGCGAGGAACCCGGGCAGATCGTCCGTCGCGTGCTGATTTACAACAAGCCCGAAGGCGAGATCTGTACCCGCAACGATCCCGAGGGCCGGCCCACCATCTTCGACCGCCTGCCGCGCCTTAAAGAAGGACGCTGGATCAACGTCGGCCGACTGGACATCAACACCACCGGCCTGCTGCTGTTCACCACGGACGGCGAGCTGGCCAATCGGCTGATGCACCCGTCCTATGAGATGGACCGCGAGTACGCCGTGCGCGTCCGTGGCGAGGTCACCGAGGAAATGCTCGAGCGCCTCAAGACCGGTGTGATGCTCGAGGACGGCCCGGCGCGCTTTACGGACATCCAGGAGGCGCCAGGCGGCGAGGGGCTCAATCACTGGTACCACTGCGTGGTGATGGAAGGACGCAACCGCGAGGTTCGGCGCTTGTGGGAGTCCCAGGGGGTTGTGGTGAGCCGGCTCAAGCGCGTGCGTTTCGGCCCGGTGTTCATGACGTCGGACCTGCCGATGGGGCGCTGGCGCGAGATGGGCCAGGGCGAGGTGAATATCCTCAGCGAGGAAGTCGGCCTCAAGCCGGTGGCCTTGCCGGAACTGAGACCCGCACCAAGGAAAAGATCGAGCGTATGCAGCGCAAGGCCGCCAAGCCGGTTCGCAACGATCGACGCCCGCGTGTGCTGCGTCCGGCCGACGAAGCCGATGTGCGCTCCGAGTCGCCGCGTGCGCCTCGCGACACGGGGGCACGCAAGCCGCGCCCTGCCGGAAGCCGCGGGACGCCACTGGCAGAGCGCCCGAGCGATAATCGTCGCCCCGGCAAGCCCGGCTCCGATGCCGGTCGTGGATCGGCGGCCGACAAGCCGCGCAAAGGTGGCGGAGGCGCTGGTCGTCGGCGTCGCGAACCCTAAATGAAAAAAAGCGCCTGCGGGCGCTTTTTTCATTCCTGGTCGAAGCAGGTTTGCAACCGATTCCGGCCGTTGCGCTTGGCGAGATAGAGCAGTTCATCCGCGCGCCTCAGCAATTCGTGAGGTGTTTCGCCATGCCGATAGGTGGCACAGCCAAGACTGATGCTCAGCGGAATCGGTTGCCGGTCGTATTCGAACGGTAGCCGCTCGATGGCTGCTCGCACACGCTCAGCGGCAATTGCAGCACAGGCTCCGTCCGTGTTGGAAAGCAGCAGGACGAACTCTTCGCCGCCGTAGCGGAACACCATGTCGACGTTACGCAGCTGATCGCGAAGCTCGGCGGCCACCAGCCGTAGTGCGGCATCGCCCGCAGCGTGCCCGTGGCGGTCGTTGAGCTGCTTGAAATGGTCCATGTCGAGCATCACCACCGACAGCGGTTGCTGGTGCCGTCGGGCCAGTTCCACTTCGCGTGCGAGGCTCTGATCGAGGGCCACCCGGTTGCCGGCGCCGGTCAGTGAGTCCTTCAGCGAGGCCATCAGCGCCGCACGGTAGAGCAGAGCGTTGCGCAGGGGGAAGACCAGCACGCCCATCAGGCTCTCCAGCTGCGCCAGCTCTTGCTCGCAGAACACTTGCGCGCGGTAGAGCGTGATCTCTCCGAGGTCGGCGGCGTCCTGGCTCAGGCGATAGCTGGCGCTATGCGGGCCCGGCCGGCCATATTCGAGGCGCAGGTCGCTTTCCGGGTGGCGGTAGCACAGACCATCCAGCGCCATGAGGCAGGTACCTCTTCATAGAAGAAGCCCAGCAGCCGATCGATCTCCAGGCTCGTCTGCAGTCGCTGCCCCAAGGTGCGTCGCAGATCGCTCAGTGTCACCGGTACGCCCAGCCGTACGGGACCAGCCGGCGACCGCTGTGAGTCGCGGCTGGCGAGGTGCTCGATGGTGGAATCGTTCTGCATGGCAGGCAGCATTGTCTGCTCCAGGTGATGTTACGCTTGATGCCTGCTGATAAGCTAAAACGATGCCAGAAAAAGAAAAGCCACTGAATTCAGTGGCTTAGAGGAAAACTATGGTGCCGATCGACAGCGAGCTGAGCGGTTAGCCGCTGCGTTTGATGTCATTTTGACAGCGGCGTCCCAGAGTGCAGACGGAAAACCGTCACTCGAACGTCAGCCCTGAGCATCGAACGCTTGCCCATTGACTCCAACGCTGTCCGGGCCCATGAGATACAGGTACACCGGCATGATTTCGCTTGGCAGGGGATTGTTCAGCGGATTCTCGGCCGGGTAGGCCTTGGCGCGCATGTCGGTCCTGGTCGCGCCCGGGTTGACGCTGTTGGCCCTGACCGGGGCGGTGCCATCCAGTTCGTCCGCGACGACTTGCATGAGCCCCTCGGTGGCGAACTTGGATACCGCGTACGCGCCCCAGTAGGCACGCCCCTTGCGCCCTACACTGCTGGACGTGAACAGGATCGATGCGTCTGTCGAGAGCTTCAGCAGCGGCAGCAGGGTGCTGGTAAGCATGAACATGGCGTTGACGTTTACCTGCATGACACGCATGAAGTTTTCCCCGGAAAGCTGCTCGACCGGGGTGCGCGGGCCGACGATCGAAGCATTGTGCAGCAAGCCGTCGAGCCGTCCGAACTCGCGCTCGATCATGGCCGCCAGCTCGTCGTACTGATGGGGCAGTGCGGTTTCCAGGTTGAATGGGATGACCGCAGGCTGCGGGTGCCCGGCCGCTTCGATTTCATCGTATACGCGATTGAGGTTTTCTTCGGTCTTGCCAAGCAGCAGGACGGTGGCGCCGTGCGCAGCATAGGCTTTGGCGGCGGCTTCACCGATACCGCGACCTGCGCCGGTTACCAGAATGATGCGCCCGGCGAGCAGGTCTGGGCGCGCGGTGTAATCGAACATGGGAAATCTCGCTAAAGGGTGGATACCAATCGGTCAGCAGCGGCAGAGGGCATGGTCCAGCACGCTGCGCAGTTCCTGCGGATGGGATACGACGACATCCGCTCCCCAGTGACTGGGGTCGTCGCCCGGGTGGATATAGCCGTAACGGACCGCGGCAGTCCTGCTGCCTGCAGCCCGGCCGGATTCGATGTCGCGCAGGTCATCACCCACGAAGAGCACGCTTGCTGGCTCCAGGCTCAGCTTGTCGCAGGCGAGCAGCATCGGCTCGGGGTCGGGCTTGCTTCGCGTTACATGGTCGGGGCAGACGAGAACCGAGGAACGCTCGGCGAGGCCGAGCCTTTGCATGATGGGCTCGGCGAAGCGCACGGGCTTGTTTGTCACGACTCCCCAGATCAATCCCGCCTTTTCGATGTCGACGAGCAATTGCTCCATGCCATCGTAGAGCCGGCTGTAAACGGCGCAGTGCTCCTGATAACGGTCGAGAAACTCCAGCCGCAGGGCTTCGAATTCGGCTGAATCCGGGGCGACGTCGAAGGCGTTCAGCACCATTGCCCGAGCGCCGCCGGAGACAACGTCGCGCACTCGCGCTTCGGCTACCGGAGGCAGCTCGCGAGCCTGGCGCATGGCCTGGATCACGGCGATGAAATCGGGAGCCGTGTCGAGCAGGGTCCCATCCATGTCGAACAGTACGGCGCGCAGGCGCATCATGCCTCCCGGGTGGTCTGGACCATGTAGTTCACGTCGGCGTCGTCGGTGAGCTTGTACTGCTTGGTCAGCGGGTTGTAGGTAAGTCCGACAATGTCGTTCATTGCCAGCCCGGTCTCACGACACCAGGCCCCGAGCTCGGACGGTCGGATGAATTTGCGGTAGTCATGGGTGCCGCGCGGCAGCAGCTGCAACAGATACTCGGCACCCACTATAGCCAGCGCATAGGCCTTGGGGTTGCGGTTGATGGTCGAGAAGAACACCTGTCCGCCGGGTTTGACCAGTGCGTGACAGGCGCGAATGACGGATGCCGGATCGGGAACATGCTCGAGCATTTCGAGACAGGTTACGACGTCGTACTGAGCTGGCTGTTCAGCCGCCAATGCTTCAGCAGTGATCTGTCGGTAATCGATGTCCAGTTCGGACTCGAGCTGATGCAGGCGCGCCACCGAAAGAGGGGCCTCGCCCATGTCGATGCCGGTGACCTGAGCGCCTCGGCGCGCCATGGATTCGCTGAGTATTCCGCCGCCACAACCAACATCGAGAACCTTCTTGCCGGCAAGTGTGGCTCGCTCATCGATCCAGTTGACGCGTAACGGATTGATTTCGTGCAACGGTTTGAACTCGCTTTCCCTGTCCCACCAGCGGTGAGCGAGGGCCTCGAATTTTGCGATTTCAGCATGATCGACGTTGCTCATGTTCAGTTCCGTTGCAGTCTGTTGATAGGGGCTGCGTCGCCGCGGCCAGTTCATTCATCCGGGGCGGTACTCTACAGCAGGCGGGCCCGCTGCAACGCTGAAGTGCCGTACACGCTCACAGTCTTTCTCTGGTAATGCGCTCTGCCCACGCCTGGACGCGCGCGAGGAGATCAGGTTCGTTAATGCGGGGCAGTCGGCGATCGTCGAGTAGCTGCTTGCCGGCTACCCAGACGTGGCGGACGTGATCCCGATTGCAGGAATAGATGAGCTGCGAAACCGGATCATAGATCGGCTGTTGTGCCAGGCGCGACAGGTCAAACGCGACCAGGTCGGCCGCCTTGCCGACCTCCAGTGAACCGATCTCTTCGTCCAGCCCCAGCGCGCGCGCGCCATTCAATGTGGCCATGCGTAGCGCGCGATGGGCATCGAGCGCAGTGGCCGAGCCTGAAACCGCTTTAGCCAGCAGTGCAGCGGTGCGCGTTTCGCCCAAAAGGTCCAGGTCATTGTTGCTTGCCGCGCCGTCCGTGCCGATCGCGACGTTTACGCCAGCCTCCCACAACCGCTCCACTGGGCAGAAGCCGCTTGCCAACTTCAGGTTCGACTCGGGGCAATGAATGACACTGCAGTTGTGCTCGACGAGCAGCGCAAGGTCATCCTCATTCACCTGAGTCATATGAACTGCCTGGAAGCGCGGGCCGAGCAACTGTTGCCTGGCCAGTCGCGCCAGCGGGCGCTCACCATGCAGACGTACTCCGTCCTCGATTTCCCTGGCTGTCTCATGGACATGCATGTGGATGCCAGCATCCATCTCGTTCACGAGAACCTGGATGGCGCTTAGGCGTTCGTCGTTGACCGAGTAGGGGGCGTGCGGACCAAAGGCAACGCAGATTCTTGGGTGCTGCTTGAGGTCGTCGAACAGCGAAAGACCCTTGCGAAGAGCCTCATCGGAATCGCGAGCGCCGGGCACGGCGATGTTCAGGATGGGGATGGTGATCTGCGCGCGTGTCCCTGTCCGATGCACCACTTCACTGACGGCGTCCGGGTAGAAGTACATGTCAGAAAAGCAGGTGATACCACCTTGGAGCTGCTCAGCGATCGCCAGCTCGGAGCCAACCCGGACGAAATCCTCATCGACCCATTTGGCTTCGGCGGGCCAGATGTGGTCTTCGAGCCAGTTCTTGAGTGGCAAGTCGTCTGCCAGGCCCCGAAACAATGTCATCGCAGCGTGGCCATGAGCATTGACCAAACCGGGCGTTAGAAGCATGCCGGGAAGTTCGAGACGTTGCTTGGCTGGTATCAGCGCAGCGTCGGCCCGGGGAAGGATGCAGGCGATACGCCCTTCACGAATTCCCAGCGCGTGATCCCTTAGAACGACGCCGGCAGGTTCCACAGGCACAAGCCAACTGGGTAATAGGATGAGATCCAGTGGAGGGGCGCTATCTAGGGTCATGACTACGCACGGCTGCTTGAAGGGGGCACAGTGTATCGAGTGTTATAGCGCCTTTGAAGAAATTGCCTATAAAGGATAGAGCGAGCCAAAAAGCTAATTTCGAGGTAATCGGTTATTTGTGGTTGACGCCCAGCCAAAGCCCCCTATAATGCGCACCACTTTCGCAGCGAACTGCAGCAAAAAGGCCTTTTGAATCAAGAGGTTAGATAACTGAAAGGGGTTGCAAAGGTGGCGGATTCGAGTAGAATGCGCCGCGCTGGTAGGGCGGAGGTTGTGGCGCTGCTGGTGTCTCGGTCGAATCGATCGGGGTGGTGAAAAAAAGGCGGTTGACAGCGGAGATTGACGCTGTATGATTCGCTCCCGCTTCGAGAGGTTGTAGGTTCGGCGAGGCGGCAAGCGATTGAGTAGAAAAGAAATTTTCGAAAAAGAGCTTGACAGGTTGAAAGGCTGCTGTAGAATGCGCGGCCTCGGTTGAGACGAAAGGCTTGATCGAAACGCTCTTTAACAACTGAATCAAGCAATTCGTGTGGGTGCTTGTGAGGTAAGACTGATGATCGCAAGATTGTCAGCAACACAAGTAACA
>LZQO01000022.1_pt1 | contig 45482 bp, 46 predicted proteins | sample 768571 | NCBI WGS metagenome assembly LZQO01 (sample SAMN05207081, study PRJNA324507) | oil field metagenome | isolation source: sample BH-FW-10 from oil reservoir | place: India: Bombay High | collected 2015-12-01
GGTGTTTTCTCATCGTGCCGGCGCTGCTGTGGTTCAGTCCGCTACCACTGCTGGCCGCCATGGGCACCTCGATGGCGGGTGATCGCGCTGGTCAGCGGCGGGGGCTTTCTGCTCTACCTGACCGGCGCACAGCCGCCATTGGCCCTGCTCGCCGGCCTGGCCGGCGGTGGCGCCTGTGGCGTACTCACCGGCAACCGCCTGGCGCAGTACCTCAGCGGCACCCTGCTGCAGCGACTGTTCGCGCTGATGCTGGTCGCCGTCAGCCTTTCGCTGGGGGTGCAGAAGCTGCTGCTGGGGCACTGATCAGCCACGGCCCTGAGGGTCGTCCCAGAATGGCCGGCTGATCTCTGCCTCGACGTCGGCGCGGCTCAGCCCCAGATCCTTCAGCGCATGCTCGTCCAGCGCCGCCAGCTGGCGACGTTGGCGCGCCAGCAGCCGCCCTGCCGAGAGCGGCGGCAGCCGCCATTCGTCGAACCAACGCAGCGGGTGATGCAGTGGGATTCGTTGCCGGTTCATCGCGTGTCCTCCTCTGGATGGCGAAAGTGTCGCCACCCGGCTACGATCAATCCAACGAATACTTCTGATGCCAGCCATCTGCGAGATTGATCCATGGCTCACTACCCCAGCATCGATACGGAGCTGTTGCGCAGCTTTGTCGCCATCGCCGACCACGGCGGTTTCACCCGTGCCGCCGAAGCGGTCAACCGCACCCAGTCGGCGGTCAGCATGCAGATGAAGCGACTCGAGGAAGACGTGCTGCAGCGCCCGCTGTTCGAGCGCAGTGGCCGGCAGGTAAGGCTCACCGCCGAGGGTCAGGTGCTGCTCGGCTACGCCAGGCGCATCCTCAAGCTGCACGGCGAGGTGATCACCACCCTGCGCCAGCCGCACATGGTCGGCGCGGTGCGCATCGGCACGCCGGACGATTACGTGATGCGCTTCCTGCCCGGCATCCTGGCGCGCTTCGCCCAGGCCTATCCGCTGGTCCAGGTGGAGGTGCATTGCGAACCGTCCGGGCAACTGCTGGGGCGCAAGGATCTGGACCTGACCATCGTCACCCGCGAACCGGGCACCGAGATCGGTCAGCTGCTGCGCCAGGAGCGCTTCGTCTGGGCCGAAGCGGCCGGCTTCGACCTGCATCAGCAACGGCCGATACCGCTGGCAATGTTCAACAGTGGCTGTTTCTGCCGTGCCTGGGTGTGCAACGCGCTGGAGGCGGCAGAAATCGACTACCGCATCGCCTACACCAGCCCGAGCCTGTCGGCGATCATGGCCCTGGTCGGCGCCGGCCTGGCCGTGACCGCTCAGCTGCAGAGCCTGATTCCCACCGACCTGCGCATCCTCGGCGAGGCCGAAGGGCTGCCGCCGCTGCCGCTGTCGAGCATCGTGCTACTGCGCAACGCACAGACCCAGTCGCCGGTAACCGAGGCACTGGCCGAGTACATCGTCGACGGCTTCCGCCAGTAGCGTTCAGCCGACTTCGCCGCAGAGGCTGGCCGCGCGCAGCAGCGCCGCGGTGATCGCATGCCGTTCCCAGTCCGGCAGCGCGGCAAAGCGCGCACGAAACTCGGGCGGCAGCAGCGGCGGCGCTTCCTGCAGCAGCGCGCGCCCCTCGTCCGTCAGCAGCAACCACTGGCGGCGCCGATCGGACTCATCGCGATGGCGGCGCAGCAGGCCGCCCTCTTCGAGTCGATCCAGCACACCGGACAGCGTGGCCGCCGTCAGGCTGACCCGCCGACTGAGTGCGCTGGCCGTCTGCTGCCCCTCGCCGGCCAGCACCTGCAGGATCATCAGCTGCACGGGCGTCAGCCGCCGAAACGCGCCAGGCGCTTGGCGTGCACTTCGGCGTCCTGCTGCAAGCGCCGCAGGGCCTGGAACAGGCTCAGGTCGAAGATGCTCCCACCCGCGATATCAGTTTCACTCGAAAGCTTTCCTTTACTCACAATTAGAGAACTCATTGAGTAATAACTTTGACATCAAAGCATTAATTTGCTTTGGTGTAAAAGACGTGGCGGCCCGTCGCCCGCTCGATGGTTCATACGAGCGCAGCCTGCCCAGGGCTGAACCAACCGTGCGACGCGCCAGTCAGACTCCCCAACGGCACAACCGGTAAGGAACTTATGTGTGGCATAGCTGGAGAACTTCGCTTCGATAACCAACCGGCCGATCTGGCAGCGGTTGAACGAATCACCCAACACCTGACGGCTCGCGGCCCGGACGCCTGCGGGTTCCATAGCCAGGGCCCGCTCGCCCTCGGCCACCGCCGGCTGAAGATCATGGATCTGTGCGAAGCCTCGGGGCAGCCGATGATCGACCCGACGCTCGGCCTGGCGATGGTCTTCAATGGCGCCATCTACAACTACCCGGAACTGCGTGCCGAGCTCGAAGGGCTTGGCTATCGCTTCTTTTCCGAGGGCGACACCGAAGTCCTGCTCAAGGGCTATCACGCCTGGCGCGAGGCGCTGCTGCCCCGCCTGAATGGCATGTTCGCCTTTGCCATCTGGGAGCGCGACAGCGGCCAGCTGTTCATCGCCCGCGATCGTCTCGGCATCAAACCCCTGTATCTGTCGCGTACCGGCAAGCGCCTGCGGTTCGCCTCGAGCCTGCCTGCGCTGCTGCAGGGCGGCGATATCACCGGCGAGCTGAACCCGGTCGCGCTCAATCATTACATGAGCTTTCACGCCGTGGTTCCGGCGCCGGACACGCTCATCGCCGGCATCGAGAAAATGTCGCCAGCGAGCTGGATGCGCATCGACAGCCAGGGCACCATGACCACCCAGCGCTGGTGGGAATTGCGTTTCGGTGCGGACGAGAGCGAGCAGGATTACAGCTTCGAGGACTGGCAACAGAAGACCCTCGACACGCTGCGCGAAGCCGTGGCGATCCGCCAGCGCGCAGCGGTGGATGTCGGCGTGCTGCTCTCCGGCGGGGTGGATTCGAGCCTGCTGGTGGGCCTGCTGCGTGAGGCAGGGGTCGGCGAGAACCTGCTGACCTTCTCCATCGGCTTCGAGGATGCCGGCGGCGAACGCGGCGACGAGTTCAAGTACTCGGACCTCGTCGCGCGGCACTTCCAGACGCGCCATCACCAGCTGCGCATCCGCGAACGCGAGATTCTCGAGCAGTTGCCCGCGGCCTTTCGTGCGATGAGCGAGCCGATGGTCAGCCACGACTGCATCGCCTTCTATCTGCTGGCACGCGAAGTGTCCAGGCATTGCAAGGTGGTGCAGAGCGGCCAGGGCGCCGACGAGCTGTTCGCCGGTTACCACTGGTATCCGCAGGTCGATGGCGCCAGCGATCCGGCCGCCGCCTACCTGAAGGCCTTCCGCGACCGCGACTACGAGGAGTACCAGGCACTCATGCAGGCACGCTGGCACAAGGGCGACTTCTCCGGCGATTTCGTTCGCCAGCACTTTGCCCAGCCTGGTGCGGACGCCGCAGTGGACAAGGCGCTGCGCATCGACAGCACCGTTATGCTGGTCGACGACCCGGTCAAGCGCGTCGACAACATGACCATGGCCTGGGGCCTGGAGGCGCGCACCCCGTTTCTCGATTACCGCGTGGCCGAGCTTTCGGCCCGCATTCCGGCACGCTACAAGCTGCCCGAGGGCGGCAAGTACGTGCTCAAGGAAGCCGCGCGCCAGGTCATCCCGGCCGAAGTCATCGACCGTCCGAAAGGCTATTTCCCGGTGCCCGGCCTCAAGCATCTGCAAGGGGACACGCTCGACTGGGTTCGTCAGTTGCTGCTCGACCCGAGCCAGGATCGCGGCCTCTACCAGACCGACGCCATCGAGCGGCTGCTCGCCGATCCGGATGGCCAGCTGACCCCGCTGCGAGGCTCAAAACTCTGGCAGCTGGCAGCGGTCAACCTATGGTTGAGCGAACAAGGCCTCTAAGCACAGGCTCGCGCGCGCCAGCCGCGGCTCCCTAGCGGAAGCCCGGCGTCGGCGCAGCCTGAGCCACCTTCAAGGAAACGCACCATGCAGAAGTCTCAAGCCTACGGACAGCGCCTGCTGCGCGGCCAGACGCCGTCCTACCAGCGTCTGCAGCAGCGGCTGGCCGAAGACGGCCGTGAGGAACCGGGCGCTCCGGTCAGCGTGCATTGCGGCTGGGGTCGCATTCTCATCGGCCACACCTACCCGGACCCGGCCGAGCTCGCCACCGACCTGCTCAACGAGAAGCCCGGCGAGCGCGACATTGCCCTCTATGTGGCGGCGCCACACCAGGTGCTGGCGCATGCGCCGCAGCAGCTGTTTCTCGACCCGTCGGACACGCTGCGCATCTGGTTCACCGATTACCGCCCGGCGCAAAAAGGTGTACGGGGTTTCTGCGTGCGCCGCGTGCAGAACGAGGCGGACTGGCAGGCCGTCAATGCGCTGTACCAGAGCCGCGGCATGATGCCCGTCGAGCCTGGGCGCTGCACCCCACGCGAGGAAGGCGGGCCCGTCTACTGGCTGGCCGAAGACGAGAGTTCCGGGCAGATCCTCGGCAGTGTCATGGGCCTGAACCATCACAAGGCCTTCAACGACCCTGAGCTCGGTTCGAGCCTGTGGTGCCTCGCGGTATCGCCCAGCTGCCCGCGCCCGGGTGTCGGCGAAGCGCTGGTACGGCATCTCATCGAGCATTACATGGGCCGCGGGCTGGCCTACCTCGACCTCTCCGTGTTGCACGACAACAGCCAGGCCAAGGCCCTGTACGCCAAGCTCGGTTTCCGCGACCTGCCGACCTTCACCGTCAAACGCAAGAACAGCTTCAACCAACCGCTGTTCCTCGGCCCGGGGCCCGAAGCGGAGCTCAACCCCTACGCCAGGATCATTGTCGACGAAGCGCGTCGGCGCGGCATCGAGATCGCGATCGATGACGCCGAGGCCGGGTTGTTCACCCTGACCCAGGGGGGCCGCCGGGTACGTTGCCGCGAGTCGCTGTCGGACCTGACCTCGGCCGTCAGCATGACCCTGTGCCAGGACAAGCAACTGACCCACCGCACGCTCGCCCGCGCCGGCATTCGCTACCCGCTCAGCAGCTTGCAGCCAGCGCGCAGGACAACGCCGCGTTTCTCGCCGAGCATGGCAGCGTGGTGGTCAAGCCGGTGAACGGCGAGCAGGGCCAGGGGGTGGCGGTCGACCTGCGCGACGCCGAGGCGTTGGAGCACGCCGTCGAGCGCGCCCGGCAGTTCGATGGCCGGGTGCTGCTGGAGAGCTACCACCCGGGGCTCGACCTGCGCATCGTGGTGATCGGCTACGACGTGGTCGCCGCGGCGATTCGTCGTCCCGCCCAGGTCATCGGCGACGGCCGCAACACCATCGGCGCGCTGATCGAAGCGCAGAGCCGTCGGCGCCAGGCGGCTACCGGCGGCGAAAGCCGGATTCCGCTGGATGATGAAACCCACCGCTGCCTGCAGGAAGCCGGGCTCGATGTCGACAGCGTGCTGGAGCAAGGCCGGCAGCTGGCCGTACGGCGCACCGCCAACCTGCATACCGGAGGCACCCTGGAAGACGTCACCGAGCAACTGCATCCGGAACTCGCCGACGCTGCGGTACGCGCGGCGCGGGCGCTGGACATTCCTGTGGTCGGCCTGGACCTGCTGGTCGAGGCCGCCGATCGCCCGGACTACGTCTTCATCGAGGCCAACGAGCGCGTTGGCCTTGCCAACCATGAGCCGCAACCGACGGCCGAGCGCTTCATCGACCTGCTGTTCCCGCTCAGCCACAACACGCACTGAGCGACGAGCAGGCCTCTCTGTCGACCGGCCGCGCGAAGCACGGCCGGCGCGCTTCCATTCCCTTGCAAGCACGCGGCTCGGTGCCGCAATGGAGTTCAAGCCCATGCATGCATCGCTACCTGAACCCGATCTCAACTATCTGCAACGCATCCTTCTGGAAATGCTCGCCATCCCCAGCCCGACCGGCTTCACCGACACCATCGTGCGCTACGTCGCCGAGCGGCTGAAGGAGCTGAACATTCCCTTCGAGCTGACCCGTCGCGGCACCATCCGCGCGACGCTCAAGGGCCGGCGCTACAGCCCGGACCGTGCCGTCGCGGCGCACCTCGACACCATTGGCGCGATCGTCCGGGAAATTCACGACAGCGGCCGGCTGGGGCTGGCCCCGGTGGGCTGCTGGTCCAGTCGTTTCGCCGAAGGCAGCCGGGTCAGCGTGTTCACCGATACCGGCGTGATAAGAGGCAGCGTGCTGCCACTGCTTGCCTCCGGCCACGCCTTCAATACCGCCGTGGATGAAGCACCGATCAGCTGGGACCACGTCGAACTGCGCCTGGATGCCTACACCTACAGCCGCGCCGAGACCGAAGCGCTCGGCGTCAATGTCGGTGACTTCGTCGCCTTCGACCCGCTGCCGGAATTCACCGAGAACGGTTACATCAGCGCCCGCCACCTGGACGACAAGGCTGGCGTCGCCGCCCTGCTGGCGGCGCTCAAGGCCGTGGTCGACAGCGGCCGCGAGCCGCCGATCGACATCCATCCGCTGTTCACCATCACCGAGGAAACCGGCTCCGGCGCCGCCGGTGCCCTGCCCTGGGACGTCAGCGAATTCGTCGGCATCGACATCGCGCCGGCGGCCAAGGGGCAGGCCTCGAGCGAGCACGCCGTGACCGTGGCGATGCAGGATTCCGGCGGCCCCTATGACTATCACCTGTCGCGGCACCTGCTGAAGCTGGCGACCGAGAACGAGATCCCGGTGCGCCGGGACCTGTTCCGCTACTACCACAGCGACGCACAGTCGGCGATCGAGGCGGGCCACGACATCCGCACCGCCCTGCTCGCCTTTGGCTGCGACGCCACCCATGGCTACGAGCGCACGCACATCGACAGCCTGGCCGCCATGGCGCGCCTGCTTGCCGGCTACATGCTGAGCCAACCGGTGTTCGCCAGCGACGCCCACCATGCACAGGACTCCCTGGATCGCTTCAGCCATCAACTGGAGCACGATGCGCAGATGGAGAGCGAAACCCGTGTCCCGCCGGTGGACTCGCTGCTCGGTCGGCAGACGGACCGAGGCTGAAACGGGCGTGACAAAGCACCGGCTTCGATCACTCAAGGGTTGCCGCAAGCGGCAGGTCTGGGCACAGTAGCGCCCCGTCAGCGGATGTTTTCCGGGCTGCCTGGGCATTGACGCCAAACGGCAGCCTTTTTTGCGCGCTCGCACCGTTGGCACCATCGCCCAGCCAGCCTCACGGAATCGATCATGTTGGCGCGTCTCTGCCTGATGACCCTGCTCGTCCTCTGCCTGTCCGCCAGGGCCTGGGCGCTTTCGCCGATCGAAGTCGACTCCCCGGACTTCCGACAGAACCTCGGCCCGGCGGTGCAGTACCTGGAAGACCCACAGGGCTCGCTGACCGTCGACGACGTGCTCGGGCTGCCCGACCGGCACTTCCATCAGGTTCAGGGCACGCACCTCAACCGCGGCAAGAACGATTCGACCTGGTGGCTGCGGCTGTCGCTCGACAACCAGTTGGCGCAGTCGCTGCAAGGCTTTCTCGAGATCGACTACGGCCTGCTCGACCACATCGAACTCTTTGTCCGGACTCCCGATGGCCGTCTGAGTCGCCAGCTCTCCGGCGACGAAATGCCCTTCTCGCAGCGCCCGGTCAAGGTCAGCAGCTTCTGGTTCCCCACCGAATTGCTCCCCGGCACCAGCACGCTGGTGCTGCGCATCAAGACCAGCAGCACCCTCTACGTACCGCTGTACTTTTCCAGCACCAGCGCCAGCGCCCACGCCCAGGAGTACACCGCCGGGGTCAGCGGCGCCTTCTACGGCGTGCTGTTCGCGATGTTCTGCTACAACCTGTTTCTCTTCGTCTCGCTGCGCGAGCCGGCCTATTTCTGGTACCTGATCTACAACCTGAACGTCGGCCTGTTCGCGCTGGCCTTCGACGGCCTGCTCGCCCGCTGGCTGCCCGAGCACAGCGCCCTTGTAGCCACCGCCATCTATGCGCTGATGTTCAGCCACTGCCTCGTGGCGATCCAGTTCAGCCGTCACTTCCTGCATACCCGCGAGCACTTCCCTCGGCTCGACGGCGCACTGCGCGTCGCCCTGCTGCTCGCGCTGCTGGCGCTGATCTCCGGGCCGCTGTTGCCCTTGCAGACCTGGAGCGTGCAGGCAAGCATCACGGTCATCGTGACCTCCATCGGGCTGCTGGCCACCGGTGCCTTCGTCTGGCGCCATGGCGTGCGTTACGGGCTGTACTACACGCTGGCCTGGGGCGTGCTGCTGGCTTCCTTCGTCATCGTCACCGCCGGCTCGCTCGGCTTCGAGCTGTTCGGCCTGTACGGCCCGGCGGTGGTCAAGACCAGCGTGACCTTCGAACTGATCACCCTGTCGCTTGGCCTCGCCGATCGCATCAACCGCCTGAAGGAGGAAGGCTTCCGCTCGCGGCAGGCGGCCGAACAGGCCCACAGCGAAAGCGAGGCCAAGGGCCGCTTCCTGGCCAAGATGAGCCACGAGATCCGCACACCGCTCAATGGGGTGCTGGGCATGCTGCAGCTGCTGCGCGAAACCGAGCTCGACCGCAGCCAGCGGTTCTACCTCGACACCATCACCAGCTCGGGCAACTCGCTGATGAAGGTGATCAACGACATCCTCGACTACGCCCGCATCGGCTCGGGCAAGCTCAGCCTCGAAGACATCGAGTTCGATCTCGAGGCGCTGATCTCCGAAACCATCAGCCTGTTTGCCGCGCAGGCATTGAAGAAGCAACTGAGCCTGCACGTCGGGCTGCAGGCCCAGGTGCCGCGCCACGTGCGTGGCGATCCGACTCGGCTCAAGCAAGTGCTGATGAACCTGCTGAGCAATGCGCTGAAATTCACCGAGCAGGGCTATGTACGCCTGGATGTCGCCTGCATCCAGACCACCGAAGGCCAGACGCGCCTGCATTTCTGCGTCAGCGACAGCGGTATCGGCATGCGCGCGCAAGTCCTGGCCACCCTATTCGAGTCGTTTTCGCAAGGCGACTCGAGTACCACCCGCCGCTACGGTGGCAGCGGCCTCGGGCTTGCCATCAGCAAGGAGCTGGTTGAAATGATGCAGGGGCAGATCCGGGTGCAGAGCGCCCCGGGCCAGGGCAGCCGTTTCAGCTTCGACATCCCGCTGCGCAGCGCCGCCGACGACAACGACCCGCTACGCCCGTTGCTGGCTGGCCAGCCCGCTTTGCTGGCCTCGCTGGACAACCAGGGCCTCGACTCGCTGAGCCACCTGTTGCGACGCTGGGGCATGCGCACCGAGCGCTGCCACGAGCCCGAGCGCCTGGTCGACTACCTTGACGACTATCCCGTCCCGCCGTTGCTGGTTCTGCTTGAGCCCTGGCCGGGCACGCCCAGCGAGTGGGTGAAGCGCTGGAAGCCCAGTTGCCCAGGCTGCAGCCGGTGCTGCTGCTGTTCTCGCCACTGCACCGGCAGGCACCGAGCTCCAACCATCTGCGCCTGGCCTGCGTACCGCTGCCGCTGCAGAGCGGCCCGCTGCGTGAGGCCCTGCAGGGCCTGTACCAGGCGCCTCCCGGGCCGGCCGACCACACGCAAGCCGGCGCCGAAACCGGCACGACGCCCGCGGTGCTGATTGCCGAGGACAACCCGGTGAACCAGATGGTGCTTCGCGGGCTGCTGAAAAAGCGCGGCTACCAGGTGAAGCTGGCCGAGAACGGCGCGGCCACCGTACAGCTGTACCGACGCGACCCCGGTGCCGTTCAGCTGATTCTCATGGACTGCGAAATGCCCGAGCTTGACGGCTACGAGGCCAGTCGGCAGATTCGCGCGCTGGAAGCCGAACAGGGCTGGCCGCGGGTCCCCATCCTCGCCGTGACCGCGCATTCGCTGGACGAGCAGCGAGCGCGGGCGCGCGCTGCCGGCATGGACGGCTTCCTGGCCAAACCGGTGGTCGCCGACGAGCTCTATGCCTGTCTCGAGCGCCACCTGCATACAGCGCTCAGCGAGTGACCCGACGACCGATGCTGATTCCCCATGACCTGCTCGAAGCCGACACCCTGACCCGTCTGATCGAGGATTTCGTCACCCGCGAGGGCACCGACAACGGCGACGAGACGCCGCTGGACACGCGCGTGGCCCGGGTGCGCCGGGCGCTGGACAAGGGCGAGGCGGTAATCGTGTTCGACCCGGACAGCCAGCAATGTCAGCTGGCGCTCAAGCGCGACGTGCCCAAGGCCTGGCTGGAGGACTGAGCGCGCTCAGCCCAGCAGGCGCTCTCGCGCTCCCAGGCGCAGCGCAGGCGCATCTCGCTGTGCTCCGGGCTGTGGCAGCCGCTGTCGGTCTCCCAACGAAAGGTGTGCGAGCCGTTCAGCTCGGTTTCCAAGTGCACCACGGCGCTGCTCCAGTACAGGCGGCGCAACAGTTGCTCGAAGCGCTCCACCCAGAGCGACCACTCGTATTCGATGGCCGGATAGCTGGCGCCGAAGTGGATGATCTGCGTCTGGTAGAGGCCCTGCTCCGCCTGGCGGCAGAAGGAAAACATCTCGCGGCCAAGAAACGGCCAGGCTTCGCCGCGCGGCAGGGCCTCCAGCGCGACTCGGTTGCACTCACGGCGACGGCGGCACTCGTCGGGGTCGGCAGCCGGCCAGTCGCGGATGCAGCCGTATACGATGGATTCGGACTCCAAGCGACAACTCCGATCAGGCCTGGGCGGGAACGGCCAGCTTTCTAGCACAGCGCGAGGCGGCGGTCATCCGGACTGAGGCGGGATATGAAGCAGGCCACAGCTCTGCCCCGTGCTAGTGCCGCGCACGCAGGCGCAGCGCCAGCACACTCATGCAGGCGGCCATCGCCGCCAGCACCAGAAAGGGGGTGCGGTAATCTCCCGCCAGATCACGCCCGAGGCCGCTGAGCACCGGAGACAGACAGGCCAGGCTGTAGCCGGTGCACAGCATCATCGCGGTCAGCCGACTGACCGCCAGCGGCGAGCCGGCCTCGTACATCGGCAGTACCAGCGCCAGCGAGAAGGTGCCGTTGAGCGCCACCCCGAGCAGCATGCACACCAGGAGCGGCTGCCAGCCGGGACGCAAGGCGATTGCCGCCAGGCAGGCCGTGGCCAGCACGCCGCACCCGGCCATCAGCAGATGCCGGCGCCCGAAGCGCTGTGCCAGCCAGGGCATGGCGAAGGCGCTGGGCAGGCCGATCAGCATGAAGCCGCTGAAGAAGGCATTGCTTTGCAACAGGCTGAAGCCGGCCTCGTGATAACGCGCCACCAGCCAGGTCGCCAAGGCATAGAAGAGCCCCGCCTGCAGCGCGAAGTAGACGCTCACCAGCCAGGCACGCGGCTCGTGCCAGGCAGCCCGCGCGCTGCTCGGTGCCGGTCGGCGCGCTGGGCAAGCGCATCCAGAGCAGCAGCGCCAGCAACGCGGGCAGCGCCCAGAAGGCCAGCCCGAGCGTCCAGCGTTCGCCGAGCAGCTGAGTGACCGGCGCAGTCAGTACCACGCCGAGGGTGCCGCCAATGGCCATGCTCAGCGAATACCAGGCGGCCGTCTGACCGATCCGTTCGAGGAAGTGACGCTTGATGTAGCCCGACAACAGCGGACCGGCGATGGCGATGCCGGTACCGACGACGGCCGCGCTGCCGATCAGCACGACCGGTTGCTCGGCAAAGAGGCGCAGGATCAGTGCGGCGGCGATGAGCAGCATGCACAGGGCGATGGCCCGTTCCAGCCCCCAGCGCACCGCCAGACGCGGCGCCAGCGGGGCCAGCAGGCCCATCAGCAGCACCGGCAACGCGGTCGTCAGGCTGACCACGCCGCGGCCGAGCCCGAGCTCGGCGGCAATGCGTTCGATCAGTGGGGCGAAGGAAGTGATGCCAGGGCGAAGGTTGATGGCGGCCAGTACCAGAGCCAGCATCAACACGGCGCGGGAAGGTTTGCTCACGATTTGCAAGCCTGCTCAAGCCGGGGCAGGCAACCCTACCCCCGGGCGCGCCAAGCGGCAAGCATTCCCGACCGCTCGATCAGGTTTTTCCCTTGCTGCGCTTCTTCTCGGCCAGCAGCGCCATTTCCTCGTAGATGGCCTGCGGGTTCTGCTGCTTGAGCTTCCAGGCCATGCGCCCTTCTTCGTGCGGCAGAATCATGAAGGTTCCCTTGGCGATCTCCTGGTAGATGTACTCGGCGATGTCGCCGCGGTGATCGGCGAGCCGGCCAGCAGCTTGGCCACCTGTTCCTTCATGTTCGGCGTCGGGCCGCGGAACGAGTCGAGCAGGTTGGTCTGGAAGAACGACGGGCATACCACATGCACCGCCACCTCCTGCTGCCGCAGCTCGACCAGCAGACTTTCGGAGAGCGCGACCACACCGGCCTTGGCGACGTTGTAGTTGCTCATCGCCGGAGCCTGCATCAGCGCGGCCATCGAAGCGATGTTGATCAGGCGCCCCTTGCTGCGCTGCAGCAGCGGCAGAAAGGCCTTGCAGCCCTTGACCACGCCCATCAGGTTGATCGCGATCTGCCACTCCCAGTCTTCGAGCGATAGCTCCTCGAAGAACCCGCCCGAGGCAACGCCGGCGTTGTTGACCACTACATCGATGCCGCCGAGCTTTTCCTCGCAGGCCTGGGCCAGGGCGATGAGCTGGCTGTAATCACGCACGTCGCAGCGCTGGGTAAAGCCGTCCCCACCGGCATCGCGCACCATTGCCAGGGTTTCGGCAAGTCCTGCCTCGTTGACGTCCGAGAGTGCCAGGCGCCAGCCTTCACGCGCCCAGCGCAGGGCGATCTCGCGTCCCAATCCCGAGCCTGCGCCCGTAATCATCATGCGGTTCTGCATCGTTCGCTGCCTTCTTGTTGTTTGCTCGCGGTGGGCCGGAGTCTAGCGAAAGCGCAGTGGGCGGCCGTCGACCATCAGGGCGATGAATGCCCCTGGCAAACCGTGCCGTCACCCCTGCCGCAGAACGAAAAAAGGCAGCCCGAAGGCTGCCTTTTTCATTACCGCTGCGGTCAGTGTGCAACTGCACCCGTCGCGCCCAGACCGGTCTGCGAACGCACGAACTGCGGGAAGAAGCGAGCACGCTCTTCCTCTGCCGCCTTGGACTTGTCGGTAACCGAGAAGAACCACAGGCCCGCGAACGACGCGATCATCGCGAACAGCGCCGGGTACTTGTACGGGAAGATCGCCTGCTCGAAGTGCAGTACGTCGACCCATACGGTCGGGCTGAGGATGGTCAGCAGCAGCGCGGTGATCAGACCCATCGCGCCGCCGAGCAGGGCGCCGCGGGTGGTCAGGTTCTTCCAGTACATGGAAAGGAACAGGATCGGGAAGTTGCAGCTGGCTGCCACGGAGAACGCCAGGCCCACCATGAAGGCGATGTTCTGCTTCTCGAAGGCGATGCCGAGCAGGATGGCGACCACACCCAACGCCAGGGTGGTGCGCTTGGTGACCTTCATCTCGTCTTCCTCGCGCGCCTTGCCCTTCTTGATCACGCAGGCATAGAGGTCGTGCGCAACCGCCGAAGCGCCGGCCAGCGCCAGCCCGGCAACCACGGCCAGGATGGTGGCAAAGGCCACGGCGGAAATGAAGCCGAGGAAGAAGTTGCCGCCCACGGCCTTGGCCAGGTGGATTGCGACCATGTTGCTGCCGCCGACGATGGCGCCGGTGGCGTCCTTGAACTCCGGATTGGTCATCACCAGCAGGATCGCGCCGAAGCCGATGATGAAGGTCAGGATGTAGAAGTAGCCGATGAAGCCGGTGGCGTAGAACACGCTCTTGCGGGCTTCCTTGGCGTCACCCACGGTGAAGAAGCGCATCAGGATGTGTGGCAGACCAGCGGTGCCGAACATCAGCGCCAGGCCCAGGGAGATTGCCGAAATCGGGTCGGAAACCAGACCGCCGGGGCTCATGATCGCCTGCTTGTTCGGGTGCAGCGCGACGGCCTCGGCAAACAGACGGCTGAAGTCGAAGCCGACGTTGTACATCACCATCACCGCCATGAAGGTTGCGCCCGAGAGCAGCAGCACGGCCTTGATGATCTGTACCCAGGTGGTCGCCAGCATGCCGCCGAACATCACGTACATGACCATCAGCACGCCGACCATCACCACGGCGACCAGGTAATCGAGGCCGAACAGCAGCTGGATCAGCTTGCCGGCACCCACCATCTGGGCGATCAGATAGAAGGCCACGACGATCAGCGAACCGAACGCCGAGAGCACGCGGATCGGCGTCTGGCCGAGGCGATAGGACGCGACGTCGGAGAAGGTGAACTTGCCCAGGTTGCGCAGGCGCTCGGCCATCAGGAACAGGATCACCGGCCAGCCGACCAGGAAGCCGATCGAATAGATCAGGCCGTCATAGCCGCTGGTGAACACCAGTGCGGAAATACCGAGGAAGGATGCAGCCGACATGAAGTCGCCAGCGATCGCCAGGCCGTTCTGGAAGCCGGTGATGCTGCCGCCGGCGGTGTAGTAATCGGAGGTGGAGGTGTTGCGCTTGGCCGCCCACTTGGTGATGCCCATCGTGAAGATGATGAACACCACGAACATGCTGATAGCGGTCCAGTTGGTTGCCTGCTTCTGGACGTCGCCAGTCAGGGCATCGGCAAACAGCGCCGGAGAAGCTGCCAGCAGCGCGGCAGCGATCAGAAAACGGGCAATCATCTTATTTCTGGGCCTCTTTCAGGATTTCCTGAGTCATGCGGTCGAACTCACCGTTGGCGCGCTGTACGTAGACGCCGGTGAGCGCGAATGACAGGAAGATCAGCCCCAGACCGGCCGGGATGCCCCAGGTGGTCACGGAACCGGCGCTCAGGGGGGAGCCGAGCAGCTTGGGATCGAAAGCGATCACCAGGATGAAGGCGAAGTACGACGCGAGCATGATGACGGCCAGCGTCCAGGCGAAGCGGCCGCGCTTGGCAACCAGCTCTTGGAAGCGTGGGTCGGCATGGATCTGCCGGTAAACATTTTCATTGTTCATTGGATTGTCTCCACACGATCACAGGCCGCCCGGTGGCGACCAGGCGGCTAATTTACGGTCGGCAAAGGCGATTTCCACCCGACTTTAGTCTGGCTGCATATCGCTGAAACGGCCGTTTCAGAGCCGCTCCAACATCCTGAAATATCTTGTAAGCCGCGGTGTGCGGGCCTTCCGTGCCAGCAGGCATGACTTTTGTCATGGCGCACGAACATGAATCCTGTGCATGAAAAAGTGACGAAGCGGGCCATACATCGGCACCGGCATGGCAGATGCGGCCCGATAACCACGGCGTGACATGGGTCACGGACTCAAGCGCCTCGCTGGCGCCATCGAGATAACGCCCTCCCCTGTCTGCCCGTTTGAGGCTCGGCTAAGATGCGCGCCCCGCTCAACGAGCCTTCGCAATGCACGCTTCCGCCCGTCGCCCACTCCTGCCGTTGTTGCTTGCCAGTGTCCTGGCGCTGTCCGCCATGGCGCTGTTCTGGTACCAGCAGGGCCGAGCCGTACCGCTGCCGGATCTGGCCCGGGCCGGCAAGCTGCAGTGCGCGTCCTACAGTCCGTTCGATAAGGATCAGTCCCCCTTCGACCAGCCCTTGCGGCTGCGCCCGGAGCGCATCGACGCCGATCTGGCGCTGCTCGCCGAACGCTTCAGCTGCGTGCGAACCTATTCGATGGAGGGGCTCGAGGCAGTGCCCGAACTGGCTCGCAAGCACGGGCTGCGGCTGCTGCTGGGCGCCTGGGTGAGCCGTGACCCACAGGCCACGCGCCGCGAGATCGAGCAACTGATACGCACCACGCAGGCCAACGCCGATCTGGTGGATGCCGTGATCGTCGGCAACGAGGCTCTGCTGCGCAAGGAAGTCACCGCCGGCCAGCTGGTCGCGCTGATCGAAGAGGTCAAGGCCGCCGTTGCGGTCCCGGTCACCTACGCCGACGTCTGGGAGTTCTGGCTGCGTCACCCTGAGGTGGCGCCGGCGGTGGATTTCCTGACCATCCACCTGCTGCCCTATTGGGAAGATGAACCGACCGGCATCGAGGACGCACTGCGACAGGTCGCCGAGGTTCGCCGGACATTCGGCAATGCCTTCGCACCAAAGGATATTTTCATCGGCGAGACCGGTTGGCCGAGCGAAGGTCGCCAGCGCGAGACCGCCGTGCCAAACCGCATCAACCAGGCGCTGTTCGTTCGCGGCTTCGTCCAGCTGGCCGAAGCCAATGGCTGGCGATACAACCTGATCGAAGCCTTCGACCAGCCATGGAAGCGCATCAGCGAAGGGGCCGTCGGCGGCTATTGGGGGCTCTACGACGCTGACCGACAGGACAAGCACATCCTCGTCGGGCCGGTCAGCAACCTGCCGCACTGGCCGCTGTGGCTAGCCGGCGCGGCTGCGCTCTGGCTGCTCGCCCTGCTGGCGGCCGGCATTCCGGGCGACCGCCGTGCAGCCGCCAGCCTGCCCATCCTCACGGCACTTGGCGCCTCCCTGACGATGGCATTCGCCGAACTGGCGCTGGTAACCAGCCGCACGCTTGGCGAGGCGGCCTGGGCTGGCGCATTGATCGTCCTGAATCTGCTGGTGCTGCTGCACGCCGCGCTCGCTGCCGGCAGCCGACGGGGCTGGCGCGGGCGTGCATTCGCCTGGATCGAGGCTCGCGCCGGCTGGCTGCTTCTGGCCGCAGGTTTCGCTGGCGCGGTGACCATGCTGGCGCTGGTGTTCGACGCCCGCTACCGGAGCTTCCCGAGTACCGCGCTGCTGCTGCCGGGACTGGTCTACACCCTGCGCCCAGCCGTCGCCGCGCGCCGCGAGCTAAGCCTGCTGGCCGCCCTGATCGCCGCCGGCATAGCACCGCAACTGTTGCAGGAAGGGCTGGACAACCAGCAGGCGCTGGCCTGGGCGGGGTCTGCCGCGCTGCTGGTCGTGGCGCTGTGGCGCGGCATTCGTCGGGCGGCGGATCGTCACCGCGCCGGGGCGCAACAATCGTCCGCGGCCGCCTGACGTCGTACCAGTCGCAAGCCGGCCAGTACCACAGCGAAGGCGGCCAGGCTCGCGCTGTAGAGCACCAGCGCAGCCACACCGCAGAACAGCGAAAACACCGCCAGCCAGCTGCCCAGCGGCCGGCGAATGAGGCTGGCGACCAGCGCACCGGCCAATGCCAACCAGGCGAGCAGGCGCCAATGGACGATCAGCCCAAGCGCCGCGCGCGCCTGGCAGGTGAGCTGTTCAGGCTGGGCCAGACAGCGCTCGAGCCAGGTGGCTTCCTCCATCAGGGCGAAGCGCGCCCAGTAGAGCGCCGCGAGCCACAGGCACAGCAGCAGGGAAACGGGCAGCAAGGCAGGTACGCGGCGCATCACGGGGCTCCACTCGGCGAGGCGGCACAGCATAGCGGGCGCGACGTCGCGCGCAAGCGGAGGCATGCTGGTTTGCCGCGGCGGGTTGCGGCATGCTCGCTGCCGTGCTAACAAAGTGCCGCTGCGCTGGTCTTACATCATCAGCCATCGCGCGTTGCTTCCGTTCGTCGAACCAGGGGCTTCACGGTTCGCCCATTTGAAGAGCCGTGTCGGAGACCGACCATGCTGCAGCTGCTGCGCCTGATTCCCCTGCTGACCTTGCTGGCGCTACCAGCCCATGCGACGGATATCAGCGCCGAAGAATACGGCTTTCCGCTGGACAACCCGTTCGAGGCAACGATTGCCAGCACCCCTCTCGATCTGCGCGCCTCGGTTCCGCTGGACGACGACATCGACCAGCGTGACTACAGCCTGCGGCTGCGCCCGGAGCGCGAGTTTTCCCTGCCGGACAATTTCTGGCCGGTCAAGCGCCTGGGTTACCGCCTGGCCCGCCAGGACGGCCCGGCACCGCTGATCTTCGTGATCTCGGGAACCGGCGCCCGCTACTCGGCCAGCAAGACCGAAGCGCTCAAGCGGCTCTTCTACGGGGCCGGCTTCCACGTCGTTCAGCTCTCCTCGCCGACCAGCTACGACTTCATGGCCGCGGCCTCGCGCTACGCCACACCAGGGCTCAGCCGTGACGATGCGAAGGACCTCTATCGCGTCATGCAGGCCGTGCGTGCCCAGCAGCACGACCTGCCGGTGACCGACTTCTACCTGGTCGGCTATAGCCTCGGGGCGCTCAACGCCGCCTTTGTCAGCGAACTCGACGAAACGCGTCAGAGCTTCAATTTCAAGCGCGTGCTGCTGATCAACCCGCCGGTCAACCTCTATACCTCGATCAGCAACCTGGACAAGCTGGTCCAGACCCGGGTCAAGGGCGTCGACGACAACACCACCTTCTACGAGATGATCTTCGAGAAGCTCACCCGCTATTACCATCAGAAGGGCTATATCGACCTGAGCGATGCGCTGCTTTACGACCTCCAGCAGTCGCCGCAGCGCATGACCGACGAGCAGATGGCAATGCTGATCGGCTCGGTATTTCGCCTTTCAGCGGCCGACATCACCTTTACCTCCGATCTGATCAATCGACGCGGCCTGATCACTCCGCCCGATTATCCGATCAACGAAGGCACCAGCCTGGAGCCGTTCTTCCGCCGCGCGATGCAGTGCAACTTCGACTGCTACATCACCGAGCAGCTGATTCCCATGTGGCGCGCTCAATATGACGGGGGCGGCCTGCCGCAACTGATCGATCAGGTCAGTCTCTACGCGCTCGAGGATTATCTGCGCAGCAGCCCCAAGATCGCCGTGATGCACAACGCCGACGATCTCATTCTCGGCCCCGGCGACATCGGGTTTCTGCGCCGCACCTTTGGCGACCGGCTGATGCTGTATCCGCGCGGCGGCCACTGCGGCAACCTCAGTTACCGAGTCAATGCCAAAGACATGCTGGAGTTCATTCGTGGCTAGGTATCTATCGCTGCTGCTGGCAGCCCTGTTGAGTGGCGCCCTGCACGCCGAACCGCGCACGGTGGACGACGACGGCTTCACTCACCCGCTGCGTGAGCTGCGCTTCAACCCGGGGCTGGATCAGCGTGAATTCGAGCGTGCCACCTTCCAGGCGCTGGCGATCTACGATCCGTTCGAATCCTTCAACCGGCGCATGTACCACTTCAACTACCGGCTCGATCAGTGGGTGATGCTGCCGGTGGTGCGCGGCTACCAGTACGTCACGCCGCGCTTCGTACGCACCGGCGTGAGCAACTTCTTCAGCAACCTCGGCGAGGTGCCGACGCTGGCCAACAGCCTCCTGCAGCTCAAGGGCAAGCGGGCGATGAACGCCACCGCGCGGCTGCTGTTCAATACCATCCTCGGCGTCGGCGGTCTCTGGGATCCGGCCAGCCGCATGGGGCTGGTCCGCCAACCCGAGGACTTCGGCCAGACGCTCGGTCACTGGGGATTGCCGCGCGGTCCCTATCTGATCCTGCCGGCACTGGGCCCGTCGAACCTGCGCGATGCCGCCGGGCTGGCAGTCGATTTCTCCCTCGAGCGGCAGGTCGACTACCTCAGCTATGCGCAGGCCAGCGGCGGCGAGTTCGGTATCACCGCACTGCGCCTGGTCGACATGCGCTACACCACCAGCTTTCGCTATGGCCAGCTGAACTCACCGTTCGAATACGAGCAGATTCGCTACGTCTACAGCCGCGCCCGCGAGCTGCAAGTCGCCGAGTGACACCTCAGGCCCGGCGGTAGAGGCTCGCCTCGCCTTCCGGGCGCGTCTTGAACCGGCGGTGCGCCCAGAGGTATTGCTCGGGCGTTGCGCTTACCACCTGCTCGACCCAACGATTGATGCGCAGGCAGTCGGCCTCCTCGCTCTCGCCCGGAAAATCCGCGAGCGGCGGATGGATCACCAGGCGATAGCCGGAGCCATCGGCCAGGCGTTCCTGAGTGAAGGGCAGCACCAGCGCGCGGCCGAGCCTGGCGAACTTGGTCGTGGCGGTGACCGTCGCGGCGGGGATGCCGAACAGCGGCACGAACAGGCTCTGCTTGCGGCCGTAGTCCTGGTCCGGCGCATACCAGATCGCACGGCCGGCACGCAGCACCTTCAGCATGCCGCGCACGTCTTCGCGTTCGATGGCCGACGCATCGAGGTTGTGCCGTTCGCGGCCGCGACGCTGGATGTAGTCGAACAGCGGATTCTTGTGCTCGCGGTACATGCCGTCGATGGTATGCCGCTGGCCCAGCAGCGCCGCACCGATCTCCAGCGTGGTGAAGTGCAGCGCCATGAGGATGACGCCGCGTCCCTCGGCCTGGGCGGCCTGCAGGTGTTCGAGGCCCTCGATGTGGGCCAGGCGCTGCAGGCGCGCGCGCGGCCACCACCAGCTCATGGCCATCTCGAAGAAGGCGATGCCGGTGGAAGCGAAGTTATCCTTGAGCAAGCGCTCACGCGCGGCCTCATCCAGCCTCGGGAAGCACAGCTCGAGGTTGCGCCGGGCGATGCGGCGCCGAGACCCGGCCACTCGATACATCAGTGCTCCGAGCACGCGCCCCAGGCGCAGCAACGCCGCGTAAGGCAACTGCACCAATAGCCACAACAGGCCAAGCCCGAGCCAGAGCAACCAGAACCGCGGGTGCAGGAAATAGGTGCGAAAACGGGGACGATCCATAACCACACTCGAACTGAACAAACCGCGCATTCTAGCGGCAAACCACGTGCAGGCCGACCCGCGACGCATGGCGTTCCGTCCGCCAGCCGGCCGGCGGCTTGCAGGCGGCGGCGCGCCCCGTTATAAGTCCTCGCCATTTACCGCAGCAGGCAGACCATGAGCCAAGCCGAACCTGATACCCAAGCCCCCGTTTTCCAGCTCAAGGGCAGCATGCTCGCCATCACCGTACTCGAACTGGTGCGCAACGACCTGGACAATCTCGACCAGCAGCTTGCCGCCAAGGTCGAACAGGCACCGGACTTCTTCAACAACACGCCGCTGGTACTCGGCCTGGACAAGCTGCCGGAGGGCGGCCTGGAGGTGGATCTGCAGGCCCTCGTTGCGCTCTGCCGCAAGCACGGCCTGCTGACCCTTGCGGTGCGGACCGGTCAGGCCGCCTATATACAGGCGGCGGGTGTGCTCGACCTTCCGGTGCTGCCCCCGTCCGGCGCACGCGAGCGCAAGCTCGACCTGGACAGCAAGACACCCACCAAGCCGAGCGAACCCCAGTACCGCCCGAGCCGCGTCGTGACCACGCCCATCCGTGGCGGCCAGCAGGTCTATGCCCAGGGCGGCGACCTGATCGTGATTGCCCCGGTCAGCCCCGGCGCGGAACTTCTCGCCGATGGCAACATCCATGTCTACGGTCCGCTTCGCGGCCGTGCCCTGGCCGGCATCAAGGGTGACACCAACGCCCGGATCTTCTGCCAGCAACTGGCCGCCGAACTGGTCTCGATCGCCGGCCATTACAAGGTCGCCGAAGACCTGCGGCGCGAGCCTTTATGGGCCGAAGCCGTGAAGATCGGGCTCGCTGGCGACGTGTTGAACATCACCCGCCTTTAACGGATACTGCCGCGAATTTTCCGCACCAAAAACCGGGCTATCCCGCGCCGATCGGCAGGCGGGCCCGACTATTCATATTTAGGGTGAATCACCTTGGCCAAGATCCTCGTAGTCACTTCCGGCAAGGGTGGCGTTGGTAAAACCACTACCAGTGCCGCCATCGGTACCGGCCTCGCTCTGCGTGGCCACAAGACCGTCGTGGTCGATTTCGACGTTGGTCTGCGCAACCTCGACCTGATCATGGGCTGCGAGCGCCGCGTGGTGTACGACTTCGTCAATGTCATCAATGGCGATGCGACCCTCGGCCAGGCGTTGATCAAGGACAAGCGCCTGGAGAATCTCTACGTGCTGGCCGCCAGCCAGACCCGCGACAAGGACGCGCTGACGCTCGAAGGCGTGGGCAAGGTCATCGACGAGCTGAGCCAGAACTTCGAATACGTGATCTGCGATTCACCGGCCGGCATCGAAAAAGGTGCTCACCTGGCCATGTACTTCGCCGACGAAGCCATCGTGGTGACCAACCCGGAAGTCTCCTCGGTGCGTGACTCCGACCGCATGCTGGGCCTGCTGGCCAGCAAGTCGCGCCGCGCGGAAAACGGCCAGGAGCCGATCCGCGAACACCTGCTGTTGACCCGCTACAACCCCGAGCGCGTGCACAAGGGCGAGATGCTCGGTGTCGAGGATGTCGAGGAAATCCTGTCGATCCGCCTGCTCGGCGTGATCCCCGAATCCCAAGCCGTGCTCAAGGCCTCCAACCAGGGCATCCCGGTCATCCTCGACGATCAGAGCGATGCCGGCCAGGCCTACAGCGATGCCGTCGACCGCCTGCTCGGCAAGGAAGTCCCGCACCGTTTCCTCGACATGAAGAAGCCGGGCTTTCTGCAACGACTGTTCGGAGGCCGAGAATGAACCTCTTCGACTTCTTTCGTGAACGCAAGAAGAAGGAAACGCCAGCCGCGATCGCGAAAGAGCGCCTGCAGATCATCGTCGCTCATGAACGTGGCCAGCGCACCCAGCCCGATTATCTGCCGGCCCTGCAGAAGGAGCTGGTCGAGGTGATTCGCAAGTACGTGAACATCGACAGCGATCAGGTACAGGTAGCGCTCGAAGACCAGGGCAGTTGCTCGATCCTCGAACTGAACATCACCCTGCCCGATCGCTGAGAGCCCATCCGCGATCTGGCCCTGCTGCGTTAGAAACAGGCTCGGAATGCTCATTTACTTTAGGGATGGTCTGAAAAAGTCCTTTCTCGAAAAATACAGCCCAGCAACCATGCGGGTTACAGGGAGGCGATTTCGATAAACAGAGGCTTTTTCAGAGTTTCCTTAGTAGACTCCGCTTCCTCGCCTGTTTTTTGCCCCGCAGGTGTCTAGCCCGCGAAATCGTGAACAGGCTCTGAACACCGGCAATAAAAAACGGCGGCCCACGGGTCGCCGTATTCGTTTGTGGAAATACCATGCCGCTGAGCAATATCGAGATCATCCATCAGGACGCCGCCCTGCTGGTGATCAACAAGCCCACCCTGCTGCTCTCGGTGCCTGGTCGCGCCGAGGACAACCGCGATTGCCTGGTCACCCGCCTGCAGGAAAACGGCTACCCCGAGGCGCGCATCGTGCACCGCCTGGATTGGGAGACCTCCGGCCTGATCGTCCTGGCGCGTGACGCGGACAGCCATCGCGAGCTGTCCCGGCAGTTCCATGATCGCGAGACGGAGAAGGCCTACACCGCCCTTTGCTGCGGCGAGCCCAGCGCCGACAGCGGCAGCATCGACCTCCCACTGCGCTACGACCCGCCGACCAAGCCGCGACATGTGGTCGACCACGAGCTGGGCAAGCATGCCCTGACGTTCTGGCGCGTGCTCCAGCGCTGCGGCCACTACAGCCGCGTCGAGCTGACACCGATCACCGGACGTTCGCACCAGCTGCGCGTACACATGCTGTCGATCGGCCACCCGCTGCTCGGCGACCGACTCTATGCCCACGAAGCGGCTCTCCTCGCCCATGACCGCTTGTGCCTGCACGCCAGTCTGCTCTGCCTGAGCCATCCGCACAGCGGCGAGCGCCTGCGCTTCGAGAGCCCGGCACCGTTCTAAAAGCACACCTCGGCCGATCCAGGCCGATACGGTAGACTCCGGCGCATTGCAGTCCGGAGTCCACCATGCACGACACCTTCAACCAGGGCCTGATCGAATTCCTGCGGGCGTCCCCGACCCCCTTCCATGCCACCGCGAGCCTCGCCAACCGCCTGCAGGCGGCAGGCTACCAGCGCCTCGACGAACGCGATGCCTGGCAGCTCGAACCCGGCGGGCGCTACTACGTCACGCGCAACGACTCGTCGCTGGTGGCCTTCCAGATCGGCAGCCGCACACTGCTCGAAGGCGGCCTGCGTCTGGTCGGTGCGCACACCGACAGCCCCTGTCTACGGGTCAAGCCTCAACCCGACCTGCAGCGCAACGGCTTCTGGCAGCTCGGCGTGGAAGTCTATGGAGGCGCCCTGCTGGCGCCCTGGTTCGATCGCGACCTTTCGCTGGCCGGTCGCGTGACCTACAGCCGTGACGGACGCATCGAGAGTCAGCTGATCGACTTCCGCCAGCCGATCGCCGTGATTCCGAACCTGGCGATCCACCTCAATCGCGAAGCGAATCAGGGCTGGGCGATCAATCCGCAGAATGAGCTGCCGCCGATCCTGGCGCAGCTCTATAGCCAGGAAACACCGGACTTCCGCGCCCTGCTGGCCGAACAACTGGGCCGCGAGCACGGCCTGGTGGCCGATGTGGTCCTCGATTACGAGCTGAGCTTCTACGACACCCAGCCGGCCGCCGTGATTGGCCTGAACCACGACTTCATCACGGGAGCGCGCCTGGACAACCTGCTCTCCTGCTTCGCCGGCCTGCAGGCCCTGCTGGCCAGCGGCCCGGAACAGAGCTGCGTACTGGTCTGCACCGACCACGAAGAAGTCGGCTCAAGCTCGCATTGTGGCGCCGACGGCCCCTTCCTCGAACAGGTCTTGCGCCGGATCGTCCCGGAGCCGGATGCCTTCAGCCGTTGCATCAGTCGCTCGCTGCTCATCTCGGCCGACAACGCACACGCCGTACACCCCAACTACGCCGACAAGCACGACGGCAATCACGGGCCGAAACTCAACGCGGGGCCGGTCATCAAGGTCAACAACAACCAGCGTTACGCCACCAACAGCGAGACGGCCGGGTTCTTCCGCCATCTGTGCCTGGAAAACGAGGTGCCGGTTCAGAGCTTCGTGACCCGCAGCGATCTGGCTGCGGCTCGACCATCGGCCCGATCACCGCCAGCCAGCTCGGAGTGCGCACGGTGGATATCGGCCTGCCGACCTTCGCCATGCATTCGATCCGGGAACTGGCCGGCAGCCAGGACCTGGCCCATCTGGTCAAGGTGCTCACCGCTTTCTATCGCAGCAGCGAACTGCCGTAGCGAAATGGGCGCCAGCAGAGGGAGCCGGCGCCTTGTGATCATTCGAGCGATTCGTCGATCACCAGCACGACCTTGCCCGAGACGGTGTTGCTCGCCAACGCTTCGAAAGCGCCCTGCGCATCGCTGATCGGAAACGAGCGCTCCAGGCGCGAAGAGAGCTGCCCACTGGCGAACAGTGGCCAGACGCGCTTGTGCATTTCCGCGAGCAGGCCGGCCTTGTAGTCGGCATCGCGACTGCGCAGCGTGGAGCCGATCAGCTGGATGCGCTTGGCGAGCAAGCCAGCCAGGTCCAGCTCGGCTTTGCGCCCACCCATCAGCCCGATGATCACCCAGCGACCATCCATCCCCAGCAGTTGCAGGTTCATTTGCGCGTACTTGGCCCCGACCGGGTCGAGAATCATGTCGAAGGGAGCGAAGTCGCGCAGCGCCTCCAGGTCCTCGCCACGCAGCACGCCACCCTCGGCACCCAGCGACTCGCAGTAGGCCAGCCGCTCGGCCGACCCGACGCTGACCCAGCAGGGATTGCCAAGCGCCTTGCACAGTTGGATTGCCGCTGAACCAACGCCACTGGCTCCGGCGTGCAGCAGCACCTTTTCTCCCGGCTGCAGCGCGCCAAGGCGGAACAGGTTAAGCCAGGCGGTCGCGTAGACCTCCGGAATCACGGCTGCCTCGTGCAGCGACAGCCCTTGCGGTACGGGCAGCACGTGTCGTGCGTCGACGACCACCTCCTCGGCCATGCCACCACCGGCCAGCAACGTGCATACGCGATCGCCGATCTTCCAGTGACTTCCTGCACCAACCTCGCTGACGACACCGGCGCATTCCAGGCCAAGGATATCGGTAACACCGGCCGGCGGCGGGTAGTGCCCGGCGCGCTGCAGCAGATCGGCCCGATTGAGGCCGGAGGCCGCCACCCGGATACGTACCTGCCCCTCGGCACATGCCGGGGCCGGCCGCTGCACCCACTCCAGTTCACCCTCGATACCTTGCAATGCCTTCATGCTGCCTCCATAGTGAGTCTTGCCACGTCCCGCCCCAACGCTACTGCTGGCTGATTGCACCACCTGTAACCATCGGGCCCGGGTCTTCTACCGCCGGACGGATGCGTCACGGCGCCTTACTCTCAGATGGCCTAATATGCGTTATTCCTCAGCCTCACGTCGCCCCCATACCATGAAACGCACGTTGCTCTGCACCCTTTCCGCCCTGCTGTTCAGCCTCCAGGCCGCCGCGGCGCTGGCCAAGCCGAGCGACGCCAGCCAGCAGTGGGACTACCTGCAACCCGATCGTGATCAGGTCATCGCCAGTCTGAACATCGTCGAGCTGCTCAAGCGTCACCACTACAACAAGCCTCCGCTGAACGACGCACGTTCCGAGAAGATTTTCGACAGCTACATCGAGATGCTCGATCCGTCGCGCAGCTATTTCCTGGCCTCCGATCTGAACGAGTTCCGCCAATGGCGTGATCGCTTCGACGATCTGCTCAAGAGCGGCAATCTCGAGCCGGGCTTTACCATCTACAAGCGCCATCTCGAGCGCCTGCAGAGCCGTCTGGACTATGCGCTGAGCCTGCTGGACAAGGGGGTCGACAGCTTCGATTTCACTCAGGACGAAAGCCTGCTGGTGGATCGAGAAAAAGCGGCATGGGCGAAGGACACGAAAGAACTCGACGACCTCTGGCGCAAGCGCGTCAAGGATGAGGTTCTACGTCTGAAGATCGCCGGCAAGGAGCCTAAGGACATCCAGGAGCTGCTGACCAAGCGCTACCGCAATCAGCTCGCACGCCTCTCGCAGACGCGTAGCGAGGACGTCTTCCAGACCTATATCAATGCCTTCGCGCAATCGTACGACCCGCACACGCAATACCTGTCGCCGGACAATGCGGAGAATTTCGACATCAACATGAGCCTGTCGCTGGAAGGCATCGGCGCGGTACTGCAGAGCGACAGCGAATATGTGAAGGTGGTGCGCCTGGTCCCAGCCGGCCCTGCCGAGAAGAGCAAGCAGCTGGCACCGGCGGACAAGATCGTTGGCGTCGCCCAAGGTGACGAGGAAATGGTCGACGTCATCGGCTGGCGCCTGGACGAAGTGGTCAAGCTGATCCGCGGGCCCAAGGGCTCGGTGGTGCGCCTGGAGGTGATCCCGGCGAGCAACGCGCCCAGCGACCAGACGAGCAAGATCGTAGCCATCACCCGTGAAGCGGTTAAGCTCGAGGAACAGGCCGCAAAGAAATCGGTGCTCAATCTCGAGCACGAAGGGCAGGCTTTCAAACTCGGTGTGATCGAGGTTCCGGCGTTCTATCTGGACTTCAAGGCCTTGCGCGCTGGCGACCAGAACTACAAAAGCACCACCCGCGACGTGAAGAAGCTGCTCAGCGAGCTGGAAAAGGAAAAGGTCGACGGCGTCATCATCGACCTGCGCAACAACGGTGGCGGCTCGCTGCAGGAAGCCACCGAGCTGACTGGACTGTTTATCGACAAGGGACCGACGGTACTGGTACGCAACGCGGACGGCCGCGTGGACGTACTCGCCGATGACAGTGAGGGCGCCTATTACAAGGGGCCGATGGCGGTGCTGGTCAATCGCCTGTCCGCTTCAGCGTCGGAGATTTTCGCTGGCGCCATGCAGGATTACCACCGCGCGTTGATCCTGGGTGGCCAGACTTTTGGCAAGGGCACCGTGCAGACGATTCAACCGCTCAACCACGGCGAGCTCAAGCTCACGCTGGCCAAGTTCTACCGGGTATCCGGGCAGAGCACCCAGCATCAGGGCGTGATTCCGGACATCAGCTATCCGGCCGATGTCGACACCAAGGAGATCGGCGAAAGCTCGCTACCCGAAGCGCTGCCATGGGATAGCATTCGCGCCGCGATCAATCCTGAAATGAACCCGTTCAAGCCGTTCCTTACCGAACTCAAGGCGCGGCATGACGCCCGTACACAGGCCGACCCTGATTTCGTCTTCACCCGCGACCGCCTGGCGCTGACCCAGGAGCTGATGAACGAGACGAGTGTCAGCCTCAACGAGCAGAAGCGGCGTGCCCAGCAGGCCGAAGTCGAACGCCGCCAGCTTGCACTGGAGAATGCCCTGCGTCAGGCGAAGGGCGAAGCGCCGCTAGCCAAGCTGGAAACCGATGAGGAAGAAGCGGCTGCGCACGCCGAGACGGAACGTGTTGAGCCAGAAAAGGACGCGTATCTGGCAGAAAGCGGCCGTATCCTCATCGACTATCTCGGCCTCGCCTCGGCGATGGCCAAGCATTGAAGGTGCGCGACATAAAGGCACAACGCCAGCACCATCATGAAACTGCAATAGTCGAAGCTTGAAATACGAGGGCCACCACGGTGGCCCTTTTCTTTGTCTTCGAGATTTCCATGACCGTCACCGAGCAGTTGGGCACGCTGGAACGCATCCTCACACAAGGCACCATCACGACGCTGTTCCAGCCGATCGTCTCGCTTTCCAGCCAACGCATTCTGGGCTACGAAGCACTGAGCCGCGGCCCCTCCGACAGCCCTCTGCACTCGCCCATCAATCTTCTCGCCACCGCGCGTCACGCCGGGCGCCTGCATGATCTGGAAATGACCTGCCGGCAGAGTGCCTGCCGTCGTTTCACCGCTCACGACCTGCACGGAAAGCTGTTTCTCAACGCCTCGCCGGAAACGCTGTTAGACCCGAACCACAGGCCAGGCAGGACACTGGAGCTGCTTGGCCAGTACGGCATAGAGCCGGAGCGCGTGGTGATCGAGCTAACCGAGCAATCGCCCACCGAAGACTTCGAGCTGCTCGACGCGGCCCTGCGTCATTACCGCACAATGGGCTTCTCGATCGCTCTGGACGATCTGGGTGCAGGTTACTCGAGCCTGCGGATGTGGTCGGAACTGCGCCCTGACTACGTGAAGATCGACCGCTACTTCATCGACGGCATTCACCAGGACCGGGTCAAGCGAGAGTTCGTCGACTCGATCCTGAAAATCGCCGAAGCCTCCCGAAGCAAAGTGATCGCCGAAGGCATCGAGCTGGAAGACGAGCTGCGGGTGCTCGCCGACATGGGTATCGATCTCGTGCAGGGCTACCTGCTCGGCCGCCCTCAGGAGCAACCACTGCGCGAACCGGCCCACTTGCCATCCGCTCACCCCGACGCCCTCGAAGACGATGGTGCCACACTGGCCGCTCTGCTGATTCGCCAGCCTGCCATCGGCGCAGAACGCCCCATCGCCGAACTGCTCGACATCTTCCGCCAGCAGGCCAGCCTCAACAGCATTGCGGTCTTGGATGGCACCGGACGTCCGGTGGGCATCGTCCATCGCAGCCTCATTTCGGAAGCCCTGCTCAAACCGTTCGCAACCGATCTGCTGGCTCGCAAGCCAGTCAGCCGGCTGATGAGCAACGACCTGCTCATCGTGGACGTCAACCGTTCGCTGCATCAGGTCAGCCGCCTTCTCACGAGTCGCGCCCGTCAACGCGTCGACGAGGACTTCGTGATCACCGTCGACGGCGGCTATCTAGGTCTCGGACGTGTCATCGATGTTCTCAAACTGATCACCGAGATGAAGATCCAACAGGCCCGCCACGCCAATCCGCTGACCCTGCTGCCTGGCAATGTCCCTATCCGCCAAGCCCTGTCGCGCCTGCTGCAGCAACGGCAGGATGCGGTCATCTGCTATGTGGATATCGATAATTTCAAGCCGTTCAACGACCTTTACGGCTATGCAAAAGGCGACGAGTTGCTGCTGTGTCTGGCTGAATGCCTGAGTGACGGTCTGGACCCGAGGCGAGATTTCCTCGGTCATATCGGCGGGGATGATTTCATGCTGGTGCTGGGCTTCACCGACTGGGAGACGCGCGTCCGCCAGCTGTTCAACCGCTTCGAAGCACGCTGCCGACGCTTCTATCGCAGCGAACACTTGGCCGAAGGCTGTTTCGTTGCCGAAAATCGCAACGGCCAGGCCGAATGCTTCGCGCTGCTATCGCTGTCTGTCGGGGCGGTACGGTTGCGGGGTGAGCACGCCGAGCAAACGGAGGCTAGCGCACTGGCCGGCCTCGCATCGGAAGCCAAGCGGCTCGCGAAGCAACAAGCCGGCTTCAGCCTGCATGTTATCGACGTTCCGAGTGAAGCTCAGGCACCCATTTTCTGTGCAGCGAGCTTGTAGCGATCAGCCAAGGTCGGATCGGCTGGTAGCCCGTGCCCTCCGGCGCGATATAGCTGCTCCAGGCGAATCGCCGCAAGCGGATGCCCACCTTCCACCGCCTGGCTCCACCAGCGAGCGGCCTCCACCCCATCGGGGCCGTGACTGGCGTACTCGCCCAGGCTGATCACCCCCATCTGGTAGGCCGCCTTGGCATCGCCTGCCTGGGCCGCCTGGCGCAGCAAGCGCACGCCTTCCTGCTTGGCACCAAAACCCCGGCCGCGGAAGTAGAGCATATGCCCGTAGAAGCTTTGCGCATCGCGGTCGCCCAAGGCTGCCATGCGCGCGAACTGCCCTTCCATCCAGCGCCATAGTTTTGCGTGCTCGACCGCTGCTCGCCACGCCATCAGACGGCGCGCCACGAGATAACCGGTCCGGGCCTGTATTTTCCTGAGCATCAAGCTGTCCTTGAATAATCGTATTCAAACACCCTGGCGACCTCTCCAGCATGCCAACTGGCCGCGGCGGTACCGTCGGCCGCACCAGTGAACCGCCCCAGGCGTGCAACGCATTCGAAGAAACCCGGGCGCGGCAAACGGCTAGCCCCCTGGCTGATCACCAGAGCACTGCGTAGCGGTCGTTCGGCATTCGCATCCAACATCGCCAGGTGCTCCAGCGCTGCGGCCAGCGTCTGCATGGCCGGTGCCGGCAGTTGCAGACGCTCGAGCAACGCACGGTAGGTGACCAGATGACGCTGCCGCTGGGCGTCGGCCAACTCCGCCAGCAAGGCCTCCCAATGCGTACGACTGATGCGTACGGATCTGCCGGTCAATCGTCCTCCTCCCAACCATCGACCCCCAACACGCGCGCAAGCGTTCGCCGAATGGCCGCATCGGGCAAGCGCTCTCCACGCTCGATCAATGTCATATAGGCCGGACTGATGCCAATCGAACGAGCCAGGCTATCGGTGTCCAGGTCAGCTGTCTCGCGCAGCTCAGCCAGTCGCGAGAGCGAAGGGCGCTCCATCCGTGCCGGAGCAGCTGCCTGCTCCGCGGCGGGTTCGCGCCCTGCCGCGACCAGCAAGGCCTGGTATTCATCCCAAGGAATGACCGCATACTCCGGTACGCCATCGCGAGTAATCACCTGCACATTCATCGTCGCATCCTTACCAAAGCTGTGGCGTGATCTTATCAGCGTTAACCGGATACGCATCGCTGAGTCACGGATTCGCCCCAAGCCTGGACGGGGTTCAGCCTGCGAATGCCAAGCGCATCAGCCTTTGGACGAAGCCTGCGCAGATGCAGGCAACTGATCGAGCGCGGCCCGCTCTGAGGCAGACATCGAGTCACGCCAGATGCGAAACGCCGCCAGCTCGGCGGACCACTTTCGGAACACCCAGCTCAGCACCGCAACGTCGTCAATGAAGCCTAAGCCGGGTATCCAGTCGGGCAACGCATCCAGCGGCGATAGGAAATAGAGCAAGGCTGCCACGATCGACACCATTGCCTGGACGCTGACCGCCCGGTATTCACCTTTCCACCATGCCACGCAGAGTTGCCTGAGCAAGGCCAGCTGTTCCCTGAGCCTGCTCATCACGCCGCGCGAGCCACCCTTGCGAGCGACAGCTACAAGCAAGCCGGGCAGCCGTCCACCGGCCAGGAGTCGGCGCGCTATTGGCAGGTACGGCAGCAATTTCAGGGGCATTTTCATTTCGGCAACTCCGTGGGATTCGGTTATCCACCGAAGCTGTGGACAACTCTGTGGAAATAGCCTGGATCGATGCCGGCAAGTCAGTACTGTCAAGGCCCAACAACAGAACGGCGCATTTTTGATCAACACATCAACTGCTTTAAAAACAAGCAGTTAGCTATGCCTATCAGCATTCCTCAGAATCATTGCGCTGGATCGTTCGGAGTGTGGCGAAATGTGCATAACCAGGCCCGCCTGATGTCGAAACGACTTCAGTTCGGACCTGACGATAGAGCGAGGGTTCGAGAGACAGGCGGACCAACGGGTCCGCCTTTCCTTCACAGCTGGAGCTTGCTGCGGTTTTTTTCCAGCGTGGCCGCTCCGATGCCTTTGACCTCGAGCAGCTCGTCAACTGACTGGAACGGGCCATGGGCTTGGCGATAAGCGACGATAGCCTGGGCCTTGGTCGCGCCAATGCCAGTCAGTTCGCGGCCAAGGGTCTCGGCATCTGCCGTGTTCAGGTTGACCATTGCCTGCACAGCGGCAGCGCTAGGAGCAGATGGTGCGCCATCGGCCTGATTGGGGGCCGCGTGACTGATTGCGGAGACACCGCACAGCGCGGTTGCCAAAAGCATGGAACGCAGAAGCGTCATTTTCATGAAGTCATGTCCTTATGATCTGAACGATGAGGCTACGGGACATCCTGCTCCGTAGCCGCCACAGCTTCGGACAGCGTTTGTCGGGTGTCAAACCTGCCCGGGCATTTTTGCGAAACGCTTCATACCTCAGCGCATCACGTTGAACAGGCTCAGCCCACTGATTTTTACATAGCTCTGCTGGGCAGCCTGCAGCACAACGCTTTGCATCGACAGGCGCGACAGCGCCTCGGGGTAGTCGAGTTCACGCAGTTCCGCCTGAACCGCCTTGTTGACCAGCGCCACATCTTCGTTGTCGGTCAGCGTCGACTCGATCACATTCAAGCGCGCGCCGATGTTGCCGCGCGCCGCGTCGACACTGACCATGCCATGGTCGAGGTTGGTCAGCGCCGCACCAACGGCGTCGCGCACAGCCCCATTGCCGGTGCCGGGATCCTCTAGCGCTTGCCGCAAAGCACCAATGGTGTCGAGAATCCCCTGCTTTGGACCCCCGTCCTCCGTCAACGTAATGGTTTCCCCCGCGGTGGGCGTCCCGCTAACAAATACAGTAACCCCACCGACTACCAGCTTATTTTCCGCTTCAGGGGCTTCCTCCAAGGTCCCCGAACCCAACGACTGGCCATTCGCATCGGACACGGTGTAATTGCGCTCATTCGGACTAGCGGCAAAGGTGATAGTGATATCACCACGGCCGGCGAATGCGACCTCGTCGCTAACCAACGGTTCGGAAATGTCGAGGGCCGAGGACGCTGCCTTGGTGGCCGAAAGTCGGGCAGCATTGGTTACATTCTCGAATATCGACTTCCCGTTATCGCTGATGGGCACACTCAACGAGCTGGCGATCTGCAGCTTGCGCTGCCCCTCGTCACCGTCGTAGCGATAGCTGCCATCGCCGGTGCGCACGAATGGCTGAGTCTTGCCCTGGAAACCGGAGAACAGATATTCCCCGCGGGCATTGCGCGTGTTCATCAAGGAAAGCAGCTCGTCCTCGCGCTCGCGCAGCTCGGACGCAATCGACTTGCGATCCTCCGGATCGAGCGCGCCGTTGCCAGCCTGCACGGCGAGTTCACGCACCCGCTGCAACACGGTATTGACCGAATTGAGCGTGACCTCTTCCTGGGTCAGGCTGTTCTTCGCCGCAGTCAGGTTCGAGTTGTACTGATCGAGCACACTCTGCTGCTGATCGAGCTGCAACAGGCGTACCGATGCGACCGGGTCATCCGCCGGAGTCAAGATGCGGTTACCGGTACTGATCTGCTCTTGCGTACGGGTCACATTGGCATAGTTGCGCTGCAGCCCCGAGACGCCATTGTTGAACGCTTGCAAGGTGGAAATTCGCATGACGGCTGCCTGTTAGCGGAAGGTGCTGATCAAGGTATCGAACAGAGAACGTGCAACTTGAATGATCTGTGCCGAGGCGTTGTAGTACTGCTCGAACTTGATCAGGTTGGCGGCCTCTTCGTCGAGGTTGACTGCCGATAACGAATCTCGATTATCCGTAGCCTGCTTGAGGATGGCGCCCGTGGCTTCGCTGTCCAGGCGGGATTGGGCAGTCAGCGTACCGACACGCTCGACCAGCTCGCCGTAGCCATCGGTGAAGCTGGCGCCGCTACCGGCGACACCGGCCGTCACGCCGAGGGTCTGCTTGCTTTGCAGGTCGACCAGTTTCAGGGCGTTGCGGTTGTCGGAGACTCCACTCTGGTTGAAAGACACAGAGAAGTCGTCCCCACCCATTGGCCGCCCGCTGAAGGAAAGCTCGAATCGATATGAGTTTCCGCCTGAGGTATAGGCCAGTCGCACCGTATTGCTGTTGCCTAAGGCTAATTCAGGTACATAAAAAGGCTGCCCCCCCGCATCCGTCAATTCAGTCAACGGGCTGCCATCTTGATCGACCATCGGAACGATCGGGTTGCCAGTACCGTCAAGCTTTGGAGCAAGCGGATCTCCTGCTTTTGATACAAATGACCAATTATTCGGCAACTCGCCCAGCGTATAGGTCTTGCCATCCGCACTCAGCGTTACCTCGAGAGAAAGGCTGGCTGCGCTGAGCACACTCTTGTCTATCGGCGACGGACCACTGACCAGATCAGGCTGACCGATCAGTCCGGTTCCGCTGTTTTGCAAGTTACCTTCGGCACGCATCGGCGAGGCAAAAGCCAGTTGATCGGCCTGATCCAGCTCGACGCTGATGCCGGCCGCACCGCGGCGGGTCGGCATGACCCGATACTGTGTGACGCTGGAATCAGCTGGAGCTGAAATGCTGAAACCCAGGTCCCCAATTGGCTGACCTACCGCATAAGTACCCGTCAGCCACTCGCCCCCCATGGGCCGGATACGAAACGCGCCCGACGGCGACGCGACGAACTGAACCTCGTAGTCGCTGGTAGTCAATTTTGAAGTATCGGTGATCGTGACATCGACCCCGGTCGGATAGCTGCGCTTGTCGATCAGATCCGGCGCGTTGATGCCCTTGAACAAATCGACGCCGACGTTGCCCTTGAGGTCCAGGCCCTGGCCGAGCTGGGCGTTGATCTGGTCGGTGATGCCCAGCGCCAGGCGCCCCAGCGAATTGAGCGTGGGGTCGAGCACCTCTTCGCGGTAGCGGATCAGGCCACCCAGTTCGCCGCCACTGAGCATCGTAGTAACCGTCTGCCGCGAACTGCCGCTGACGAAGTCGACCTGGGCGCGGGTGGGGTCGCTGCTGCCGGGGCGAACCTCCAGGCGGTTGACCGTCGCACCGACCACCAAAGGCTGGCCACTACCCACGAAGATGTTGAACGAGCTGTCGTCCTGCGGAACGACCGTCACGCCGACGTACTGCGAAAGCTGCCGCACGGCTTCATCGCGCTGGTCGAGCAGATCGTTGGGCTGCTTGCCGTTCGCCGCGGCCACCGCGATTGCATCATTGAGGCTGCCGATGCTGCCAGCAAGCCGATTGACCTGGTCGGTGACGGTCTGCATCTGCTTGTTCAGCGAATCGTTCTGCTGATAGAGCCGGTCGTAAACCGTGTTGAAGCGGCGCGCCAGCCCTTCGGACTCGGCGAGCACCAGCTGACGTGCCGGAATGTTGGCAGGGTCTTCGGCTGCGGTCTGCAGAGCCGAGAAGAAGCTGTTCAGTGACGGTGTGATGCCGGTAGTGGTACCGGCCAGCAGCGAGTCGAGCTGGTCGATCTGGCTTTTATAGGCCTCGACATCCCGGCTCAAGGAGGTGCTGTTGCGCAACTGCGCGGTCAGGAACTCGCTATAGCTGCGCCGTACTTCGACCAGCGAGGTGCCCGAACCGATATAGCCGGCACCGCTGAACTGGGGCGTACGCGTGGCTTGCGTCGCGTCCTGACGCGTATAGCCAGGGGTATTCACGTTGGTCACGTTGTGCCCGGTGATCGACAGCTGCGTCTTGCTGGCGGATAGGCCCGACAGGCCAATGTTGAGTAGATCAGCCATGAATTAGCCTCTGGTCCGCATGGCGGGCGCCGATCCTGCATCGGCGACGGTCTGATAGGTCTGCATCTTGCGCGCGATCTGACTGATCTTGCGCGCATACTGCGGGTCGGTCGCGTAGCCGGCCTTCTGCAATTCGCGGACGAAACGTTCGGAATCGCCGGTCTGGCTGGCCACCTGGATCGCAGAGCGATAGCGGTCATTGTTCTGCAGCAGGTTCACGTAGTCGTTGAAGCTCTGCTCGAAGGAGTCGTACGCACGGAAGCCGGCCACCTGACGCGTGGCCTTGCCGTTGACGTACTCGGTAGTGGTGGCGGCCGCCGACTCGCCCTGCCAGCCGGTCGACTTGATACCGAACAGATTGTGGCTGTCGGTGCCGTCGCGATGGCGAATCATCGACTTGCCCCAGCCCGTTTCCAGCGCCGCCTGGGCCACCAGGAAGCGCGGTTCGACGCCCAGGCGCTCGGCGGCCTTTTCGGCCATCGGCAGCATGGTAGAGATGAAATCCTGCGGCGAATCGAAACGGGTCCGGCTGGCTGCGACGCCCTTTCCTGCCTCGACGCCATTGACGACCAGCGCGCGCTCCTTGGGAGCGGCGAATGCGGTAGCAGGCTTCCAGTTGAGGTCCACCAGCGGTTGCGGAGTGGCATCGCCGACAACCGCGGCCGTCGCCGCTGGGGTTTCGGCGAGTGGCCGTTCCGCCAGGCGCCCTGGGATCGCCAGCCGTCGTTGATTGAGCAACCGAGAATCGTCACGCGAGGACTCGGGTGCCTGCCCCGGATTCTGCGGCCAGGCCGCCGCCTGGGTGCGCTCGACCTGGGCGAACGGATTGGGCCGACTGGTCGAAGCGGTCTGCTTGCTCAACTGGCGCACCAGCACATCGGCCAGACCGATACCGCCGCCTTCCTTGGAGAGGCTCACAGAGAGTTGCTGGTCGTACATTTCCTGGTACTGCTTGGCCGCCGGGCTGTTGAATGGACTGTCCTTGGCCAGTACATCGGTCGCCGAGCGCATCGACTTGAGCATTTCGTTCAGAAACAGCGACTCGAACTCCTGGGCGACCTTGTGGACGTTCTCCTGCTGTCGCGCTCCTTGCCGACCTTGAGCTGGCTCAGCCGATTGAGATCGTTGTAGCTTCCGCTGTCCAGGCCACGCCGGCCGGCGCCGAGTCGAGTATCCATAACCGCCAAACCCCTTAGATCACAATCAGATCGGCCTGCAACGCACCGGCCTGCTTGAGCGCCTCAAGAATCGCCATCAGGTCGCTCGGTGCTGCGCCGACCTGGTTCACGGCGCGGACGATGTCATCCAGCGTGGTACCCGGGCCGAACTTGAACATCGGCTTGGCCTCCTGCTCGGCCTTGACCTTGGAGTTCGGCACCACAACGGTCTGCCCACCCGAGAGCGGCTCCGGCTGGCTGACCTGCGGATCCTCGGTAATCGTCACCGTCAGGCTGCCGTGCGTCACTGCCGCCGGCTGAACGCGAACGTTCTGGCCAATCACAATGGTGCCGGTACGGGAATTGATGATCACCTTGGCCACGGCCTGGCCAACCTCGACCTGCAGATTCTCCAGAATCGACAGGTAATCGACGCGCTGGCCTGGATCCAGCGGCGCGGTCACGCTGATCGATCCCCCATCGAGCGCCTGGGCCACGCCCGGGCCAAGCAGTTCATTGATCTGGTCGACGATATTTTTTGCGGTGGTGAAATCTGGACGATTCAGATTCAGCGTCAGCGTATTGCCCTGATTGAAGCCGCTCGGCACCGGGCGCTCGACAGTGGCGCCGCTGGGAATACGACCGGCCGACGGGACATTGACCGTGATGCGCGAGCCGTCGGCGCCACCGGCATCGAAGCCGCCGACGACCAGGTTGCCCTGCGCCACCGCGTAGACATTGCCATCGATACCCTTGAGCGGCGTCATCAGCAGACTGCCGCCACGCAGGCTCTTGGCGTTGCCGATCGACGACACGGTGATGTCGATCGTCTGCCCCGGTTTGGCAAATGGCGGGAGCTCAGCGTGCACGGAAACCGCCGCGACGTTCTTCAGCTGCACATTGCCGCCATTGGGTACCTTGATGCCGAACTGGGCCATCATGTTGTTGAAGGTCTGCACGGTAAAGGGCGTCTGCGTAGTCTGGTCACCGCTACCATTGAGGCCGACCACCAGGCCATAGCCGATCAGCTGGTTGGTTCGTACACCACTGATGCTGGCGATATCCTTCAGACGCTCGGCATGTGCCGAAACCCCTACCAACAGCAGACCGAGAAGCACGAGAAATCTTGCACACATGTCGGTGGTCCTCAGAACGGCCACAGCGGGCTGACGAAGAAGCGGCTCAGCCACCCCGGCTGGCTGGCGTCGGCGAACGCCCCGGTCCCGGAATAGGTGATGCGCGCATCGGCAACGCGCATGGAAGACACGGTGTTGTCAGTCGAAATGTCGTCCGAACGCACCAGGCCGGCGATACGAACCAACTCATCGCCGGTGTTGAGCGTCAGCCATTTCTCACCGCGCACCGCCAGGATGCCGTTGGGCAGCACCTCGGAGACCGTGACGGTAATCGAGCCGGAGAGGCTGTTGCTCTGCCCTGCTTGGCCAGAGCCCGACGCCTCTCGGGTGGCATCGAATTCAGCGCCGAGCGACATGTTGTTACCGGTAAGCGGGTTGGCCATCGAGACCGCGCCACCGAACAGCGATCCGAGCCCTATGTTGGCATTGCTGTCCTTCGAAATCTGCGAGCTGGCGTTCTTGCTGGCCTGGGTACGCTCGTTGAGCGTGATGGTGATGATGTCGCCGACCCGGAAGGCCTTGCGGTCGTCATACAGGTTGGTTTCGAAGCCCGCCTGGTAGATGGCACCGTTGGTCTGCGCCGCCGGGAGCGGCGTACGCGGCAACACCGGTGCGTAGTAGGGATCGTTCGGCTTGGGCGCCGGCGCGACACAGCCGCTCAGCGTCAAGACCGAGGCCAGGGAGAATGCAAACATCATGCGCTCATAAGTACCTCAAGCCTTTCAGGGCCATTGAAACGGCGACGGAACGACATGCCCCGCCTACAACGGCCAGCGCCCGTCAGAGCTGCTGGGTGACGAAGGACAACATCTGGTCGGCGGTCGAGATCACCTTGGAATTCATCTCGTAGGCGCGCTGCGTAGTGATCATGTTCACCAACTCCTCGACGACGCTCACGTTTGAATTTTCCAAGGTGTTCTGCAGCACCGTGCCGAGGCCATTGAGGCCCGGCGTACTGACTTGCGGCGCGCCACTGGCAGCGGTCTCCAGGAACAGGTTGTTGCCCATTGCCTGCAAGCCGGCCGGATTGATGAAGTCGGCCGTCTGCAGGTTGCCAATGATCTGCGGCTGCGGATTGCCGAAGGTGGTGACCGACACGGTCCCGTCTTCGCCCACGGTAAAGGTCTGGGTTTCCGGCGGTACCACGATCGCCGGTTCAAGCGCGTAGCCGTTGGAAGTCACCACCTGGCCGTCGGCATTCAGATGAAAGCTGCCGTCACGGGTGTAGGACACCGTGCCGTCGGGCAACAGGACCTGAAAGAACCCGCGGCCATTGATGGCCATGTCCAGCGGCTGCTCGGTGGTCTGCAGGCTGCCGGTGGTGAAAATCTTCTGAGTGCCGGTGATGCGCACACCGGTACCCAGTTGCAGGCCCGACGGCAACTCGCTGTCCTGTGTCGACTGGCCACCGGGTTGGCGACGGATCTGGTAAAGCAGATCCTGAAACTCCGCTCGGTCCTTCTTGAAACCGGTCGTCGAGACGTTCGCCAGGTTGTTGGAGATGGTGGTCAGGTTCATGTCCTGAGCGGACAGGCCGGTCTTGCTGACCCAGAGTGCTGGAAGCATGTGCTTTCTCCTCGGCGCGACGCGCTGATTAGCTGATTTGCAGGACGCGAGACATGGCCGCCGCATCTTCCTCGGCGGTTCGCATCATTTTCACGTGCAGTTCGAACTGGCGAGACAACGCCAGCATCGAGGTCATTTCGGCAACCGCATTGACGTTGCTCGACTCAAGAAAACCCGAGGTCACCCGAACGGCCGCATCGGCCTCCACGGGCTGGCCGTTCTTCATGCGGATCAGGCCGTCGGTGCCCTTCTCAAGCTGCGCCGGATCGGGATTGACGAGCTTCAAGCGATCGACGCTGACCACCACATTCGGGTCTTCACCCAGCGCACGAATGCTGATGGTGCCGTCATGCCCGATTTCGATCTTCTCTTCCGGGGGAATGGCTATCGGGCCGGCATTACCCATCACCGGCAAACCGTCCGCAGTGCGCAGCACGCCTAGAACATCAACATTCAGACTGCCGGTGCGCACATAGGCCTCGCTGCCATCGGCTGCCTGGACGGCCAGCCAACCTTCGCCCTCCACGGCCACGTCCAGATCGCGTCCGGTTTCCTGCAGGGTTCCCGAGGTGAAATCCGTGCCGGGGCGCTCACTCATCGCGTACACGCGCGACGGAAAACTGTCGCCGAAGACCTGCATCGAGCGTGCCTGCTCGAAATCGCGCCGAAACCCCGTAGTCGAGATGTTCGCCAGGTTGTTCGCATGGGCCTGCTGCGCCCGCGCGTTCTGGCTGGCGCCGGTCATGGCCACATAGAGCATCTTGTCCATCGAGTTCTCCAGGCGCAGGTTTTGACGCGCCAAGCTGAAGTCGATAGAAATTTAGCAAGGCTCATGCCAGGCCAGAGCTGGCTAATTTTTATCTTTTAAATCAGCTAGTTATTCAAAACGAGCAAAGGCCCTTTCGGGCCTCTGCGGGTGAAGCGGCGGAATACTGCCGTGGGCGGCAAGGTGATACCTGCCACCCTCTAGGGTTAGCGCAGGTTGATAATCGTCTGGGTCACCGCGCTTTCGGTCTCGATGGTCTTGGCATTCGCCTGGTAGTTGCGCTGCGCAACGATCAGATTGACCAGTTGATCGGAAAGCTCGACGTTCGAGTCTTCGAGCGCGCCGGCTTGCAGGGCGCCGAGCGTACCCGAGCGCGGCGTACCCACAACCGGCTCACCCGACTCGAAGGATTGAACCCACTGAGTCTTGCCTACCGGGGTCAGGCCCTGCACGTTGGCAAAGTTGGCCAGTACGATCTGCCCCTGCACCTTCGACTGGCCGTTGGTGTAGCGCGCGAAGATCACGCCGGTGTCGTCGATTTCCAGGCCGGCCAGTTCACCGGTGGTATAGCCGTCCTGGGCAACGCTATTGACCGCAAAGGAGCTGGCGAACTGGGTCGCCTGACTGAAATCCATGACGATTCCCGCCGGGTTGGCCAGCGCACCGTTGGCCGTCCAGGTCGGAGGATTGCCGCCATTACTGATGGCCGGCACCCAGCCGCCATTGGGATCGGCCGCGGTAGCGCTGTTGAGCGTGACCTTGAGATCAGGCGATACGCTGAACAAGGTCGAGCCACCGTTATCGACACCGGTCAGCTTGCCGGTGGAATCGAAGGTCAAGCCCATCACGTACGGCTGAGGCGGCTCTTGCGCCGGATCGGCCGGGTTGCGACCGTCGACCAGCACCTTCATATCCCAGGTATTGGCGTCTGTCTTGACGAAATACTGCGTCAGTACGTGAGCGTTGCCCTGAGAATCGTAAATGTTGAGCGAAGTCGAGCTGTTGTAGGTAGTCGGGTCGGTGGGGTCGAACGTGGCACCGGCAGCCGCCGCTGCAGCTGTCTGCTCCGCCGCGGTCGGTGCAGCCGGATCGGCGGCATTGGTCTGCAGGTACGAATCGTAGGTCGCCTGCCAGGTAGTCGGCGTGCTCAACGCCGAATTCAGGTTGAAGGTGGTGTTGATCGCACTGGTGGCCTTCGGCGCCTGGTTGGTCGTCTGGACACGCATGTCGCCGATCACACCGTTTTGCAGGTTGCCACTACCATCAACCGGATAGCCCTGCAGCTTGTAGCCGAAGTTGTCGACGATGAAGCCGTCACGGTCAGTGCCGAAATAACCGGCACGCGTATAGCTCAATGCGCCATTGTTGCTGACCTGGAAGAACCCGTTGCCATTGATCGCCAGATCAAGGGCATTCTGCGTGTAATTGATGTTGCCCTGATTGAACTGCTGCGAAACGTTACTCAGCAGCACCCCGCTGCCCTGTGGATTCTTGCCGGTTCCCAGCACGGACGCCGCGTAGACATCGGAGAACTCCGCCCGCGACTGCTTGAAGCCGACGGTGCCGGCGTTGGCGATGTTGTTACCGGTGACGTTGAGGTCCTTGCTGGCGGCGCGCATGCCGCTGAGGCCGATATTGAAAGACATGTGATGCTCCTCTGCCGAGCCTGGCAGCGCTTATTGACCGATGATCTGGACCTGAGAGAGACCGACGCTGCCGACGCCAGCCAGATTGAGCATCAGCTCCCCGCCATTCTGTCCGAGGGTGACGCTGTCCACGTTTGCGGGCAGCAGGGTATACAGCCCTTTGGTTTCATTCTGGTAGGTCGCCTGCGCCTCGAAGCGATAGGTACCAGGCGGCACCACTTCACCGCTGGCGTTCTTGCCGTCCCACATGAACGACACGTTGCCGGCCTGCTGCTGGCCGAGGTTGACCCGGCTGACCAGCGTTCCGGAGCTGTCATAAACGTTGACGAACACGTTACTGCTCGACGTCGGCAGGATCAGGCTCGCCTTGAAGGTTTCGCTGGTATCGACCACCGCCTTCTCGGACGGCACGATCACCTTGCGCCCAACCAGCGAAGAGGCCTGTAGCGCCTGGGATGACTGATAACCCGAGAGAATCGTTTCCATGCTCGAGTTCAGCTTCTCGACCCCTTCCACGGTGCTGAACTGAGCCAGCTGGCCGATGAACTCGCCGTTTTCCTGAGGCTCGAGTGGATTCTGGTTGTTCAGCTGCGCAACCAACAGCTCGAGAAACTCGTTTTTGCCCAGATCATTGCCCTTGGCCTCGCGGTCATTGCCGATCTGGTATTGATCCAGTACCGAGCTGCCGGCACCCACGCCACTGGTAGTCGTCATCGTCTTCGCTCGCTATCACTGACCAAGGGTCAACACTTTCTGCAACATGGTTTTGGCGGTATTCATCAGTTCAGCGTTGGTCTGAAACGACCGGCTTGCCGAAATCATGTCTGCCATTTCCTCGACGACGTTGACGTTCGGGTAATAGACGTAGCCCTTCTCGTCGGCCGCCGGATGATTCGGCTCATAGCGCGCCTGAAGCTCGCCCTGATCTTCAACAACACCGAGCACCTGAACGCCAACGCCTGCCTGCTGCTGCTCGGCGAACAACGAGCCGCTGCTGTCGCCGCCCGCCTGCTGCAGCATCGTGGCGAACACTGGATGGCGCGCGCGGTAGGTCTGATCGACGCTGGACGAAACCGTCTCGGCGTTGGCGATGTTGCTGGAGATCGTGTTGAGGCGAGTGCTCTGGGCGCTCATGCCGGTCCCGGCAATGTTGAAGACGCTGCTCAGTGACATGGTTGTTCGCTCCGTTATTCGCCGCGCAGGGCGTTCATCAGCCCGCGGAATTTACTATTGAGCAGGGTGAAGCTGGCCTGGAAATCGATCGCATTCTGGGCGTAGTTGGACTGCTCGATCTGCATATCGACGGTGTTCTGATCCAGCGAAGGTTGAGACGGAACCCGAAAGCGCAGGGCCGGGTCGGCCAACTCCATACCTTCAGCGGCGATGTGCCGCTCATTGGTACGTTCGACGCCGAACCCGCCCTGCGTGCGGGCAGCCTGCTGCGCAAGTACGGTCTTGAAATCGAGGTCGCGCGCCTTGTAATTCGGCGTATCGGCATTGGCGATATTGTTGGCCAAGACCTCTGCGCGCTGCGCACGGAACCCCAGGGCTTTCTCGTGTATGCCCAGAGCCTTGTCGAAACTGATGCTCATCGGCTTGCCTCCATTGACTCGCTGACGAGACAAAAGCAAAGCCCATGCCACAAGCGCAAGCCCTTGATTATTCAAGGGTCGCCTGCTCAGTTGGTAGGAAGAAGCGTCAAAAGCGGCAAGCGATTACCGCCTTGCTTGCCGCCGAGCGACCGAGAGGTGACGGTTTTTTGCCGTCACTTGGCCTTGTAGATGATACCGGGGCTGCACTGAACCATCTGATACAGCTCGGGCAGACCATTCAGCGCTTCGGAAGCGCCCAGAAACAGATAACCGCCGGGCTTGAGCGTGGCGTGGATGCGCTTGAGGATGTCTTTCTTGACGTCGGCCGAGAAGTAGATGAGTACGTTGCGACAAAAGACGATATCGAACTTGCCGAGCGCTGCGTAGCTGTCGAGCAGATTCTGCACGCGAAACTCGACACGCGCCCGGACAGCAGGCTTTACCACCCAACGCCCCGGCCCCTTGGGCTCGAAGTAGCGCTGGAGCCGCTCACTCGACAACCCGCGCGCGATCGCCAGCGTGTCGTATTCGGCCGCCTTGCTGGCCGCAAGCATAGCCCCCGACAGCTCGGTCGCAACGATCTGCACGCCCAGCTTCGGCTGACTGGGCGCAGCCCTTTCGTATTCATCAACGGTCATCGATATGGAATAGGGCTCCTGGCCGGACGAACACGCGGCTGACCAGATCCGCAGACGCTGACCGACACCTGACTTCACCAACTCAGGGAAAACACGATTCTTGAGCACTTCGAAGGGGTAGGTATCGCGAAACCAGAGCGTCTCGTTGGTCGTCATGGCATCGACCACCTGCTCCTTCAAGCCCGAGCGCGGAGTCGCCTGGATCTTTCGAACCAACTCACCAAGGCTCTTGATACCCTGCTGCTCCATGAGTTTGTTGAGCCGACTGGAGACCAGATACTGCTTGTTGCTGCCAAGCAGAATCCCACAGGTCTTTTCCAGAAACGTTCGGAACTGCTCGAAATCCTGATCAACTGACACCAAATTCCCTCACTGTCGAATGCGAGGACCCAGCCTCAGTTTGCATCTGCCTGCCTGATTCGTTCCACGACGCGCCCGGCGAGATCATCGGGCTGAAACTTTGCCAGAAAGTCGTTGGCGCCAACACGCTTGACCATGTTCTGGTTGAAGACACCGGAGAGCGAAGTATGCAGCAGTACGTGCATGTTCTGCATGCGTGGATCGCGGCGGATTTCGGTGGTCAGCGTATAACCGTCCATCTCGGGCATTTCGATGTCAGAGATCAGCATCAGGAACTCATCTGCCGGAGCCCGCCCCTCGTCAGCCATGCGCTTCAGGTAAGTCAGCGCCTCGCGACCATCGTTCAAGGAGACCACTTCCACGCCGATGTTCTGCAGACAGCGTGTCACCTGCTTGCGAGCGACGGAAGAGTCATCGACGATCAATACCCGGCACGAAACGGCCTTGGACTGCACGTCGGAGTCTACCTCGGGCATCGGCATCGAATCGGATCCCGGCGTTGCCTCCGCCAGCACCTTCTCGACATCGATAATTTCGACGAGGCTACCATCAATATGGGTCACAGCCGTCAGGTAATGGTCGCGGCCGGCGCCTTTGGGAGGCGGAAGAATCTTTTCCCAGTTCATGTTGACGATGCGCTCCACGGACCGCACCAGGAAGCCGAGCGTACGATTGTTGTATTCGGTAATGATGGCGAAGCTGTTGCCGGCATCCTTAAGGCTGGACTTGCCGGTTGCCAATGCAAGATCGAGGATTGGCAGCGTGCTGCCCCGAATCGAAGCCACACCGCGGATGACGGGTGCTGACTGCGGCATATGGGTGGCGGCGGCAAAAACTGAGTGCAACACCTGACCTTTCCGGTACGGTGCTGCCCCTATGTCTTATACCGAACTCAGCGTTGAAGAGCGCGCCACCATTCA
>LZQO01000023.1_pt1 | contig 44930 bp, 52 predicted proteins | sample 768571 | NCBI WGS metagenome assembly LZQO01 (sample SAMN05207081, study PRJNA324507) | oil field metagenome | isolation source: sample BH-FW-10 from oil reservoir | place: India: Bombay High | collected 2015-12-01
CAGGCCGGTGCGGCCGTCGCCAGCCAGCCGCCGGGCGGGGTGCAACTGCTGGCTTGCGCGGCTCGGCCAGCGCTTCGTCAGTGGTGACCAGGCGGCGCCGAGCGCGACGCGGCTGCAGCTGATCCAGGCCGGCTACCGTTCGGTGTCCGCGCCGCAGCTCTACTGGGCCTTGCGCCTGCTGCTGCCGCTCGGCCTGGGCAGCGCCGCGGTGCTGTTGCTGCCGCTGCTCAGCGGTCTGGCCCTCAAGCACGTCGCGTTGCTGGCGGCGGTGCTGGCGGCGTCGGCTGGCTGTTGCCGGCGCTGGTGGTGGAAAAGCGCCGGGCCGCGCGGATCGCCCGGCTGCGCAGGGCATTTCCCGATGCACTGGACCTGGTGGTCGTCTGCGTCGAGTCCGGGCTGGCCTTGCCGCAGGCCATCGAGCGCGTGGCCGAGGAACTCTCGGTCAGCCATGGCGAACTGGCCGAGGAGCTGGCGCTGGTCAATGCCGAGATCCGCGCCGGCATCAGCAGTGCCGATGCGCTGCGCAATCTCGCCGAACGGACCGGGCTGGAGGACATCGGCGGGCTGATCAGCCTGCTGGCGCAGAGCATCCGCTTCGGCAGCAGCGTGGCGGACACGCTGCGCATCTATGCCGAGGAGTTTCGTGATCGTCGTACCCAGGCGGCCGAAGAGCAGGCGGCGAAGATCGGCACCAAGCTGGTCTTCCCGCTGATCTTCTGTCTCTGGCCGAGTTTTTTCCTGGTGGCCATCGGGCCGGCCATCGTGGGTGTACTCAAGGCCTTCGGGAGGCTGTGACATGAACAAGCTCGTATTACTGGTGGCGGCGACCGGCGTGCTCGCCGGTTGTCAGAGTTTCGAGCCGACGCAGCAGGGCGTGCGCTCGGTCTACTCGGGTGACAACTCGGTGCTCTATCAGGTGAGAAAGCAGGCCGGCAGCGCCAACCAGGCGATGCTGATGGCCGACGCCGCCTACCGCGGGGGTGATCTCGACCAGGCGCTGTACCTCTACCTGCGTACGCTCGAGCTCGAGCCCAAGCATTACGCCGCCCTGGTGGCGATCGGCCGGATCCACCGCGAGCGGGGCAACCTGCAGCTGGCCGAGATGGCCTTGAACGAGGTGCTCGCCGCGACCCCGGATGACATCGAGGCGCTGGCCGAACTGGGTTTGCTGCGCCTCGAACAGCGCGACCTGGGCCAGGCCCGCACCGCGCTCGAGCGGGCGGTGACGCTGGATCAGCAGCGCCTGGGCAAAGCGCTGGGCGCAGGCGCGCTGCAGCCGGGCGAGCTGAGCGTGGACCGCGCTTCGCCGGTGCGCCTGTACAACGCGATGGGGGTGCTGGCGGACCTGGGGTCGTCGTTCGCCGAGGCCGAGGGCTATTACCGCCTGGCCCTGCAGATCGACCCGCGCTCGCCGCTGGTGAACAACAGCCAGGCCTACTCGTACTACCTCGCCGGCCAGTGGGACGCGGCCGAGCGGCTCTACCGCCGGGCCATCGACCTGTCGCCCGGGTATTCGCCGCTGCTACGCAACTTCGGCCTGCTGCTGGCGCGCAGCGGGCGCTACGAGGAAGCGATCGCAGTTTTCGAGCGCGGCGGCAGCCGGGCCCAGGCGAGCAATGACGTGGGCTACATCTGCCTGGTCGAGGGCCGGCTGGACCAGGCCGAGCAGTTCTTTCGCAGCGCGCTGGAGCTGTCGCCTTCGCACTACGCCACGGCGGCGGAAAACCTCGAGCGGGTCCGCCAGCTGCGCCTGCTGCGGGAAATGGAACTGCAGCGCGACGGGCTGGCCGCCTCGACGGTTCACTGAACCGTTCGATCGCTGCCGGCCGGCAGCGGTGCGCTGGGCGGGCGGGGCAGGTAGCGCTTGAGCGCCAGGGCGGGCGCTTCGACCAGGTGCCAGGACAGCCAGGCCAGCGCCAGGCTGGCCACGAGGCTCACGGCGATCATGCTGCCCAGGCCGATCTGCCCCTGCGTCCAGTGCACGATCAGCTGTTGCGTCGGAAAGCTGAAGATGTACAGACCATAGGAAAAGTCGCCGTGCCGGCCGATGTTCGACAGCACCGGCAGCGGGCGCTGGGCGAGGTAGAGCGTGAGGTAGGGCAGGGTCAGCACCTGCACCGGGTTCCACAGCGCACTGCCGCCGGTGACCAGGCTCAGGACGAGCAGGGGCAGCGCCAGCTTCCAGGTCCAGGGGACTTGCGCGCGATAGAGGTAGAGCGTGGCCCCGGCGAGAAAGAACAGCCCCAGGCGGGTGAACTTGAACAGCACCTCGCTCGTCAGGCCCAGCCGATCGATGGCGAGGAAATGCACGACGAACAGCAGCCCCAGCAGCGGCAGGACTACGCGCCGGCGCAGCAGGCCGAACAGGCCGAGCGTCAGCAGGGTCGCGTACATGCCGACCTCGAATGGCAAGGTCCAGAGCGAACCGTTGACCGTATCGGGAAAGGGGTTGGCGGCGAACACGCCAGGCAGGTGAAAGCGCGTCACCAGCAGCATGTTGGCCAGGTAGCCGGTGGTGAGCTCGTGCCGCAGGTAGTCGCGCAGTGGCAGCTCGGTGGCCAGCGGGCCGACCACCAGCAGGGCGAACAGTGTGGAAACCAGTAGGGCAGGAAAGATCCGCAGCGCGCGCTTGCCGGCGAACTCGATCAGGCTGCGGCTGTGCAGCCAGGACGCGGCGATCAGGTAGCCGCTCATCACGAAGAACACATGCACCGCCACGTCGGCCATGTCGTAGCCGCCGGAAAAGCGTCGGATCGGCTCGCGCTCGGGCTGGCCGGTCAGCCAGTAGCTGTGCCCGATCACCACCATCGAGGCGGCGAGCAGGCGCAGGCAGTCGAAGTTGTTGCCGCTGCGTTGCAGGCTTTGCTCACTCATGGCGCAGGCCTCCCTCAGCGCAGCGGAAAGGTGGTGCTGACGCCCAGCTGGCGCCCTTCGCCGTCACGAATCGCCCGCTCGAGCAGTTGCAGCCGCTCGCCGGCGTGGTGGCGATGGGCGACCCAGCGCAACAGCAGCAGGAAGACGGCGCGGTTGAGGCGGTAGAGCCAGGGCGATTCGGCCCAGACGTGGGCGTCGAACCAGGCCTGGTTGCGCGCGCTGTAGTAGGCACGGAAATCCGAGTCGCCGAGCAGGAAGGCCTCGAAGATGTTGCGGGTGCGCGCCTTGATGTTCCACGACAGCTCCAGCTCGTCGATCAGCGCCTCGCTGAACAGGTACAGCGAGCCGCCGTTGGCACTGATGCGCCGGGTGTACTCGGTGTCGTCGGCATACAGCACCAGTTCGCGCAGCGGCACGCCGATGCGCTGGTAGAGGCTGCGGTGGGCGAGCATGCCGCCATAGGGGGCGAACGGCAGGGTGATCGCCTGTGGTGCGTGCCCGGTCGGCCGGCCCCACGGCAGCCGGCGCCAGAACTTGTAGGGCACCTGCGCGATATGGAAGCCAAAGGCGCTCGAACGGGGCTGGCGGACGAAGCGCGCCGGTACGCCCTGGGCGATGTCGGCCTGCTGCGTGGGCCGGAAGCCGAGCACCGCGACCTTGTCCAGCCCCTGCGCCTGGCCCAGGCGCGCGAGTTCGCGGTGGAGGATGTCGACCGCGGCGGCGGTTGGCGCATTGTCGTCATCCATCAGCCAGATGTACTCGGCGCCGCTGGCCAGCGCGGCCTCGATGCCTTCGGCGTAGCCGTTGGCCGAGCCGGTATTGCGCCCCAGTTCGAGCAGTTCGACGCGCCCGGGCGCGCGCTCGACGAGGCGCGCCAGCGGCGCGGTCGAGGCGTTGCTGACGATCAGCACCCGGTCGATGGCGGCAAAACCCAGCGCGCGCTCGACCAGTTGTTCCAGATAACGCAGGCGGTCGCCGTAGGTGACCGTGACAATGGTGGTGGTGCCTTGCATGACATCCTCGATGGCGGGTGACGCCGTTGACCGCTGTGCCAGGGCCGCCGCGCCGCTCATGACGGCGCGGACTCGCGCGTGGCCTGTGGCGACGGGTCGTCGTCGGGGCGGGCGGGGCTGAGCAACGCGTGGAACACCATGCGTGGCACGACGGGGGGGTGGCCGTCGGCGTCGGCCGGTTCGTGGAATATTTCGACGTAGGAGTAGCCGTCGGCCAGGATCGTCGAGGCTTTGGGCGCGCGATCATTGCTCATGGTGTGGTCTCGCGGATCAGAACGAATACCGGCGCGTATCCACCGGTCTGGGCAGTACCTGCTCGGCGGTCGGTTCGGCGATCACCCGCTGCGTCGGCTGTGGCGGCTGAACGGTTCTTGGTTGCCCGGCCGCGGGCTGGCAACTGGGCGGCGGGGCGCCCAGGTAGCGCGCCGTGGCCGGCGCTGCCTGCAGGCAGGGTGCGGTGGGCGGTGGTGGATCGGCCAGGGCGAACTGGCCGAACAGAAGTCCGATGGCGATCAGCCCGACGGGCCGGGTCCGTTGCGATATGCGGTTCATCCTTGAGTCCTCCCATGCTGTGCCCGATCCGTCAGGCGTGTCTGGCAGCGCTATAGATCGGGGAGACCAGGCGGCTGGCGCTCCCCGTTTGAACATCCTGCAGAGATGCCTCGCGCAGACGCATCTCGACGAACAGGCGGATTTCTTCCTTGAAGCGCTCGGCGGCGAAACGCTCGGCACTGCGTCGGCAGGCCTGCGGCGTGATCCGGCCCTGCTCGCGCTCGAACAGCTCGACGCCGGCGATGATCGAGGCCTGGCTCTGCTCGGCGTAGAACACCCCGGTCGGCTGCTCGTGCTCGAGCCCGCGCACGGTTTCCAGCACGCCCCCGCGGGCAAAGGCGATCACCGGGGTGCCGCAGGCCTGTGCCTCGATGGGGCGATGCCGAAGTCCTCCTCGGCGGCGAAGACAAAGGCACGCGCACGCTGCATGTGGTCGAGCAACACCTCGAACGGCTGGTAGCCCAGCAACGTCACGTTGGGCCCGGCCGCCGCGCGGGCCCGCTCCAGCTCCGGGCCGGCGCCGATCACCACCAGGCGTTTGTCGGGCATCGCCGCGAAGGCTTCGACGATCAGCGGAATCTTCTTGTAGGGCACCATGCGCGAGGCGGTCAGGTAGAAGTCTTCCTTGACTTCATGCAGTGCGAAGGCGCTGGTATCGACCGGCGGATAGATCACCGTGGAGCTGCGCCGGTAGCTCTTGTTGATGCGCCGGGCGATGAAATGCGAGTTGGCGATGAATTCGTCGACGCCACTGGCGGTGCGCTGGTCCCACAGGCGCATGTAGTGCAGCAGGGTGCGCGCCAGCTTGGCCTTTAGGCCGCGCTCCAGGTGGGCCTCGTGCAGGTACTGGTGCTGCAGGTCCCAGGCGTAGCGGATCGGCGAATGCACGTAGCTGATGTGCAGCTGGTTGGGCCCGGTGAGCACGCCCTTGGCCACGGCATGGCTGCTGGAGATCACCAGGTCGTAGGGCGACATGTCCAGCTGCTCGATGGCCAGCGGCATCAGCGGCAGGTACTTCTGATAATGCGTGCGCGCCTTCGGCAACTGCTGGATGAAGCTGGTGGTGGCGCGCTTGCCGCCGAGGCGCGCGCGGTCTTCGTCGGAGAGAAAGTCGATCACGGCGAACAGATCGGCCTCGGGAAACACTTCGAGCAGCGCTTGCAGTACCCGCTCGGCACCGGCAAAGGTCACCAGCCAGTCGTGGATGATCGCTATTTTCATGGGCAGGTCCTGGTGGGTGGCTGTTGGGCGCACGGCAAGGGGCGGTGCGGCGTGCTTGCGCTCGCCGCATCACGCTGCCGGGCGCGGACGGTCAGTGGCGGGTGGCGCTCAGGCCTACCAGCTGGCGGGGGCTGCGCTTGCCGGTCAGCACCTGGTCGATCAGGTCGGAAACCTTCAGCGCCGAGCTCTTCCAGGCGAAGCGGGCGACGTTGGCACGCCCCAGTGCGCGCAGGTCGTTGCGCAGCTCGGCGTTCTCCAGGATGCGACGCATGGCCAGGGCCATCGAACTCAGGTTCAGCGGGTCGAAGTACAGCGCGCTGCGGCCAAGCACTTCGGGGATCGACGCGCTGTTGGCGGCGATCACCGGGCAGTCGCAGGCCTGTGCTTCGAGCGGCGGTATGCCGAAACCCTCGTACAGCGAAGGGAAGACGAATGCGGTCGCGCCCTGGTACTGCTCGACCAGCTCCTCATCGGTCAGCCGGCCGAGCAGGCGGATGCGTGGATGCTGCGCCAGGTCGGCGTTCAGGCCGGCAAACACGCCATGGGCGTCGCCGACGATGTGCAATTGCACATCGTCGAAGCCCTGCAGGCTGAGAAACGCGTTGACCATGCGTGCGAAGTTCTTGTGCGCGTTGTGCGAGGACACGGCCAGCAGGTAGGGCGTGGGTTCGTGGCAGCCGCTGGCACAGAACGGCCGGAAGGCCTCGGACACGGCGTTGGGCACGATGCTGATCTTGTCGAACGGGTAGCCGTAGTGGGCGCTGATCTCCTCACGGGAGAACTCGCTGACGGTCATCAGCGCGCGGGTGCGCCGCAGCAGCAGCGGCATGATGTTGCAGTAGAGCAGGCGAAAGGCGCGCGAGTAGCTCTCCGGGTAGCGCACGTAGGTGATGTCGTGGTGCGTGACGATCTGGTTGGCATAGGCCAGCGGCGCGGTGTTGCACAGCGAGACCAGGGGTGGGCGGCCGTTGCGCAACAGCCACAACGGCAGGTCGAGCTGTTCCCAGAGGTGGCCGCGGTTGTGGCCGATGACGCGGGCGTTGAGCCGCTCGGCGGTCTCGTGCCGGGTGATGTTGGCCGGCGTGACGAATACCAGGTCGTCACGCAGGCTGGCGAGCTCCAGGCTGATCTGTTCGGCGAAGCGTTGCACCCCGCGGGTCTGCTGGGTGAGAAAACGCGCGTTGATGACGATCATCTCGTCTACTCCCTGTCGTTTTTATGGTGGCGGCACGTCCCTGTGCCACCTCCAAACCGGTCCTATTCGTCGCCTTCCGTTAGCGGATTCAGGCTGAACACTTTCGGAAAGGCGCCGAGCTCGACCTTGACCGAGCAGGCACTGCCGTCCGCTGGGCAGTTCCATTGCGCCTGCCCGCTGTGGCGGCCGAGCAGCGGCTGCGCGGTGTCGATCAGTTGCAACCGTCCGCGGCGTGCCGCCGGCGCTTCGAGCAACAGGCTGGTAGCTCACCGGCGCTCCAGCCGACCAGCACCTCGTCACCTTCGTGGCGGAAGCGCAGCAGAAACACGTCCCGGCTGCGGCGCCGCTCCTGGCCGAGGTATTCGTAGTCGCGCACGATGGGGCTGATGGCGGTGAGCACGCGGTAGGCCGGCTTGGGCTGGTAGTCGTGGCGCAACAGGCCGAAGTTGTGCTCGCGCTCGCGGCGGTCGGTGCCGTCGTTGCGCAGGTCGTACCACCACATGCCGCGGATGCTCGGCAGCGTGCGTGCGAGGAAGAAGCTGCGCGCCAGGTAGGCAGCCTGGGTCTGTTCGTCAACGCCGCAGGCACCTGGTGCGACGGCCAGGCCATCTCGGTGAGGTACAGCGGCGCGGCCGGCCGGCGGCGAGGGTCAGCTCGCGGTCGACATCGTCGAGCCAGTCGATCCAGGCCTCTGGCGTGTTGCGTCCACGGCCGCGGCAGTGCACGTAGGGATGCAGCGACAGCCCGTCCACGCTGTTGAGCACACCGTTGTCGATCAGGCGGCGGGCAAAGCCGCTTTCGATGCCCAGGCTGGTGACCGCGCCGGCCAGCACTCTGGCCTGTGGATCACGCTCGCGGATGATGCCGGCAGCATCGGCGACCAGCCGCGCATAGTCCTCGGTGAAGGCGGGGCTGACCGGGTCTTCGACGTCCCATTCGTTCCACACCTCATAGAAGCTCACCTGCCCCTTGAGCGCCTCGCCGACGAAGCCCACGTAACGATTGAACGCGGCGCGCACCGGTTCGCTGCGTGGCTTCTGGCCCTCGGCATGAAAGGAATTGCCATAGCCGAGGATGAACAGGCTCTGCAGCCCGCTGGCCTGGGTGTCTTCGAGGTAGCGATACCAGTGGCGCTCGATCTCCAGTTGGTCGCGCTGGCGCTCGACGAACGCCCAGTGCGCATCGGTGCGCACCGACTCGATGCCGGCGCGCTGCATCAGGCGGTTGGCCGGGCTGTCCGGCTGGCCACGGTGCAACTCGTGCGAACAGACGCCGACGATGAAGCGTCCTGCGCCAGCGCCATCGGCGCCAGGCTCAGCGCGGCTGCCAGCAACAGCGGGTTGAACCGGGTGCTCATGAGCGCTCTCCCTGCCACTGCGCCGCGGCCGGCAGCGTCCCCAGGCGCAGCCCTGTGCGGGTAGGGGCCAAGGCATGCGCGGCGGCAAGCCCGAGGAACAGGGTGGCGACCGTGACTTCAGGGATGTCGGTGGCCCAGCCGATCAGGCATACGCAATAGGCGCAGCCAAGCAGCGCATTGCGCAGCCGTGTATCACGCGCCTGCAGCCGTAGCAGCAGGCCGAACTGCAGCAGGTACAGGCCGATGCCGAACACCCCGAGCATGCCCCAGAGGTAGAGCGCGGTATTGTCGGCGATTGCCAGCAGCTCGATGCCGGGAATGGGAAAGGTCGCCGCGCCACTGCCGACCGCGCCGAAGCCTGCGCCCAGCCAGCCCCAGCCCGAGCCGACCAGCTCGGCGATGAAGTTCGGCCAGCTGTTGACCAGCCGATCGGCAAAGGAAGCCAGCATGCTGCGACTGGCGGCCGTATGGGGTTCAAGGTTCAGTACCAGGCTGGCGAACGGCAGGGCGATACCGCCGAGCACGGCGAACAGAAAGGCCGAGGCGCTGGCGAAGCGATAGGCGGCGATCACCAGCATCAGCAGGGTCAGCACATAGGCCGCCATGGTCGATTTGTTGGTGCTCAGCACGATTGCCGCCAGCGAAGCCGCATAAAGCAGCAGCCGCGCCAGCCGTGAGCGGGTGAAGGCGGCGAGGAACAGGCTGTACATGGCGATCATGACCGACAGGCTGGTGGACATCCTGGCGAAACCGCCGATCCGGTCGATGTCCTCCATGCCCCAGGAACGGTTGCCGCTCAGCTCGACGTTACCCAGCAGGTAGCTGTAGCCCTTCCAGGGCACGCTGGTGAACACGTCGAGCGCGATGCCGACGAACGAGGCCAGCAGGCAGAAGCCGATCACCCGCACCAGCAGCTTCAGGCGTGCCTCGAGGTGGCGCCCACAGAACAGGCCGAACAGCAGCGGCAGGTACATGAACAGGGCGAAACCCAGGTTGCGGATGTCCGCCCCGTGCAGCATGGCCAGCTGCGTCGAGAGCAGCAGCCAAGCAGCGTCAGCCACAGCAACGGGTTGGCCCGGTAGCTCGGCAGCTCGACGGCGATGGCCGCCAGGCAGGCGAGCTTGGGCAGGTACAGCAGCCAGGACACCCCGGCCATGTCCAGGTAGTAACGCAGCGCGCCGGAAAAGGTTTCAGTCAGCAGCAACGACGCAGCGATCAAGGTGTACAGGCTCGACTTGTCGAACGCCAGCGGGTTCGGCTGGGCTGGGCTGTGGCTCAGTGGAGGGCTCTGATTCATGGCGGGCACTCGTTCCTTGAAGTGTGCGCAGCAGGATGTCTTGGTACTCGTCGAGCATGCGTTCGGTGTCCAGCAGCGGCAGCACGCTCTCGCGCGCCTGGTTGGCCAGCCGCGCCCGCAAGTCGGCGTCGAGGTACAGCCAGAGCATGGCGATGGCCAGCGAGTTGGGTTCGTCCGGGTCGCAGAGCAGCCCGTTTAGCTGATCGACGACGATCTCCGGCAGGCCGCCGCGCCGCGTGGCGATCACCGGCACGCCACTGGCGCAGGCCTCCACGGCGACCAGCCCGAAGGGTTCTTCCCACAGCGAAGGCACCACCAGCACGTCGATGCCCTGCAGGAAGCTGGCGTTGTCGCGATAGCCGACGAAGCTCACCTTGGCCGGGTCGGCGAGCGCCTTGAGCTCGGCTTCGTAGTCGAGCTTGCCGCGCCCGGCGATCACCAGGCGCGCGTCGATGCCCAGCTCGTTGAACTGTTGCAGCAGCCAGCCGACACCCTTGTTCGGCGACAGGGTGCCGATGTAGCCGAAACGCAACGGGCCGTCGGCGCGCGGTTCGCTGGCCACGACGGCCGGCGGCCGGGCGCGGTTGTGCACCACATGGCGCTGCGCGTTCTCGAAATAGCCGTGCGCGCAGACCCGCTCGAGCAGCGCCTGGCTGACCGCGATCACCGCGGCCACCTGGGCCGAGGCCTGCATGTGGCCCAGGCGCAGCGCCCTGCAGGTCAGGCACTGGCGGGCACAGGAGTGGCCGTTGGCGAACATGGTGTCCTTCGGGCAGAGCAGGTAGTGATCGTGCAGCACCTGGACGATCGGCAGGCCCGCGGCGCTGATTTCGTCCCAGGCCGACACCGACCAGCCGGTGAGGTTGTTGCTGAGCACGATGTCCGGCCGCTCCAGTTCGAGCACCTGGCGCAGGTGCTGGCGCATGCGCGAGTTGTAGCGGTCCAGGTAGTGCCAGCGCAGCCGGGCAAGACGGTTGGGGCGCTTCTGCGTGTAGTGCCAGTAGAGGTTCTCCAGGCCGGCGCGGTAGACGCGCACGTCGCCCTCGGTGCCCGCGTGCAACCCCGGTGTCGGGCCGGTCGCCAGCACGCAGACACCGCAGCCCCGGCGCTGCAGGCCCTCGGCCAGCTGGCGCACCACGATTTCGGCGCCGCCGCCGATGTGCGGGGCATAAAGCGTATTGAGAATGAGGATTTTCATGTCGCGCTACTCATGGTGCGCCAGAGGCCGGCGTGCGAGGGCAGCCGGGCTAGGCGCTCGAATGCAGGAAATGGTTGGGCACGCGGACTTTCTGTTGTCGTTGCAGCAGATTCAGCAGGATCACCGAACGCTGCTCACCGTCGGGGGCGACGAAGATCGCTTCGAGGTCGTGAAAGCTGTCGCCGCTGACCTGTACGCGATCGCCGGCCTTGAACGCCGCCGGGGTGCGTTGCCGTGCATGCCGCTCGACGCGCTCGCGCAGTTCGCCGATCAGCGCATCCTGCACCGGGGTCGGCTGGCCGCCGAACGCGACGATCCGCGCGACGCCGCGGGTGGAGCGGATCGGATACCAGTTGTCCTGCAGGTGGTCGAGACGGATGAACAGATAGCCGGGAAACAGCGGTTCGCTGCTGCCCTGGCCACGCTCGATGAGCGGTCGGTAGCACTCGAATGCCTGGCGCTGGAGGTTTTCCTCGGCGCGAGCCTCCTGTCGCGGCCTGGTCTGCACCAGATACCAGCGGGGTTGTGCGGTGGCGGTCATGGTCGTCCTTCTCCGTGTGATACGGCGTCCTTGCCTTGACGTTGGCAACATTCAGGCCACGCGGCCCTCCGGTTCGGTCTCGCGCCCCTCGAGCGCAGTAAAGCGGGGCAACAGCCGCTGGATCTCCTGGCGGCTGTTGAACATCAGCACATCGATGATCGACAGCGCCGGCACGAACGGATGGCCCAGCTGCGGGTAGGTGATGTCGTCCATCTTCAGAAAGCGCAGCAGCAAGCCGTGCCGGCGAAAATGGGCGGGGCTGTACAGCTCCATCCCGCCGATCGGGTTCAGGTAGAGGTCGCCGCGAAGGCGATGCATGAGCTGCACGACGCGGTCCTGCTTGTCGGTCGGTGGCGGCAGGTCGAATTCCGACGCGCGATGGATTGGCGTGCGGATGTCTAGGTAGCGGCAGATCTCGTGGATCGAGTTTTCCGCGAACAGCGCCAGGTTGGGTTCGGCGAAGGCCAGTATCCGCTCGACCTGTTCGAGCACCGCATCGCGGTGCGGCGCGCGCGCGTAGGCATTGCGCAGCAGGCGCAGAAAGCTTGCCGCTTCATGCGCGAAGTGCTCGCTCAGATAACGCTCGTTGATCGGCGTTTCGATGCTGGCCTTCTGCAGGCCGAAGCTGAACAGCTTGGGTTGGCCCTGGCAGAGCACCCGGTTGCGATTGACCCACGAGCCCTTGGAATACTGCAGGTTGTCGCCGAGCACGAAGGCGTCGGAGGCGGCGATCAACTGAAAGTAGCCGAGGTAAGGGAACAGGTACGGCTGCATCATTCCGATGGTTCTGAACATGTCCGCTCCTTGGTCAGGCTTTCTGAGCATAGCTGTAGTAACCGTAAGCGCCGGTGTCGAACGCCGAGTTCGACGCGCGCCGCTTGACCCCGTTGAGGATGGCCCCCTTGACCAGTACGCCGTTCTGGCTGAGCCGCCGCTTGGCCGCCTCGATCTGGGCGGCCGTGCTCAGGCCGAAACGGGTCACCAGCAGCGTGGTGCCGGCCAGTTGCGCGACCAGGACCGCGTCGGTGACCGCCAGTACCGGCGGCGTATCGACGATGATCAGGTCATAGAAGGCTTCGGCCTCCTTCAGCAGGCGCGCGAAGTTCTGGTGCATCAACAGTTCCGATGGGTTGGGTGCGGCGAAGCCGCAGCCGAGCAGGTGCAGGTTGGGCTGTTCGGTCTGGCTGACCACCTGCGACAGCGCCAGCCCGGAGGCCAGCGCCTCGGACAGCCCGCGCGTGGGCTCCAGGCCGAACGCCCGGTGCAGGAAGCCGCGGCGCATGTCGGCATCGATCAACAGGACGCGCTGCCCGGCCTGCGCGACGACGCAGGCGAGGTTCGCCGAGACAAAGGACTTGCCCACGCCCGGGGTCGGGCTGGTGATGGTCAGCACAGGGTTGCGCGCTTCGAGCATGGCGAACTTGAGGCTGGTGCGCAGGCTGCGCATGGATTCGATGGCCAGGTCGTCGGGGCTGCCGATGCCGAGCAGTTGCGCCCGCCCTTTGCGCTGCCGGCGCGCCTGTTGCTGCTGCACGGAGAAGGGCGTGGCGGCGTACACCGGCAGGCCGAGCTTTTCGATGGCGTCCGGGCTTTCCACGCCGCGGTAGAACGCCTGGCGTACCAGGACCACCAGCGCCGAGACGAACAGGCCGAGCAGCAGGGCGATGGCCACGACCAGCGGGCGGATCGGTCGCGCCGGTTTTTCCACGGGCGCGTAGGCCGTGTCGATGACCCGCACGTTGCCGATGGTGCCGGCGCGCAGCACGTCCTGCTCCTGGGCCTGGTTCATCAGCAGTGTGTAGGTCTGGGTCGTCACTTCGACGTCGCGCTTGAGGCGCAGCAGCTCCTGCTGGGTTTCCGGCAGGGCGTCGACCTTCTTCAGCAGCTGGGCCTTCTGCGCCTGCAGCTGGGCGATCTGCTTCATCAGGGTCTGGAAGATGGGGTGTTCGGGCGTGTACAGGCGGTTGTATTCGACCCGCTTGAGGTTGTGCTCCGACAGCACCGCGTCGAGCGCGACGATCTGGTCGAGCACGGCCTTGGTCTCGATGCTGATGTCCACCGACTTGGAGCTGGTCTGGTAGTCGTTCAGCGCCGCCTCGGCCTTTTCCAGCTCGGCGCGCACCACCGGCAGCTGCGAGCGCAGGAAGTCCAGGCGCTGCGCAGCTTCGGCCGAGCTGCGCTCGACGTTCTGGCGCACGTAGAGGCGGCTGATTTCGTCGAGGATGCGGTTGGCGCGATCCGGGTCCGGGTCGCGCAGGCTGAGCTGCATGATTCCCGAGTCCTTGCCGGCTTCGCTGACCTTCAGGCGCTTCTGGTATTTCAACGCGGTGGTTTGCGGGCGTTCGCGCATGAGGTCGAACTCGGTGCCCGGGCGGGCCTCGAGCGCGGCGACCTGCACCGTGAAGCCGGCGTTGTGCACGCTCTGGCCGACATTGCCGCGCAGCAGGAACTCGTCGTCCTCGTCGTACAGGCTGAAGGCCCCGTCGCGGCCGGCGACGAGCGTCAGCTCTTCTCCGTAGTAAGCGTCGGGCACGTCGAGCTGGAACACGTCGATCTTCTCGCCACCCCAGGCGAAGGCGTCCAGGCCCAGCGGTGCCTTGGCCAGCGGGCCGTCTTCGAGCGGGTCGTGATGGCGCGACAGGTAGCCGCCGATCAGCGGAACCTGCCTGGGTTCGGCGGTGATGTACAACTTGAGGTTTTCCACCGCCTTGCCGAGTACGGCCCGCGACTTGAGCAGCGAGATCTCGGTCATCGCCTGCGAGACCGAATCGGGCCGCGGGATGATCTCCGGCTGGGCGGTGATGCCGACCTTTTTCGTTTCGATCTGGATCATGCCGCTGGCTTCGTACACCGGCGTGGCCAGGATGGCGTAGACGATGCCGAGTGCGGTGAACAGACCGGTGATGCTGCCGATCAGCAGCTTGTGGTCAAAGGCGGTACGCGCGATTTGCGCCAGATCGATCCGATTGTCGGTTTCGTAATCCAGCGGAGAGCGAGTCAGAGCTGTCATGGATTCGTCCTTGCAGGGGTTGGGCCGGGGGCGGCAGTCCTTGGGTGTCAGCCTTGTGCCGTGCCAGGGCTGAGCCGGCGCAGCAGGTTGGTGGCGGTGTTGCGCGCCGCGTCGAGCAGCGCGCGGGCCTTTCGCGCAGGCGAGAGGAGGGCGAGCGAATGGGTGATGACTTGGGTGAGGAAATATTCGTGGAGCTCCTGGTTGCCGATGCGCTGGTAGTAGCGGGCCAGGCTGTAGTACGCATGCAGCGACATGCGGATGCGCTGTTTGCTGCTGCGCATCGAGAAGATGCCGCCTTCGTGGACGCGATAGGCCGCCGGGGCGATCTCGGCGATGAACTTGCCCTTGCCGTGCGCGCCGAGCAGCGACCACCAGCAGATGTCCAGTACATGCACGTCGTGCAGTTCGGCCGGCAGTTCGTGGATGAGGTTGCGAAAGCAGGTCGTCAGGGTCGATACATGTCGCGCACGCATCAGCTCGCCGGCGCTGGCGTCGCCGCGCAGGCGGCCGGTGAGCTGGGGCGTCTTGAGCACGCCCTGGCTGTTGAACATGAAGGCATCGTGATAGGTCATCACGTAGTCACGGTGGGCTTCGAGGAAGTCCACCTGGATCTGCAGTTTGCGCGGGTCGGTCCAGTAATCGTCGCCTTCGCAGTAGGCGATGTATTGCCCCGCGGCGCGGGCGAACAGGCCGGTGGCGAAGGGCACGCCAAGGGAAAACTGGTTCTGCTGCTGGAGGATGGGCTTGATGATCGTCGGGAAGCGGGCGGCGTACTCGGCGATGATCGTGGGCGTTTCGTCCGTGGACGCATCGTCATGCACGATGATCTCGAACGGAAAGCGGGTTTCTTGCATGAGGAAGCCATCCAGCGCCTGACGGATGAAGGCCGCGTGGTTGTAAGTCAGGCAGACGATGCTCAGCAGCGGGGCGGTCTGGCCATTCCAGCGTGCCAGCAGCGTGTTTTCGTCGATCGATTCCATTCGTCATACGCTCGGTCTGGTGAATGTCAGGTAGAGGCGGTGGCGCAGCGGAGCGAAGCTCGCCGCGACCAGCAACAGGCAGAGGCTGCCGCTGACCGACAGCGCCAGCAGCGTGTGCAGGCGGTCGTCATCGGCCAGCAGTGCGAACAGCGGCTCGCCCAGCAACAGGCCTAGTGCGGTCATCGCGCTGATGCGCAGCACATCCTTCATCCAGGTAATGTGCAGGCCTGGCGCGAAGCGCCGATGGACCACGGCCGGCCAGATGAGGAACGCCAGCAGGCGCAGCGCGAACCAGGTGAGCGCGGCGCCCAGTGCGCCATGGGCGAACACCGCCCAGACCACCAGTGGAATGCTCAGCGCCGTGGAGACCAGGCTGTACCAGACGTGCATGCGCAGCTGCCCGTAGGCGTACTGCAGGAAGAACTGGAAGGTGCCGACCGCCATCACGGCACTGCCCAGCGCGTACCAGGCCAGAATGGTCTGGCTCCAGTCGGCGGCGGCGGCGTCCCCGGTCCAGGCCAGCACCAGCTCGCGGGCATGGAAGGCGATCACGGCAGCCAGCGGGAACAGCACGCTGCAGACGAAGCGGGTGGCGTTGAGGTACAGCGCGTGCATTTCGTCGACACGCTGTTCGGCCAGCATCACGGTCATGCGCGGCAGCAGCGCCTGCACCAGCGGGTTGATCAGCGTCAGCAGGCCGTTGCAGATCAGCGCCACCAGTGAAAAGTAGCCGTACTCCTCGAGCAGCAGCTCTTTGGACAGCAGCACCTTGTCCAGCTGGGTCAGCACGACCCAGAGCACCGAGGTCAGCGAGATGCCGGCCGCGAACGGCAGTACCGGGCGCACCACGCGCCAGTCGAAGCCCGTCAACCAGCGTCGGCCGAGCAGTTGCCGATAGGCGCGAGTGGCGAAGAGCAGCGTCTCGACAACGGCGACGGCAACCTGGAAGCGGAAGAAATCCAGCGGGTCCTGGCTGATCTCGCGACCAGCAGCAGGCCGCCGAAATAGCGCAGGGTGGCGATGAGGATGTTCGCACCGTTGATCCAGCCATGCTGCTCCAGGCCCTGCAGGCCGCTCTTGTACAGCGTCGCGTAGAGCCGCAGGGCAACCATCAGGCCCATCAGCCCGACGCATTGGGCGATGGTCGCGGTGTCCAGTTCCTGCGCCTGCAGCCAGTGTTCGGCAATCCAGCGGCTGGACAGACCGATGGCCAGCCAGGTGGACAGGGCGATCGGCAGGAACAGGATCTCGAATGAGCGCAGCAGCCGGCCGGATTCGTCGGCAGGCGGCGACAGTGACTGCTGGCCCCGGTAGTGCGCCACCTGCCGGACCAGGGCGGGCGACATTCCGGCGTCGAGCAGCTGCAGCCAGGCCTGCAAAACGGCGAAGAATCCGATCAGGCCGTAGGCCTCGGCGCCAGGTGCCCCAGGTAGAACGGCAGGATCAGGATGCCCACCAGCACGGCATAGGCCTGCCCCAGGTAGTTCAGCCCGCTGTTGCGCAACACCGACAGGCGTTTCGAGTCGTTCATTGGCACGCCCACTGCTCAGGAAATCTGCTTGACCGCTGTCGGGGTCGCGGCCAGCAGGCTGACCGCGTCGACCAGCGGCCGCAGGTAGGCACGGCTGGCCTGCTCGCGCTGGATGGCTTCCTCGATGAGGACCTGCATCACGCGGTTCTGCACCTTGCGCGGCAGGCCGGGATAGATCGGCAGGCACAGCACGCGCCAGCTCAGCGAGTGCGAATGCGGCTGTGGCTCCTGCGGCTGCAGGTAGTCGAGCGTATCGAGCGAGGGGTAGAAGTAGCGTCGCGGATTGATGCCGTGCTTGTTCAGCTGGCTGCGGCTGGTCAGCAGCTGCGCCTCGTCGCCGAGGGCGATCGGGGCGTAGCTGAAGTTGCGTGAGACGCCAGGCTGAATGCGCTGCAGCTGAAAATGGTCCTGCAGATGCCGCTCGTAATGGTGGCTGATCTCGGCGCGACGCTCGAGAATCGACTCGATGTCATCGAGGATGCACAGGCCCATGGCGGCGGCGAACTCGTTGAGTTTCGCGTTGATGCCGATGCCCTGGATGATGTCGGTGTCGACGATCCCGAAGTTGCACAGCAGCCGCACCCTGGCCGCCAGCGCGTCGTCGTCGGTGACGATGGCGCCGCCTTCGATGGTGTGAAACAGCTTGGTGGCATGAAAGCTCAGGGTGCTGATGTCGCCCCAGTTGAACACCGACCGGTCCTTGTAACGCACGCCGAACGCATGGGCGCCGTCGTAGACGACCTTGAGATTGTGGCGTCGGGCGATCTGCTCGATGCGCTCCACGTCGCAGGGGTTGCCGAAGACGTGGGTGGCGACGATGGCGCTGGTGTCCGGGGCGATCCGCGCTTCGATCTCCCCGGGGTTCAGGTTCCAGGTGTCGGGGTCGATGTCCGCGAAGATCGGGCGAATGCCTTCCCACTGCAGCGAACTGGTGGTCGCCACGAAGCTGAAGGGGGTGGTGATCGCGCTGCCCTTGATACCTAGCGCGCGGTAGGCGATCTGCAGCGCAATGGTGCCGTTGTTCGTGAGTATCACGTGGCGCACGCCGAGGTAGTCCTTCAGGCGCTCCTCCAGCGCCAGCGACAGCGGCCCATGGTTGGTCAGCCAGCCGCTCTGGTAGATGCGGTCGACGTAAGCCAGGAATTTGCTCTTGTTGCCCAGGTACGCCTTGGTCACGTTGATCATGGAAGAGTCCTTTCCATCAGCGAGTGCCGAACGGTCGATGGGGTGTGGTGCGTGAGATCAGGCGGCTTGTTGGCTGGATTGCGTCGCCCGGCGCGCCCGATGCTGGTTGAACGCGAGAATCAGCGCCGTGGCCAGGCTGCCGGCATGCGGGTCGCCGTAATGGAAGATCAGCGTGCTGCGGCGGGTGGTAGGCGGGCACGGTTCGCTCGCATGCAACGAGCGGTAACCCCAGAACAGGTAGAGGTTGCCGGGCACCAGGCGAATGCGCTGCGGCCGCAGCAGGTGCAGGCGGATGCCGAGGGTGATCAGGCGTTTGGTAAAGGCATTCTGGATAAGCGTTTTCTCGATGACGTTGGCCAGGACGGTGCGGCGAATTCGGCGCCGGTTGGCGAACACCAGGAGGTTGCCCTGTTCACCGGGGGTGGTTGCATCCGGCACCTCGATCGGCAGCAGCGCTGTGACGAAGCTTGCGTCGAAGTGGAAACGATTGGATTCGCTGCGCCCTGATTCGCCTTGCACGCAGCGCAGCACCGGGTGGATGTCATCGGTAAAGGCGGGCTGGCCGGCGCCTGCTGATACAGGGCGCCGAGCAGACGGAGGAGTTCCGCCGATTCGCTCAGGCCGCGGATGTCGCCCATCGCGACCGCCTTGCTGCCGTGGTAGGCGAAGTACCCGCCCGGATGTGTATCGGCTTCCCGCGCGACGAAGTCACGTAAATGCGCAAGTTGTTCTTCGCTAATGAAATTCTGAATTACCGTAAAGCCGTTATCGTTTATTCCGCTCGCGTATTGGGCTGCATTCCGGAATAACTCTGGATTTTCTAAAGAGCGCACGATGACTCTCCGCGGTTCGCAGATGGATGAAGGGCAGGACAGTTTTAATTAATTAAAAAACTGTACTTCCAATTAATCGGCGCAAAGCTACCGCCACCCCATTCATCAAGCGGGGCGATTCAGGAAGTTTCAGGTACTGCTGCCTGGCTCGCCTGCAAGCCACGGGTTTCGGGAGCCTGACCAACCGAAAGGCCATAGCTACCGCACTCGTTACTTCGTCGAGATCTTGTCTGCTGACCAGGAACGTCACGATTCGGCAGGGGGCGAAAGCATGAATGCCTCGCTGGAGGGGGCCTCTAAAAACCGGCCACCTCACGGTAAAATCGGCGCGCCCTTGATCCTCCGGAGCTCTGCCCATGCTCAGTCTGTTTGCCGACCAGGAACGTGAAGCCAAGCTGGACAGCCTGGGCGATCCACTGGCCCTGCTGGACAAGCATGTGGACTTTACGGCCCTGGCAGCCGAGATCGACCGCTGGGCGCCCAGGCCCAGTCGGGCCAAGGGCGGTCGGCCTCCCTATCCAACGGAGTTGATGACCCGCCTTCTGGTGCTCCAGCAGCTGTTCAACCTGTCCGATGAGCAGATGGAGTTCCAGCTGATCGACCGCATGAGCTTCCAGCGTTTTGCCGGGCTGAAGCACTCCGGTCGAGTTCCGGATCGCAACACGATCTGGGTCTTTCGCGAGCGCCTGGTACAGGCCAACGTCGAGCATCAGATCTTTGCCGAGGTGCAGCGCCAGTTGCAGCAGCATGGATTCCGGGCCCGCGAGGGGCAGATCATCGACGCCAGCATCGTTCGCGCACCCATTCAGCACAACACGGCCGATGAGCAAGCGGTGGTGAAGGAGCAGGCGGTACCGGTCGAATGGTCGCCCGCCAAACGGCGGCAAAAGGATGTCCAAGCGCGCTGGACGAAGAAGCACGGCAAGTCGTATTTCGGCTACAAGCTCTCGGTCAGCGTGGATCGCCGGCACAAGCTCATTCGCTGCGTGAGGGTGAGCGATGCCAGCGAGGCCGATACACGGCATCTGGTGGATGTGCTCGACCGGAACAACAGCAGCCGGGACTTCTGGGCGGATCGCGGCTATCACGATAAGCCCCGAGAGCAGTGGCTCCGGATGATCGGCTGGCGACCGCATATCCAGCGCAAGGGCCAGGCTGGCAAGCCTATAGGGGAGCGGGGCAAGGCACAAAACAAGCGCATAGCCAGCCCCCGAGCCCGCGTCGAACATGTCTTTGCCAGCCTCGCGCAGATGGGCGGCAAGATAATCCGGAGCATTGGTCTGGCGCGAACCCAATTTGGCCTGATAGTCAAATCGGCGGTTTACAACCTCAAGCGGATGTCGAGCCTGCTGGAAATGACCTGAACCGGGCACCGGTTGCGTGATGCAACCGGCCATTCACGATGCTCTGCGAGCGCCCAAGTCGGCGTTCGGATGCCAAGGAGCTGCACTTTCGCATCCTGGCTCAGCCGGATGTGTGTTTTTAGAGGTGCCCTGGAATCGTTACTACTGCGGAACTTGACCTCTCCCGTTGGTCTTAACTGTCGCGCAGGTCGTTACTCCGTTTTGCGGATATAGGTATCTTGCAAAATGTGACGAAAGTCAACAATGAAGCGCAAAAAATTGTCGCGGCAGTGCAAAGAGGCCGTTTAGCGTTTGTAACGTATTGATTGATAAGTAATAGATCGAATGATCTAGGGCAGCATGTCGCACCTGCCGGCGAACCGGCTGATGGAGCGGCGAGAGAGGGGGAGCCGTAGCGAGCCGAAACGAAAAAAGGCCACTCGATCGAGTGGCCTTTTTCGTATTTGGTTGCGGGAGCTGGATTTGAACCAACGACCTTCGGGTTATGAGCCGACGAGCTACCAGACTGCTCCATCCCGCGTCTGTGGGGCGCATTCTACAGCCTCGAAGGCTGCTGTCAACCATCCTGTGCGAAAAACTCATTTTGCCTCAGTCACTTAGGCAGAAATGAAAAAGGGCCGCTGTTTCGAGCGGCCCTTCGTGAAACTGGTTGCGGGAGCTGGATTTGAACCAACGACCTTCGGGTTATGAGCCCGACGAGCTACCAGACTGCTCCATCCCGCGACGGCCATTGTACAGCTTTGAGTCTGGCTGTCACGCAAAGAATCCAACGAGGCACGAATCGCGGCATAGCGGTGGGTGGCGTCAGGGGCTCGCAACGGTCCTCGAGGAGAGGGCCGGGCTCGGATAGGCGCGCGTGTCGCCGTCGGGTGATCCGCAGCATGCCCCAGAGCATGGCGGACGCTACTGAGAGCCAACCGAATACCATCACGATAATCATCACCGCGGGCGTCATGCTTCTCGCCTCCATTGAGCCATTCCATCGTCCCTGGGAAATGGACCCCTGCCGAGCGAGACGGTTCAGCTTGCCATCGGTCGTAAAGCGGCGCGCACCGTGCCACTTTCATTGCGGCGCCATGCCCAAAGGGCAGGGCGTATCGACAGGAGGCACGCATGAAGACTTCTCTAATCGGGCTGCTGGTCTGCACGCTGATGACAGGCGCCATCGGCTATGCGCAGGCCGCCCCGGCCAATGGCTTGCTCGCGCAGAGCATGCGGGGAGCGCCGGTAGACCGGGCCGCCGGCAACGGCTCGATGGGCGCGGGCGAAGGCATCGAGCGGCTGGAGCGCCAATCGATGCCCGATGAGCGCGAGGCGCGAGACGACGACGAGAAACGGCGAGCGGCGTCGACCTCGATCGATGATCCGGGGCACGGTGGCAACGAGACCGACATGGAACATCGCCGGCGGCCACACCTGGGTGACGATCGGCGCCCCTGAGCAGGGTGCACGAGGGTCGGGCGAATCCTTACAATGCCGGCCCTTTTCTGATGCTGGCTTGAGATTTCATGCAGATCGCCCTGGCGCCAATGGAAGGTCTTGTCGACGAGATCATGCGCGACGTGCTGACGCGCGTCGGTGGGCTGGACTGGTGCGTCACCGAATTCATCCGTGTCTGCGACCGTCTGCTACCCGAGAGCAGCTTCCACAAGCTTGCGCCGGAGCTGGCCGACGGCTCGATGACGCGCTCGGGTACGCCGATGCGCCTGCAGTTGCTGGGCTCGGACCCGGCATGCCTGGCCGATAACGCTGCCCTGGCCTGCACCCTGGGGGCGCCGGTCATCGACCTGAACTTTGGCTGCCCGGCCAAGACCGTCAACAAGTCGCGTGGCGGGGCGGTCCTGCTTCGTGAGCCGGAGCTGCTGCATGCGATCGTCCGCGAGGTGCGGCGCGCCGTGCCGGCCTCGATCCCGGTGACCGCCAAGATGCGCCTGGGCTACGACAGCCCGGACGGTGCGCTGGATTGCGCGCGCGCGCTGGCCGACGGCGGTGCTGCGCAGTTGGTAGTGCATGCGCGAACCAAGGTCGATGGCTACAAGCCGCCGGCGCACTGGGAATGGGTCGCCAGGGTAGCCGAGGTGGTGCAGGTGCCGGTGCTGGCCAATGGCGAGATCTGGACCCTGGCCGACTGGCAGCGTTGTCGCGAGATCAGTGGCGTGGATGACGTCATGCTCGGCCGTGGGCTGGTGTCGCGCCCGGATCTGGCCCGGCAGATTGCTGCCATGCGTGCCGGCGAGGCAGTGAGCGAGATGACCTGGCAGGCGTTGTTTCCGCTGGTCGCCGATTTCTGGCAGCAGGCGCGGCGCAAGCTGGCGCCGCGCTATGCGCCGGGGCGTCTCAAGCAATGGCTGGCGATGTTGACCCGCAGCTATCCGGAGGCCGTGGCGCTGTTCGCCGAGATCCGCCGCGAAAACGACTGCCAGCGTATCGATCGGCTGTTCGGTGCCGGCGACTCCATGGCGCACGCGCCGGAGCAGGCGCTGGCCTGACCGGGCGAGCTAGCGCCCACCCGCGACATCCAGCAGCGCGCCGCTGGTGTAGCTGGCCTGGTCGCTGGCGAGCCAGAGCACGGCTTCGGCAATTTCCTCGGGCTGGCCGCCCCGTGCCATCGGCACGCTGGCACGCACCCGCTCGACCCGATCCGGCTCGCCGCCACTGGCATGGATGTCCGTATAGACGACGCCGGGTCGCACGGCATTGACCCGAATGCCCTCGGCGGCCACTTCCTTGGCCAGGCCGATGGTCATGGCATCGATGGCGGCCTTGGCGGCGGCGTAGTCGATGTACTCGTTCGGTGCGCCGAGGCGAGCCGCCACCGATGACAGGTTGACGATCGCGCCGCCGCGCCCGCCGTGGGCGGTCGACATGCGCTTGATCGCCTCGCGTGCACAGAGAAAGCTGCCCAGGACGTTGGTGGCGAACACGCGTTGCAGGCGCCCGGCATCCATCTCCTCCAGACGCATCTGGCGCTCAAGCATGCCGGCGTTGTTGACCAGCACGTCGAGGCGGCCGAACTCGCGGTCGATCGCCGCGAACAGGGCGGCAACCTGTTCTTCGTCGGCCACATCGGCTGCGACCGTGATCGCTCGGCCACCGGCCTGGCGAATCCGCTGCGCCAGCTGTTCGGCCGCGTCGGCGCGTTGCCGATAGTTCAGGCACACCGCGTAGCCGCGACGGCTGCCAGTTGGGCGGTGGCGGCGCCGATCCCGCGGCTGGCACCGGTGATGAGCATGACCTTGTCCATTTCGTCCTCCGATGAATGGTTGTTCGATGCGCCCTTGAAATCTGTCTGGTGGTTCCTATCTAGAGTCGCGTGGGATGCCGAAGTCGGGTCCCGCCAATCACTCGCTGAAATTCAGGAGATACGATCATGACCAGCTTTTCCATGGCTCCGTTGTTCCGTCAGTCCGTTGGCTTCGACCGCTTCAACGATCTGTTCGAATCGGCCTTGCGCAACGAGACCGGCAGCTCCTACCCGCCCTACAACGTCGAAAAGCACGGCGACGACCACTATCGCATCGTAGTGGCGGCAGCCGGCTTCAACGAGGCCGACCTCGAACTGCAGGTCGAGCGTAGCGTGCTGACCATTGCCGGCGGCAAGCGTGAAAAGGACGACGACAACGTCACCTATCTGCATCAGGCATCGCGCAGCGTGCCTTCAAGCTGTCGTTCCGCCTGGCCGACCACATCGAAGTGCGCAATGCCGCGCTGAGCAACGGCCTGCTCAATATCGATCTGGTGCGCGTCGTTCCGGAGGAAGCCAAGCCCAAGCGCATCCCGATCAATGCCGACCGGCCCGCGCTGGAGGCTGATCACTCCAGGCGAAGCTGAATAAGGGTGCCTCGGGCACCCTTATTCGTTCCGGCGATCACCCAGGAGCAGCTGCTGGAACTGCGCGACCGGTACCGGCGGGCTGAACAGGTAGCCCTGGTAGCGGTTGCAGCCCTGGCGCTGCAGCATTTCCAGCTGGGCCGGAAGCTCCACGCCTTCCGCCACCACCGAAAGCCCCAGGCTGTCCGCCATGCTGACGATTGCGCGAATGATCTCCGCATCATTGCCATCGGCGAGCGCGTCTCTGACGAACGACTGGTCGATCTTCAGCACGTCCACCGGCAGGCGCTTGAGGTAGGTGAGCGAAGAGTAGCCCGTGCCGAAGTCGTCCATGGCGAAGCCCACCCCCAGCTGGCGTAGCCGCCGCATCTTGGCGATGGTGTCGTCCAGGTTCTGGATGACGATGCTCTCGGTGATTTCCAGCGTGATCATCTGCCTCGGCAGGTCGCTGTGCTCGAGCGCACGCACCACGCGCTCGACGAAATCGGTCTGGCGGAACTGCCGCGGGCTGATGTTGATGCACAGGCTGAACGCCTCGGCGGTGACCAGCCGCTCGTCGCGCAAGGCGGCGACGATGCGGCAGGCCTCCTCGATGACCCAGGCGCCCACTTCGATGATCAGCCGCTTTCCTCCAGCACGGCGATGAACGACTGCGGCGACTGCATGCCGAGCTGCGGGTGGCGCCAGCGCAGCAGTGCCTCGGCGCCGATGATGCCGCTGCTTCGCGCGTCTACCTGCGGCTGTAGATGCAGCTCGAATTCGCCACGCAGCAGCGCCTGGCGCAGCTCCTGTTCGAGCCGCAAACGGTTGCTGGCGGCGTCCTGCATCGTCTTGCGAAAGATCTGGATCGCGTTACGGCCGGCGTCCTTGGCCCGATAGAGAGCAATGTCCGCGCGCTTGAGCAGGTCGGCCGGCGAGTCGCCATGATCCGGGATCAGGGCGATGCCGATGCTGGGCGTCACGCGCAGGTGGTGACCGTCGAAGAGCATCGGCTCGGCCAGAACCTGGCGCAGTTTCTCGGCGACCATCCTGACCTGGCGCGTGACCTCCGAACGCTTGCCGGAGAGACCGGTGAGCAGCACCACGAACTCGTCGCCACCCAGGCGCGCGACGGTGTCCTCCTGGCGCACGCTGGCCTCCAGACGGGCCGTGATCATCTTCAGCACCGCGTCACCCACCGGATGGCCGAGCGAATCGTTGATGTGCTTGAAGTGGTCGAGATCCAGGAACAGCAGGGCGCCACGCATGTCGTGACGCTTGAGCAGCGCGCCCTGCTGGCTCAGGCGGTCCATCAATAGGGTGCGGTTGGGCAGGTTCGTCAGCGGATCGTGGTAGGCCATGTGCAGCACCTGCGCCTGCGCGGCCTTGAGCTGGCTGACGTCGCGCGCGGTTAGCAGCAGGCACTGCTGGCCGTTGAGTTCGATGGGTTCGGCCGAAACCGCGATGCTCTTGCTCTGCCCGCTGCGATCCAGACCGAGCAGCTCCATGTTGGTCACGCGGCCGTCCTGACGTATGCGTTCGAGCAGGATTTCACGCTGCGGCCCGGGCCAGAGCCGCAAGTCTGCCGCGGTGCGCCCGATGACTTCCTCCGGTCGGTAGCCGGTCAGGCGGTAGAAGCCATCGTTGACCTCGATGAAACGCCCGCTGTCACGCTCGCTGATGGTGATGGCGTCCTGGCTCGAGCGAAACGCCTTGGCGAACTTGGCCTCGCTGGCGCGCAGCGCGGCCTCGGCTTGCTGCCGTTTGCTGATGTCGCGAAAGGTGGTGATGATGCTCAGCCGGCGATCGATCCGGATGAAACGCGAGGAGACGACACAGGTCACGATGCGGCCGTCACGGGTATGGAACTGCGCCTCGGCATTGTCCAGGCCGTGCTGTTCGCGCAGTTGGTCATAGAGCTCGGCGCGCCGCCCTTCATCGACCCAGAAACCGACCTCCGGCGCATTTCGACCGACGATCTCGCTTGCCTTCCAGCCGAAGGTTCGGGTGAAACTCGGATTGATCTCGAGAAAGTTGCCGTCGCGGATCAGGGTCAGGCAGATCGGATCGGGGCTGGCCTGGAACAGCGTGGCGAACTTTTCCTCGGAGGCAGTCAGGCGCTGCTCGCGCTGTACCCGCTCGGTGATGTCCATGATGATGCCAGCCATGCGCAGCGGCTGGCCCTGTTCGTCGCGATACAGCTTGGCGGTGCTTTCCAGATGGCGCGTCTGGCCGTCCTCGCCGGTGGCGCGGTAGACCACCTGGTACTCCTGCCGCAGCCCGGCGACGAGGTCCTGGTAGCGCGGCGCATCTTGTGCCGGTCTTCTTCCGGAACGCAGGCGAAAAAATCGCCAAAGGGCCCGTGATACGGACCGCTCACCACCCCTTGCAGGTCGGAAGCGCGCGCCGAGGCGTAGAGCATGTTGCTTGGGATGTGCCAGTCCCAGGTGCCGAGCCGGACCGATTCGAGGGCCAGTTCCAGGCGCTCCTGGCTTTCCAGCAGTGCCTCGGCCTGGCGGTGTTGCTCGGTGTTGTCCCGGATGACGCCGATGTAGACGGGGCCGTGCGGTGTCTGATGCCGCTGGCCGGTGATCTCCAGCCAGCGCGGCGTGCCATCCGCGCCCTGCACCCGGTGCTCCAGGCGCAGGTGCTCGTCCGCGTTGCGCACCGCAGACTCGAACGCCGCGGCGACCGTTCTGCGGTCTTCGCGCAGTACCAGGTCGATGTAGTCCGCGTGCTGGTCGGCCATTGCATCGAGATCGACGCCGAACAAAGCCTGAGCCTGCCGCGACCAGAGGACACGACCACTGCGCAACTCCCAGGACCAGACGCCGAAATGTGCCTCGCTGAGCACCGAGAGCAGATAGGAGGTGTCATGCCAGGGTTGTTCGTGCTGCGCGGGAATATAGGCGTGAATGCGCGGGCGAGGAGGGGTGTCGTTCGCTTGCCCTGCTAGACCGGGTGAGGCGGGGAAATCTTCGCTCATGGCGTACTTCGCTTTCTTGTTATGCCCGGACGTTAGCGCTTGCCTGCTTTGGGGGGCAAGCTGCGGCGATCTTCATCGAGCAGCGCCATGAAGGCCATCGCGGCATTGGATAGCGTCCGCTCGCTGTGCCGAATGTAGCCGAGCTGGCGTGACAGCCTGACACCGGGTAGCGGCAGGCTCACCACCTGGGCGTCGAGCATGGTGCGCGGCAGCACGCTCCAGGCGATGCCGATGGAGACCATCATCTTGATCGTTTCCATGTAGTTGGTGCTCATGGCGATGTTCGGCGCCAGGCCTTCGCGCTCGAACAGCCGCTGGGCGATGTGATGGGTGAAGGTGTTGCCGCCCGGAAAGACCGCCGGATAGCCGGCCACGTCCGCCAGCGAAACGCCCATCTTGCTGGCCAGAGGATGCTCCGGGGCCACGACGAATTCGAGCGGGTCGTCCCACACTGGCGTCGCGCGGATCGGCTCGCTGGTATGCGGCGCCAGGGTGATGACGGCCAGCTCCGCGCGGCCGTGCAGCACTTCTTCGTAGGCGACCTCCGAATCCAGAAAACGTATGTCCAGCGTCACGTCCGGATACTGGCGCGTGAACGCGCGCAGCAGCGGCGGCAGGCGATGCAGGCCGATGTGGTGGCTGGTCGCCAGGCAAAGGCGACCGCCGACTTCGCCGTTGAGGTTGGTCAAGGCGCGGCGGGTATCGTCCAGTACGTTGAGGATCTGATAGGCACGTGGCAGCAGTGCGCGACCGGCCTCGGTCAGCCCGATCTCGCGACCGAGACGATCGAACAGGCGCACGTCCAGCTGTTGTTCCAGTGCGGCGATGCGTTTGCTGATCGCCGGTTGGGTCAGGTGCAGCCGGTCGGCCGCCAGCGAGAAACCACCGGTTTCGGCAACGGCGATAAAAGCGTTGAGGTTGGCAAGATCCATGCGCGCGCCCAAGGGTCGAGGTTGGTTTCGATTCCTGAATGGAATCCATTGGATGAAAAATATGAATTTGAGTAATTGAGTGCAAGCCCCTAGCATTTGCCCACATAAAGCAAGGGCATCAGCCCCGCGTAGCACCTAGATGAGGAAAGTCCGATGGCCGGCAAGACGCTGTACGACAAGCTCTGGGAAATGCATGAGGTCAAGCGCCGCGATGATGGTTCGTCGTTGATCTACATCGACCGCCACATCCTGCACGAAGTGACTTCGCCGCAGGCGTTCGAAGGCCTGCGCCTGGCCGAGCGCAAGCCCTGGCGCATCGATGCCAACATCGCCACCGTCGACCACAACGTGCCGACCACGCCGGACCGCAAGGCGGGCGTCGATGCCATTGCCGACGAAACCTCGCGCATCCAGGTGCAGACGCTGGATGAGAACTGCGACGACTTCGGCATCCTCGAATTCAAGATGAACGATGTTCGTCAGGGCATCGTCCACGTGATTGGCCCGGAGCAGGGCGCAACCCTGCCGGGCATGACGGTGGTCTGCGGCGACTCGCACACCTCGACCCACGGCGCCTTTGGTGCACTGGCTCACGGCATCGGCACCTCGGAGGTCGAGCACGTGCTGGCCACCCAGTGCCTGATCGCCAAGAAGATGAAGAACATGCAGGTGCGTGTCGAAGGCCAACTGCCGTTCGGCGTGACCGCCAAGGACATCGTGCTGGCGGTGATCGGCAAGATCGGCACCGCCGGCGGCACCGGCTACGCGATGGAATTCGCCGGCAGTGCCATCCGCGAGCTGTCCATGGAAGGCCGCATGACGATCTGCAACATGTCGATCGAGGCCGGTGCGCGGGTCGGCATGGTGGCGGTCGACGAGAAGACCATCGCCTACGTCGAGGGGCGCCCCTACGCGCCTAAGGGTGCGCAGTGGGAGCAGGCCGTGGCGCAGTGGCGCGATCTGGTTTCCGATGCCGATGCGCAGTTCGACGCGGTGGTCGAGTTGAAGGCCGAAGAGATCAAGCCGCAGGTTTCCTGGGGAACCTCGCCGGAAATGGTTCTGGCCGTCGACCAGCGCGTGCCGGACCCGGTCGCCGAAGTCGATCCGGTCAAGCGTGGCTCGATCGAGCGCGCGCTCAAGTACATGGGGCTGCAGGCCAACCAGCCGATCACCGAGATCAAGCTGGATCGCGTGTTCATCGGCTCGTGCACCAACTCGCGTATCGAGGATCTGCGTGCCGCCGCCGAAGTCGCCAAGGGCCGCAAGGTCGCGTCCAACGTCAAGCAGGCGCTGGTGGTGCCGGGCTCTGGCCTGGTCAAGCAGCAGGCCGAGCAGGAAGGGCTGGACCGCATCTTCATCGAGGCTGGCTTCGAATGGCGCGAGCCGGGTTGCTCCATGTGCCTGGCGATGAACCCGGACAAGCTGGGCAACGGCGAGCACTGCGCGTCCACGTCCAACCGCAATTTTGAAGGCCGCCAGGGCGCTGGCGGGCGGACTCATCTGGTCAGCCCGGCGATGGCCGCGGCTGCCGCGGTGACCGGCCACTTCATCGATGTACGCGAGCTGATCCAGGCCTGAGGAGACGAGACATGAAAGCCTTTACCCAACACACCGGCCTGGTCTGCCCGCTCGATCGCGCCAACGTCGACACCGACCAGATCATCCCCAAGCAGTTTCTGAAGTCCATCAAGCGCACCGGCTTCGGCCCGAACCTGTTTGATGAGTGGCGCTACCTGGACGAGGGCATGCCCGGCCAGGACTGCTCGCAGCGCCCACTGAACAAGGACTTCGTGCTCAACCAGCCACGCTACCAGGGCGCCAGCGTGCTGCTGGCGCGCGAGAACTTCGGCTGCGGCTCCTCCCGCGAACATGCGCCCTGGGCGCTGGACGAGTATGGCTTTCGCGCGATCATCGCCCCGAGCTTCGCCGACATCTTCTTCAACAACAGCTTCAAGAACGGCCTATTGCCGATCGTGCTGAAGGAAGAGGAGGTCGACGCGCTGTTCGAGCAGGCCGAGGCCGCCGAGGGTTACCAGCTGACCGTTGATCTCGCGGCGCAGACCGTGACGCGCCCCGATGGCGTGCAGTATCGCTTCGAGATCGATGCGTTCCGCAAACACTGCCTGCTCAACGGCCTGGATGACATCGGCCTGACGCTGCAGGACGCGGACGCGATCAAGGCGTTCGAAAGCCGGCATCAGCAGAGCAGCCCCTGGCTGTTCGGCGCGATCAAGTAAGCGAGCGTGTCGGCAGGATGGAAAGCTGCGCAGTGTTTTCCATCAGAGGATTCCGGTGGTTAGGGCCGAGGGCCGTTATCCACCCTACGAAAGATAGAGGAATGTGATGAGCAAGCAGATTCTGGTTCTCCCGGGTGACGGCATCGGCCCGGAAATCGTGGCCGAAGCGGTCAAGGTTCTGGAGCTGGCCAATGAGAAGTACGACCTTGGCTTCGAGCTGAGCTACGACGAGCTGGGCGGTGCGGCTGTCGACAAGTACGGCGTGCCGCTGGCCGACGAGACCCTGGTGCGTGCCCGTGAGGCCGACGCCATCCTGCTGGGCGCCGTGGGCGGGCCTAAGTGGGACAAGATCGATCCTGCGATCCGTCCCGAGCGCGGCCTGCTGAAGATTCGCTCCGAGCTCGGCCTGTTCGGTAATCTGCGCCCGGCACTGCTCTATCCGCAGTTGGCCGACGCCTCTTCGCTCAAACCCGAGATCGTCGCCGGGCTGGATATCCTGATCGTGCGCGAGCTGACTGGCGGCATCTATTTCGGCAAGCCGCGCGAAAGCAAGGTGCTCGACAACGGTGAGCGCATGGCCTACGACACCCTGCCGTACAGTGAGAGCGAGATCCGTCGCATCGCCAAGGTCGGTTTCGATATGGCCATGGTCCGTAACAGGAAGCTCTGCTCGGTAGACAAGGCCAACGTGCTGGCCTCCAGCCAGCTGTGGCGCGCGGTGGTCGAGGAAGTGGCCAAGGACTACCCGGAGGTCGAGCTGTCGCACATGTATGTGGACAATGCCGCCATGCAGCTGGTCCGCGCGCCCAAGCAGTTCGATGTGATGGTCACCGACAACATGTTTGGCGACATCCTCTCGGACGAGGCTTCCATGCTCACCGGTCGATCGGCATGCTGCCGTCCGCTTCACTGGACGCCAACAACAAGGCATGTACGAGCCTTGCCACGGCTCGGCGCCTGATATCGCTGGCCAGGGCATCGCCAATCCGCTGGCGACCATCCTCTCCGTGTCGATGATGCTGCGCTACAGCTTTGGCCAGGTCGCTGCGGCCGACGCCATCGAACGGGCCGTCAGCGATGTGCTGGATCAGGGGCTGCGCACTGGCGACATCTGGTCCGAAGGCTGTACCAAGGTCGGTACCCAGGGCATGGGTGATGCGGTGGTCGCGGCGCTCGCGAAGTTGTAATCTTTCTGGCCCGTCCTCGTGGCGGGCCACTCTATATTTATAGGTGTAGTCAGTGATGAAACGTGTAGGTCTGATCGGTTGGCGCGGCATGGTCGGTTCCGTGCTCATGCAGCGAATGCTGGAAGAGCGTGACTTCGACCTGATCGAGCCGGTGTTCTTCACCACGTCCAATGTCGGCGGGCAGGGGCCCAGCATTGGCAAGGAAACCGCTCCGCTGAAGGATGCTTACAGCATCGACGAGCTGAAAACGCTCGACGTGATTCTCACCTGCCAGGGCGGCGACTACACCAACGAAGTGTTCCCCAAGCTGCGCGAGGCAGGCTGGCAGGGCTACTGGATCGATGCGGCCTCGGCGCTGCGCATGCAGGACGATGCGGTGATCGTGCTCGACCCGGTCAACCGCAAGGTCATCGACCAGCAGCTCGACGCAGGGACCAGGAACTACATCGGTGGCAACTGCACCGTCAGCCTGATGCTGATGGGCTTGGGCGGCCTTTTCGAAGCCGGTCTGGTCGAGTGGATGAGTGCCATGACCTACCAGGCGGCCTCCGGTGCCGGCGCGCAAAACATGCGCGAGCTGATTCGCCAGATGGGAGTGATCAATGCCTCGGTGGCCGAGGAGCTGGCGAATCCGGCGAGCGCCATCCTGGATATCGATCGCCAGGTGGCTGAAACCCAGCGCAGCGAAGCCTTTCCGGTCGATAATTTCGGTGTGCCGCTGGCCGGTAGCCTCATTCCTTATATCGACAAGGAGCTGCCCAATGGTCAGAGCCGTGAGGAGTGGAAGGCGCAGGCTGAAACGAACAAGATCCTTGGTCGCTTCAAGAGTCCGATCCCGGTTGACGGCATCTGTGTTCGGGTCGGTGCCATGCGTTGTCACAGCCAGGCGCTGACCATCAAGCTGAACAAGGATGTACCGATTTCGGACATCGAAGGCTGATCAGCCAGCACAACCCCTGGGTGAAGCTGGTGCCTAACCATCGAGACGCGAGCATGCGTGAGCTCAGCCCGGCGGCCGTGACCGGTACGCTGACGGTGCCGGTGGGGCGCCTGCGCAAACTGAACATGGGCTCGCATTACCTAGGGGCCTTCACGGTCGGCGATCAGTTGCTGTGGGGCGCCGCCGAGCCGTTGCGTCGCATGTTGCGCATCCTGCTCGAGCGCTGAGTTCTGCGCGGGCCATGCCTGCGCTTGATCAGCCAAGGCCCGGGACGGCGTTCGTCGTCCCGGGCCTTTCGTTTGTTCGGTGGCGGTGCGTGGAGAAAGGCTTGGCTGCAGCGGCTCGCCCTTTGTCGCTTACCGCGCGAGAGGCTGCCACGAGATCCGGTCATTCAGTTAAAGTGCCGAACGTTTTTTCGGGAAGGAGCGCAAGCGTGATCGATGTCGCCATCGTGGGAGCGGCTGAGCTGGAAGGCGAAGCGCTGCTGGAGCTCATGCAGGAGCGGGCATTTCCGGTCGGCGAGTTGCATTTGCTGTCCGATGACGACTCGATAGGTCAGTCGCTTCCGTTTGGGGCGCGAAATCTGCGTATCCGTGCTGCAGCGTCCTTCGACTTCTCGCGAGTGGCTCTCGTGTTCATCGCCGGTGCGGGGCTTGGTCCGGCTGCTCGCGAGGCGCTACCGGCCGCCAGCTGCGACGTAGTCGATATGGTCGGCGCGCTGGGGCAGCAGGCCACGTCCTGCCTCTTGCCCGGCATCAATGACGCAACCCTCGCCGAGCGCTGCCCGCCACGCGGCTGCGTTGCCCGATGCCTACGTCGGTTGCGCTGGTCACGGTTCTGGCACCGCTGGCGCGGCTGCAGACACTGAAGCGCTTGGTTGTCACCGTCTGCAGACCGGTTTCAGTGCGTGGTCGCTCCGGGGTCAAGGAGTTGGCTCGTCAGACGGCTGAGTTGCTCAACGCGCGACCCTTGGAGCCGCGCTTGTTCGATCGGCAAGTCGCCTTCAACTTGCTGGCGCAGACCGACGAGCCGGACCAGCTAGGTCACGGCGCCGCCGAGCGTGCCTTTGCCGAGGAATTAACGGACCTGCTTGGCTTGCCACAACTTCAGGTCTCTTCCACCTTCGTGCAGGCACCCGTTTTCTTCGGTGAAAGCCTCAGCGTTTGCGCGCTGTTCGACGCGCCGCTCGATATTGCCGGCGCTCATGCGGCGCTGGATATGGTTGAAGGGCTTGAAATGGTCGATTCGCCAGACTACCCGACCGCCGTTGGTGACGCGCTTGGGCAGGACCTGGTGTACGTGGGCAGGCTGCGTTCAGGCCTGCGCGACGCCAGCGAAGTCAATTTGTGGATTGTGTCTGATAACGTGCGAAAAGGCGCGGCGCTCAATGCCGTGCTGTCTGGCGAGTTGTTGATAAAAGACTATCCGTAAAAGATACTTGCCCGAAATTCGAAGAACTGTTCTAGCTCGAATTGCTGGAGCGGCTTATCACTGGTTGGGGGCGCCAATGCGGCGCGGGCAGTGGCTTTGAGACCCTTCTCGAAGTTCGAGAAAAAGGATAAACAAGGGAAGTAGATAATGGTTCGGGTTCGAAATCTGGTGCTGGCAATCGCAGCGGCTACTGCGCTGACCACCGAAATGGCCCACGCCGTGGGGCTAGGCGAAGTCACGCTGCAGTCGTCGCTGAATCAACCGTTGGTGGCAGAAATCGAACTGCTGGACGCGAAGAACCTTGGCCCTGGTGAGGTGATTCCGGGCCTGGCTTCGGTGGAAGAGTTCAATCGTGCTGGAATCGATCGCCAGTACTTTCTCACCGATCTGAAGTTCACGCCGGTAATGCGCCCAGATGGCAAGAGCGTGATTCAGGTTTCCTCCAATAAGCCGGTCCGTGAACCCTATCTGAATTTCCTCGTCGAGGTGGTCTGGCCCAGCGGCCGGCTGCTGCGCGAATACACACTGCTTCTGGATCCACCGCTCTATTCACCGGAAACCGTGGCGGCCGTTGCCCCGCAGTTGCCGATTGCGGCGCCGCAGCCTGCTCGTGTCCCGGCGCCACGGCCTGCTGCTTCCGCTGGCACCACCTCGGCTGCCGCGGTTGGCAGTCCGGCGAGGAGTATCGCACCACGGCCGATGACACTCTTTGGCAGGTAGCTGAGCGGGCCCGGCGTGGCGGAACGGTTCACCAAACGATGCTGGCGATCCAGGAGCTCAATCCGGGCGCCTTTATCGACGGCAACATCAACCGGATGAAAAGTGGTCAGGTGCTGCGCTTGCCGACCGCCGAGCAGATCGCCCAGCGCAGTCAAAGCGATGCAATTGCCGAGGTCGCCAGACAAAATGCTGTCTGGCGCCAAGGCAGAGCAGGGGGCGCTTCGGCTCGTCAACTCGACGCCACGCGGCGGACTGGCGCAGGTGACGCGCCGGCGAGAAGCGAGAGCCGCGACAGCCTGCGTCTGGTCGCTGGCGAAGCGGGCAAGGCGACTGCCGGCTCCGATAGCGGTGCGGCAAGCGATGCAGCGGCGCTCCGTGACAAGCTGGCGGTGACGCAGGAAAACCTCGATTCCAGCCGGCGCGAGAACGCAGAGCTCAATGATCGTCTCAGCGATCTGCAAGGCCAGCTGGACAAGCTGCAGAAGCTCATGCAGCTCAAGGACGACCAGTTGGCCAAGCTGCAAGCTCAACTGGCGACCGATGGCCAGGCGGCCGAAGCGTCACAGCCCACGGTTGCGCCGACAAGTGCGCCGGAGAGTTCGCAGTCCACCCCGGCAAGTACCGACAAACCCTCGGAAGCTAAGATCGAGCAATCTGCAGGCGAGCAGCCGGCCCCAGCCAAACCTGCCCAGCCAGCCAAGCGACCAAGCCAGCCGCAGCGGTTCCGGCGCAGCGCCCGAGGAGCCGGGGTTGCTGGATCAGTACACGGACAACCCGATTCTGCTTGGCGTGTTAGGCGGGAGTGCGTTGTTGCTCCTGCTGGTCGGCCTGATGGCTTTGTCGCGTCGCAACGCGATGAAGGAAGCGGAGCTGCAGGAGAGCCTGCTAGCGAGCCAGCGCGAGGATGACCTCGGGCTGCCTGGCAATTATCCGGCCGAGCCAGTCGATCTTGGCGCGCCGATTGCGGACGCCGATGCTGCGCAGGAAAGCGTCGAACCCGTTTCGCCGGCCACTGCCGACCCTCTTGCCGAAGCGGATATTTACATCGCCTATGGGCGCTTCAACCAGGCTGCTGAGTTGTTGCAGGCAGCACTCAATGACGAGCCCCAGCGAACCGACCTTCGGCTGAAGCTGATGGAGGTCTACGCCGAACTTGGCGACCGTGATGGTTTCGCTCGGCAAGAGGCAGAGTTGCGGGACATCGACGCCGTCGGCAGCAGCGCTCAGGTGGAACAGCTCAAGTTCAAGTACCCGGCCATGGCGGTCGGCGCGGTGGTCGCTGGCGCGGCGGCTTCGCAGACTGAGCTGGACAGCTCGATCTGGATGAGCTGCAGCTGGATGATCTGCCCGCTGCACCCGGCCAGGACCTGGATGACGCTTTCGATCTCAGTCTCGATGATCTGGATGCTGAGCTCAGTGCCCAGGGCGCTGGTGCCGCAGAATTGGATACCAGCTCCGACCTCTTCCTTGAAGAGAGTGCTTCGGCCGACGCTTCCAGTCGTACAGATGAGCAGGAGCTCGATGCCTTCTCTTTGGAGCTGCCGGAAGAAAGCGCGGCGTCGTCCAGCCTCGACGAAGAGCTTGGTGACTTCTCTTTCGATCTGGATGACACCCAGCGACCGACCAGTGATCTGGGAGAGGTGAGCGAACCTGTGACGTTGGATGACCTCACGCTGAGCTCGGAATCGGAGACAGAGGATTTCGACTTCGGCCTGGTCGAAGAAGAGAAAGCGCCAGAGCCTTTGTCCGATGCCTTCGATCTTTCCCTCGATGAACTCTCGTTCGACGGGGACGAGGTGGCTGGCGCCTCGAGTACCGCCGAAGCGGGTGACGAAGAGATGCTATCTCCTGTCGAAGAACAGAAACATGAGTCTCCAGCAGCGTCCGAAGCGCCGATAGCTGCCGCTTCGGACGAAGAAGACTTCGACTTCTTCGCTGACACCGATGAGGCAACAACGAAGCTGGATCTGGCGCGCGCCTATGTCGACATGGGGGATGCCGAGGGTGCTCGCGATATTCTCGATGAGGTACTGGCGGAAGGTAACAGTGCCCAACAGCAGGAGGCGCGTGAAATGCTCGCCAAGCTAGCTTGACGATGAAACACGCAGTCAGCACAGAAACGGCAGCCGATATGGCTGCCGTTGCCGTTTCCAGGATTGCACTGGGCGTCGAGTACAAGGGCGCCCGATACCGTGGCTACCAGCGCCAGGTGGATGGCGTGCCTTCTATCCAGGAAACCCTTGAGCGCGCGCTTTCTCGCGTGGCGGGCGGCAGCCGGTCAGCCTCACTTGCGCCGGCAGGACCGATGCGCTGGTGCATGCGAGCGGCCAGGTCGTCCATTTCGATACCACGGTGCAGCGCAGCTCGCACGCCTGGGTGATGGGGGCAAACGCCAACCTGCCCGCCGATATCAGCGTCACCTGGGCGCAGCAGATGCCGATGGGGTTCGATGCACGTTTCAGTGCGGTATCGCGCCGTTACCGTTATGTCATCTACAACGACCCTATACGTCCGGCGCACCTTGCCCAGGAAGTGACTTGGAATCACCGCCCACTCGATATCGTGGCAATGCGCGAAGCCGCGGCGATGCTCGTCGGTACTCACGATTTCAGTGCCTTTCGTGCGAGCCAGTGCCAGGCCAAGTCGCCGGTTAAGACGGTTCATCATCTGGAATTGCTGGAGTTCGGACGGTTGATTGTCATCGATATCCGCGCCAATGCATTTCTCCATCACATGGTGCGAAATATTGCGGGTGTTCTGATGACGATTGGGGCAGGAGAGCAGCCGGTCGATTGGGCGCGCCAGGTGCTCGAATCGCGTCGTCGGGAGCAGGGTGGGGTAACCGCCCATCCGTACGGTCTGTATTTGGTTCACGTCGAATACCCAGCGCAGTTCGACGTCCCCGAGCGCTACCTCGGGCCGCACTTTCTTTCGGGCTTGCCGGATTGCCTCCAGCTGAGCGGCTAGTGCGGTTGCAGTAGGGGCCGCTTTTGTTACCATCGGCGATCATTTCAAGGTGACCCCCTTTGAACGTACGCAGCAAAATCTGTGGCATCACCCGCGTGGAAGATGCGCTGGCGGCGGCTGAGGCTGGTGCCGATGCGATCGGTCTTGTCTTCTATGCCGCCAGCCCGCGGGCCGTCAACGTGGCCCAGGCGCGCCAGATCGTCGAGGTTTTGCCGCCGTTTGTCAGCAAGGTCGGCTTGTTCGTCAATGCGAGCCGCTGCGAGATTGGCGAGGTGCTCGATGCCGTCTCGCTCGATGTGCTGCAGTTTCATGGTGACGAGACGCCTGAGCAGTGCGAGGGGCACGGCCGTCCCTGGTTCAAGGCGCTTCGTGTGGGTCAGGAGGACGATCTTGCCGGGCGGATCGAACGCTACGGAAATGGCTGTGCGATCCTGCTCGACAGCTACGTCCCAGGCGTGCCAGGTGGGACCGGAGAGCGTTTCGACTGGACGCGTATTCCACAAGACCTTCCGCTGCCTCTGATCCTGGCCGGTGGCTTGACGCCGGAGAATGTGCGCCAGGCAATCGAGCAGACTCGACCCTATGCGGTCGACGTGAGCGGAGGCGTCGAACAAAGTAAAGGCGTCAAGGACCTGGCCAAGGTTCGTGATTTCGTGGCCAGGGTGCGCGCGGTGTGACGCCGATGCGGTCGCAGCCGTCCAGTTACGAGTTGCCGGAGATCGGTACGGTATTTATCGGGTCGAGCTGACCCTTGGCGATGCCCACGAGCGCGTCGCATAAGCGGGGTGAATCGAGCCTTCGATCCGCCTCGGAAAGAATCTGCCTGGCATCACAGCATGCCGAATTGAAGTTCTGGAGAACAACAAGCATGAGCAACTGGCTGGTAGACAAGCTGATCCCTTCCATCATGCGCTCCGAGACCCGCAAGAGCTCGGTGCCGGAAGGTCTGTGGCACAAGTGCCCTTCCTGCGAAGCCGTTCTGTATCGCCCGGAGCTGGAAAAGACCCTCGACGTCTGCCCCAAGTGCCAACATCACATGCGTATCGGCGCGCGTGCGCGTCTCGACATCTTCCTGGACGCCGAAGGCCGCGAAGAGATCGGCGCCGATCTCGAGCCGGTGGACCGCCTGAAGTTCCGCGATAGCAAGAAGTACAAGGATCGCCTGGTGGCGGCTCAGAAGCAGACCGGTGAAAAGGATGCACTGGTTGCCATGCGGGGCACGCTGCACAAATTGCCAGTTGTCGCGTGTGCCTTCGAGTTTTCCTTCATGGGGGGCTCGATGGGTGCGATCGTGGGCGAGCGTTTCGTTCAGGCCGCTAATGTGGCCTTGGAGTTGCGCTGCCCACTGGTGTGTTTCTCCGCGTCCGGCGGTGCACGCATGCAAGAAGCGCTCATCTCGCTGATGCAGATGGCCAAGACTTCGGCAGTTCTGGCCCGGATGCGTGAAGAAGGTCTGCCGTTCGTATCGGTACTGACCGACCCGGTTTACGGTGGCGTGTCGGCCAGCCTGGCCATGCTGGGCGATGTGATTGTAGCCGAGCCGAAGGCCCTCATCGGTTTTGCTGGCCCTCGCGTGATCGAGCAGACCGTGCGCGAGAAGCTACCGGAAGGATTCCAGCGCAGCGAATTCCTGCTTGATCATGGTGCGATCGATCTGATCGTTCCGCGTGCCGAACTGCGTTCGCGCCTGGCGCGCCTACTCGCTCAACTACAGCGTCTGCCTAGCCCGGTGGAGTCGGCCCCGGTTGCCGCAACCGCATGAGCCGAAGTCTGGCCGACTGGCTGAGCTACCTGGAGCAGTTGCACCCGACCGCGATCGACATGGGGCTCGAGCGCGTCAGGGTGGTGGCGGATCGGCTGGGGCTTACCCGTCCCGCACCCAAGGTCATCACGGTCACCGGTACCAACGGCAAGGGCTCGACCTGTACCTTCCTGGCGGCTCTGCTCTCGGAGCAGGGCCTGCGGGTCGGGGTCTACAGCTCGCCCCATCTGCTTCGCTATAACGAGCGTGTGCGAATCGCTGGTGAGCAAGCCGGCGATGACCAGCTATGCGAGGCGTTCCTGGCTGTCGAGCAGGCGCGTGGCGAAGTGTCGCTTACGTACTTCGAGATGGGCACGCTCGCAGCATTCTGGTTGTTCGAGCGCGCGCAGCTGGATGCGGCTGTCCTGGAGGTGGGGCTGGGTGGTCGGCTCGACGCAGTGAATCTGGTGGATGCCGATGTCGCCGTGATCACGAACGTCGGGCTCGACCATGCGGAATGGCTCGGCACTACCCGGGACAGTGTCGCTACCGAAAAGGCGGGCATCATGCGCACCGGCAGGCCCGTGGTTTGTGGCGACCTGCAGCCTCCGTTGCCGTTGCTGCAGCGCGCACGACAGCTTGGCGCGCCGTTGTCGCTGCGGGGGCGGGATTATGACCTGGCCGTCACCGACCAAGGCTGGGATTGGCGGGGTATTGATGCGCAAGGGGGAACTCTCGAGCTGCACGGCCTCTCGCAACCCTCATTGCCTCTGGAAAATGCCGCTCTGGCGCTGCAGGCCTTCGCATTACTCGGCCTGCCATGGCAGGAGCGTTCGATCAGGCAGGCGCTTTCAGCTGCCCGGCTGCTTGGCCGGATCGATCGGCGGTCGCTCTGCTGGCGAGGCCGCGAACTTGCTCTCCTGATGGATGTGGGGCATAACCCACACGCCGCGCAGTACCTGGCTGGGCAGCTGACAGAACGCCCCGTGACTGGTCGTCGGCTGGCCGTCTTCGGGCTGCTGGCCGACAAGGACCTTGAGGGTGTCATCGAGCCACTGCTGCCGCTGATCTCGCATTGGGCGGTCGCGCCGCTGCCTACCGGGCGCTCGAGAAGCGTGGCCGATTTGCGTACCGCGCTGCTTGAGCACGGCGCAGCGGTAAGCGAACATGCCGATGTTTGTGCGGCGCTTGAGGCGCAGTGCGAACGGGCCCTGCCGGGCGATGAAATCGTGCTGTTCGGATCCTTTTATACCGTTTCCGAAGCGCTGGACTGGCTCAATCGACGCTGAGGTGGCATGCCCATGCTGGACAGAGGTCTGAAGCAACGTATGGTCGGGGCGCTGGTGCTCGTTGCACTGGCCGTCATCTTCCTGCCGATGCTGCTAAGCAGCAAGGACGAACGTCGTCCCGTCGAGGTCGATGCACCACCGATGCCAGCCCCCACTGCACAGATCGATGTTGCCGAACCGCAGCCTGGCTCTGTTCCCGAAGGCTTTGAAATCGTCGAGGACGACGCTCTCGAATCCTCCAATGGCGAGGCGCCGGCGATCACTGCTCCTGGCCCCGTTACCCCACCGACGGCAAGCGCCGAACCAACTGCGCCCGGGGCGAAGCCAGAGCCTGAGCCAGAGCCGAAGCGGGTGGATGCGGCCAACCTGCCCGTCAGCTGGTCTGTCCAGTTGGCCAGCCTCTCTAACCGCCAGAGCGCCGAGGCACTGCAGGCGCGTCTGCGTGCGCAGGGCTACAACGCCTACGTCCGGACGGTGGATGGTATGAATCGCGTGTTCGTCGGGCCGCTCATCGAACGCGACGAGGCCAACAAGCTGCGTGATCAGCTGCATCGCCAGCAAAAGCTCGATGGTTTCGTGGTGCGCTTCAAGCCTGAGGCCGGCTGATTCAAACGAGGCCAGCGGTTTGCAGGAGGTCGCCTGACGCTTACTCGTTCCGAGGGTGTCTGCTAAACTCCGCGGCCTTTATCTCTCCTGTTCGAAGGCGTCGTGGCTCTTACCTGGGTTGACTGGGGCATCATCGCGGTCATTGCGGTGTCCAGCCTGATTAGCTTGAAGCGGGGCTTCGTCAAGGAGGCCTTGTCGCTTCTGACCTGGATCGTTGCCGGTGTCGTTGCCTGGATGTTCGGCGGTGCGCTCTCGCATCATCTGGAGGAATTCATCGCAACGCCCTCAGCAAGGGTCATAGCGGCGTGCGCCATTCTGTTCGTGGCGACATTGCTGGTCGGGGCGCTGGTCAACTTTCTCATCGGTGAGCTGATTCGCGTAACCGGGCTGTCCGGTACCGACCGATTTCTCGGCATGGTCTTTGGTGCGGCACGCGGAGCCCTGCTTATCGTCGTGGTGGCGGGGCTGGTGAGCCTGGCGCCTGTCCATGAGGATCTCTGGTGGCGCGAATCCGCTCTGCTGCCGCATTTCCTGCTGGTCGCTGACTGGTCTAAGAATCTGATCCTTGGCATGAGTGGCCAGTGGCTGGCCGGGTCGCTCAATCCGCCGGGTTGAGTGAGTTATCACGGAGAGGGCGGCAGACGTCGTCTCCGGTTCCTGTAGAAACTGAGAGGTTCCTTGCATGTGTGGCATTGTCGGCATCGTCGGTAAGTCGAACGTCAATCAGGCGCTCTATGACGCGCTTACCGTGCTGCAGCATCGCGGCCAGGATGCCGCCGGCATCGTGACCAGCCACGATGGACGCCTGTTCCTGCGCAAGGACAACGGGCTGGTTCGAGATGTGTTCCAACAGCGGCACATGCAACGGTTGGTGGGCAACATGGGGATTGGTCATATCCGCTACCCCACCGCTGGCAGCTCCAGCTCCGCCGAAGCCCAGCCTTTCTATGTGAATTCGCCTTACGGGATCACCCTGGCGCACAACGGCAATCTGACCAATGTCGAGCAGCTGACCAAGGAAATCTACGAGTCGGATCTGCGCCATGTGAACACCAACTCCGATTCCGAGGTGCTGCTCAACGTCTTCGCTCATGAGCTGGCCGTGCGCGGCAAGCTGCAGCCCACCGAAGAAGACGTTTTCGCCGCTGTCAGCAAGGTGCACGAGCGCTGCCGGGGCGGCTATGCCGTGGTCGCCATGATCACCGGCTACGGAATTGTCGGCTTCCGTGACCCAAACGCCATCCGGCCGATCGTCTTCGGCCAGCGGCACACCGACGAGGGCGTCGAGTACATGATCGCTTCGGAAAGCGTTTCGCTCGATGTGCTGGGCTTCACGCTGATCCGTGACCTGGCCCCGGGCGAAGCGGTGTACATCACCAATGACGGCCGGCTGTTCACCCGTCAGTGCGCCGAGAATCCGAAGCTCACGCCGTGCATCTTCGAATACGTCTACCTGGCGCGTTCGGATTCGCTGATGGACGGTGTTTCGGTCTACAAGGCGCGGTTGCGCATGGGTGAGAAGCTGGCCGACAAGATCCTCCGAGAGCGTCCCGAGCACGACATCGACGTGGTCATCCCGATCCCGGATACCAGTCGGACCGCCGCGCTTGAGCTGGCCAACCGTCTCGGCGTGAAATTCCGCGAAGGGTTCGTCAAGAACCGCTACATCGGCCGGACCTTCATCATGCCGGGCCAGGCGGCACGCAAGAAGTCGGTGCGGCAGAAGCTCAACGCCATCGATCTCGAGTTCCGTGGCAAGAACGTGATGCTGGTCGATGACTCCATCGTCCGCGGCACCACCTGCAAGCAGATCATCCAGATGGCGCGTGAAGCGGGCGCCAAGAAGGTCTACTTCTGTTCCGCCGCGCCGGCGGTGCGCTACCCGAACGTTTACGGCATCGACATGCCGAGCGCGCATGAGCTGATTGCCCACAACCGCAGCACGGAAGAGGTCGCGGAGCTGATCGGTGCGGATTGGCTGGTCTATCAGGACCTGCCCGACCTGATCGATGCGGTCGGTGGCAGCAAGGTCAAGATCGAGCAGTTCGATTGCGCCGTCTTCGACGTCACTACGTGACGGGAGACGTGGACGAGGCCTATCTGCACAAGATCGAACAGGCGCGAAACGATGCGAGCAAGGCGAAGACCAATGCGGTCAGCGCCATCATCGACCTGTACAACACCAACTGAACCGCGAACGCCGTATGGGTCTGAGGAACGAGTATGACGATTGAATGGGAAGCCGGGCGCCTGGACAGCGACCTGGCGGATGTCGGGCAGGATACGCTGGCGGTGCGTGCCGGTCAGCGCCGTACCCCTGAAGCCGAGCATGGCGAGCCGCTGTTTCTGACCTCCAGCTATGTGTTCCGCAGCGCGGCCGATGCAGCCGCGCGGTTTGCCGGCGAGCTGCCCGGCAATGTCTATTCCCGTTACACCAACCCGACAGTGCGCACCTTCGAAGAGCGTATGGCGGCGCTTGAGCGAGCCGAGCAGGCCGTCGCCACCGCGTCGGGCATGTCGGCGATCCTGGCCATGGTGATGAGTCTGTGCTCGGCGGGCGACCACATCCTCGTATCGCGCAGCGTGTTTGGCGCCACCGTCTCGCTGTTCGACAAGTATTTCAAGCGTTTCGGCGTAGAGGTCGACTACGTCCCGCTGACCGATTTCAGCGCTTGGCAAGCCGCCTTCAAGCCCAATACCAAGCTGGTATTCGTCGAATCGCCGTCCAATCCGCTCGCCGAGCTGGTTGATATTGCCGCCCTGGCCGATCTCTGCCACGAACGGGGCGCGCTGCTGGCGGTGGACAACTGCTTCTGCACGCCGGTGCTGCAGCGACCGCTGGCGCTGGGCGCCGATATCGTCATTCACTCGGCGACCAAGTACATCGACGGGCAGGGGCGCTGTCTGGGTGGTGTCGTCGCTGGGCGAAGCGAGCAGATGAAAGAGGTCGTCGGCTTTCTGCGCACCGCCGGGCCGACTCTCAGCCCGTTCAATGCCTGGGTGTTCCTCAAGGGATTGGAGACGCTGCGGCTGCGCATGCAGGCGCATTGCGCCTCCGCGCAGGCGCTGGCCGAATGGCTGGAGCAGCAGCCAGGTGTGCAGCGGGTCTACTACGCTGGGCTGCCCAGCCACCCGCAGCATGAGCTGGCGCGGCGCCAACAGAAGGGCTTTGGCGCTGTGCTCAGCTTCGAGGTCAGCGGCGGCAAGGAGGGCGCCTGGCGCTTCATCGACGCTACCCGGCTGATTTCGATCACCGCCAACCTGGGCGACAGCAAGACCACCATCACCCACCCGGCTTCGACCACCCATGGCCGCCTGGCGCCCGAAGAGCGCGCCAAGGCCGGCATCAGCGATAGCCTTGTGCGCGTCGCTGTCGGTCTGGAAGAGCTCGATGATCTCAAGGCGGATCTTGCGCGCGGGCTCGCTGCACTCTGAGCCCCGCTGTTGCCATTACGCACCTGCAGCCCGCCGAATCGGCAGGTTGCAGGTGCGTCTGGTCCGTCAATCGTCGCCGATACGCACCACGATGCCGTCCAGCCGCTGCTCGGCGGAGAGGCGATCACGCAACCGGTTGGCCTCATCGCGGTCGGCAAGCGGGCCGGCATAGACCAGCGTCATCGCACCTGCGTCCCCAATGAATGCGTCATAGCCTTCGGCGCGCAGCCGTTCCTGCGTAAGCGTTCATTCCACGACGTACTGGACTTACTTTACGTCCCGAAGGGGCCTTAGCAATTCCGGTGAGACCTTGTACTGTTTCGTGCCGTTCTCGGCCAGGACGATCACGCTCTTGCGGTTGATCTTGGTGACGATCCCCATAGTCAAGCCAGTTCGGCTTTCGAAGGTCACCTTCAGCCCACGTGCAGCCGACTCAGCGCCTGCAGGTTTTCTTGATCTTGCAGTTCATCAATGCGCCGGCAGATCATTCGGTTCAGC
>LZQO01000024.1_pt1 | contig 43543 bp, 45 predicted proteins | sample 768571 | NCBI WGS metagenome assembly LZQO01 (sample SAMN05207081, study PRJNA324507) | oil field metagenome | isolation source: sample BH-FW-10 from oil reservoir | place: India: Bombay High | collected 2015-12-01
GATCGTTCGCAGCATCCATGAGGCTGCCCGCGATGTGGCTCGACGCATCGCCAAGACACCGGAATACCTCGTCTCACGTTGCGAACGGAAGAAGGTGGAAATGCTTTTCGCCCACCTCAAACGGATCATGAAACTCGACCGTTTACGACTGCGTGGCCTAACGGGTGCCACTGACGAATTCACCTTAGCTGCGATGGTGCAGAACCTGCGCCGCATGGCCAAGCTTTTGCCTCAAGGGCCACCGCTGACGGGATAGGTACGCCTGCTACGAGCAGAAACCCTCAAATTAACCCTTAAACCGGAGCAAGGACGCTCAGTGAAACGCCGGAAGGCAACTTGAAGTGGCTTGCAGCCATTTCGACAGCAGCACACTTGATCGGCAGGCTGCCGCTGAAGCTTACTTTTTCAACAGAATCGGTTATCAGCTAACGCTCGACTACCACGTCGAGGGTGAGGCGGCAGTGCCCGAATGGGCCTGTTTCCATCTGCATGGCTCAGTCGGCCAGGTGGCGGTCGACGAGCGTTTTCGCATGCACCGGGACGTGGCCTTCAACTTCCTGCAGCGGATCGGCCAGCGCTTGCGCCAGCGCGGTCTGCGCGTGGCTCGGGCGCCGTTGTTCGGCCTGCACGCCGACTACGATCCGATGTTCGAGGACCTGCGTCGGCAGCTGCATTGTCAGCCGGGCGAGCCGATCGACCTGGAGCGCTTCCTGCGTAGCGGGGCGGGCGATTAGCCGGATGCCGTTGGGCTAGTTGCGGTCGGCGATCACGCCGATGATGAACAGCACCAGAAGCAGCACGGGCGCCAGCGTGTAGTTGTTGAACTGCGCCAGGCCCTTGGCCAGCCACGGGCTCAGATAGATGATGCCCAGCCCGTAGACAATGGCGCAGAAGATCACGAAAAGCAGGGTGCGCAGGATGAAATTCAGGCCGCCGATGTTCTTCTGTACCCAGGCATTGAGCGCCGGGCCGAAGAGCACGAAGAGCGTGGCCATGATCGCCAGCGAGATGTCCGACAGATGGCTGCGGCTCCAGCGCGACAGTGTGGCGATCAAGTCGAGTACGAGGTCCATTCGGCTTCCTTAGGGCAGGAACAGTTGCAGCAGGTCGTTGAGAAACAGCTGGCCATGCGGTGTCGCCAGCAGGCGCTGGGCATCCGGCTCGAGCAGTCCGCGGGCTTCGGCCTGGCGACGGCCCTCGCGAGCCGCTCGAGCGGCAGGCCGGTGCGCTCAGTGAACAGCATCGCAGGCACGCCGTCGGTGAGCCGTAGCACGTTCATCAGGAACTCGAATGGCAGCTCCTCGTCCGGCAGGCACTTTTCGCCGGCTCGAAAGGCCTTGTCGGCCGCCAGATAGTCTTTGGGCAAGCGCGTCTTCCAACGCCGCAGGATGCGCCCGTCGGCCAGGGTCAGTTTGGCGTGGGCTCCGGCGCCGATCCCGAGAAAGTCGCCAAAGGTCCAGTAGTTCAGGTTGTGTCGCGCCTGACGCCCGGGCTGCGCATAGGCAGAGGTTTCGTACTGTCGGTAGCCGGCTTCGCTCAGTGTCTGTTGGCCGGCTTCCTGGATGTCCCAGAGCAGGTCGTCCTCGGGCAGCTGCGGCGGCCGGCTCCAGAACACCGTGTTCGGCTCGAGGGTGAGCTGATACCAGGACAAGTGCGTCGGCTGCTGGGCGATGGCGGTCTGTAGATCCTGCAGCGCATCGGCCAGATTCTGCCCCGGCAGCCCATGCATGAGGTCGAGGTTGAAGTTTTCAAAGCCCGCCGTGCGCGCCATATCGGCGGCACGGACCGCTTCGGCGCCATCATGGATGCGGCCCAGCGCCTTGAGCTTGTCGGCCTGAAAGCTCTGTACGCCAATCGACAGGCGATTGATGCCGGCGCTGCGGTAATCGCGGAATTTGGCCTGCTCGAACGTACCGGGATTGGCTTCGAGGGTGATCTCGATATCGTCGGCGAAGCCCACGGCCCGCTCGAGCATCTCGAGTACGCGCCCCAGCGCCGATGCGGAAAACAGGCTGGGCGTGCCGCCGCCAAAGAAGATCGAGGTCAGGCGACGGCCCTGCACGTAGGCCAGGTCTTCGCGCAAATCGGCCTCAAGCGCCGCGACGTAGGCGTCCTCGGGCAGCTGCGCATCGGCGGTATGCGAGTTGAAATCGCAGTACGGGCATTTGCGCACGCACCAGGGGATATGCACGTAAGCGGCCAGCGGTGGCAGCGCTAACCCCGGGAGTGTCTGGCTGGCGGCGGGGATCATATCCCCAGTCGCGCTTTCAGCTGCGCCATGGCCCGGGCCCGGTGGCTCAGCCGATTCTTCTGCTCGGGTGGCAGTTCGGCGCTGGAGCAGTCGGCTTCCGGTACCCAGAACAGCGGGTCGTAACCGAAACCGTGCTCGCCGCGCGGGGCGTGCAGGATGCGTCCATGCCACAGGCCTTCGCAAAGGATCGGCAGCGGATCCTCGGCATGCCGAACCAGCGCCAGCGCGCAGACGAACTGCGCGCCGCGCTCGGCATCCGGGACCTGACTGAGGGCATCCAGCAGCTTGGCGTTGTTCGCGGCGTCGCCCAGGCCATCGGCGTAGCGTGCCGAATAGATCCCCGGAGCCCCGCCGAGGGCGTCAACGGCCAGGCCCGAGTCGTCGGCCAGCGCCGGCAGGCCGGACACGCGTGCCGCGTTGCGTGCCTTGAGAATCGCGTTCTCGATGAACGACAGGCCGGTCTCTTCGGGCTCCACGTCGCTGAACTCACCGACCGAGCGCACGCGCACCGCATCGCCGAGCATGGCCTGCAGTTCCTTGAGCTTGCCGGCGTTGTGGCTGGCCAGCACCAGTTCGTTGAAAGGCATCATTCGTCTGGGAAGAATTCCTGGTTGAAATCGAAGTTGACCGGCTCGCCACCCATGGGTTGCACGCTCAGGCTGAAACGCAGGGTCTCCTGCGAATCGAAGGGAAATTGCGCCAGGTAGTAGATGGCAGCGTCGCCTTCCTTGAGTTGTTTGAACTGCAAGGGGTAGTCCTGGCCGAGCAGGTTCTTCACCTTGCCGCTGACCAGCGCCGGCACCGGCTTGCCCTGCTTGAGCACCGATACGTTGACCACGCCTTGTTTCTTGCTGCGCACCAGCCCCGCTGCAGCGGCCACCTCGGGCTGCAGGAAACCCGAATTGAAGGCGCTGTAATGGATGTCGTACTCGCCGACGCTATGCTTGCGCTCGGCCAGTGCCGGAAGGGCCAGCAGGCTGGCCAACAGAACGATCAGGGCACGTTTCATGGTGGTTCTCCTGTCCAAACGGCCGCTCAGCGGCCAGGTCCGATGACGCGGTAGATGCCGATTTCGCCGAGCAGGTTGGGCCACAGTCGGCTGGCCCAGCCATGGCGGTGATCGCGGTCGACCGCCAGCCGATCGAGCACTCGCGCACCCCGTTCACGGCAGAGGCGCTCGAAGTCCTCGAAGGTGCAGAAATGGATGTTCGGCGTGTTGTACCAAGTGTAGGGGAGGAACTCCGAGACCGGCATGCGGCCCTTGCTCGCCAGATACCAGCGGCAACGCCAGTGACCGAAGTTGGGAAAGGTGATGATGCACTCGCGACCGACGCGCAGCATTTCCTTGAGCAGCTTGTCCGGGTAGTGCACGGCCTGCAGGGCCTGGGTCATGACGACCATGTCGAAACTGTCGCTGGCGAAGTTGCCCAGCCCCTTGTCCAGGTCCTGCTCGATGACGTTGACGCCCTTTTCGATACAGGCAGCGATATTGTCCGGGTCGATCTCCAGCCCGTAGCCGCTGACGCCCTTGTGGTCGCGCAGCCAGGCCAGCAGCTCGCCATTGCCGCAGCCGAGGTCGAGCACTCGGCTGCCGGCCGGAATCCACTCCTGGATGATGTCCAGATCGGCGCGCATGTTCGCTCCTTATACGGCGATGCGGTGCATGTATCCGCGGAAGGCCTGCAGATAACGCGGGTTGGGAATGAGAAAGGCGTCGTGCCCTTGCGGCGCGTCGATCTCCAGGTAGCAGACGTCCTTGCGCGCGGCGAGCAGGGCGTCGACGATCTCGCGCGAGCGCTGCGGCGAGAAGCGCCAGTCGGTGGTGAAGGACATCACGCAGAAGCCTGCCTTGGCACCCTCGAAAGTCCGTGCCAGGTCGTCATCATGCGCGGCGGCGGGGTCGAAGTAATCCAGCGCCTTGGTCATCAGCAGATAGGTATTGGCGTCGAAACGAGAGGAAAACTCCTCGCCCTGGTAGCGCAGGTAGCTTTCGACCTGGAACTCGACGCTGTTGAAGTCGTAGTTGAGCTTCTCGCTCTTCAGCTCGCGGCCGAACTTGGTGCCCATGGCATCGTCGGACAGATAGGTGATATGCCCGACCATGCGCGCCAGCATCAGGCCGCGTTTGGGAATGACGCCCATTTCCTGGAAGTGGCCGCCATGAAATTCCGGGTCCGAGAGAATCGCCTGACGCGCGACTTCGTTGAAGGCGATGTTCTGCGCCGACAGCTTCGGCGCCGTGGCGATCGCCAGGCAGTGGCGGACGCGCTCGGGATAGGTGATCGTCCATTGCAGCGCCTGCATGCCGCCGAGGCTGCCGCCAACGACTGCTGCCCACTGCTCGATGCCGAGCTGATCGGCCAGGCGCGCCTGGCTGTGGACCCAGTCTTCCACCGTGACGACCGGGAAGTCCGCGCCGTAGACCTTGCCGGTGGCAGGGTTCAGGCTGCCGGGCCCGGTCGAGCCGTTGCAGCCGCCGAGGTTGTTCAGGCTGACGACGAAAAAGCGTTCGGTATCGATAGGTTTGCCCGGGCCGATGCAGCTGTCCCACCAGCCCGGCTTGCGATCGTCCATGCTGTGGTAGCCGGCCGCGTGGTGATGGCCGGACAGCGCGTGGCAGATCAGCACCGCATTGCTGCGGCTGGCGTTGAGTTGGCCGTAGGTTTCGTAGATCAGCTGGTAATCGGCCAGCGTGCGGCCGCAGGCGAGCGTCAGCGGTTCGGCGAAGTGCGCGACCTGCGGGCTCACCAGCCAACGGAATCGGCTGGAATGGCAGTGGGCATCGACCTGGCTCTTGCAGACGGAAGGTCGCAGAGTCTAAAGGGAAGCGCGCGTCAATTCATCCTGTATCGCCGGCCCGCTCGGCTTGGCCGAGGCCGACCAGGTTGACCACCTTGTGCTGTCGCGGATCGGCGACGGGCGGCGAAGCGCGCGGAGCATCTCGCCGGCCTGCGCGGCCTGCTGCTGGAGCTCGTCGACATAGCGCGCCAGCAGCTCGCCGCGCCGGGCATCGCTGGCCAGCTGCTTGAGTTGCAGCATGTGGCCTTCGATCTGTTGCTTGTGTTCCAGCGAGAACTGCAGCAGCGGCGTCAGCGCGTCGCTGGCCCACAGATCGGCCTGCTGGCGCACCCGGGCATGCAGGCCGATGACTTCCTGAACCAGGGTGGCGAAGAAACGGCGGGTCAGGGCGTGCTGCTCGGTGAGCAGGGTCTTGAGCTGTCGGCGGAACTGATCGGCCTTGTGCTGCAGTCCGCGTAGCTCGCGCAGAAAGGGTTCGGTGCGAAAGCTCGGGGCATCGAGGCCGTGCAGCGGATTCTCTTCGTTGTGCCGGCGGTAGATGGCCTCGAGCATCTTGTTCGCGCGCTGGGCTTCGAGCTCAAGCGCAGCAAGATCCTGATCGAGCGAACGGAAGAAGTGCTGGATCGCCAGGTTGATTCCCAGCGTGGTGAGGCTGCCGGTGAGGCTCCGGCGCAGGCGACCAAGGTGCTCCTGCAGACGCTCGGCACGAATCGCCATGCGCAACTGCTCGCCCTGGCGTTGCAGCAGACGCTGGTTGGTTTTCAGGTCGAGCAGGCGCTTGTGATGGCGATTGTGCTCATGGCGAGTGCGGGCCGTCAGTTCCAGCAGCGTCTGTCCGCTGCCCTGCCGGCGTTCGTCAAGCAGGTTGCGCTGCTCGGTGATTCGCTCCAGGCGCCCGTTGAGCACTTGCTGGCTGTTGTGCATCAGGCTCAGGACTTGCTGCACCACGCCTTCTTCGATCAGTCGCTCCTTGTGTGCCAGGACCCGTTCGCTGAGCAGGCGTTCGAGCTGGTCGATGCGACTGCGCTCGAGCAGCGCTTCATCGTTCCGGGCCCTGGCCAGCAGTGCCTGCTTGGCGGACAGCGGCAGCACGTCTTCGACGCAAATGCCCAGCTGCTGGGCGGTGGTCGCGCGTATCTGGTCGATGCTCTCCTGCACGAAGCCTTCCCCGGCCAGGTCGTCCCAGAGCACGTCGATCTTGTTCAGAATGGCAAACAGATTGCCCTCGGTGTCCTCGCCAAGGGGCGCGATATGTCGCTGCCAGATCTGCATGTCGCTAGCGGTGATGCCAGCGTCGGCCGACAGCATGAACAGCACCGCCTGGGCGTTGGGCAGCATGGACAGGGTCAGTTCCGGCTCGCTGCCGAGGGCATTGAGCCCGGGCGTATCGATCACGCGCAGACCCTGGCGCAGCAAGGGGTGGTCGAAGTTGACCAAGGCATGCCGCCAGGCCGGCACCAGTACCTTGCCCGGCACATCAGCCGGCTCCAGCGCCTGGGCGTCGAATCCGAGTTCGATGGCGACCTCGGCCGGCACCGCTTGGTGGTGGCGATCTGGCCGAAGGCTTCGGCCATGTTGGTCGGGTCATGCGGATCGAGTGGCAACTGCAGCCACTGCCGAGGCATGCGCCTGAGCTGGGCGAGCCCGGCATCTTCCAGGCGCGTCTCGATTGGCAGCAGGCGGATGTAGGAACGCTCCGAGCGCGGGTCGAAGAACAGCTCGGTCGGGCACATGGTGGTACGCCCGGCCTGCGAAGGCAGGATGCGACGGCCGAAATTGGCAAAGAACAGGCTGTTGATCAGTTCGGTCTTGCCGCGCGAGAACTCGCCAACGAAGGCGAGGGTGATGTGGTCCGTGCGCAGCAGGCGCAGGGCGCGCTCCAGTCGAGCGTCCACCGCTTCGCTGGTCAGGCGGTTGTGAGCCAGCCAGCTGCGATAGCGGGTGATCTCGCGGATGAGATCACGCTTCCAGCCAATGTAGCGTCCACCTGCCGGTCGAGTCGTTCCATGTGCATCCCTGCCGTGTTGGAAACGGAGTGGCTCGCGCGGTGGCGATTCTGTTCGCCAGGTCGCGCGCCCGCTGCGAGGCCCGGCCGCAGCCGATGGCCAGGCTAGTCTAGAGCGGGCCGGCGGAGCTGCAAACCGCGCAGGCCCGCCCGGCGAGCGGTCGATGATCAGAGCTTGAAACGGTTCTCAGATCAGCGTGCGCAGGATGTTGGGCATGTGCGTCATGGTCGCCAGGTTGCCCACCACCAGCATGTCCAGCAGCTTGATCGCGAGAAACGCGAAGATCGGCGAGATGTCCAGGCCGCCCATGCTTGGCAGCAAGCGCCGGAAAGGCGCCAGAACCGGCTCGCACAACTGGTTGATCAGCTCGGCGGCCGGGTTGTGGCTCTGTGGGGCGACCCAGGACAGGATCACGCTGATCAGCAGAGCCCAGAAGAAGATGTTGAGAAACAGGCCGGTGATGCCGACCAGTGCCCAGATCAGCAGCAGCACCGGGTTGCCGGTGGTGCCGTAGGCGATCAGCAGGATCAGGCCCATCAGTACCATTTGCACCAGCAGCGCGAGAATCAGCGATGACAGGTCGAGACTGCCGATGCTGGGAATGACCCGGCGCATCGGGCGCAGCAGCGGGTGCGTGGCGCGGACGATGAACTGGCTGAGCGGGTTGTAGAAGTCGGCGCGCACCAGCTGCAGGATGAAACGCAGCAGCACGATCAACAGGTACAGGCTGCCGAGCGTCTGCACGACAAGAATCAGGGCTTGCGAGAGTTGGGACATGAATGCTCCTTATTGGCCCAGTTGTTCGGCCAGTTCGGCCGAGCGCTTGGCGGCGGCGTCCAGGGCCTGCTGCACCAGCTGCTCGAAGCCGCCGGCCTGGAAGGCTTTGATCGCCGCCTCGGTGGTTCCGTTCGGCGAGGTTACCCGGCGGCGCAGCTCGCTGGGTTCGACGTCGCTTTCGCACGCCATGCGGGCCGCGCCCAAGGCCGTGTGGGCAGTCAGCTGCGCAGCTGTCTCGCGAGGCAGGCCGAGGCGCTCGCCAGCTGCTGTCATGGCTTCCATCAGCAGGAAGAAGTAGGCCGGGCCACTGCCGGAAACCGCGGTCACCGCGTCGATCAGTCGCTCGTCTTGTAGCCACAAGGCCAAGCCTACTGCGCTGAGCAGCTGCTCGGCCTGCTGCTTCTGCGCGCTGCTGACCTGGGCGTTGGCGTACAGGCCGCTGACGCCCTGGCGCAACAGCGAAGGTGTGTTGGGCATGCAGCGAACGATCGGGCGCGGCCCGCGGGCGCCCTCGCCAAGCCAGCGTTCGAGGCTGGCGCAGCTGATGCCGGCGGCGATGGAGACGATCAGCGCCTCCGCCCCCAGGTGTGCGGCCAGCTCTCGGCAGACCGTCTGCATCACCTGGGGTTTGACCGCCAGCACCACCACCTCGGCGCCGGCGAGCGCCTGTGCATTGTCGGCGAAGACCTCGATACCGTGCTCGGTTGCCAGGCGCGCACGCTGCTCGCTGCCCGGGTCGCTGGCACGGATGGATTCGGCGGCGATGCCCTGGCCGCGCAGGCCGCCAATGAGGCTGGCAGCCATGTTGCCGGCACCGATGAAGGTGATGCGGGGATTGCTCACGGGAACTCCTTTGGTCTATTCAGGCAGGGCGCCCGTAATCACGGGCGCCGAACAGTGCCGTGCCGATGCGGACCCAGGTCGCGCCTTCGGCGATAGCGGCTTCCAGATCCTGGCTCATGCCCATCGAAAGCGTATCGAGCGGCAGGTCGAGCGAGTCCTTCAAGTGGCGCAGGCGGGCAAAGGCTGCGCGTTGTTCCTGAGGATCGTCAGTGGGTGCGGGAATGCACATCAGGCCGCGCAAGCGCAGGTTCGGCAAAGCCGCGACCGATTCGGCCAGTGCCGTGACGTCTTCGGGCGCACAGCCGGATTTGCTGGCCTCGCCGCTGACGTTGACCTGCAGGCAGAGGTTAAGCGGCGGCAGGTGCGCTGGACGCTGAGCCGAGAGGCGCTGGGCGATCTTAAGACGTTCCACCGAATGCACCCAGTCGAAATGCTCGGCGATGGGTTTGGTCTTGTTCGACTGGATGGGCCGATGAAATGCCAGGTCAGCGCCAGGTCGCCGAGTTGCGCCTGCTTGTCGAGTGCTTCCTGCAGGTAGTTCTCGCCGAAATCGCCCACGCCGGCGGCGAAGGCTTCGCGGATCGCGGCCGCCGGCTGGGTCTTGCTCACGGCCAGCAGACCGACTGCTGACGGGGTTCGACCCGCAGCTTGAGCCGCCTCACGGATGCGTGCTGCGACCTTTGCAATATTGTTCGCTATCGTGGACATTACCTGCGCCCGCCGCCTAGGGTCTGCGCGGCATTCTACCCGCTTGCCTGTAATTGGGGAGTCCCATGGATATCACTGAGCTGCTGGCGTTCAGCGCCAAGCAGGGTGCATCGGACCTGCACCTTTCCGCCGGCCTGCCGCCGATGATTCGCGTCGACGGCGACGTGCGCAGGATCAACCTGCCGGCGATGGACCACAAGCAGGTGCATGCGCTGATCTACGACATCATGAACGACAAGCAGCGCAAGGATTTCGAGGAGTTTCTCGAAACCGACTTCTCGTTCGAAGTCCCCGGCGTGGCGCGTTTCCGGGTCAACGCGTTCAACCAGAACCGCGGCGCCGGTGCGGTATTCCGGACCATTCCGTCCAAGGTGCTGACCATGGAAGACCTGGGAATGGGCGAGGTGTTCCGCAAGATCACCGACGTGCCGCGTGGCCTGGTGCTGGTTACCGGCCCGACCGGCTCGGGTAAGTCGACCACCTTGGCGGCGATGCTCGACTACCTCAACAACACCAAGTACCACCATATCCTCACCATCGAAGACCCGATCGAATTCGTCCATGAGTCGAAGAAGTGTCTGGTCAACCAGCGCGAGGTCCATCGCGACACCCTGGGTTTTTCCGAGGCGCTGCGTTCCGCACTGCGTGAGGACCCGGACATCATCCTCGTCGGCGAGATGCGCGATCTGGAAACCATCCGGCTGGCGCTGACAGCCGCCGAAACCGGGCATCTGGTATTCGGGACCCTGCACACCACCTCGGCGGCCAAGACCATCGACCGTGTGGTCGACGTGTTCCCGGCCGAGGAAAAGGCCATGGTCCGCTCGATGCTCTCCGAATCGCTGCAGGCGGTGATTTCGCAGACACTGCTGAAGAAGATCGGAGGCGGTCGGGTTGCGGCTCACGAGATCATGATCGGCACCCCGGCGATTCGTAATCTGATCCGCGAAGACAAGGTGGCGCAGATGTATTCGGCCATCCAGACCGGCGGTGCGCTGGGCATGCAGACGCTCGACATGTGCCTCAAGGGGCTGGTCGCCAAGGGCCTGATCAGCCGCGAGAGCGCCCGCGAGAAAGCCAAGACCCCGGAAAATATCTGATCGGCCCGGCGGCCCTGCCGCCCGGTCGCCAAGTGCCGCATGACGCGGCTTCGCCAGACGATTGCGAGTCAGCCAAATGGAATTCGAGAAACTGTTGCGCCTGATGGTGGAGAAGGGCGGCTCCGACCTGTTCATCACGGCCGGCGTGCCGCCGTCGATGAAGGTCAACGGCAAGATCATGCCGGTCAGCAAGACGCCGATGTCGCCGGAGATGACCCGCGAAACCGTGCATGGGGTGATGAACGAGCAGCAGCGTCGCGAGTTCACCGAGAACCACGAGTGCAATTTCGCCATCAGCGCTCGGGGGATCGGGCGTTTCCGGGTCAGTGCGTTCTACCAGCGCAACCTCGCCGGCATGGTCCTGCGGCGGATCGAGACCAACATCCCCACGCTCGAAGACCTCAAACTGCCCGACGTGTTGAAGAAGCTGGCGCTGACCAAGCGGGGGCTGGTGCTGTTCGTCGGGGCGACCGGTACTGGCAAGTCCACGTCGCTGGCGGCAATGATTGGCTACCGCAACAAGAACACCAGTGGCCACATCATCTCCATCGAAGACCCGATCGAATTCATCCACCAGCACCAGAGCTGCATCGTGACTCAGCGCGAGGTGGGCATCGATACGGAGTCGTTCGAGGTGGCGCTGAAGAACACCCTGCGCCAGGCGCCTGACGTCATCCTCATCGGCGAAGTGCGGACCCGCGAGACGATGGATTATGCCGTGGCGTTCGCCGAGACCGGCCACTTGTGCCTGGCCACGCTGCACGCCAACAACGCCAACCAGGCGCTGGACCGCATCATCAACTTCTTCCCGGCTGATCGGCAGCAGCAGGTATGGATGGACCTGTCGCTGAACCTCAAGGCCATCGTCGCCCAGCAGCTGGTGCCGACACCCGACGGCAAGGGGCGGCGAGCGGTGATCGAGGTGCTGATCAACACTCCGCTGGCCGCCGACCTGATCCGCAAAGGCGAGGTACATGAGCTCAAGGGCTGATGAAGCGATCCACCGAGCAAGGCATGCAGACCTTCGATCAGGCGCTCTACAACCTCTATGTGCAAGGCGAGATCACCTACGAGGATGCCTTGGCTCATGCCGATTCGGCCAACGACCTGCGCCTGATGATCAAGCTGGGCTCGGAAACCGACAGCGAGCACCTCACCAGCGTGTCCCAGGGGCTGCGCCTGGAAGTCAGTGACGACGATCCAGGCTTCCGGATGCGCTGATGCCGGGCCGGCTCGACGCAACGCCGGGCGCTTCCCGGCCGATGCGCCGGCCGGCGCGTCCTACCAGAGCCGCCGCCTGGCCGGTGCGTCGGTCACCGTTACGTGCGTCGATCAGCAGTTCGCAGATGGCAGTGCCTTCGGGGAGGTCCTTCCAGAACCGCGCCGGCAGACCCTTGAGCAGAGCCTCGCGGTTGACCCGCGCCGGGTTGAAGACGCTGCGGTAATAGATCTGCCAGAGCGCCTCGTCCGGATCCGTCGTGGTGCGCGCGAGCGCCTGCCAGGTGGGCGGGCAGGGGCTGATCAGCGCGGCCTGGCGACCGTTCCAGAGGGCGGCAGCCTGTGGCGTTGCAATCATCCAGGGCGTCCCGCCCATGCGATTGGCGAAATGCTCGATCGCCAGGTCGAGCACATCATGTGCCGGCTCGTGCCAGGCCACGAAGTGCTTGGCCGGCTCGCCCAGGGGGCGGAAGCGAACGAAGGCGTGCAGATGGTGGAGCTCGCGCTGCACCGCCTTTACCCGCCGCTGCAGCAGGCTGCCGTCGCGGTCACCGGCGAGCATCGCGCAGCGGTCGCCCCGGCAGGCACGCCAGAGCACTCGGTAGAGCAGGCTCCAGCGATCCTCGCTGCGAAAGCGGGCGGCGAGCTGGAGCAGGGCGGGGAGTTCGCGCGGTATGCGGAGCGAGCCTGCCGGCTCGGCTGGGGGTAAATCCGCCACTGCGCCGAAGAGCTCGGTCTGGTCGGTGGTAGCGTCCAGCCAGACGACTTCGGATGGCGCCAGGCCTGCCAGCAGGCAGTGGCGGGCTTGCAGACGCCACGCCTCGAAGGTGCCGTCGAAGCGGATCGGCTGCATCACCACAGCTCCAGTTGGTCGAGTGATCGCGCAGGCGCTGACGCAGGACGGCCGATTCGAGCGTGGCCTGCTGCGGCCGGTAGTCCTGGGTGATGATGAAGGGTGCCGCTTTTTCCACGGCACAGCGCAAACGCTGCAGGTCGGCGTAGCGCAGTCGCCGCTCGCGGCGCAGTTCGACCAGCGCCGGGCGTTGAGGACTCCAATCCCCGGTACCCGCGCTATCAGCGCAGGCTCGGCACGGTTCAGGTCCAGTGGAAAGAGTGCCCGGTTGGCCAGCGCCCAGGCCAGCTTGGGGTCAATGTCCAAAGCCAGGTCGCCAGCTTTCGGTAGTAGCTCCTCGCTCTTGAATCCGTAGCCGCGCAGCAGAAAATCCGCCTGGTAGAGACGATGCTCGCGCAGCAGCGGCGGCGGTTGCTGCGGTACCGAGCGCGGGCTTTGCGGAATGGGGCTGAAGGCCGAATAGTAGACGCGCTTGAGACGATAGGCGCCATAAAGGGTCTCGGCGGTACGCAGGATGGTCCGATCATCGGTCGCGTCGGCACCGACGATCATCTGCGTGCTTTGCCCGGCTGGCGCGAAGCTGGCCGCCCTGTGTTCGGCTTGCGCCTGATGCGCACCCTCGTGAATCACCTTCATGGCCAGGCGAATGCTGCCAGCCTGCTTCTCCGGTGCCAGGCGTGACAGGCTCTGATCGGTGGGCAGCTCGATATTCACGCTCAGGCGATCGGCGTAGCGGCCGGCTTCCTCGATCAGTAGCGGATCGGCATCGGGAATGGTCTTGAGGTGAATGTAGCCGCGAAAGGCATGCTCCTCGCGCAGCAGCCGGGCCACGCGATTGAGCTGCTCCATGGTGTAATCGGCCGAGCGGATGATGCCGGAACTGAGAAACAGCCCGCTGACCAGGTTGCGCCGATAGAAGTCGAGCGTCAGGCGGACCACCTCCTCCGGCGCGAAGCGCGCTCGCGGCACGTCGCTGGAGCGGCGATTGATGCAGTACTGGCAGTCGTAGAGGCAGAAGTTGGTCAGCAGGACCTTGAGCAGTGAGACGCAGCGGCCGTCGGGCGTGAAACTGTGGCAGATGCCCATGCCGCTGGTCGAACCCAGGCCGTTGCGCCCTCTCGAGCTACGCTTGGGGGCGCCGCTGCTGGCACAGGACGCGTCATACTTGGCGGCATCGGCAAGAATGCTGAGCTTTTCGATCAATTGCATGGCGGGGCACGTGATACTGTTTATGCGTACAGTATCACGCTGCGCGAGCCTTACAACTCCGGCCGGCGAACGGTCGGCAACGAAGGGGGAGAACTCATGTATCAGGACACCCACAGCAAGGTCATTGGCTACCTGCTATGGATCTTCGGCTTTCTCGGCTCGCATCGCTTCTATTACGGCAAGCCGGTTACCGGAACCATCTGGTTCTTCACGCTCGGCCTGTTCTTCGTTGGCTGGATCATCGACCTGTTCCTGATTCCCTCGATGGACCGCGAGGCAGATCTGCGCTTTCAGGCCGGTCCGATCGACTACAACATCGCCTGGATTCTGCTGACCTTTCTCGGCGTATTTGGCGTGCACCGTCTGTATCAGGGCAAGTGGATCACCGGCATCCTCTACCTGTTCACCGGCGGCCTGTTCTTTATCGGGGTGCTCTACGACTTCTGGACGCTGAACGACCAGATTTCCGTGCGCAACGCCGAGCGTCGCGGGCTCTGAAAAAAGCAAAGGCCGGAGCGGGCTCCGGCCTTTTGCGTTACGCCTGGTAGACGAGCTTGCCGTCGACCAGCGTGTAGCGCACCGCGCCGGGCAGGCAATGTCCGAGGAAGGGGCTGTTGCGCCCCTTCGATAGCCAGCGCTCGCCGACCAGGGTCGAGGCGTCAGGGTCGAACAGCGTCAGGTCCGCGGCTTCGCCTACCGCCAGCCGGCCCACCGGCAGCCCGAGGGCCTGTGCCGGGCCGGACGCCAGCCGGGCCAGCAGGGTCGGCAGGTCGAGCAGGCCGTCCTGTACAAGTGTCAGGGCCAGAGGCAGCTGGATTTCCACGCCACTGATGCCAGGTTCGGTTTCACCGAACGGTGCCAGTTTGGCATCGGCCTCGTGCGGCTGGTGGTGACTGGCGATGGCGCCGATCACGCCCGCGCGCACTGCCTCGCGCAAGCCGTCGCGGTCGGCCAGGCTGCGCAGCGGCGGTTGCACGTGATACAGGCTGGAAAAACCGTGCAGCGCTTCGTCGGTGAGAATCAGTTGGTAGAGGGCGACGTCGGCCGTTACCGGCAGGCCGCGGGCCTGGGCGTCGGCAATCATCTGCGCGCCGCGGGCGCTGGTCAGCTGGGTGAAATGCGCGCGTACGCCGGCGCGCTCGACCAGGAGCAGGTTGCGCGCCAGGGCAACCGTTTCGGCCGTCTCGGGAATCCCGGCCAGGCCAAGGAAGCTGGCGGCCGGGCCCTCGTGAGCGAGGCCGCCGGCGGCCAGGTCGCGATCCTGCGAGTGAATGACCACCGTCAGGTCGAACGTCGCGGCGTACTCCAGCGCCCGGCGCAGGTTACGCGTGCTGCCAAACTCGGTCAGCCCGTTGCCGAAGGCGACGCAGCCGGCGTCGCGCAGCGCGACCAGCTCGGCCAGCTGTTCGCCGGCCAGGTTGCGAGTCAGGGCGCCGATGGGGAACACCTTCGCATGGCCGGACTCGCGGGCCCGGTCGAGAATGAGTTCGGCAACCGCGGTAGTGTCGAGTACCGGCTTGGTGTCCGGCGGGCAGCACAGGCTGGTCACGCCGCCGGCTGCGGCCGCCAGGGTTTCGCTGGCAATGCTGCCTTTGCGGCTGTAGCCCGGTTCACGGAGCGCCACTGACAGATCCACCAGGCCCGCCGTGGCGACCAGTCCGCCAGCTTCGATGCGCTGCTCGGCGGCAAAGCCTGCCGGTGCGGTGCCGATGGCGGCGATGCGGCCGTTTTCCACATGGATGTCGGCGATCTCGTCCCGCCCGCTGGCCGGGTCGATGACGCGCGCGCCGAGGATGCTCGTCAGCATCGGGTCTGCTCCTCGGTGAGATGTTCGGATTCGAGCTGGCGCTGGGCGGTCTGGCCGCTCATCGCCATGGACAGGACGGCCATGCGAATGGCGATGCCGTAGGTGACCTGGTTGAGGATCACCGATTGCGGGCCGTCGGCGACGGCGGATTCGATCTCGACACCGCGGTTGATCGGTCCAGGGTGCATGACGATGGCATCGGGTCTGGCCAGGGCAAGACGCGCAGTGGTCAGGCCGTAGAGGCGGTAGAACTCACCTTCGCTCGGCAGCAGCCCGCCCTGCATGCGTTCGCGCTGCAGCCGCAGCATGATGATCACGTCGACGTCGCGCAGGCCCTCGTTCATATCGTTGAACACCCGCACCCCATACTGCTCGAGCCTTCGGGCAGCAGGGTGCGCGGGCCGATGACGCGGATGTCGGGGCAACCCAGGGTGCGCAGGGCCAGCATGTTCGAGCGCGCCACTCGCGAATGCAGGATGTCGCCGACGATCGCGACCGAAAGGTTTTCGAAGCTGCCTTTGTGTCGGCGGATGGTCAGCATGTCGAGCATGCCCTGGGTCGGGTGCGCATGGCGGCCATCGCCGCCATTGATCACCGCCACGTTGGGGCTGACATGTTCGGCGATGAAATGTGCCGCGCCCGACTCGGCGTGCCGCACCACGAACATGTCGGCGGCCATGGCCTCCAGGTTACGCAAGGTGTCGGTCAGCGTTTCACCCTTGCTCGTCGAGGATGTCGAAACGTTCAGGGTAATGACGTCGGCTGACAGGCGCTGGGCGGCCAGCTCGAAGGTTGTGCGGGTGCGCGTCGAATTCTCGAAGAACACGTTGCACACCGTCTTGCCGCGCAACAGCGGAACCTTCTTGACGGCCCGTGCGCCGATTTCGAGAAAGGAATCGGCCGTATCGAGGATTTCGGTGAGCAGTTCGCGGGACAGACCGTCCAGCGAGAGGAAGTGGCGCAGCTGTCCGTTGTCGTTCAGCTGCAGCGGGCGCTTGGCAGCGGTAGGCATCATCGCGGGATCTCAGTTGGCGGCGTCGAGCGTCTGGAATTCGAGTGCGAGTGGCGCAGGGCCGAGCAATTTTACCCGCTGGTCAGCGGGCAGCGACAGCGTTGCACCCACCACATCGGGCCGGATCGGCAGTTCGCGTGCATCGAGGTCGAGCAGGCAGACCAGGGTGACACTGGCGGGGCGGCCGTAATCGAACAGTTCGTTCAGCGCGGCACGAATAGTACGGCCGGTCATCAGCACATCATCGACCAATACCAGATGTTGCCCCTCGATCTCGAATGGCAGTTCGGACGGGCGCACCTGCGGGTGCAGACCGTTCTGCGTGAAATCGTCGCGATAGAAGGAGACATCGAGGATGCCCAGGGCCGTTTCCCGGCCGCCGGCGGCTAGCAGCGCCTGGGCGACCCAGACGCCACCGGTGCGAATGCCGACGAAGCGTGGTTCGGCGATACCGCGGCGCGACAGATGATCGTCCAGTGCCGCGGCCATTTGTGGCAGCAGCTGGTCGGGGTTGGGCAGGTTCATGCGATCTCCTTGAAATCAGTCATGCTGGCCGTGCTGGTCAAGCCAGCCTTCCAAAAGCAGTGCGGCAGCCAGCGCATCCACCGGGCGCTCGCAGTAGCCGCCGCGCTGGCCCTGGCGCAGGCGCTGGCCCTTGGCCTCGAATGTGGTGAGGCGCTCGTCGTGAGTGTGCACAGGCAGGTTGAAGCGACCCTGCAGCCGGCGGGCAAATCTGAGCGCGCGCTCGCTCATTTCGCTGGGCGTTCCGTCCATGTTCAGTGGCAGGCCGACGACGATCGCATCGGGCTGCCACTCGCTGACCAGCCTGGCGACCTGGTCCCAGTCCGGCACGCCGTTCTGCGCCTTCAGGACACAGAGCTCGCGCGCCTGGCCGGTGACGGCCTGGCCGACGCTACGCCGATCTGTTTGGTACCGTAGTCGAAGCCGAGTAGCAGTCGCGGCGCGCTCATGCATGGCCCGCCTGGCTGCTGAGCAAGGCGAGATCGATGCCGAGGCTGGCGGCCGCGGCCTTCAGGCGCTGTTCGTGCGGCAGCTGGAAGAGGATGTCGTGCCGAACCGGACAGCTGAGCCAGGTATTGTCGGCCAACTCCGCTTCGAGCTGGCCGGCATCCCAGCCGGCGTAGCGAGGGCGACCAGGTAGTGCTGTGGGCCGTGGCCGTCGGCGATAGCGAACAACACATCCTGCGACGTGGTCATGGCCAGCTCGCCCAGTGCAAGGGTGGCCTGATAGCTGTGGCTGCCCGGATGCAGCACGAAGCCGCGATCGGTCTGGACCGGGCCACCGGCAAACACCGGCAGGCTCTGGCAGATGATCGGGCAAGGCTCGTCCGGGCGCAGTTGCTCGAGAACGTCCGCCAGATTCAGGCCGCTCGGGTCGTTGACCACCAGCCCCATCGCGCCTTCCGGGCCGTGCTCGACGACATAGATCAGCTTCTGGGCAAAGTTGGGGTCGGCCATGTGTGGCATGGCCATCAGGAATTGATGCTTGAGGTAGCTTGGCGCGGTGTTCTTCATGCCGGCTAGCTTAAGCGCTGGGCGGGCGGCCGGCTACTGGGTGGTGCGAACCGACCCGGGTCAGCGGCTGGAGAGGCGGTCGCCGCGTTCGAAACGCCAGGTCCGGATGATTTCCACCTGATCGAACTTCTTCGCCAGCTCGCCGCTGAACGGCGCGAAGGGGGCCGCGAGCCGAACGATGCGCATGGCGGCGTCGTCCAGCAGCTTTTGTCCTGACGATTCGATGACGCGCAGTTCTTGTACCGTGCCGTCACGATTGATCGTCACGAGCAGCCGCAGGCTGCCGTAGATGCGCTGGCGCCGGGCTTCGTCCGGATAGTTGAGGTTGCCGATGCGCTCGACCTTTTTGCGCCACTCGTCGCGATACCAGGCGCTGATGTCGCGCATGGTTGCCGCGCTGTTCTGACGGTTCACCCGCGGGCGCTTGGCATAGCGCTCGATGTCTTGCGCAAGCTCGGCCTCGAGGCTGGCGATCTCGGCGCTCAGCTGTGAGGAGTCGAAAGCCGGCGTCGGTTGAGGTTCGGGCTGGGGTTTTTCCTGGCGCTTGACCGGTGTCTTGTCCGGCTGTGGCGCGCGCGTCGCGACTGCAGCCTTGGGCGCTTCCTGGCGCACCGAGCGGGGCGGAGTGGCCGGCGGTGACACCTTGCGCACCTCGGTGTCGTGAAATGGCGCCTGCTCGGTGGTTTTGGGTGCTGCCTTGTGCTCCAGCGTACCGCTGCCCTGCTGGTTGTCCTGTGCGAGGAAGTCGGCCTGTTCGGGCTGCTTCTCGCTGCGAAACGTGGACAGCGTGATTTCCAGCGTCTTGCTGATCGAGCGCGGCTCGCTCAGTGAAAAGCCGAGCCCGAGGATCAGCGCCACATGCAATACCGTTGCGACAAACAAGGTGAAGCCCAGACGATCCGCAGGGCGCACCTGAGAAGGTTGGGGGGTGGGCTGACGGGCTGCTGCGTTCATCGCTATGGGGTCGATTCGAAGTGCGGCGCAGTCTGCCGGCTTTGGGCTTCAGGCCGCAAGCGCGACGCTCAAAGCTGTTAGCTGGTTCAAGCTTGCAGTCTGGCTGCGATGACATCCATGAGCCGCTCACCGATTCGCGTATCGAAGGCATTATCGATCTCGCGGATACAGGTCGGACTGGTGATGTTGATTTCGGTCAGGTAATCGCCAATCACGTCCAGGCCGACGAACAGCAGCCCGCGTGCGCGTAGTTCCGGTCCTACGATCGACGCGATCTCGCGGTCGCGTTCGGAAAGCGGCTGCGCCACGCCGCGTCCGCCGGCCGCCAGGTTGCCCCGCGTTTCCCCGGCCGCTGGGATGCGCGCCAGGCAGTAAGGCACCGGTTCACCGTCGATCATCAGGATGCGCTTGTCGCCGTCCTTGATCGCAGGGATGTAGCGCTGCGCCATGATCTGCCGGCTGCCGTGCTCGGTCAGTACCTCGAGCATTACCGAGAGGTTCGGGTCGCCCTCGCGATGACGGAAGATCGATGCGCCGCCCATCTCGTCCAAGGGTTTGAGAATGATGTCACGATGCTCTGCGGCGAACTGACGCAGAATGTCTGAGCGCCGGCTGACCAGCGTCGGCGGGGTGCACTGTGGGAATTGGGTGGCAAAGAACTTTTCGTTGCAGTCGCGCAGGCTCTGCGGACGATTGACTACCAGCGTGCCGGCCTTTTCAGCGAGTTCGAGTAAGTAGGTAGCGTAAACGTACTCGCTGTTGAACGGTGGGTCCTTGCGCATGAGGATGACGTCCAGCTCGGCGAGCGGCGCGTCGATTTCCTCACCCAGCTCGAACCAGCGCTGCGAATCATTGAACACCCTGAGCGAACACATCCGCGCGCGCGCCTGGCTCTGCAGCTGGTAGAGGTCGCGCTGCTCCATATAGTGCAGTGACCAACCGCGCGCCTGTGCGGCAAGCAGCATGGCAAGCGAGCTGTCCTTCTTGAAGGAGATCTGCGCGATGGGGTCCATGATGATTCCGACGCGAATGGTCATGTGCGTTGCTCCGGCGGTTGGCAGGTTTGTGCCTGGGTTCGACCGCGGCAGATTGGCGTCGGTTGAGCACTGGGTCAAGGAAAAAACAGCCACTTGCGGCGTCGATGGCATGCCGTCAATCGACTGTGCTACAAAGGCTTGCGCTCGTGCCGATGCCCCAGTATGCGGCGGCTCGCACCGCGCGAAGAACGAACGAAGATTGATTCACCGAGGCGATGGTAGGGCGAAATGGAACAGCACTCCGAGGGCTTGAAGGTCATGGTGATCGACGATTCGAAAACGATTCGTCGGACCGCTGAAACCCTGCTGAAAAAGGTAGGGTGCGACGTCATCACCGCGGTGGATGGATTCGATGCACTGGCGAAGATCGCCGATACCCACCCCCGCATCATCTTCGTAGACATTATGATGCCCAGGCTGGATGGCTATCAGACCTGTGCGCTCATCAAGAACAACAGTTCCTTCAAGTCGACGCCGGTCATCATGCTCTCGTCCAAGGACGGTCTGTTCGACAAGGCCAAGGGGCGGATCGTCGGGTCTGATCAGTATCTGACCAAGCCGTTCAGCAAAGAAGAGCTGCTCGGTGCGATCAAGGCCCATGTGCCGGACTTCGCGCCAGTGGAGCAGGCATCCTGAACCTTGGCATAGACTTGCCGCTGAAGCCTTTGTAACGGAGATAACATGGCCCGCGTTCTTATTGTTGATGACTCGCCGACCGAAATGTACAAGCTGGCTGCGATGCTCGAGAAGCATGGCCACGTAGTGCTCAAGGCCGAGAACGGCGCCGACGGCGTGGCCCTCGCGCGGCAGGAAAAGCCCGATGCGGTTCTGATGGATATCGTGATGCCGGGGCTCAACGGCTTTCAGGCCACGCGCCAGCTGACCAAGGATGCGGAAACCAGTCACATTCCTGTGATCATCGTCACCACCAAGGATCAGGAAACCGATAAGGTCTGGGGCAAGCGCCAGGGGGCCAAGGATTACCTGACCAAACCGGTGGACGAGGTGACCCTGCTCAAGACCCTGAACGCCGTGCTGGCGGGCTAAGCATCGCGCACGCGGACAAGGGAATGGCCGGTATGTCGGAACAGCAGACACCCTTCCAGCGATTGCTTGAGCTTGATGCGCGGTCGCGCGCATCGGCTGCCGGTTTGCCCTCGCAACAGGAGGCGGTGCAGACCTGGGGGGGGGTCGGATTTCGTATGGGCGGGCGGCTGTTTGTCGCGCCGATGGGGGAGGTCAGCGAAATTCTCCACGAGCCTCGTTTCACCGCTCTGCCAGGCGTCAAGGATTGGGTGAAGGGAGTGGCGAACGTGCGAGGCCGGCTGTTGCCGGTAATGGATCTGTGCGGTTACCTGGGGTACGAGCTGGCACCACTGCGTAAGCAGCGGCGGGTGCTGATCGTCGATCACCAGGAAGTTTTCGCGGGGCTGACCGTGGACGAGGTCTTCGGCATGCAGCATTTCCCGGTGGAAGCCTACTCCGAGGAGCTGCCGCCAGTGGAAGCGGCGATCCAGCCTTTCCTGCACGGTGTTTTTCAGCGCGAGCAGCCCTGGTTGGTGTTCAGTCCGCACGCTCTGGTTGGGCATCCGTCATTCATGGATGTGTCGTGCTAAACGGATGAGTTGTAGGCGAGGTCGGCCTTGGGCCGACCTTTTGGTTCTTGATGGAAGCGTACAGGGGGCCAGGCGGGGGCTCGGATAATGAGAAAGATCAATGCCAATGCTTTGTTGAGCGGAGTGCGGAGCAACACGCTCATCACGGGTCTCTTCGTCGTTCTGATCGTTGCCATCGTATTGCTGTTCGCGAACTTCGCGTACATCAATACGCAGGCCGATTACGACAACGAATACATCGCCCATGCTGGCGAGCTGCGAGTGCTGTCCCAGCGTATCGCGAAGAACGCGGTTGAAGCCGCGGCCGGTACGCAAGAAGCCTTCGTGTCTCTCAAGGAAGCACGCAACGAATTCGACAAGCGCTGGGGCTACCTCGCTCAGGGCGATGAGGCCATCGGCCTGCCGCCTGTGCCGCAGTCGCTGGCGACCGAAGTCGAGGCCGTGCAGCAGGACTGGAACACCCTGCGCCGCGACACCGACGCCATCCTGGCGAGCGAGCAGACCGTACTCTCACTGCATCAGGTCGCCACGACGCTCGCCGAGACGATTCCGCAGCTGCAGGTCGAATACGAAGAGGTGGTCGACATCCTGCTCGAAAGCGGCGCACCCGCTGCGCAGGTTTCGGTCGCTCAGCGCCAGTCCTTGCTCGCCGAACGTATTCTTGGCTCTGTCAACAAGGTACTTTCCGGCGACGAGGATTCGGTACAGGCGGCGGACATGTTTGGCCGCGACGCCAGCCTCTTTGGCCGGGTATTGAATGCGATGCTCGAAGCAACGTTGCCATGGGCATCTCCAAGGTGTCCGACGAGGAAGCCCTGGACCGCCTGGGCGAGATTTCCGAGCTGTTCCAGTTCGTCTCCGGTTCGGTAGACGAAATTCTCGAAACCTCGCCTGAGCTGTTCCAGGTGCGTGAGTCGGCGAACAGCATCTTTGAAGTCTCGCAGACCCTGCTCGACAAGACCTCGGCGCTGTCCGGCGGTCTGCAGGCGCGCGCCGATGCACGCTACCTGAATACGCTTGCTGGCTATGTGCTGGGTGCGCTGGCTCTGGCGGCGATCATCCTGATCGGTCTGGTCATGGTTCGGGAGGCCCGTCGGCGTCTCAGCGAGACGGCGGAGAAGAACGAGCGTAACCAGGCCGCGATCCTGCGGCTGCTCGATGAAATCGGCGACCTCGCAGACGGCGACCTGACGGTGGCAGCGACCGTGACCGAGGATTTCACCGGCGCCATCGCCGACTCGATCAATTACTCGATCGATCAGCTGCGCGAACTGGTGGCGACGATCAACCAGACCGCGGTGCAGGTGTCCGGTGCGGCCCAGGAAACCCAGGCAACCGCGATGCACCTCGCGGAGGCTTCCGAGCATCAGGCCCAGGAAATCGCCGGGGCTTCGGCTGCGGTGAACGAGATGGCGGTGTCCATTGACCAGGTATCGGCCAACGCCGCGGAGTCCTCGGCGGTAGCAGAGCGCTCGGTAGCCATCGCCAACAAGGGCAATGAGGTGGTGCATAACACCATCACCGGCATGGACAACATCCGCGAGCAGATTCAGGACACCTCCAAGCGAATCAAGCGTCTCGGGGAGTCGTCGCAGGAGATCGGGGACATCGTCAGCCTGATCAACGACATCGCCGACCAGACCAACATCCTCGCGCTCAACGCCGCGATCCAGGCATCCATGGCGGGCGATGCGGGTCGTGGCTTCGCCGTGGTAGCGGACGAGGTTCAGCGTCTGGCAGAGCGCTCCTCGGCGGCTACCAAACAGATCGAGGCGCTGGTCAAGACCATTCAGACCGACACCAACGAGGCGGTGATTTCGATGGAACAGACCACTGCGGAGGTGGTGCGTGGAGCGCGCCTGGCGCAGGACGCGGGTGTCGCCCTGGAAGAGATCGAGAAGGTATCCAAGACGCTTGCGGCGCTGATCCAGAACATTTCCAACGCGGCGCGTCAGCAGGCATCCTCGGCCGGCCACATTTCCAACACCATGAACGTGATCCAGGAGATCACTTCGCAAACGTCCTCGGGTACCACCGCTACGGCGAAGAGCATCGGTAACCTCGCGAAGATGGCCAACGAGATGCGTCAGTCGGTTTCGGGCTTCACCTTGCCGGAAACGAACGGACAGGCCTGAGCGCTGGGCGATGGCGGCTGAACCTGCCGTCGCCGGTCTTGAACGAGGGCACGACATGCAGCCGCAGTTTGACTGGTCGCTCGAACCCCCGGTCGATATGTCGCTCACGGAATTTCGTGATTGGCAGATGCTGCTCGAAGAGCGCTCCGGCATGGTGGTGAACGAGGGGCGTCGCGCCTTTCTCCAGACAAACCTCCGGGCGCGCATGCGCGAGGTCGGTGTCGGTGATTACGCGAGCTATTACCGGCGGGTGACCGACGGTCCCCGCGGCGCGGTGGAGTGGTCGACCCTCATGGATCGGCTGACGGTGCAGGAAACCTGTTTCTTTCGGCATCCGCCCTCGTTTTTCGCCCTGGAGACCTACCTGGCCGGCCGCCTGGCCCGCGAAGGGATGCGCAGACCCTGGTCGCTGTGGAGCGTTGGTTGTTCCAGCGGCGAAGAGACCTATTCCATGGCCATGAGTGCAGCCGAGGTGCTGCGTGAAGCCTCGGTTAGCGGCGGTTTCGGCGTCACCGGGACGGATATCAGCCTCAGCGCGTTGGGCAAATGCCGTGAGGCGGCTTACGCGAGCAGGCGCCTGGAGCAGGTCCCGATTGAGCGTAGGGAACGCTACTTTCAGAGCGTCGCCGACAGTCGCTTCCAAGTCACCGCTACGCTGGCCTCGCGTGTCTGCTTTGCGAAGCTGAACGTGCTGGACCTGGCCGACGCGCCAATGTCCGGCCTCGACGTCATCTTCTGTCAGAACCTGCTGATCTATTTCCGACGCTGGCGTCGGCGCGAGATCCTCAATCGGCTCGCTGAACGGCTTGCGCCTGGCGGCTTACTGTTGATCGGGGTGGGCGAAATGGCAACTTGGCAACATCCGGACCTGACGCCGTTGGACGACGATCGGGTTCTGGCCTTTATCCGGAAAAAACAATGAGCGGAGTCGCTATGGGTGATCGGCACGATTATGTCGCCCTGGAGTGGGTGAAAGGCGAGATCGCCGAGACGCTTAAGCAGGCACGCCAGGCGCTCGAAGCCTATGTTGAGTCGCCGGCGGACCCGACTCAGATGGGCTTCTGCCTGACCTATGTGCATCAGGTCCACGGCACGCTGCAGATGGTCGAGTTCTTCGGCGCTGCGCTGCTCGCCGAAGAGATGGAGCAGCTGGCTCGCGCATTGCTCGAGGAGCGTGTGGCCAATCGCACCGAGTCGCTCGAGGTCCTGATGCAGTCGATCCTGCAGCTGCCTGCTTACCTGGATCGGATCCAGAGCGCGCGGCGCGACCTGCCGATGGTCGTGCTGCCCTTGCTCAACGACCTGCGTGCCGCTCGCGGGGAAAAGCTCCTTTCGGAAACCAGCCTGTTCGCGCCCGATCTGTCCAGCCGGCTGCCGGCGCTGCCGCGCGAGTCGGTGGATCGATTGCGGACCGACGACCTGCCGGGGTTGCTGCGCAAGCTGCGCCAGATGCAACAGACGGCGCTGGTCGGGATCATTCGCAACCAGGACCTGGCAACCAACCTCGGCTATATGGCGAGGGTGTTCGTCCGGCTCGAACAGCTATGCAAGGACGCGCCGCTCGCGCCGCTCTGGCAGATATCCGCGGCGCTCGTCGAAGGGCTCGCCAGCGGTGGCGTTGCCAATGGTGCATCCATCCGAACGTTGCTACGCCAAGTCGACCGTGAGCTCAAACGTCTGGTCGAGCAGGGCGTGGACGGCATCAATCAGCCGGCTCCGGAAGAGCTGATCAAGAATCTGTTGTTCTACGTGGCCAAGCGCCCGGGCAGTCGTCCCGGCTGCTCGCGGTCAAGGAGCAATATCGCCTAGACGAAGCGCTGCCGGACACCGCGATCGTCGACCAGGAACGCGCGCAGCTGGCCGGCCCTGACCGGGGCGCCATGCGCTCTGTGGTTGCCGCGCTCTGCGAGGAGCTGGTCAGGGTCAAGGACAGTCTCGATCTTTTCGTTCGCAGCGAGCGCAAGATACTGACCGAGTTGCTCGGACTCCCGGCACCGCTCAAGCAGATTGCCGACACGCTGGCAGTATTGGGCTTCGCCCAACCGCGTCGGATCATTCTTGACCAGATCGTATTGGTACAGGCGCTGGTCGATGGCGAGCGCGAGCCGGACGATGCAGTCCTGATGGACATCGCCGGCGCACTGCTCTATGTCGAGGCCACGCTTGCCGGCATGGTGGGCACGAGCGAGGAGCGGGGCGAAGACAGCCATTTGCCAACGACCGACGTAGCGCGCATTCATCAATTGGTGATCAAGGAAGCGCGCACGGCGCTGGAACAGGCGAAGGACGCCATCATCGAATTCATTGCCTCGCAATGGAACCACGAGCATCTGGCGCGGGTGCCTGAATTGCTTACCCAAGCGCGTGGCGGCCTGGCGATGATCCCCCTGCAGCGCGCGGCAGCTTTGTTGCAGGCCTGCAACGGCTACATCGAAGAACAGCTGCTGGCCCGCAAGGCGGTACCTGACTGGCAGAGCCTCGACGCCCTGGCCGATGCGATCACCAGCGTCGAGTACTACCTGGAGCGACTGGCCGACGATTGTGGCAGCCAGGGCGATCTGATTCTCGATGTCGCCGCGGACAGCTTGGCGGATCTGGCTATCCGGTTGAGGGCCCCGCGCACGCCGAGACGTGCAGCAGTGCCGACGCGGTGTCGAACGAGCCCGACGAGATCGAGGTGCTCCCTGCGGATGAGCCGGCGGCAGGGGCCGGAGAGGAATGGCTCGTTGCCGCTGACGCGTCGAACGACGAAATCGCGTTGTCGGCCGAGCTCTTGGTCGAGGAAATCGATTTCGACACCCAGCCGTCCGATCCCTGGGCAATTGAACCGGAGCTTCCGGTCATAGCCGACAGCGGCGATGCGACGCTGGGGTCGAGCGACTTGCCCGTCGACAGCCAAGGCTCTCAAGAGGCGGCGTTGGCCAATGATGACGCGGCCCTCTCTTCCGACTTCATGCAGGCGGAGGTTGCTCCCGAAGAGGCCTGGGCGCTGTTCGACGAGACGGTTTCCGACTCCCGGCCTGCCCGCTGGGATGAAAGCGAGCTGCTCGACCTGCAACTGCCGGAGGTTGAGCTCCCGCCGCTGGCGGCGGAAACGGTGGAACACACTAGCGAGCCGGAGCAGGTCACCCTTGAAGATGTGATGGCCGCCCCGGTAGCCAGTATCAACCCGCCGGCGCAGGATGCCCCGCCGAGCCTGTTGCCGCCGCCGGCGGACGAAGAGCCGGTGGACGACGAATTGCTCGAGGTCTTCATCGAGGAGGCTGCCGAGGTATTGGAGACGATCGGCGAGAACCTGCCGGCCTGGGCTGCAGCCGATGACAGTGATGCGCTGGTGGAGATCCGCCGCGCATTCCATACCCTCAAGGGCAGTGGACGGATGGTTCGCGCACTGGTGATCGGCGAGTTGGCCTGGTCGATCGAGAACCTGCTCAATCGGGTCCTCGACGGCAGTATCCAGACCGACGAAGCGGTACGGCATGTAGTGGCTGATGTGGTGGCGTTGATGCCCGAGCTTGTCGAAGAGTTCGCCGGCAAGGCCCAGCGCCAGCGCGACGATGTCGACCGTCTGGCTGCCGCCGCGCATGCGCTGGCCAGAGGCGAGGCGCCTGTGGCCATCATGCCGGCCCAGCCAACCACTTCGTCCGCGTCGGCTCTTGAACTGCCGGTCGCCGACGAGCTTGATCCGCAGTTGCTGGAAATATTCCGCAACGAGGCGGAGGCACATCTGGCGACCTTGGTCGGTTTTCTCGCAGATTGCGCGCAGTCCCTTCCTCAGCCGGTGACCGATGCGTTGCAACGTGCCCTGCATACGCTCAAAGGCAGTGCGCACATGGCCGGTGTATTGCCCGTGGCGGAGATCGCGACGCCACTGGAGAGGATGGTCAAGGAGTTCAAGAACAACCTGCTGCAGATCGACCTGGCCGAGGCAGAGCTGCTGCGCGATGCCGAGCAGCTGCTGCGCCAGGGGCTGGCGAATCTGGACGAGCAGCCGCTGGCGGCCATCCCGGGCACAGACGCGTTTCTCGAGCGCGTCCAGGCGTTGCACCAGCGCCGCCTAGCCGAGGCGGCTTCACGCACCGAGAATGACAAGGGCGAAGCGCGTGACCCTAGCGTGATCGCCCGCTTCCTGGCCGAAGGCATGGATATTCTGCTCGATGCCGAGGCACTGCTGCGCAGCTGGCGCGACCATCCCTCCGAGCGTCAGGAACTCACCGCTCTGCTCGATGAGCTGGCCGCACTGGGCCGCGGCGCGCAGATGGCCGATCTGCCGCAGATGGACGATCTGTGCCAGGCGCTGCTGGCGCTTTATGGTTTGGCGCAAGAGGGCCGTCTGCTGCTCGACGAGCAGTTTTTCGATACCGTCGAGGCCGCACATGAGGCTCTTGTCGGGATGATGGATCAGGTGGCGGCGGCCCTGCAGGTCACGCCGCAGCCCGAGTTGGTCGAGCGCCTTCAGGGGCTGCGTCAGGCGGCACGGCCCGAGACAACGCTGAATGTCAGCGAGCCCGTGCAGTGTGATGAGCCGGTTCTGGAGCCTGCATCATCTAGTGCCGAAGCCGAAGCCGAAGCCGAAGCCGAAGCCGAAGCCGAAGCCGAAGCCGAAGCCGAACCGCAAGATTTTGATCAGGATATGGTCGAGATCTTCCTCGATGAGGCGGTGGACCTGCTGGAGAGCGCCGGTGAAGCGCTGGAGCGCTGGCTGGCCGAGCCGTCTGATCAGTTGACCCTGTCCTCGTTGCTGCGCGATCTGCATACGCTCAAGGGCGGCGCACGCATGGCGGGAGTCCGTCCAGTAGGCGATTTGGCTCACGAACTCGAGTCGCTTTACGAAGGGCTGGCCGACGGGCGTTATGCCTACTCGGGTGCGCTCTCCGGGTTGTTGCATCGCAGCCACGACCAGCTGGCCCAGCAGCTCGAGCAGCTACAGGCTCACGAGCCGATGGTTTCTGCCGCACCCTTGATCGAAGCGATCAGGGCCTATCGGCAGGGCGCGATGACCGAGCTCGATGAGCCTGTCGGTCCGATGGCCGACGATCGCCTGCAAGCCGAATCGGCGTTGCCGGCCGACACACAATCCGATGTTCTCGTCGACGAGCCGCTGGACCAAGCTGTGCCCGAAGCCGAAGCCGAAGCCGAAGCCGAAGCCGAAGCCGAAGCCGCGGAGACCGAAACGGATGTGGGCATCGGGGCCGACGAACCCGCGTCGCTCCCACGGGCCATGGCAGACGAGTCTTCGGTGCCTGCCGTATCACCCGAGCACGACCCCGAACTGGTGGAAATCTTCCTTGAGGAAGGGCTCGATCTGATCGAAAGCGCTGCAGCTGGCCTGCATCGCTGGATGGCCGATGTCGACAACAGTCTTGAGCTCGAAGCCTTGCAGCGTGATCTGCATACGCTCAAGGGCGGTGCGCGCATGGCCGAGGTCCGCGAGGTAGGCGATCTCGCTCATGAACTGGAGTTTCTTTACGAAGGTCTGTGCGCTGGCCGTTACCGGGCCAGTCCGGTGCTGTTCGAGTTGCTGCTTGGTGCGCAGGATGCACTCGCTGCCATGCTCGAGGCGCTACGCAACGGCGCTCCCATCCCTGACGGGAACGCCCACATCGAGGCGATTCGGCACTTCCGTCTCAACCCTCAAGAGCAACTGAGCGAGCCAAGCACGGTCACGCTGCGTGCCGCCAGCCAGCCGAATGCAGCTGCCGAAGCGGAGATTCTGGACATCTTCGTCGAGGAAGCCGACGAACTGCTCGAGGAGCTGGACGCTGCCTTGGGCCGCCTTGACGGCGCGGCAGCGGACGGAGGGCAGCTCGGCGAGATGCTGCGCATCCTTCACACGCTCAAGGGAGGTGCCCGTCTGGCCGGCCAGGCGGACCTGGGCAATCTGGCGCATGACCTCGAACAGCGTCTGACCGAGGCGCAACAGCAGGGAGCGCCCTGGGCCGATAGCCTGCATCTGGATGTGCAGCGTGGTTATGAGGCGCTGCAGAAGGCTGTCGATCAACTCAAGGAAGTTCTGGCCAGTGACGGCGAGACAGCGAGCGCTGCCGAGCGCACCGAGCCTGCTGTGGTCGCGCAGCTGCCACGGCCGATCGTCGCCGCGAGTGCGGCGGGCGACCTGGCCAACCATGCGCCGGCCAAGGTTCTGCCCTTTATTCGACGTGCCCAGCAGGCAGCCCAGGACGCCGCGGCGCGCAGGGCACCGCAGGAGATGATCAAGGTTCCGGCCGAGCTGCTCGAAGGGCTGGTGAATCTGGCTGGGGAGACCTCGATTTTCCGTGGTCGGGTCGAGCAGCAGGTCAGCGATGTGAGCTTCACGCTGAGCGAGATGGAAGCCACCATCGAGCGGGTCCGCGATCAGTTGCGTCGCCTCGACACCGAAACCCAGGCGCAGATTCTCAGCCGCTATCAGCCGAGGCAGAGCGCGCCGGCTACGATGACTTCGACCCACTCGAAATGGACCGTCATTCGCAACTGCAACAGCTGTCGCGTTCGCTGTTCGAGTCGGCCTCCGACCTGCTCGATCTGAAAGAAACGCTGGCGGCGCGCAACCGCGATGCCGAAACGCTTTTGTTGCAACAGGCGCGAGTCAATACCGAGCTGCAGGAAGGCCTGATGCGCACCCGCATGGTGCCGTTCGAGCGGCTGATACCGCGCCTGCGGCGCATCGTCCGGCAGGTTGCCTCCGAGCTGGGCAAGCAGGTCGAATTCGTGGTCGGCAACGCCAATGGCGAGATGGACCGCAGCGTACTCGAGCGCATCGTCGCCCCGCTGGAGCACATGCTGCGCAATGCGGTCGACCATGGGATCGAGGCTACGGCCGCCCGGCGGGCAGCCGGCAAGCCCGAGCAAGGCACGATTCGTCTGGATCTCGGCCGTGAGGGTGGCGACATCCTGCTGACGCTGAGCGACGACGGCGGTGGCATCAATCTCGAGGCGGTCCGGCGCAAGGCGATCGAGCGGGGGCTGATGACCAACGACAGCGAGCTCACCGAGCACGAGATCCTGCAGTTCATTCTGGAAGCCGGATTTTCCACGGCTGCGCAGGTGACCCAGATCTCCGGGCGGGGCGTGGGCATGGACGTGGTCCACTCGGAGGTCAAGCAGCTCGGTGGCTCCATGAGTATCGAGTCGACGCCGGGCCAGGGTACCCGCTTCCTGATTCGCCTGCCGTTCACCGTGTCGGTGAACCGGGCTCTGATGGTTTATTCGGGCGAGGATCTCTACGCGATTCCGCTCAACACGATCGAGGGCATCGTGCGGGTCTCGCCCTATGAGCTCGAGGCCTATTACCAGCCCGGTGCGCCGCGCTTCGAGTATGCCGGCCAGGCCTATGAACTGCGCTACCTGGGGGACCTGCTGAACAATGGTCAGCGACCCAAGCTGGTCGGGCAAAGCCTGCCGTTGCCGGTGATTCTGGTGCGCTCCAAGGACCACAGCGTTGCTGTGCAGGTGGACAGTCTCGCCGGTTCGCGTGAAATCGTGGTGAAGAGCCTGGGCGCGCAGTTCGCCGGAGTGGCAGGCATTTCCGGGGCCACCATTCTCGGGGACGGACGCGTGGTGGTGATTCTCGACCTGCTGGCGACCATTCGCCTGCAACACGCGCAGCAACTGATCCAGCAGCGTCCGCAACTGCTGTCGCAGGTGCCCGAGTCGGTCGAGCCCGAACATGGGCGGCCGACGCTGGTGATGGTGGTCGACGATTCGGTGACCGTGCGCAAGGTGACCAGCCGGTTGCTCGAGCGCAACGGCATGAACGTGATGACCGCCAAGGATGGCGTCGATGCGATCAGCCAACTGCAGGAACGCAAGCCGGACATCATGCTGCTGGACATCGAGATGCCACGCATGGACGGCTTCGAGGTCGCGGCGCTGGTGCGCCATGACGAGCGTCTGAAGGACCTGCCGATCATCATGATCACTTCGCGTACCGGCGAGAAACACCGCGAGCGGGCGCTGGCGATTGGCGTCAACCAATACCTGGGCAAGCCCTATCAGGAGTCGCTCTTGCTGGAGAGTATCGAACAGCTGGTGCACGGTCATGCCTGAGTCCAGTTCCGCTCGCATCGCCGTGCTCGCCGACACCTCGCTGCAGCGGCACGTTCTGCAGCAGGCGCTTGGCGCCAATGGTTATCAGGTCGTGCTCAATAGCGACCCGGCTCGTATGGAGCCGGCCGATCTCGCCGAGGCCGAGGCCGATCTGTGGCTGGTCGATCTCGCGCAGACCGAAGATTCACCGCTGGTCGATGCGCTGCTCGCTCGCGACAGCACCCTGGTGCTGTTCGGCGAGGGTCATGCGCCCGAGCGCCATTCGGAACATTACCCGCGCTGGGAGCGTCGGCTGTTCGGCAAGCTCAAGCGTCTGGTCGGCGACCCCAGCCGGGAGGTCGGGCCGCGTCTGGACGTGTTGCAAGGCAAGCCTGGCGACGGTGGCAGTGGCCGGCTGGCGCTGCCTCCGACATTACAGGCTGCCTTGGCCGAGCCCGGCACGGTGGCGCCTGAGGTCTGGTTGCTGGGGGCGTCGCTGGGCGGCCCCGAAGCGGTCAAGGCGTTTCTCGACGCGTTGCCGGCAGGGCTGCCAGTAGCTTCGTCTACGCCCAGCACATCGAGCGAGTTTCGAGCAGACTCTTTGCCAGGTCATTGGTCGGCACAGCCAATGGCATGTAAGTCTGTGCCGCGATGGCGACGCGGTGCGCTGTGGCGAGGTGGTCATCGCGCCGATTGGCAACGAGCTGGCGTTCAGCGCCGATGGCCGCATGTCCCGCAGTGCGCGCTGCTGGCCCGAGCCCTACAGTCCGTCGATCGATCAGATGATGCTCAACCTTGCGCAGCAGTTCGGCGTGCGTTGCGGGGCCATCGTGTTCAGCGGCATGGGCAGCGATGGCAGTACCGCTGCGGCCTACCTGCTGCGTCAGGGAGGGCAGATCTGGACCCAGCGGGCCGATTCCTGCGCCTGCTCCAGCATGCCGGACAACCTGCGAGACGGCGGCTACAGCGCGCTGAGCGGGGATCCGCGAGAGCTGGCCCAGGCGCTGGTCAACCATTTCGCACAGCGTGCCACTGCCACGCTCACCCAGGGGGTTCAGCCATGAGCCAATCGCTTGTTTCTTCCGAGGCTCCGGCCACGCTCAACTGTCTGTTGGTGCCGCTTGCCGACCGCCACCTGCTGATGCCCAACGTTACGGTGGCGGAGCTAATTGCCTACCGTCAGCCGCAGGCTACGCCGGGGTTGCCGGCCTGGTTGCTGGGACAGGTGCAATGGCGAGATCTGAACCTGCCGCTGCTCTGCTTCGAGGCGGCCGACGGCGGCGAAGCCCGATTAGGCGCGCAGGCGCGGGTCGTGGTGCTCAATGCGCTTGGCGGGCGCGATCACGTCAAGTTCATCGCGCTGCTGGTGCAGGGCATTCCGCGTCCGGTCAAGGTCGATGCCGGCCTGCCGCGCGCGAACGTCGCGCTAGGCCCGCTAGAGCTCGATGCGGTGAATCTGGGCGACGTGCAGGCGCGTATTCCCGATCTGGTCGCGCTGGAGCAGAAACTGGCGGACGCGGGGCTGATCTGAGGCGCCTGGCCTTCAGGCCAGGTCCCCCCATAGATACTGCGCCACGCTGAGCGCAACGACTGGCGCAGTTTCGGTACGCAAGACGCGCGGCCCCAGACGAGCCGGCAGGAAGCCCTGCTGGCGCGCCTGGTCGATTTCCGCCTCGCTGAGGCCACCTTCCGGACCGATCAGCATTGCCAGGGTGCTTGGCGCAGCGTGCTCGGCGAGCGGGCTGGCAACCGGATGCAACAGCAGTTTCAGATCGGCCTCGATACCCAACCATTGCGCCAGGGTCTGCGGGGCGTGAAGGTGGGTAGCACCGAGCGGCCGCACTGTTCGCAGGCGCTGATCGCAATCTGCCGCCAATGGGCCAGGCGCTTGTCCGCTCGCTCGTCGTTCAGGCGTACCTCGCAGCGATCGCTGATGATCGGCGTGATTTCCGTCGCACCGAGTTCCGTGGCTTTCTGAATGGCCCAGTCCATTCGCTCGCCGCGCGACAGGCCTTGGCCCAGGTGGATTTTCAGCGGCGACTCCGCCTGGCCGTGAAGCCGTTCGTCGAGCTCGACCTGCACCTGCTTCTTGCCGACCGCGCAGAGCCGGCCGCGATACTCGAAACCGCTGCCGTCGAACAGCTGGACTGCATCACCGACCCCCAGACGCAATACGCGCGCAATGTAATGGGCCTGGGCATCCGGCAGCTCGTGCCGGCCAAGAGTCAGGGTGAGATCGACGAAAAAGCGGGATAGGCGCATGGGTAACGAGCGAGCGGGCTGCACACAGAGAGGGTGTGCGATTGTAGCGCGTTGGCCCTGGCTGTGCGCCGTCAGCCCGGGTCGCGGAAGTCCGGATAGCGGCCTGGTACGGCGACCGTGACGGCGTCGCGGGTGGCCAGGTCGATGCCCTGCTCGGCGACTTCGGCGAGAAAGTCGATCTGTTCCTCGGTGATGCAGTAAGGCGGCAGGAAATACACCACGCTGCCCAGCGGTCGCAGCAGCGCGCCGCGGCTCAGCGCATGTTCGTAGACGCGCAATCCGCGGCGCTCCTGCCAGGGGTAGGCGGCCCGGCTGGCTTTGTCCTGGACCATCTCGATCGCCAGGGCCATGCCCGTCTGGCGAACCTCGGCGACATGGCGATGGTCGGCCAGGTGTGCGGTGGCCTGCGCCATGCGCGCTGCCAGGCGCTTGTTGGCTTCGATGACGTTGTCCTGCTCGAAGATATCCAGCGTCGCCAGCGCGGCGGCGCAGGCCAGTGGATTGCCGGTGTAGGTGTGCGAGTGCAGGAATGCGCGCAGGGTTTCGTAGTCGTCGTAGAACGCCTGATAGACCCGGTCAGTGTCAGTACGGCGGCCATCGGCAGATAACCGCCGGTCAGCGCCTTCGACAGGCAGAGGAAATCCGGTGTGATACCGGCTTGTTCGCACGCGAACATCGTGCCGGTGCGACCGAAGCCCACGGCAATTTCGTCGTGGATCAGGTGCACGTCGTAGCGATCGCACGCCTCGCGCAACAGTTGCAGGTAGGCCGGGTGGTACATGCGCATGCCGCCGGCGCCCTGGATCAGCGGCTCGACGATGACCGCGGCAATCTCCTGATGGTGCTCGGCCAGGGTCCGCTCCATGTGCGCGAACATGCTGCGCGAATGCGCTTCCCAGCTCATGCCTTCCTCGCGCAGGTAGCAATCGGGGCTGGGCACCTTGAAGGTATCGAGCAGTAGCGGCTTGTAGGTGTCGGTGAACAGGGCGACATCGCCGACCGACATCGCCGCCACGGTTTCGCCGTGGTAGCTGTTGGTCAGGGTGACGAAGCGCTTCTTGCGCTCGCGGCCGCAGTTGCGCCAGTAGTGGAAGCTCATCTTCAGCGCGACCTCGATGCCGGTCGAGCCGTTGTCGGTGTAGAACACCCGGTCGAGCCCCGCTGGGGTCAGCGCCACCAGTCGTTCGGAAAGCTCGACCACCGGCTGATGGCTGAACCCGGCGAGCATGACGTGCTCGAGCTGGTCGAGCTGGTCGCGGATGCGCTGGTTGATCCGCGGGTTGGCATGCCCGAACACGTTCACCCACCAGGAACTGACCGCATCGAGGTAGCGGTTGCCGTCGAAATCCTCGAGCCAGACACCTTCACCACGCTTGATCGGAATCAGCGGCAGCTGTTCGTGATCCTTCATCTGCGTGCAGGGGTGCCAGAGCACGGCGAGATCGCGTTGCATCCAGATCTGGTTCAGGCTCATGGTGTCGGGCTCCTTCATCGGGACGCCGCAGCCTAGCAGAAGGCGGCAGGTCGGTGCGGGCGGATCATATCGACAGGTGCGATGGTACGAAGCGAAAAAATGCGCTCTACGTCGATAGGTTTATCGCTAGGCTTCACAGCATTGTTGAGAGGGAAAGTGTCATGCAATGGCGTAATACTGCACACCGTTACGGGCTGGTCAGCGTCCTGCTGCACTGGTTGATCGCTGCGGCGGTGTTCGGCCTGTTCGGGCTCGGCCTGTGGATGGTGGGCCTGGACTACTACAGCAGCTGGTACCGCACCGCACCGGACCTGCACAAGGGCATCGGCGTGCTGGCCTTCCTGGTCATGCTGGTTCGTCTGGGCTGGAAGGTATTCAACCCTCAGCCGCAGCCGCTCGCCAATCACGGTCCCGGCGTTCGCAGGCTGACCCGGTTGGGGCACGGGCTGCTCTATCTGGGGTTGTTCGCGGTGATGATCAGCGGCTACCTGATCTCGACCGCCAAGGGGCGGCCGGTCGACGTCTTCGGCTGGTTCGAGGTGCCGGCACTGGTTTCCTCCCTGCCGCGGCAGGCCGATGTGGCCGGGGTGATCCACGAATACCTGGCCTGGGCGCTGGTAATCCTTGCCGTGCTGCACGCCCTGGCGGCACTCAAACATCATTTCATCGATCGAGACGCGACCCTCCAGCGCATGCTGGGTCGTGGCTGACAACCAAAGGAGAAGCTCGGATATGTTCAAGCACCGCATCGCTGCCCTGGCGCTGGGTTCGGCGCTGTTCGCCGGCCAGGCGATGGCCGCTGACTATGTGATCGATACCGAGGGCCAGCATGCCTTCGTCAACTTCAAGATCAGCCACCTCGGCTACAGTTGGCTGTGGGGCACCTTCAAGGAATTCGACGGGCGCTTCAGCTTCGATGCCGACCAGCCCGAAGCCAGCAAGGTCGAGGTGAACCTGGAAACCGCCAGCGTCGATACCAACCATGCCGAGCGCGACAAGCATCTGCGCAGCGACGACTTCCTCAACGTGCAGGCCCATCCGAAGGCGACCTTCACGTCGACTTCGGTGAAGTCGACCGGTGAAGGCACGGCTGACATCCATGGCGACCTCACCCTCAATGGTGTAACCAAGCCGGTGGTGATCGCCGCCCGGTTCATCGGCGAAGGTGAGGATCCCTGGGGTGGCTACCGGGCGGGTTTCGAAGGGCAAACGACGCTGAGGCTGAAGGATTTCGACATCGCCAAGGACCTCGGCCCGGCAGCGCAGACGGTCGATCTGATCATTTCCGTCGAAGGGGTGCGTCAGTAACGCCTCCCCGAGGGATTGAACGCCGGCGCTTGCCGGCGTTCTGCTTTGTGGTCGCTTGCGCCAAAGCGCTCTGCCGCGGGCCGTCGAAGGCAGCAGATGCGGCTGCTGGCGGTTTACAAACAGTGGTGGATGTAAGTATATTTCCGGGCTTCGCCTTCCGCTGCGGCGTGCGCCGCCGACGGCCAGCCAGCTTCTGAAAGAGGTCTCCCATGTCGATCAAGCCAGCCAGTGCTGCTCTGGTTTCCGTTCTCTGCTTCGCTGCGTTGCTGGTCGGCTGCGACGAGCAGTCCGCGCCAGAACAGCAGCAGCCAGCGCCCAAGGTCGGTATCGTCACGCTGCAGACCGAGCCTTATGCCCTGACCACCGAACTGCCCGGTCGAACTCGCGCGTACCGGATCGCCGAAGTCCGCCCGCAGGTCAGCGGCATCATCCAGAAGCGCCTGTTCGCCGAGGGCAGCGAAGTCAAGGCCGGGCAGCAGTTGTATCAGATCGACGCCGCCGTCTACGAGGCGACGCTCAAGAGTGCGCAGGCGCAGCTGGCGTCGACCAAGTCGCTGGCCGATCGCTACGCCGATCTGGTGAAGGACCAGGCCGTCAGCCGCCAGGCCTACGACGAAGCGCGTGCCGCCAGCCTGCAGGCCGAGGCAGAGGTCGAGCGTGCCCGCATCGATCTGCGCTACACCAAGGTGCTGGCGCCGATCTCCGGCCGCATCGGACGGTCGGCCGTGACCGAAGGGGCTCTGGTGAGCAACGGCCAGGCGCAGGAACTGGCGACGATCCAGCAGCTCGATCCGATCTACGTGGACGTGACGCAACCGGCACGCGATCTGCTGGCGCTGCGGCGCGATCTGGAGCAGGGCCGGTTGCAAAAGGCGGGCGACAACGCTGCCAAGGTCACGCTCACGCTCGAGGATGGCAGCCAGTACGCCCACGAGGGGACGCTCGAGTTCAGCGAGGTGTCGGTCGATCCGGGCACCGGGTCGGTCACCCTGCGCGCGACCTTCCCGAATCCCGACCGGCTGTTGCTGCCTGGCATGTTCGTGCATGCGGAGCTTGTCGCCGGCCTGAAGAAAGAGGCCATTCTGGTACCCCAGCAAGGCGTTACCCGCAATGCCAAGGGCGAGGCGACCGCCATGCTGGTCAACGCCGAGAACAAGGTCGAAGTCCGCACCCTCAAGGTCCGCAGCACCGTCGGCAACCGCTGGCTGGTCGAAGAAGGCCTGCAGCCTGGCGATCGCGTGATCACCGAAGGCCTGCAGTTCATCAGGCCCGGCGTCGAGGTCAACGCCGTTCCGGCCACCAATGTGGAGCCGCGCACCGGCGCGGCGCCCGCTGACCAGGGCGCAGAAGGCTAAGGGGTAGCGAGTTCATGTCCAGATTCTTCATCGACCGGCCGATCTTCGCTGGGTGATCGCGCTGGTGATCATGCTGGCGGGTGGGCTCTCCATCCTCAAGCTGCCGATCAACCAGTATCCGAGCATCGCGCCCCCTGCCGTCGGCATCCAGGTCAGCTACCCCGGCGCTTCGGCACAGACCGTGCAAGACACCGTGGTGCAGGTGATCGAGCAGCAGCTCAACGGTATCGACGGCCTGCGCTATATCAGCTCGGAGAGCAACTCCGACGGCAGCATGAGCATCACCGTCACCTTCGACCAGGGCACCAACCCCGATATCGCCCAGGTGCAGGTGCAGAACAAGCTGCAGTTGGCGACCCCGTTGCTGCCGCAGGAGGTGCAGCAGCAGGGTATCCGCGTGACCAAGTCTGTGCGCAACTTCCTCATGGTGGTGGCGGTGGTATCCGAGGATGGCCGGCTGGATAAGAACGACCTGGCCGACTACATCGTGTCGAACATCCAGGATCCGGTGGCGCGAACCAAGGGCGTCGGCGACTTCCAGGTATTCGGTTCGCAGTACGCCATGCGCATCTGGCTCGATCCGGCCAAGCTGAACAACTACGCCCTGACGCCGATAGACGTGCAGAACGCAATCGAGGCGCAGAACGTACAGCTTTCCGTGGGCCAGCTGGGCGGCCTGCCGGCTGTGCGGGGTCAGCAACTGACGGCCACGATCATCGGCAAGACGCGCCTGCAGACACCCGAACAGTTCAGCAACATCCTGCTCAAGGTCGACAGTGATGGTTCCCAGGTACGCCTGGGTGACGTCGCCAGCGTCGAGCTCGGTGGCGAGAACTACTCGGTCAGCTCCGAGTACAACGGCAGGCCGGCCGCCGGTATCGGCATCAGGCTGGCCACCGGCGCCAACGCGCTCGATACCGCCCAGGGCGTGCGCCAGACCATCGCCGAGCTCGAGCCGTTCTTCCCGGAGGGCCTCAAGGTCTACTATCCCTACGACACCACGCCAGTGATTGCCGAGTCGATCCATGGGGTGGTGCAAACACTGTTCGAGGCCATCGTCCTGGTCTTCCTGGTGATGTACCTGTTCCTGCAGAACTTGCGCGCGACGCTGATTCCAACCTTGGCGGTGCCGGTGGTGCTGCTCGGTACCTTCGGCATCCTTGCCGCGTTCGGCTTCAGCATCAACACGCTGACCATGTTCGCCATGATCCTGGCCATCGGCCTGCTGGTGGACGACGCCATCGTGGTGGTGGAGAACGTCGAGCGGGTGATGCGCGAGGATGGGTTGTCGCCGGTGGAGGCGACCCGCAAGTCGATGGGGCAGATCCAGGGGGCGCTGGTCGGTATCGGCCTGGTGCTCTCGGCAGTATTCCTGCCGATGGCGTTCTTCCCCGGTTCGACCGGGGTGATCTACAAGCAGTTCTCGATCACCATCGTCTCGGCCATGTCGCTTTCGGTGCTCGTGGCGCTGGTCTTCACCCCGGCGCTCTGCGCCACGCTGCTCAAGCCGATCGCCCAGGGCGAGCACCATGAGAAGCGCGGTTTCTTCGGCTGGTTCAACCGCAGCTTCCAGCGCGGCGTCGGGCGCTACGAGCGCGGCGTCAAGGCCATGCTGCGGCACAAGGCGCCCTACCTGCTGCTGTATCTGGCGATCATCGGTGTGATGGCCTGGACCTTCACGCGGATTCCGACCTCGTTCCTGCCGGAAGAGGATCAGGGCGTGCTGTTCGCCCAGGTGCAGACCCCCGCCGGTTCCACGGCGGAGCGGACCTACGAGGTGTTGCGGCAGATGCGCGAGTACCTGCTCAACGAGGAGCAGGACGTGGTGCGGTCGGTGTTCACCGTCAACGGCTTCAACTTCGCCGGTCGCGGGCAGAACTCCGGCCTGGCGTTCATCGGCCTGAAGCCTGGGAGGAGCGCGGCGAGGACGGCCAGAGCGTGTTCGATCTGGCCCAGCGTGCGCAGCGGCACTTCTTCACCTTCCGTGACGCCATGGCGTTCGCCTTTGCCCCGCCTGCGGTGATGGAGCTTGGCAACGCGACAGGCTTCAACGTCTTCCTGCAGGACCGCGCCGGTGTCGGGCACGAGGTGCTCAGCCAGGCCCGTGACAAGTTTCTGCAGCTGGCCGGGCAGAATCCCAAGCTGACCGGCGTGCGCGCCAACGGTCTGCGTGACGAGCCGCAGTTCAAGCTGACCATCGATGACGAGAAGGCGCGTGCGCAAGGCGTGTCGCTGTCGGACATCAACCAGACGCTGTCGATCGCCTGGGGTGGCAACTACGTCAATGACTTCATCGATCGCGGCCGGGTGAAAAAGGTGTACATGCAGGGCCGCCCGGATGCGCGGATGAACCCCGAGGACCTGGCCAAGTGGTATGTGCGCAATGCCGACGGGCAGATGGTCCCGTTCAGCGCCTTCGCCTCCGGCGAATGGGTCTACGGTTCGCCGAAGCTGGCGCGCTATAATGGCGTACCGGCGATGGAAATGCTCGGTGCCGCCGCGCCCGGCTATAGTTCGGGCGAGGCGATGGCGGAGGTCGAGCAGATCGCGGCACAGCTGCCTACGGGCATCGGGATCGCCTGGACCGGGCTGTCCTATGAGGAGCGGTTGGCGGGTTCCCAGTCCACTGCGCTCTATGCACTGTCACTGCTGGTGGTGTTCCTCTGCTTGGCGGCGCTCTACGAGAGCTGGTCGATACCCTTCTCGGTCATGCTGGTGGTGCCGCTCGGCATCGTCGGCGCGCTGCTGGCCACCTATGGGCGCGGGCTCAGCAATGACGTGTACTTGCAAATCGGCCTGCTGACCACCGTCGGTCTCTCGGCGCGCAACGCGATTCTCATCGTCGAGTTCGCCAAGGCTTTGCACGAGCAGGGCATGAGCCTGGTGGATGCGGCTGCTGAAGCCTGCCGGATGCGACTGCGGCCGATCGTGATGACCTCGCTGGCCTTCATTCTCGGGGTGGTCCCGCTGGCCATCGCAAGCGGCGCAGGTTCCGGCAGCAAGCATGCCATCGGCACCGGTGTGATCGGCGGCATGTTGTCGGCGCTGGTCCTGGCGATCTTCTGGATTCCGCTGTTCTACGTACTGATCGCCAGCCTGTTTGATCGCAAGAAGCCCGCCGAGAAAGGCGCGCAGGAGAGCTCATCGTGAACAAGTCCCTGTTGAGTCTGGCACTGTTGGCGACGCTAGGGGCTGTTCGCTGATTCCCGAGTATCAGCGTCCGGATGCGCCGGCACCGGCCGACTGGCCGCAGGGCGAGGCCTATTCGAAGGCATCCCCCGAGGCTCGGGCGCAGGCGCTTGGCTGGCGCGAGTTCTTCCGTGATCCGGTACTGCAGCAGCTGATCGAGGTGGCGCTGGAGAACAACCGCGACCTGCGCGCCGCCGCGCTGAACGTCGATGCCTATCGCGCGCTGTACCGTATCCAGCGCGCCGACTTGCTGCCGGCGGTCAGCGCCAATGCAGACGGCACCCGCACGCGCTTGCCCGGCGATCTGAGCATGAGCGGCGGCGATGAGATCAGCAGCCAATACAGCGCCACCTTCGGCGTTTCCTGGGAGCTGGACCTGTTCGGTCGTCTGCGCAGCCTGCGCGACCAGGCACTGGAAGAATTCTTCGCCAGCGAGGCCGCACAGCGCAGCACCCAGATCAGCCTGATCGCCAGTGTCGCCAATGCCTGGCTGACGTTGCAGGCCGACCAGGCGCTGCTGCAGGTCACCCGCGATACGCTCAAGACCTACGAGGAAAGCCTGGGCCTGACCCAGCGCAGCTTCGATATCGGTGTCGCCTCGGCGCTGGAGCTGCGCCAGGCGCGTAGCGCCGTCGATACCGCGCGGGTGAGCATCGAACAGTACACCCGCCTGGTGGCGCAGGACCGCAACGCGTTGGCGCTGTTGCTGGGGCAGAGCCTGCCGGCCGACCTGCCAGCGGGCTACGGGCTGGAGCGTACCCAGTTGGCACCGTTGCCGGTCGGGCTGCCCTCCGATCTGCTCTATAACGCCCGGACATCATCCAGGCCGAGCACCAGCTCAAGGCGCTCAATGCCAGCATCGGCGCGGCACGCGCGGCCTTCTTCCCGCGCATCAGCCTGACCGGCGCGGCAGGGACCGCCAGCAGCGAGCTGTCCGGTCTGTTCGACGGCGGTTCCGGCTATTGGAGCTTCTCGCCAAGCATCAGCGTGCCGATCTTCAACGCCGGCCAGTTGCGGGCGAATCTGGACTACGCAGAGCTCAGCAAGAACATCCAGGTCGCGCAATACGAGAAGGCGATCCAGACCGCATTCCGCGAGGTGGCCGATGGTCTCGCGGCGCAGGCCACCTACACTCGCCAGGTGCAGGCGCAGCGCGATCTGCTGGCGACCACCGCGGACTACTACAACCTCGCCGAGCGCCGTTATCGCACCGGCGTGGACAGCTATCTGACCGTGCTCGACGCGCAGCGCCAGCTGTTCAGCGTTCAGCAGCAGCTGATCGGCGACCGTCTGGCGCAGCTGACCAGCGAGGTCAACCTGTTCAAGGCGCTCGGCGGGGGCTGGCAGGAGAGCACTTCGGCCCGGCCTGACAAGGCGCCGGACGAAGGCTGACCCGTTCAGCCGCCAGGATAAAAAAAGGTTCTTCGCGGACTCTGGGGGAAGAGCGAGTTGACAGTCAGGGAAGCAGGTAAATTGGCAGTCGCCAAACACACCCTTCACCTGTCCCTGCTGTCGCCGTGCATCCTATTGATCTTGCCTCGTTCTGGCCAGGCTATGACGCCGTTGCCTGCCGTTCATCCGCCAACAACTCCCTTCTGATTGAGCTCGAGCCTCAAGCCGGTTCAGTGCCCAAGTGCGGGCGTTGTGGTCAGCTCAGTCCGTTGATTCACGAGCGCCGGATTCGTCTGGTGCGCGATCGTGATCTGTTCGATCAGCGCGTCTTGCTTCAACTACCCGTGCGCCGAGTCGATTGCCTGAACTGTGGTCGGGTGACCGAGCGGATCGACTGGCTGGAGCCTGCATCTCGCCTGACCCGGCGGTTACGGGTCTGGCTCGAAAGCCTGCTGCGGCTGCTGCCGATCAGCCACGTCAGCCGGCTCACCGGCCTGCACTGGCACACCCTCAAGACGCTCGATAAACGACGCCTGGAAGCCGAGGTAGGCACCTTCGATTCAAGCGGTGTCCGCCGGTTGGTGATGGACGAGTTCGCCCTGCACAAGGGGCATCGCTATGCCACGGTCATCATGGATGCCGAGCGAACACGGGTGCTGTGGGTCGGCCACGGCAAC